>Ga0105247_10002028_pt1 | contig 14030 bp, 2 predicted proteins | sample KBSS24metaG_FD_81519 | JGI IMG/M metagenome (GOLD analysis project Ga0105247, IMG submission 81519) | Switchgrass rhizosphere microbial communities from Kellogg Biological Station, Michigan, USA - KBS S2-4 metaG | ecosystem: Host-associated > Plants > Roots > Rhizosphere > Soil | place...
CCTTGACGGACCGAGCGACGCGCGCGGCGGCCGGCGCGGCCGCGCCCTCCGGCAGCGCGTACCGCGCCCGCTCGAACGGATAGGTCGGCAGCGAGACGCGCCGGCACGGCTCGCCGACGAAGAGCGCCGCGAAGTCCGGCACCTCGCCCGCGACGTACCGCCGCGCGAGATCGAGCAGCGCGGCGCGCGCCGTCCCGGGCGCGGGGTCGCCCGGCGGGATGCGGCGCGTGTCCGCGGCGCGCGCGGTCGACGCGAGGACGCCGTGCTCCACGGACGACTCGCTCGTCGACCAGCCCTCGAGCCGGCGGCCCAGCTCGGGCAGCGTCTCGACGACGACCGCGAGGCGATGCTCGAAATGGGAGCGCCCGCAGAGGAGGGTGAAGCTCACGTCGGCGAGGTCTTGGTGCGCGCCCTCGGCGCACGCGCGCGCGAGGCGAGCCGCCTGCTCGCGCAGCGCGTCCTTCGTTTGCGCCGCGAGGACGACGAGCCGCGGCTGCTCGCGGAGGCGCCGCGGCGCGGGGGCCGGCGCCTCTTCGATGACGGCGTGCGCGTTCGTGCCGCTCGCGCCGAGCGAGCTGATCGCGGCGCGGCGCGCCTCGCCCGGCCCTACGACCCACTCGCGCGCGTCGGTGTGCACGAAGAACGGGCTGTCCTCGAGCGCGATGTTCACGTTGGTCCGGCGGTGGTGGACGAGCGGCGGCAATTTCCGATGCTTCATCGCGAGGAGCACCTTGATGATGCCGAGGACGCCCGCCGCCATCTGCGCGTGCCCGATATTGGCCTTGCTCGACCCGAGCGAGCAGAACTGCCGGTCGCCGGTGTAGTGACGAAAGGCCCGCGTGAGCGCCTGGAACTCGATCGGATCGCCGAGCTTGGTCCCGGTCCCGTGCGCCTCGATCATCTGGATGTCACGGCAGTCGATCGCGAAGTCGTCGTAGACCTGCCGGATGAGGCTCTGCTGCGACGTACCGCTCGGCGCGGTGATGCCGTTGGTCGTCCCGTCTTGGTTGATCCCGATCCCGCGGATCACCCCGTGGACGTGATCGCCGTCGGCCACCGCGTCGGCGAGGCGCTTCAGGACGAGGACGCCCGCGCCCTCCGCCGGCACGAAGCCGTCGGCCGCGTCGTCGAACGATCGGCAACGCCCCGACGGCGACAGCATGCCGGCGCGCGATCCGGCGATGTAGAGGCGGGGCGAGCACTGGACGAAGATCCCGCCGGCGAGAGAGAGATCGACCTCGCCGTTCCACAGCGCCTGACAGGCGAGGTGAACGGCGACGAGCGAGCTCGAGCAGGCGGTGTCGACCGCCATCGCAGGGCCGTGCAGATCCAAGTAGTAGGCGATCCGCGAGGGGACGATCGAGCTCATGTTGCCCCAGAAAGCCTGGGCCGGATACTCGGCCTTCGTGGTCAGGTCGAAGTAATCGCCCGTCGTGCAACCGACGTAGACGCCGCAGCGCCGGCGATCGAACGAGCCGCCCGCGTAGCCGGCGTCCTCGAGCGCGTTCCACGCCTCCTCGAGGAAGATCCGCTGCTGCGGATCCATGTACGCCGCCTCGACGCCGGAGATGCTGAAGAAGAGCGGATCGAAGTCTTCGATCCGCTCCATGAATCCGCCGTGCGCGCAGCGCGTCGGGAACGACGCCGGGTCCCAGCGATCGATGGGAGTGACGAGATCGTCGCCGCGCTCCAGGTGGCGCCAGACTGCCTCGAGATCGCTCGCGCCGGGGAACCGCCCGCTCAGGCCGATGACGGCGATCGGCTCTCGCTTGGCCGGCGGCGCGGCGCGACCCCCGCCGCGATTGCCGCCCGCTCCGGCGCTCGCGCCGTTCGATCGCGGCGGAGCGGCGCCGGCGTGGCTCGCGCCGGCCGGCCGAGCCGGGGGGGGCTCCTCGCGCTCGCCGGGGCGCGCGTTCGCCGCGTCGATCAGCGCCGCCGCGGCCGCGCGGATCGTCTCGCCGTAGGTGGAGACGATGAAGCTCGTCAATCGATCGACGGTCGGGTGATCGAAGAGGACCGTCACGTCGAGATCGATGCGGAGCGCTCGATTGATCTCACCGACGAGGTGCACGCCGGTCAGCGAGTCGAGCCCGTAGTCGGCGAACGGCTCGTCGTTCTGGAGGTCTCCCCGATCGAGCTTCAACGACACGAGCAGGTGCTCTACCACCGCCCCCTCGACGTGTCGGTGCACGGCGTCGCCGCCCGGACCTGCGCTCGCGGCGGCGCGGCGCGGCGGCGGCGCGCTGACGACGACCGCCTCGGCGCGGGGCGCGCGCGGCGGCTCACCAGCGGCGACCGCGACCGCCGCTCCGGCGAGGGGCGCGCCGGCGTTCGCCGCGACCACGACCTGGAGGCCGAGGCGACGCGCGCGCTCGGCGGGAAAATGAACCGACGAGAAGCCGGCTTCGCGGAGGACGGCCGACCAGGAGGCCGGCGACAGCGCGGGCCCGCCGCGGAGGCGTCGAGCGGTATCGGTAAATCGCCACCACCCTTCGAGCACGCCGAACGTGAGGTGCATCAGCAGCCCATTTTCGGTGATCTCGTTGAGCAGGAGGACGCCGTCCGCCGCGAGCAACGCCCTCGCGTTCGCCACGGCGTCGGCGACGTCGCGCGTCGCGTGCAAGACGTTCGTCGCGATGACCAGGTCGTAGCGGCCGGCGTCGGCCTTTTGGGCGGCCGGCCCCTTCTCCACGTCGAACGCGTGGAACGTCATGTAGGGAGCGCGCGCGGCGAAGCGAGCCTCGGCGCGGATCAGGAACGCCTTGGATAGATCGGTGTAGCGGTATTCGGCGACGTCCGCGTCGCGGCCTCTCAGCCGGTCCACGACGTGCTCCGTCGTGCTCCCGGTGCCGGCGCCGATCTCGATGATGCGGAGCGGCGGGTGCCCGGCGCGACGGCGCGCCTCGACGAGCGCGTAGACCGCGTCGGCGACGGTCGCGTTGAAGTAGTCGGCGGTCGCGTTCCTCTTGTAGATCCCCTCGACGAGCTCCAGCGAAGACCCGGGGAAGATGACCTGCGTGGCGGGCGTCTTTCCGGTGAGGATCGCGGGGAGCGACTCCATCACGCGCTCGGCCAGGGCCGCCTTGGCCGACAGCTCCGGGTCGTCGCGGTGCGCCGCTCTCCACCGCCGCCAGTCGTCCCAGGCCCGGGACGGCTTGGCGGCGGCGCCGGCCGCTCGAACCGAATCGCCGTCGCGAACGAGGCGTCCTGCGTCGACCAGGACGTCGACGCTGTGCGCGAGCCACTTCGCGTAGCCCTCGGCGATCCCGTGGTCCGCGCGCAACGCGCCTGCCGACTCGGGACCGTCGAACAGGCCGAGCGCCCGGAGCTGCGCGAAGAGGAGGTCGCGGAGGACGGCGTTCATGTCGTCCTCGGCGCGCTCGTGCCGCGCGATGAGCGCGTCGACGCCCTCGCCGCCCGCGGTCGCCTGGAGGAGCTCCGCGGCTCGGTCGCGAAGCTCGCCCGCGATTCGGTCGAGCGCTCCGTGCGTCGCGACGGCGGCGGGCGCGGAGGCGCGGCCCGGCGCGCCGCCGATCCAGAACGGCTTGGTGGCGAACGGGTAGGTGGGGAGGTGCGCGCGTCGAGGCACCTCCGGCCCGTGACAAGCCGGCCAATCGACGTCGACGCCGCTCACCCATAGTCGAGCCAGCTTCGTCCAATCGCGCCGCTCCACCCACGACTCCTTGAGCGCGTCGAGCTCGTCGGCGTCGTCGAACAGCGACGCGAGATCTCCGTCGTGCCGTTTGACCGTCGCTTCGAAGGCCGACTCCGGGAGCCGCCCGCCGACGTACGCCGACAACTGTCGCGCGAGGTCGTCGAGGTCGTCGACGACGAACGCGACGCGGCTCGCCATCGCGCGCCGGCCCACTTGCAACGTGTACGCGAGCGTCGTCGCGTCGCCGCCGGCTCGCCGGTGCTCGGGCAAGAAGTCGAGGAGCGCCTGCGCCTGCGCCCGGCGCCGGTCGGCGTCCTTCGCCGAAAGGACGACCACGCCGGGGCCGTCGTCGCGGCGCGGGGTCGCGCGCGGGGCCTGCTCCAGGATCGCGTGGGCGTTGGTCCCGCCGATCCCGAACGAGCTCAAGCCGGCGCGGTGGGGCTCCGCCCGATTCGGATCCAGACGGAGGTTCTCCTGGACCACGAAGAAAGGCGAGCTCGCCCAATCGATATCGCCGTTCGGCGATCGGTAATTCAGCGTCCTGGGGATTTCGCCGTGATGGAGACCCAGCGCCACCTTGACGAGCCCCGCCATCCCGGCGGCCGCGTCGAGGTGACCGATGTTGGTCTTGACCGAGCCGATCCCGCAGTACTGCCGACGACCGGTGCTGCGCCGGTAGGCCTCGGTCAGCGCCGCGATCTCGATGGGATCGCCGATCTTCGTGCCGGTGCCGTGCGCCTCCACGTAATCCATCGTCTCGGGGTCGACCCGGGCCTTCTCGAGCGCTTTCTGGACGACGTCGACCTGGCCGCCGACGCTCGGCGCATAGAATCCCGCTTTGTCGCCCCCGTCGTTGTTGATCGCCACGCCGCGTATCAGACAGTAAATCGGATCGCCGTCGGCGATCGCGTCGCTCGCTCGCTTGAGCAGGACGACGCCTACCCCCTCGCCGCCCACCATCCCGTCCGCGGCGGCGTCGAACGTCTTGCACCGGCCGTCGCTCGAGAAATTGAGCCCCGACTGGTACACGTACCCCACGCTCGTCGCCGGAAAGAGGGTCGCCGCGCCGACCAGCGCGCGATCCGACTCGTGGGTCAGCAGGCTCTGGCACGCGAGGTAGAGGCCGCTCAGCGCGGAGGAGCAGTTGGTGCTGACGTACATGCTGGGCCCCTTCAAACCCAGCTTGTTCGAGATCATCGTCGGGATGCTCCCGCCTTGCGCCAGGAGCCACGCGACGTACTCCTCGGCGCTGTCCATCACGCGGGTGCCGGTGCTGGTGTTCTCGACGAGCCCGGGCAGGAGCGCCTGGTAGAAGTTGTTGCTCGCCGACATGAACACGCTGGTGTTCGGCGCGTCTTCGGGCCGATGGCCCGCGTCCTCCAGCGCCTTCCAGGCGTGCGCGAGCAAGAGCCGCCCCTGCGGATCCATGAGCTCGGCGTCGCGCGGCGAGATACCGAAGAACGCCGGGTCGAACTCCGCCTTTCCGTCGATCACGGCGCGCTGCGGGACGTACGTCGGCTTCGCGAGGATCTCCTCGGGCACGCCGAGCGATCGCGCCTCCTCGAGCGAGCAGAGCGTCATGCTGTCGCGTCCGCTGCGCAGGTTCTCCCAGTATCGGCGGTGGTCGGCGGCGCCGGGCACCTGACACGAGATCCCGATGACGGCGACGGCGTCGGCGGGAGGCGCGCGCCCCGCGCCCGACTCCGGAGTCCGCCGGGCGTCGTCGCGCCGCCGGGGCGCGCTCCGCCGCGGCTCGGCGACGTCGGCCGGCGCGGGTCGAGCGGGGAGCACGTCGGAGAGGTGCCGGCTCATCGCGTCGATCGACGGGCTCGCGAACAGCGCGGCCACCTTGAGATCGCAGCCGAACGCCCCGTTGATTTTCTCGATCACGCCGATGGCCGTGAACGAGTCGCCGCCGATATCGAAGAAGCGATCGTCGCGATCGACGTCGTCGCGCCCGAGCGCCTCCTGGAAGATCGCGCGCAGCCGGCGCTCGATCGGGAGCGAAGGCGCGCGGCCCGGGACGGCGCGCCGCGCCTTCACCGCGCGGGCGAGCGCGCCGCGGTCGACCTTGCCGTTCGGCGTCAGCGGGAGCGCCTCCACGAGGACGAAGTCGCTCGGGACCATGTGCGCCGGCAGCGCGCTCTGCAGGTGCGAGCGGAGCTGCTTGGCGTCGACGCCGAGCCCCGCGCCGCCCCGCCCTTTCGCGGTGTAGTACGCGACGAGGCGCGCCGTCTCGTCCGGCCCTTGGGCGACGACGACGACCCCCGCGTCGATACCGGGATACGCGGCGAGGGCCGTCTCGATCTCGCCGAGCTCGATCCGATAACCGCGGAGCTTGATCTGATGATCGTTGCGGCCTACCAGCTCGACCTCGCCGTTCGCGAGGCGGCGCGCCAGATCGCCGGTCTTGTACATCTTCCGTCCGGCGCGGAACGGATCGTCGACGAAGCGCTCTCGGGTGAGCTCGGGTCGCTCGTAGTAACCGAGCGCGACGCCGTCGCCCGAGATGCACAGCTCGCCCAAGATGCCCACCGGGACGGGCGCGAGGTGCTCGTCGACCACGTAAATTCGGGTGTTGGCGATCGGCGCGCCGATCGTGACCGGCTCGTCGCGAACGAGGCGCTTCGCGGTCGACCAGATCGTGGTCTCGGTCGGGCCGTACAGGTTCCACGCCTCGGCGCAGTGGCCGACGAGCTGGTCCTTGAGCTTCTCCGGGAGCGCCTCGCCGCCGCACAGCACTTTGACCGACTCGGCGTTCGTCCACCCCACGCGGAACAGCATGCTCCACGTGGCGGGCGTCGCCTGCATGAGCGTAGGGCGGCGCCGCGCGATCGCCTGCTGGAGCGACGCCGCGTCCTTCGCCGTCGCCGAGTCGCATAGGCAACAATGCCCCCCGGCGACGAGCGGGAGATAGAGCTCCAACGCGGCGATATCGAAGCTGTAGGTGGTCACCGCGAGCAGCGTGTCGCGCGGGGAAACGTCGAGCGTCTCCTGCATCGCCACCAGGAAATTGGTGAGCGCGCGGTGGGGGACCATGACCCCCTTCGGCCGCCCGGTGCTGCCCGACGTGTAGATGACATAAGCGACTTCGCCTCGCGCCGGCGGCGGCGAAGCTCCGGTCGTCGCGCGCTCGAGATCGGCGAGCTCCGCCCGCTCCGCGTCCCCGTCGACGACGTAGAGACGGAGCCCCGGCGCCGCCAACCCGGGCAGTCGATCCAGGATCCCTCGCTGGGTCACGAGGAGCTTCGACCGGCTGTCGTCCAGCATGTAAGACAGCCGATCCGCCGGATAGTCGGGATCGAGCGGCACGTACGCCGCGCCGCATTTCTGGATCGCCATGAGACCGACGAGCATGTCGATCGAGCGGTCCATGCAGATCCCCACGTGGTCCGACGGCGCGACGCCGCTGCGGCGGAGGGCGGCCGCGAGCGCGTCGCTCCGGCCGCTCAGCGCGCCATAGGTCGCGGTCTCGTCGCCGCAGGTGACGGCGGGGCTCTTGGGCCGCGCCGCGGCGTGCTCGGCGAAGAGATCGACCCACGTCTTGTGCTCCGGATACTCCGCCTCGGTCCGATTCCAGTCGTCGACGAGCGTTCGCCGCTCGTCCGGGCCGAGGATCGGCAGGCGATCGAGGGGCTCGGCCGCTCCGGCGACGACGGCGTCGATCAGGTGGACGAGGTGCCCCGCCATCCGCGAGATCGTCGCGGCGGCGTACGCGCCGGGGTGGTATTTCCAATGGAAGACGAAGCCGTCGCCGGGCAGGACGTCGAGCGTCAGATCGTACTCGCCCAGTTGAACCAGCTCGTCGACGAGCTCGAACGGGAGCGCCTCGCGGAGCTCCTCCTCGAGATCGGCGAGGCCGTTCGCGACCGAGAAGGACTGGTAGTTGTAGCTGACCTGGAACACCGGCGACCGCCCCCGCGGCTCGTGCGCGCCGAGGCCCTGCACTTGCCGGCTGAACGGATATCCGCCGTGATCGAGCGCCGCGAAGACCGCGTCCTTCAACCGCGCGGCGTGGCGCGCGAAATCGTCGCTCCCGGTCGACCGGCTGCGGATCGGGAGCATGTTGACGAAGTGGCCGACGACCGCGTCCAGGCGCTCGAGCGGGCGGATCGTGACCGGCATTCCGACGACGACGTCGCTCTGACCGGTATATCGATGGATGAGCGCGGTGAACGCGGCGAGGAAGAACACGGCGTGGCTCACGCCGCGCGCCTCGGCGAACGCGGTCACCGCCGCGACCTGCGCCGCGGACAGCCGCGAGACGTGCAGCTCGCCTTCGTGGGGCGCGTCGGGGGCGAGCGCGCGCTCGGTCGGCATTCCGGTGAGCGGAGCGACCCCCGCGAGCTCCTGCTTCCAGAAGCTCCGATCCTTCTCGCCGCGCGGACCGGCGAGCCGCTCTCTCTCCCATACGACCAGGTCGTCGAACGAGCCGGCGTGTGACCGCACCAGCGGCGCGGCCCCGGTGACCTGCGCGCGATACGCTCGAAGGAGCGTCTCCAGCAGGAGGACCGTCGAGCTCCCGTCGAGGACGATGTGGTGCGCGACGATGAATAGATACGACGCCCCATCGGCGCCCGACACCAGAGACCAGCGCACGAGCGGGCCGCGCTCGAGATCGAACGGCCGCCGGGCGCTCTCCTTCAGGTGGCGGACGACCTCTTCGCGAGAGAGGTGCGACAGGTCGACTCGCTCCACGCGCGGCGGCGGTGCGCCTCCGTACGACAGATACGGCACCCCGCCGTCTTCGCGGATGGCGGCGCCGAGGGCGGGGTGCTGCGCGATCGTGTGGCGTATCGCCGCGTCGAGCGCGGCTCCGTCGACGCGCGCGCACGAGAGGCATATCGGGACGTTGTATGCGTACATCGCGGGCTCCATCTTCTGGAGCGCCCACAACCCGCGCTGCCCCTCCGACAGCGGCCCGGCTCGAGGTGGCTCGGCGGCCGCGCGCGCGCCGGGCGCCACGGCTCGTCCCCCGCCGGCCTCGATCTCGGATTTCAAATAGCCGGCCAGGGCATCGCACGTCCCGAGCGCGGCGAACATGCTCGGCTCGAACGGCACTCCGAAGACCGCTTCCACTTTGCGCGCCAATCGAATGTAGGCGATCGAGTCCAATCCGAGCTGGCTGAACGGGCGGTCGGCGTCGATCGCGTGCGCGCGGTCGCCGATCTCCGGGACGAGCACCCGGCTCTTTACCTGGCTCGCGAGGTCGAGGACGGCCTCCCGATCGCCGGGCGCTCGCGGAGGCGAGCCGCCGCGGCCTTCGAGTCGAAAGAGGACCGGCAGCGACCCCGACGCGAGCTGCTCTTTGCAGAGCTTTCGCCGCACCTTTTTGCTGCCGGTCATCGGGATGGCTCCGCGCTCGACGATCGCCACGTCGCTCACCGTGAGCTGATACGCCTCCGAGACGGCGCCGACGATCGCGCCGGCGAGCGCGGCGCAGTCCTCGCGCGACGGCGCCCCGTCGACCTCCTGCACGACGACGACCTCCTCCCGCTCGTCGTCTCCGTCGTAGGAGAAGGCGGCGCACGCCGGCCGCGATCCGTCGGCGCGCGCGGCGGTCATCGGATGACGCTCGAGCGCGGCGCGCACCGTCAGCTCGAGGTCCGCGGAGTCGTACTTCTTCCCGTGGACGACGATGACGTCCTTCGCGCGCCCGACGATGTAGAGCGTGGGGCCGTCGAGGAACCCGAGATCGCCGGTGCGCAAGAAGCCGCCTTCGCCGCCGGGCTCCACGACGCCGCGGAACGTGCGCTCGGTCGCCGCCTCGTCGTTCAAGTAGCCCTGCGCCTGCCGCGGAGATTTCAGCCAGATCTCGCCGACCGTACCCGGCGGGCACGCCTCGCGCGTCTCCGGGTCGACGATGAGGACCGTGGTTCGTTCGTCCGGCTCGCCGCAGCCGACCACGACCCGCGCCGCGGCGCCGGGGGCGGCCCGCTCGACGCGCCGCCGCGCGAGCGCCTCCTTGTCGAGGACCAGCCAGGAGACCGGCGCGCCGAGCCGCTTCAGCGAGATGGGTCCCATCTCCGACATACCGAAGTTGGGGGCCAATACGTCCGGGCGCAGGCCCTGCGGCGCGAACTTTCGCGCGAACTTGTCGTAGGCATCCTTGTGGATGAAGTCGCCGCCGCACACGAGCGCGCGCAGCGATCGAAGGGAGACGCCCTTCACGGCTTCCTCGTCGATCGACGCATGGCAATAATCGAACGCGAAGTTGGGGGCGCCGGTGTGGGTCGCCTGGTACCGATCGATCAGCTCGAGCCAGGTGACGGGCTCGCGGATGAACCGCTCCGGCGAACAGACGACGCTGAGCGCCCCCTGAACGAGCGGCGTCAGCAGGCCGAAGGTGACGCCGAAGGCGTGGAACTGCGGCAGCCAGGACACGACGCAGCTGTCTTCGGTGACGCACCAGAGATCGCACGTGGCGGTGTGGAAGATCGTCGCGTGGTCCAGCATGACGCCTTTGGGATGCGACGTGGATCCGGACGTGTAGAGGACGAGCGCGAGGTCCTCCTCGCTCGCCGCGCGCATCGGAGCGCGCGCCGCCGACGGCGATTTCAGGCTGGCTACGTCGATGACCTCCAGCCCCCGCTCGGCGGCCATCCGCGACACGTCGGGGCGAAGCGACTCGTCGCAGAGCACGTAGCGGGCGCCGCTGCTCTCGAGGATGGCGCGAACGGCGGGCCAGCGCTGGTCGAGGTGCGCCGCGGTCGTCACCGGCGTCGGAACGGCGACGACGTTGGCGTACCAACAGGCGAGGAGCGCCGTGACGTAGTCGGCGCCCTGGGGGAAGAAGAGGACCGCTTTCTCCCGCGGCGCGACCATCGACGCCAGCGCGCCGCCCCACAGGTTCACCCGCTCGAAGAGCTCCCGGCGAGTCGTCTCTTCGACGCGATCGTCGTCATGAATCACCTGCGCGATCGCGTCGGGCCGGCGCGCGCACGTCGCCGCCAGCTTCTCGAGGTAGGGGGGCGACCGGCGCGACGATGCGGCGGCGGAGCCATCGTCGGCGGCGGGAGCGCCGCCGGCCGCCGACGGGCGCAGCGCGCTCTCGGCGGCGATCGCGTCGATGAGGCCGGTGAGGACCTTCCCTTCGCCGATCTCCACGAACGTGGTCACCCCCGCGGCGCGCATGGCTTCGACGCTCTCCGTCCAGCGGACCGTCTTCGTGATCTGCTCGGCGAGGAGCGCCTTGAGCGTGCTCTTTCGATGCGGCGCCGCCGTCACGTTGGACAGGACCGGGATCGCCGGCTCGGCGAGCTCGACGTCTCGCAGAAAGGCCTCGAACTCCCGTCGCGCCGCGCTCATGTGCGGCGAGTGGAAGGCTCCGCTCGTGCGGAGGCCGATGACCGCCCGCACCCCGGCGTGGCCCTGGAAGATCGGCTTGAGGCGGGCGATCTCGTCTTTGCCGCCGGACAACACGAGCTGGCGGCGGGTGTTGCAATTGGCGATGACCACGTCGACGGCGTCGTGCGCGCGCAGCACCGCTTCGACCTCGTCTTCGGTGATCCCCACGACGGCGGCCATCGCGCCCCCCGAGGCCTCGCCCATCAAGGCGGCGCGTCGCTGGACGATGCGCAGGCCGGTCGCGAAGTCGAAGCTCCCGGCGGCGAGGAGCGCGTTGTATTCGCCGAGGCTATGGCCGGCCAGGAAGTCGGGAGCGACCGGATTCTGCCGGATCTCGTCGAGGTGACGGAGCGCGTTGACCACGTAGATCGCCGGCTGCGCGAACTCGGTGCGCCCGAGGGCGGCGTCGGGGTCTTCGGTGCAGAGCCGCTCGATCGAATAGCCGAGGACAAGGTCCGCCTGCCGCGTCAGCTCCGGGTGATCGGCGAAGAGGTGACGGCCCATACCTTTGCGCTGCGTACCCTGGCCGGCGAAAACATGAGCTCGCATGAACGATCCTCGAAGTGGACGGAGTGTCGGTGACGGACCTTCGGCCGGGCGCGGACCGTCGCGCTCGCGGGGCGCGAGCGGGCGAACGCGCCGCGCCGGACGAACCGGTCCTTACGGAGAGCCGAACTCGAAGGCGATGTCCTCCTCGAGGACACCGATGTCGCGGAGCAGCGCGCGAAAGCCCGAGTAGTCCCGGACGACGCGCTTGGCCGGCCCGGTCACGGCGCAGCGGTGGATGATGTCCTCGGCCTCGGGCACGCCGAGCTCGGTCAGGATCGCCCGCCACGCGTCGAAGTCCATCTTGACGAACGCGTCGAGACCGCTCGAGAGCCCGCGCACGTAGGTCGCCCGCTCCGCGTCGTCGAGGTGGACGAACATCGCCTTGGTGAACTCTTTGAAGAGCTTGTTGTGCGACGACTCGTCGCGCCGGTGCAACGCGGTGATCTCTCGGTTCAGCGGCTGGATGCCGGCGTCGTTCGCGACGAGGTCGAGGTAGGCGTTGATCGTGACCTCCGCCACCGTCGCGAAGGCCAGCTGGACGAGCTCCGCGTCGCGCGGGCTCCGGCACTCGGACTTCGCTCGATCGAGCTCGCGGGTCGCGAGCGACTTGGGGATTCGCAGCGACTCGATGCGGTGCCTCTCGCGGGCGACCAGGCACCCGTCGAGGCACATGAGGACGTGGAACTGCTCGTCCACTTGCGTCTGCGCGACCGTCCGCTTGAACGCGGTCGTGTCGAGCCCGGCGAAGGCGCCCCTGAGCAGCAGGTCGCAGGCCGGCGCCACCACCGAGACCTCCACGTCGATCGTCTTCTCGTTGTAAGCGACCCACGCCGCGGCGAGGATCCTCGCCCGCGCGTCGGGCTGGAGCGCGAGGTATCGCGGATCGTCCGCGAACGGAACGAGCGCCGGCGGATAGTCCGGGATCGCCTCGTCGTAGTAGGCGCGCAGGTCGACGTGGCCGGTCCGGACCGCGACGCGGTTCGCCCAGGAGCCGGCCAGGGCCTCGGTGACGCGGACGGTCTCGGCGTCGGCGGGGGCCAGGGACGACGTCCCCTCGCTACGATGCGTGTACATGATCCATCCGCGAAGGCGCCGGCTCGACCTCCGAGCGCGCCGCGACGGCCGAAGCCCCCATACCGAGAAAATTCGCGAGGAGCGAGTGACCGTGCTCGGTCATGACCGACTCGGGATGGAATTGCACCCCGTGGATGGGGAGCGTCTCGTGCGATATCGCCATGATCTCGTCGATCCCACCGTCGTCCGTGCTCGTCCAGGCGGTGACCTGCAGGCAGTCGGGGAGCGTCGCCCTCTCCACGACCAGCGAGTGGTACCGCGCCGCGAGGAAGCCGTCGGGGATGTGGGCGAAGAGCGCGCCGCCGGCGTGACGTATGCGGCTCGGCTTTCCGTGCATGACGCGCTTCGCGTGTACGACGCGCCCGCCGAACACCTGGCCGATCAGCTCGTGGCCCAGGCAGACGCCGAGCGTGGGGACGCGCGCGAGGGCGGCCAGCGCGAGGAGCTCCTTCGAGATCCCGGTGTCGTCGGGCGTGCCGGCGCCCGGAGAGAGGACGATGTGCGTCGGTCCCAACGCGAGGACGTCGGGCGCCGACATCTCGTCGTTCAAGATGACCCGAACGTCGGCGTCGAGCTCGTGCAGATAATGGACGATGTTGTACGTGAACGAGTCGTGATTATCAATCAAGCACAGCATGGTCGGCCTCTGGCAGCTTGGCGGTGTCGAGGTGCGTCTTCACCACTCCGCGGATGGCGTTGGTGAGATAGATGTCGTCCGCGTCCGCCAGGTCGGCGACGTACAGGGGGCGCTCCTCGGCGTGGATCTCGGCCGACTCCAGGAGGCGCATCCGCTGAATCCCCGGCAGGACGCCGCAGCCGAGCGGCGGCGTGTACCAGGTGCGTCCTTTGCGGACGAACACGTTGTTGAACGACCCCTCCGTGACCTCGCCCCTCTCGTTGGTGAAGATCACGTCGTAATAGCCGAGGCTGCTGTAGTGGCGATACGCGCGCTCGTAGAGCGGGCGGCGGGAGAGCTTGTGCCGGAGCAGCCAGCTCGTCGAGCTCGTGCGCTCCGGGGAGACGACGATCTTCTTTTCGTGCGAAGTGGGCGGGGCGATGGGGACGCACTCCACGCGGTGCGCCCCGCTCGGGTCGACGACGAGGCGCACCTTCGTCGGCGCGTCGAGCCCGCGGGCGGCCTCGTCCAGCGACCGCTCGACGAGCGCGAGGTCGACGCGAAATCCGAGCGCCTGCGCGCTGCGGGCGAGGCGAGCGAGGTGCGCGTCCGCGTGCACGTACGCGCCGCCATCGAAGCGCAGGCACTCGATGAGATCGAAGGTCTCGATCTCGTCGGTGAGGAACCGGCCTTTCAGGCAGCACTCGTCGTACTCGGCCTCGGGGCTCGAGTCGTGCACGATGCCGCCGCCGACGCCCATCTCGCCGCTGCCGTCGGGCCACAGGACGA
>Ga0105247_10002036_pt1 | contig 14005 bp, 10 predicted proteins | sample KBSS24metaG_FD_81519 | JGI IMG/M metagenome (GOLD analysis project Ga0105247, IMG submission 81519) | Switchgrass rhizosphere microbial communities from Kellogg Biological Station, Michigan, USA - KBS S2-4 metaG | ecosystem: Host-associated > Plants > Roots > Rhizosphere > Soil | place...
GACTCGGAGTCCATCGCCGCGAGCGCGGTGAGGAGCGTCTCGGCGGGGAGCGAGCCGGCGCGCACCGAGCTCCACAGGCTCGCCGTCATCCCGATCCGCGCCGGCACGTCGAGCTTCGCGAGCGATCGCACCGCCGGCAGGACGTCCCGCTCCGGCATGACCGCGCGGTAGTAGCCGCTCTGGCGTGCGTTCGGGTAAATCCACGCCGGGCAGCGGCCGGCCCCCTGGGCGACCGTCGCGTGCTCGCTCAGCGGGACGCACCGCTCGCCCGCGCCGTCGGCCTGGAAGCAGACCGGCACCTTCCACGATCGGAGCGGCATGGCCGGGGGCGGCGCGCCGATGCCCTGCCAGGGATACTGCGTGATCTTCGCCGTCCACCCCGCGGCGTCGCACTGTCGCTCGACGCTGATCGCCGGCACGCCCGGCTGATCGAGGAAGCTCGACGCGATCTCGCTGACCTTGCTCCCGGCGGCGCGATCGAGCTCGCGCAGGAAATCGTCGGCGCGCGCGCTCCCCCACGCGTGCGCGCGGAGGTAGCTCTGCACCGCCTGGCGGAACTTCGCCTCGCCGACGTAGCTCTCGATCATCCCGAGGACCGCGCCGCCCTTGTCGTAGGTCAGGTCGTCGAACGTCTCGTCGATGTCGTGGATGCTCGTGATCGGCTGGCGCACGGCGCGGGACGACGGCAAGCCGTCGAGGTCCATCACGTCGTCGATCACGCCGACCTTCTCGAGCCGCGCGCCGAACGCGGCGCCGTACTTGTCGACGAGCTTCGTCTCCATCCACGTGGCGAAGCCTTCGTTCAACCAGGTGTCGTCCCACCACGCGAGCGTGACCAGATCGCCGAACCATTGGTGGGCGATCTCGTGCGCGTTGACGATGGCGAGGTTCCTCCGCTGGTGGGGCGGCGCGTGATCGGGATCGAAGAGGAGGATCTCCTCGCGGAACGTCATGAGCCCGGCGTTCTCCATCGCGCCCGCGGCGAAATCGGGCACGCCGACCAGGTCGAGCTTCGCGTAGGGGAAGGGGGTGCCGAAGTAGTCGGTGAGGATGTCGACGAACGCCGCGGTGTCCTTCAGGGCGATCGTCCCGAGCCGCCCTTTCCCCTTGGTCGTGATCACGCGGATCGGGACGGGGGCCTTCGTGGGCGCCTCGAGGACGTCGAGCTCGCCGACGGCGATCGCGACCAGGTACGACGGGAGCGGCGGCGTCGGCGCGAACGTGAACGCGGTGCGCTCGCCGGCCGTCGCGCGCGACGTCTCGGGCGTGTTCGCGACGGCGATCATCGCCGCCGGGGTGCGCACCGCGACGTCGAACGGCACCTTGTGCTGCGGCTCGTCGAAGCAGGGGAACGCGCGGCGCGCGTCGGTCGACTCGAACTGCGTGAACGCGTACCAGCGGCCGCCGTCCTTGACGCGATAGAGCCCGCCCAGCCCGTCGGCGAACGGCGCGTCGTACGTCATCTCGATCGTCGCCTCGCCCGGCGCGAGCGGCCTCGCGAACCGCAGGACGAGCTCGTCCGGCGCGAGGCCTCCCCTCGGCGTCCGCGACGACACGGCGATCGCCACGTCCCCGCCCGCGGTGTGCGCGACGGCGCGCATGACGTGGAGGTCGCGCCCGTGGAGGACGGCGAACGGCGCGGCGGCAGGGACGCGCGTCACGATCCGCGTCGTCCCCGAGAACCGCGGCTGCCGCGGATCGACGTCGAGCGAGACGGCGTACCGCGTCGGGACGAGCGTGTCGGGGAGGCGCCCGCTCGCGGGGAGCGGCGGATCGGCGGACGCCGACTCGAGGGCGTCGACCGCGGCGCTCGGCGGGACGCGGGTCGCGCGCGGCGCGTCGTCGGCGCCGCACGCCGTCGCGGTCAGCGCCGTGAGGAAGAAGAGAGAGGGGGGGCGCATGGTCACCCACGCTGCCGGGCGCCGGCGGCACGGTCAAGCGCGGTATCCTCCGTCGCGAATCGCGCGCGCCGATCGCACCGCAGAGGAGAGTTGCGACGAGCGCGATCCACGCGCCTCGCGAGCCGCGATCGGCGCGTGACCGCTCGCATGTCCGCGGCAGCGCGCGCGAGCGCGCGGGAGGAGCGAGCTACGCCGAGACGCGGATCTGCCCGAGCGACGCCGGATCGATCTCGGCGTACGACGGCGCCGGCGGACGGGCGACGCGGCGCTCCGACGCGGGGCCGGCGAAGTGGCTCGCCGGCACGACGGCGCGCATGCACGCGAACGCCGGCGACGTCAGCGCGACGGCGAGCTCGCCGCCCGCCGCGCCGTCGCCGCGGTGAAGCACCGCGCGCGATCCCGGGAGCCAGCCGCCCGTGATCTCTTCGCCCGCGCGCACGAAGCCGGCGAGGCACATCCCGACGACCGGGCTCTCGTCGCCGCCTCCGCCGTCGCGCCGCGTGACCTCGACGCAGACGCCGTCGATGAAGAGGTACGAGCTGCGGCGGGTCTCCACCCGGATCGCGCCTTCGAACGTCGCGCGACGCTCGTCCGACGACCACCGCCCCTGCCAACGCGAACCGAGTCTCTGCAGCCAGGTTTTGCGTGCGCTCACGTATCCCACCTCTGCCCACTGTAGAGCATGCGGCGTGCCGGGCGCCGGTCCCCGCGAGGTCGCGTCGAGGGGGCGGGGAAATAAGCGTCGCGGGGCCGCGCCATCGGACGTCGCGCTGCCGCGCGTCACCGGGGTGGAGGGGGTTTCGATCCACGCGCGGCGGCTCGCGCCCGTGCTCCGCGGGCTCGAGCGGCGCGGGCGGCGCGCGGCTAGGATGCGCGCCGACGATGAAGCGCGAGCCGACGAAGACGCGGTGCGGATGGGCGACGAACGATCCGCTCTACGCCCGCTACCACGACGAGGAGTGGGGTGTGCCGGTGCACGACGATCGGGCGCTCTTCGAGCTCCTGATCCTCGAAGGGGCGCAGGCGGGGCTCTCGTGGATCACCGTCCTCAGGAAGCGCGCGACGTACTCGGCGGCGTTCGACGGGTTCGACGCGGAGAAGATCGCGCGGTACACGCCGAAGAAGGTCGAGGCGCTTATGGGCGACGCCGGGATCGTGCGGAACCGCCTCAAGATCCAGTCGGCGATCGGCAACGCGCGGGCGCTCCTCGCCGTGCAACGGGAGCTCGGCTCGTTCGATCGGCTCGTCTGGTCGTTCGTCGGCGGCGCGCCGCGCAAGAACCACCCGCGCACGCTCGCCGACGTCCCGGCGAGCACCCCCGAGTCCGACGCGATGAGCCGCGAGTTGAAGCGGCGCGGCTTCCGCTTCGTGGGCTCGACGATCTGCTATGCGTTCATGCAGGCGTGCGGCCTCGTCGACGACCACGTCGAGGGGTGCTTCCGCGCGGCGCGCCGCCGGCGCTGAGGCGGCTCACGCTGCGGAGCGCGCCGCGGCGCCGAGGCGGCGGAGAGGTTCACGGTGCACAGCCTGCCGAAGGTCGGCTAGACACATCGGAACGATGCGTCACCTCCGCCACCTCCCTCGCCGAGCCCGAAGGCTCTTGCCACCCCTGCCGGCCGTGGCCCTCCTCGCGGCGATCGCGTCGCCGCTGGCCTCGTCGCCCGGCGGCTTCCCGCAGGCGCGCGCGCAGACGGCGGCCGAACCCGTCGCGCTCCGCGTGGAGAAGACGAGGCTCGAGAACGGCCTCGAGGTGATCCTCCACGAGGACCACCGGACGCCGATCGTCTCGGTGAACATCTGGTACCACGTCGGCTCGAAGGACGAGACGCCTGGGAAAAACGGCTTCGCGCACCTCTTCGAGCACGTGATGTTCCAGGGGTCGAAGCACGTGCCCGAGGACACGTACTTCCGCTATCTCGAGCGCGTCGGCGCGAGCGACGTGAACGGCTCGACCAACAGCGATCGCACGAACTACCACGAGACCGTCCCGTCGAACCGGCTGGAGCTCGCGCTGTGGCTCGAGAGCGATCGTATGGGCTTCTTGCTGTCGCACGTCGATCAGCTCACGTTCGCCGGGCAGCGCGACGTGGTGAAGAACGAGCGCCGGCAAAGGTACGAGAACGCGCCGTACGGCCTCGTCGGGCAGTACGTGCGCGAGCACCTCTATCCGCCGGGGCACCCGTACCGCCTGCTCACCATCGGCACGCCGAAGGACCTCGACAGCGCGACGCTCGACGACGTGAAGGCGTTCTTCCGCTCGTGGTACGTGCCCAACAACGCGACGCTGGTCGTCGCCGGCGACATCGACAAGGCCAAGGCGCGCGCGCTCGTCGACAAGTACTTCGGGCCGATCGTCGGCCGGCCGCTCCCGCCGCGCAACGCCGCGCCGGCGGTCGCCCTCACGGGCGAGACGCGCCTCGACGTCGCCGCGGGGGTCGAGCTCCCGCGCGTGTACATGGCCTGGCCGACGCCGGCCGACTTCGCCCCCGGCGACGCGGAGCTCGACCTCGTCGCGCACGTCCTCGCGGGCGGCAAGACGAGCCGCCTGTACAAGCGCCTCGTCTACGACGCGCAGATCGCGCAGGACGTCGCGGCGTTCCAGCAGTCGGCCAACCTCGGCTCGATGTTCCAGATCGTCGCGACCGCGCAGCCCGGCCACACCGCCGACGAGATGCAGAAGGCGATCGACGAGGAGCTCACGACCCTCTTCGCGAAGGGCATCCAGGACGGCGAGCTCGCCCGCGCGAAGACCGACTCGACGTCGTCGCTCCTCTTCGGCGTCGAGGCCGTGAGCGCGCGCGCCGATCTCATCAACGCGTACAACCAGTCGGCGCACGACCCGGCGTTCTTGCCGAAGGACGTCGCGCGCTACCAGGCGCCGGGCGCGGCGCAGGTGCTCGACGCCGCCAAGGCGTACCTCCCGCTCGGGAAGCGGATCGTCACGCTCGTCACGCCGGTGAAGGGCGCGCCGCTCGCCGGCGAGCTCCGGGGCCGGAAATGAGCGCCGCCATGCCGACCGACGAGCGATCCACGACCACCGCCGCGCGCGCCCTCCGCGCCGCGCGCCACCACGACCGGCACACGCCGACCGAAGAGCGATCCGCGACCGTCGCTCGGGGGACCAAGCCGATGAGCCACGACGCGCCCGCGACGCACCGATCGACGCCGTCCACGAGCTCCGGCGCCGCGCCGCCGCGCGCGCCCTCCGCCGATCGACCGCGGGCGACGCGGGCGCGCTGCCTCCTCGCGCTCGCCGCGCTCGCCGCCGCCGCGTGCGGGAACACGGCGCCGCTCGGGCCGCCGCCGGTCGCGCCGTCGCCGGTGGCGCCTCCGCCGCCGATCGCGCAGCCGGCGCCGGTGCGCGAGACGCCCGACGCCGCGTTCCGCGAGACGCCGCCGGCAGCCCAGGGGAGCGTGTCGTTCACGCCGCCGAAGATCGAGTCGATGACGCTGAAGAACGGCGTCAAGGTGCTCCTCGTCCAGCGCCACGAGTTCCCGCTCGTGTCGGTGCGCGTCGCGGTGAAGGGCGGGGCGGGGGACTACGCGAGCGAGCGCCCTGGCGTCCTCTCGTTCGTCGGCGCGATGCTCGAGCAAGGGACGGCGAAGCGGAGCGCGCTCCAGATCTCCGACGACTACGAGGCGATCGGGGCGCAGCACGGCGCGTGGATCGACTGGGACGGCGGCGGCGCCACGGTGAAGGTGCTCGTCCGCGAGCTCGACAAGGGCCTGTCGATCTTGTCCGAGGTCGTCACGACGCCGACCTTCCCCGAGGCGGAGGTGACGCGGCTCAAGTCGCGGCGCCTCGCGGCGCTCGCCCTCGAGAAGACGAACCCGAGCGCGATGGCGACCAACGCCGTGGGCGCCGCCCTGTACGGGCGCGCGCACCCGTACGGCAACCCGCTCTCGGGGCGCGAAGAGGACGCGAAGAAGATCACGCGCGACGAGCTCGTCCGCGCGTACAAGCGCGTCTTCGTGCCCAGGAACGCGACGATCGTCGTCGCGGGCGACGTGACGCGCGAGGCGATCCTCCCCAAGCTGCAGGCGACGTTCGGCGGGTGGAGGGGCGCCGGAGGGGCGCCGCCCGCGCCGCCGAACGTGGCGAAGGCGAAGGCGGACGCGCCGCGGCTCATCGTCGTCGATCGACCGAACGCGCCGCAGACGCAGGTGTTCCTCGCCGAGCCGGGCGTCTCCATGTCGACCCCGGATCGCGACGCGCTCGCGGTCATGAACGCCATCCTGGGCGGCGTGTTCTCGAGCCGGATCAACATGAACCTGCGCGAGGCCCACGCGTACACCTACGGGGCGTACTCGCGCTTCTCGATGCGCCACGGGCCCGGACCGTTCTTGGCCGGCGGCGCGATGGTGGCGGAGAAGACCGCGCCGGCGGTGCACGAGCTCTTCATGGAGATCGAGGCGATGCTGTCGCGCGACGTGACGCCCGACGAGCTCACCGACGCGAAGGAGCACTTGAAGCTCGCGCTCCCGAGCCGCTTCGAGACCGTCGGCGACGTGACCGACGCCGTGGCCGACATCGCCGTCTACGGCCTGCCGCTCGACGAGTTCGCGACGCGCGAGAAGCGGATCGACGCCGTCACCGCGGCCGACGTGAAGCGCGTCGCCGCGGCGCACATCCACGCGCGCGACCTCCGCGTCGTCGTCGTCGGCGACCGCGCGAAGATCTCGCCGGAGCTCGAGGCGCTCCACCTCGGGACGATCGAGGCGCGCGACCCGTACGGCGACGTCGTGGCGCCGCCGAAGTAGCCTCTGGACGCCTCCGCCCTCCGCGCCGCTGTCCGCGCGCGGAGGGGCGCGCTCATTTTTGGAGCGTCGCGTTCCGGCAGACCGGCGGACAGTCGGCGCCGTTCGGCGCGAAGACGGCGTACTTCACCGGGCCGGAGAGCTTCGCCTTGTCGTCCTTGTCGATCCGGACCTCGTACGTGTCGCCGTCCTTCGCCGTCTGATCGTCGATCGCGAAGTTGACCGTGACCGAGTACGTCCCGTTGCTCGGCTTCGCGAGCTGCACCTTGGTCGCGACCGGCCCCTGGAGCGTCACTCCCTGGAGGTCGGTCGGCCCGGTCGGGATGTCCGTGGGCTTGCCGGCGCTGCACCCCTCGTTCCGGCACGCGGTGATCACGGCGTTGAGGAGGTCGTCGTGCGAGAGCGTCGTCGACGTCTTGAGCGACACGCCGCTCGTGCACGCGAGGAGCGTGCACTCCCGCTCGGGGTCGTTGCTGCACGACGCGGCGCCGACCATCACGCCGAGGAGGATCAAGACGTTCCGCATGGCGGCAATCTACGCCGGACCGGCGCCACAGGCACGCACGGCGTCGAGGGCGGCGTGCTAGCCTCGCGGCCGATGGCGGTCGCCCCTTCGAATCAGCCGCTCACGACGCGCTTGATGCATCTGGCCGGCGCGCTGGAGTCGTCTTTCCTCGGAAAAGACGAGGTGATTCGTCTCCTTTTGATCTGCACCGTGGCGGGGGAGCACGCCGTCCTCATCGGCCCGCCGGGCACGGCCAAGTCGGCGTTGATCCGGATGTTCGCGCGCCTCCTCCAGGCGCGGTATTTCGAATACCTCCTCACCCGGTTCACGGAGCCGAACGAGATCTTCGGCCCGGTCGACATCCAAGCGTTCCGCGAGGGGCGCTACCAGCGGCGCGTCGAGGGGATGCTCCCCGAGAGCGAGATCGTCTTCCTCGACGAGGTGTTCAAGTCGAACTCGGCGATCTTGAACGCGCTCCTCACGCTCCTCAACGAGCGGCGGTACACGTCGGGCGGCGTGGTGATGCGGTGCCCGCTCCTGTCGTGCTTCGGCGCGTCGAACGAGGTGCCGACCGACGAGACGCTCACCGCGATCTTCGATCGGTTCCTCCTCCGGATCCGGAGCGACAACCTCGACGCGTACCACTTCCAGGATCTCCTCCAGAAGGGGATCCAGAACGAGCTGATGGGGCTCACCGACGCGCCCGTGCAGCCGCTCGCCAGCGCCCAGGAGATCCAGGCGCTCCACCGCTCCTTCGCGCAACGAATGCGCTTCAGCGAAGATTTCTTCAGCGCGTACAAGGGGCTCGTCTTCCAGATCCGCGCCGAGGGCGTGACGCTCTCCGATCGCCGCGTCGTGAAGATCCTGAAGCTGTTCGCCGCGAGCGCGTACCTCGACGGGCGCCCGCAGCCCGACGCGTCGGACTTCTTCGTCCTGAAACACATCTGGAACAACGAGGATCAGGCGGCGATCCTCGAGGCCATCGTGTCGCCGGTGCTCGAGGCGCACTACCGCGATCACCCTCACACGCGCCGCGTCGGCGCCGCCGGCATCGGGATCGAGGCGCTCGCCGCGGAGATCGATCGGGTCCGTCAGGTGCTCACCGGCGCCGGCGGCCTCGGCGACGTCCAGCTCTTCAGCCAGCTCAAGGCGCTCAACGAGATCAAGGCGGCGCTCGGCGCCTCGCCCGATCCGCGCGCGCCGGAGCTCGTCCAGCGCGTCGATCAGCTCCTCGAGGCGGCGTTCCGCAGCGGCCGCTTCGCGCAGCTCTGAGCGCCGCGTGGCCGGATCGGCTCACGACATGAACGGCGCGAACGCGACGGGCGCTCGCGCGCCGCAAAGGGTCGTCGCGCTCGACACGACCACGCCGCTCGGCACGCTCGCGATCTTCGACGGCGGGCGGCCCGTCGCCCTCCGCGAGCAGCGCGTCTCGAACGCGCACGGCGAGGCGCTCCTCCCGCTCGTCGACGCGGCGCTCGCCGAGCTCGGCTTTCGCCCGCGCGACGTCGACCTCTGGGCCGTCGGCGTCGGGCCCGGATCGTTCACCGGGACGCGGATCGGCGTCGCGACGGTGAAGGGGATCGCGCTCGCGACCGGCGCGAGCGTCGGCGCGGTCACGTCGCTCGAGGCCGTCGCGTACGGCGTGGGCGGCGCCGAGCTCGTCGTCGCGATCGTCTCGGCGATGCGCGGCGAGGCGTTCGTGGCGGTCGGAGACGACGCGCCGATCCACCTTCCGCTCGCGAGCGTCGCGGCGCACGTCCTCGACGCGGCCCGCGCGCGCGGCGTCGCCGAACGCGCCGTCGCCGTGTGCGGCGAAGGCGCGCTCCTCGCCCCGTGGCCGAGCGGCTGCGCGGCGCGCTTCGTCCACGCGAAGCCGAACGACGTCCCGCGCGCCGAGGCGATCGGCCGGATCGCGATGGCACGCGCGCCCACGCCGTTCGACGCGCTCGAGCCGCTCTATGTCCGCCCGCCCGACATCGGCCCGCCCCGCCCCACGGTCTAAGCTCCGCCTCGGCCGCGCTCGCGCCGATCGCCGCGTGACCACGCCGCACGAGGAGCGCGAGGCGCGGCCGTCGTCCTCTCGAGGTACACGTCGAAGCTACACGTCGAAGCTACACGTCGGGGCGAGCGCGTCGACGCTACAAGCTGGTCGTGAACAGGCGCTCCGCGCCGCCGAGCGGCGCGACGAAGAGCTGGAGCGCCACCGATCCGCGGGCGCCCTGGAAGTAGTCGACCTGGATCGAGTGCGCGCCGGCGGTGAGCGGCACCTCGCGCGCGAAGCCGGCCGTCGAGTGGAGCCCGTCGTTGTCGAGGAGCTTCTGGCCGTCGATGGTCACGATCGATCCGTCGTCGGAGAGGACGCGGAAGACGTAGTTGCCCGCGACGCCGACGTGGAAGGTGCCCTGGTAGCGGATGGCGAACCACTCGACCCGCCCGTCGACGCCCGGGAACCCTTGCGTGAACGTCCGCTGCGTGACGTTGAGCGTGCGCGTGTAAAGTACACCCGACGCGGGCATCGCGCTGACGTCGGGGAAGCGCTGCGTGTTCGCCGGGATGAAGTAGATCGTGCCGCGCAGCGCGTCGGCCGCTGCGTCGCCCGAGCCGAAGTCGTTCGGAGCGGTCTGCACCGGCAGGTCCCGCGGATCGCGCGCGCCGACGCCGCCGAGGACGGGGCGGGGCGCGCCGGGGGCGGGGGCCGCAGCGGGGGCGGGGGCCGGAGCCGGCGCGGTGCCCGGGGCGGGCGCGGCGCGCGGCGCGGGAGCGGGCGCAGGAGCAGGCGCGGGAGCGTTGTGGAAGTGCGGATCGCGGCCGCTGCGCGCCTCGACGACGCACCCCGTGAGCGAAGCGAAGCCGCCGAACGCGAGCGCGGCGATCACGGCCCGTCGGGCGACGCGCGCGGCGACGCCGGGGCGGCGCGGGGCGCGCGAGAGCGAGTCCACGGAGGCGTCGATCGAACAGGGAGAGAGCCAAGAAGGCATGGGCGATCCTCGTGCGTGCGTTGGCGAAGCGATGACAAGACCCGAGACCACGTCGAGAGACCCGAGACGATCGAGACCAGCAAAACCAGAAACCCAGAAACCCAGATCGAGTCGACGCGTGGTGCGCCGGGTCGGACGGCGCCTCAATCGAAATCTTCAATCTTCCATAGGCCGTGCTCCCGCACGAGCTGCATCGTCCCTGCGCCGTAGGGCATCGCCGCGCGCTCGCCGGTCTCTTCGATCGACGCGGTCGGCAGCGCCTGCTTCAGCGCGGAGAGCACCTGCGCCATCTCTTCCTTGTCGTGCCCCTCCCACGCCGCCTTCAGCTTCGCGGCGTCGAGCCCCTCTTTGTGGGCGTCGGGGACGTAGCGCAGGACGATGTCGTAGCGGTGCCGTTCGAGCGCGCGGACGAACCCCTGGACGGCGTGGCGCGGCGTGTCCTGCGCGTACAGATCGATCGCCGACGAGTCGACCTTCCACTTTCCGTCTTCGAGGACGAGCTCGAGCTCCTGCCCGCCGGGGCCGACGATCTTCGCCGTCACGACCGGCGGCGCGGTGGGGCGCTCGAGCGATCTCCCGATCTCCCGCACCTCGTCCGGGTTGTCCTTGAGCATCCGGCGGAACGCCTCGACGCTGATGCCGCGGCGCGCCTCGTCGCTCAGCATCCGGTACGCGTCGTCGGCGCGCCCTTCCTGGAGCGCGCGCGCATAGCTCCGGAGGACGGCTTGCGGATCCTCGGCCCGCGCTCCAGTGCAGCCCGTCGCGAACGTCGCGAAGGCAGCCGCCAGCGCGATCGCCGCGACGATCGACCGGGCCGAGGCGCGCGTCTGCGCCGTCACCGCGACCTGCGCCTGGGCCTGCGCCGCAGCGAGCTTGGAGAGAGCGTACGCGTTCCGGAGCATCGGAGCGCCCGAACGGTAGCCGCTCGCGTCCAGAAACGCTATAGGACGAACGTGTCCGAACTGCGCTCGATCGAAGCAGAAATCCTCCCCATTCTCCCCCTCCGGAACAGCGTCGTCTTTCCGGCGAGCGTCGTCCCGATCAACGTGGGGCGCGCTCGAAGCGTCCGGTTGGTGGAGGAGCTCGCCGGGCTCGAACGCGCCGTCGTCGGCATCGTGAGCCAGCGCGACTCCGAGGTCGACGAGCCGTCGTTCGACGACCTCTTCGAGGTCGGGACGGTGGCGCGGGTCGTGAAAGTGATCCGCCTCGGCCAGCAAAACTACTCCGTCGTCCTTCATGGGATGGCGCGGATGCGGCTGCAAGGGCAGGTGACGATCGAGCCGTACATGCGGGCGCGCGTGAAGCGCGTCGCCGAGGACCTCGAGCGGGACGTCGAGCTCGACGCGCTCGGCGCGTCGCTCCGCGAGTCCATGCGCGAGGTGCTCACGTTGATGCCGAACCTGCCCAAGGAGACGGCCGGCATCCTCGACAACGTGCGCGAGAACGGCGCGCTCGCCGATCTCATCGCGTCGAACCTGACGCAGGAGCAGGCGAACGTCGCCGACAAGCAGCGCATCCTCGAGACGTTCGAGGCGAAGGCGCGCGTCCGCGGCGTGGCCGCCATCATCACGAAGCAGCTCGAGATGCTCCGCGTCCGCCACGAGATCTCGACGATGGTCGCGGACGAGGGGCGATCGCAGCGCGAGCTGATCCTCCGCCAGCAGATGAAGAGCATCAAAGAGGAGCTCGGCGAAGGCGGCGACGACGACGAGATCGAGGAGCTCCGCGAGCGCCTCCGCCTCGCGCAGCTGCCCGAGGACGCGCACAAGATCGCGAAGAAGCAGCTCGCGCGGCTCGCCGGTATGCAGCAGCAGTCGGCCGAGTTCAACGTGACGCGCACGTACCTCGAGTGGCTGTCCGACATGCCGTGGGCGAAGACCACCCACGACCGGCTCGACGTCGACGACGTGCGCCGCTGCCTCGACGAGGACCACTTCGGCCTCGAGAAGGTGAAGCGCCGCATCGTCGAGTACATCGCGGTGCGCAAGCTCCGCGCCGACAAGAAGGGCCCGATCCTCTGCTTCATCGGCCCGCCCGGCGTCGGCAAGACGTCGCTCGGGCGGTCGATCGCGCGCTCGATGGGGCGGCGCTATCACCGCATCGCGCTCGGCGGGGTGCGCGACGAGGCCGAGGTGCGCGGCCACCGCCGCACGTACGTGGGCGCGCTCCCCGGCCGGATCGTGCAGGGGCTCAAGAAGGTCGGCGTGAAGAACCCGGTGTTCGTCCTCGACGAGATCGACAAGCTCGGCGTCGACGTCATGGGCGACCCGTCCGCCGCGCTCCTCGAGGTCCTCGATCCGGCGCAGAACTCGACGTTCCAGGATCACTACCTCGACACGCCGTTCGATCTCTCCCAGGTCACGTTCCTCGCCACCGCGAACAACCCGGACACGATCCCAGGGCCCCTCTGGGACCGCCTCGAGGTGATCGAGGTGCCCGGCTACACGCGCATGGAGAAGCTCAACATCGCGAAGGAGTTCTTGTGCCCGAAGCAGCTCTCGGCGCACGGGCTCACGCCGGAGCGGCTCGAGTTCGCCGACGACGGGATCGAGTCGATCGTCGACAGCTACACGCGCGAGGCCGGCGTGCGCGGACTCGAGCGCGAGGTCGGCGCGGTGTGCCGCTCCGTCGCGATGCGGATCGCCGAAGGGGAGGACGTGCACCTCGTGGCGACCACCGCCGCGGTGGAGAAGATCCTCGGCGCGCCCCGGTACACGCGCGACGTCGTCGAGGACCAGCTCGCGCCGGGCGTCGCCACCGGCCTCGCGTGGACGCCGTCGGGCGGCGACGTCCTCTTCATCGAAGCGACGACCATGCCGGGCAAGGGGGCGGTCGTGGTCACCGGGAACCTCAAGTCGGTGATGCAGGAGTCGGCGACCACGGCGGTGTCGTTCGTCCGCAGCAAGGCGGCGCAGCTCGGCCTCGACCCGGAGTTCTTGCGCACCATCGACCTCCACCTCCACGTGCCGAAGGGCGGCACGCCGAAGGACGGGCCGAGCGCCGGCGTGACGATCTTCTCCGCGGTGACGTCGCTCCTCCTGCGCGCCCCCGTGAAGCGGGACGTCGCGATGACCGGCGAGATCACGCTCCGCGGGAACGTGCTCCCCGTCGGCGGGATCAAGGAGAAGCTCTTGGCGGCGCACCGCGCCGGCATGAAGGAGGCGCTCATCCCGAGCCGGAACGAGCGCGACCTCGACGACGTGCCGAAGGACGTCCTCGCGCAGCTCCGCATCCACCTCGTGAAGCGCGTCGACGAGATCCTGCCGCTGGTGCTCGAGCCGAGCATCGCCCCGCCGCCCCAGAGCGTCCCCCCCGCCGCGGGCTCGGAAGAAGACGGCGTCCACGCGTAGGTCCGATCTCGCGGCCGCCCCGGAGCGTCTCGCCGTCGCAGGCTCCGAAGGACAGGCGCGCCCAGCGTGAGCGCCGAGCCCCGCCGCACTGGATCGTCACCGCTGCCGCGGGCTCCGAAGGGTCACGGGTTGAGCTGGTATTTGGCGGGGTAAGCTCTCCTCGCGACGTGCGGCGAAGTCGGGCACACTCGACGGCGCGATGACGGATGCGCCCGAGACGGGACCCCCCGCTCACATCGGCCGGTATCGCATCATCCGGCGGCTCGCGGCCAGGACCCACAGCGAGGTCCTCCTCGCGGCCGCCGAGGGGCCGTACGGCTTCGAGCGGGCCGTCATCATCAAGCGGATGCTTCCGGGGCGCACCGACGACGTCAGCGCGCGGATCCTCGCGCGCGAGGCGGTCGCGTACGCCCGCCTCAATCACCCGGCCGTGGTGCGCCTCTACGACTTCTACGTCGAGGGCGACGAGGTCGCGCTGGTCCTCGAGTACGTGAACGGCGTCGCGCTCGCCGA
>Ga0105247_10002037_pt1 | contig 14001 bp, 11 predicted proteins | sample KBSS24metaG_FD_81519 | JGI IMG/M metagenome (GOLD analysis project Ga0105247, IMG submission 81519) | Switchgrass rhizosphere microbial communities from Kellogg Biological Station, Michigan, USA - KBS S2-4 metaG | ecosystem: Host-associated > Plants > Roots > Rhizosphere > Soil | place...
GCCGCCGGCGCCGCTGACGCCGCGCGAGGCGTTCTTCGCCGGCCGCGAGTCCGTCCCGGCGGGCGAGGCGATCGGGCGGGTGAGCGCGGAGTTGATCGCACCGTACCCGCCCGGCGTCGCGCTGCTCGTACCCGGCGAGACGATCACCGCAGAGACGGTCGATGCCCTGCATGCCGCGCGGACTGCCGGCGTCCGGATCGCCTACGCCGCCGACCCGACACTGAGGACCTACCTGGTCGTCCGCTGACCAGCAGCCGGTCGCTCAGTGCAGGGTGTCGACCACCAGGTCGGCGATCAGCCTGTAGACGTCGGGTAGGTGATGCCGACGATCGGCACGTCCTGTCCTGCGGCGCCGCGCAGGTCGCCCAGCAGCGTCGTCAGGTTCGCCGAGAGCTTGGGCATGGACGAGGTCAGGCACCCGACGGCGTCGGATGAGTCGGCGCACTCGGTGACGTCGTGGCCCTGGCCCTTGGCCGGCGATTCTGGCTAGTGACATCAGCCCAGCGGAGGGAGACTGTCTAGTCCTCCACCGTCGGCTGCGAGCGGCGGTGGACGGCCTGGAGCAGCCCGATCGCGAGCCCCTGGGCGAACATGGACGATCCGCCGTAGCTGACGAACGGCAGCGGGATGCCGGTGACCGGCATCAGACCTAGGTTCATGCCGATGTTCTGGAAGGCCTGGAAGGCGAACCAGCAGACTATGCCGACGGCGACGAGACGACCGGCGCGGTCGGCGTCCCGCGCGATGCGCAGACCTCGCCAGCAGAGCACCGCGAACAGGGCGATGATCACCGCTCCGCCGACGAGGCCGAACTCCTCGCCCGCGACGGAGAAGACGAAGTCGGTCTGCTGCTCCGGGACGAACCCGCCGCGCGTCTGCGGCCCGTTGAACAGCCCGAGCCCGAACAAGCCGCCGTTCGCGATCGCGATGTGCGCCTGGATGATGTTGTACGCGGCGCCCTTCGGGTCGGCACCGGGATCGGTGAAGGCCTTGAACCGGTCGAGTTGGTAGTCGGCGAGCATGCCGCTCTTCACGACGACGACCGCGCCGACCACGGCGACCAGGATCAGCCCGACCGTCCAACGCGCGCGGACATCGGCGGCCACCAGCACGCCGAACGAGGCGGCGGCGAGCACCATCGCCGAGCCGAGGTCGGGCTGCTTCATGATCATCGCGAGCGGGACCGCGATGAGGCCGAGGGCCAGGAACACGTCCGTGCTCGGCGGTGGGCCGTCCGAGATCCCGGCCTCGGCGCGGCGCAACTCGCGCTGGGCGAACATGACAGCCATGCCGACGATCAGGCCCAGTTTCATGAACTCCGACGGCTGGATCTCGAAGCCACCACCGAGTCGGATCCAGGCGTTGGCCCCGTTGACCGTCACACCGACCAGGAACACCAGCGCGAGCCCACCGAGGCTGCCCAGGTAGACCACCGGCCCGAAGACGCGCAGCATCCGGAAGTCCAGGCGGGACGCGACCAGGCAGAGCGCCGCAGCGATGGCGACGTTCATCAGGTGCCGGTAGAGGAACTGGTTCGGGTCGGCCCCTGCGTCCTGCAGTTCGAACTTGGTCGCCGCCCAGACCAGGACCGCCCCGATCAGAGCCAGCGCCAGCGCGACACCGAACAGGACGAGGTCGTAACCGCGGCGGGCCCGGTCCAGTCCGAGCATCGGCCGCGGCATGTCCCACGCCGCCCGTGGGTCCCGCGCCCGCGGCGCCGTGACGGTCATCGGGGCTGGCCGACGGTCGCGCTCTGGACGACCTCGGGCAGTTCGGCCGGTGCCCTCTGACCCGGCAGGACGGGCTTCTTGCCGTCCGCGCCGAAGATGCCGTCCCACACCCGCTTGAGCATCGGGCCGGCAGCCTTGGCGCCCGTCCCGGCCTGCTCGATCATGCCGACCATCACGAACTTGGCGGTAACGTGCCCGTCCTTCGTCTTGCTCACGGGCCCCCATGACGCGAGCCAGGACGTGTCGTCCTTGCCCTCGACCTCGGCGGTGCCGGTCTTGCCGCCGATCTTCGCCTTGTACGGCGAGTCCAGGTAGGCGAAGGCGCCGGAGACAGCCCAGCCGCGGCCGAAGTTCAGCGACTTGGCGATGTAGTCGAAGGTGGACGGTGCGATGTCCAGCGTGCGCTTGACCTTCGGCTGGATCTTCCGGACGACCTTGCCGGTGCCGTCGACGACCGCCCAGCCGAACGTCGGCTCCATGATCTTGCCGCCGTTGAACATGGCCGAGTAGGCGATCGCCAGTTGCAGTGGCGACACCGTCGTCTCGCCCTGCCCGATCGCCAGGTCGGCGTTGTCACCGGCCCGATAGCGCCATCCGTCGGTGCAGTTCTCCGAGGCGAGCCGCGTCAGGTAGTTGCGCTGTGCGATGTTCTTGACCTCGGGATAGCCGCGCCCGGCCTCGGCGCAGTACGTCTTCTTGTTCTGCTCCCAGCGGCTCTGACGCAGTTCCCGGTCGGCGTACGAGCCGCTGGCCTGCTCACCGGCCGGCAGGTCGACGCCGGGCGACTCGCCGACCCCGAAGGCGCCGGCGGTCCGCTGCAGCCATTCGCGGGCCTGCTTGCCGGCGTCGATCCGGCGCTCGTCCGTGTAGTACTCGTCGGCGGCGTGCCGATAGAAGAACGTGTCGCAGGAGTAGCCGAGGATGTCCTGCACCGTCATCGGCCAGGCGAACGACTCGGAGTCGAAGTTGGTCTTGACCCGTCCGTCGATCGTCACGCTGCCGGGGCACGGGTAGGTGCTCTTGAGCGACACCTCCCTGTGCTGGACGAGCGAGGAGGTGCTGATCAGCTTGAACGTCGAACCGGGCGCGTACTGACCCTGCGTCGCACGGAAGAGCATCGGCGTGTTCGCGGAGGGCGCGGTCAGCCTGGCGTAGTCGGCCTGACTGATGCCGCCGACGAACAACTGCGGGTCGTACGTGGGGTAGCTCGCCGCCGCGATGATGCGCCCGGTGTTCGGGTCCATCACCACGATCGAGCCGGACGTCGCCGCGCGTCCCCGCGCCCGGGAGTCCTTGATCTGCTGGGCCAGCGACTGCTCGGCGAGCTTCTGCACGTCCAGGTCGATGCTGGTGACGAGGGTGTCTCCCTGCACCGGCGGCTTGTACGCGCCCTGGTCCACCGAGTAGCCCTGCGGGTTCAGCAGCACGTCCTGCGTGCCGTTGGTTCCGCGCAGGTACTTGTCGTACTGCTCCTCCAGGCCGCTCACGCCGATCTGGTCGTCGTCGCCGAGGGTGGGGTCGGCCTTCTGGTCCGCCTCGCTCACCTGGGTGGTGTAGCCCAGGACGTGCGAGGCGAGCGAGCCGTTCGGGTACGTGGGCTGCGTGACCGTGCGGACGGTGATGCCGGGGAATCGCTCGGCGTGCTCGGAGATCGCCAGCACCGCCTCGGTCTTGGCGTTGGTGGCGATCGGGACGGGCTGGTACGGCTGGCCGGTCCAGCACGGCGCGGCGACGGTCGGCGAGCACGGCGTCGTCTCGCGGCGGATGTCGTTCGCCGATCCGCCGAGCAGTCCGGCGAGTTCGGTGTAGACGGAGGCGCCCTTGTCCGGCAGCCGGTCCAGCGCCTGCCGGTCGAGCGTGATCACCTGCGTGGACGTGTTGTCGACGAGCGGGCGACCGCGGGCATCCAGGATCTGTCCGCGCGGCGCCGGGATGACGATCGCGGCGTTGTTCAGCGCACCGGCGGTCTGGGTCGGCTTGTTCGGGTCGAGCAACTGCACGTAGTACAGCCGGCCGAGCAGGGTCGCGAGCATGGAGGCGATCAGGACCACGATGAGCAGCAGCCGGCCGCGGATCCGCTGTGGCCCCAGCGGCTTGAGGGCCGGCCGGTACAGAACCAGCGAGGCCCCCGTCATCGCAGGCTCGCGGTCAGGTCCAGCAGCGGCGCGTGCGGTGGCTGCAGGGCCGACGAGCGCAGGAACAGCCGGACGAGCGGGACGACCGCCAGCGCGAGCAGCGCATCGCCGAGCAGGGTGGGGATCAGGTGCTGGACGGCCTGCGCCAGCCCCGCGCCGTCCGCACCGAGCACGGTGAGCAGGACGGTCGCCGCGGTGGTCGCGCCGGTGCAGGCGATCGCGACCAGTGCCGCGTGCGGACGGACGCCGACATGCCGGAAGGTGCCGGGCTGTGCCAGCAGGCCGCACACCAGGCCGAGCGCCATCCACGTGAGAGCCAGCGTGCCGGCCGGGTGGCGGCTCGCCAGATCGGCCAGCAGGCCGGTGCCGAAGCCGAGCCCGATGCCGACGCCCGGGCCCTCCGCGAGGGCGACCGCCGCGATCAGCACCGCCGGCAGGCTGACCGGGACGGGCAGGGCGACCGGGGCGACGAGGGTGCTCTGCAGCAGCAGGCTGGTGAGCACGGCCGCGATCGCCGCCGCCACCCTCGCCCTGGTCACCGGCCCCCCGCTCGCGCGTCTCGCAGGGTGAATTTCCGCGCGAGATTTTCACCCCTGGAGACGCGCGAGCGGTCGGGGGTGGTGCTCACGTCGGCTCCGTGAGCACGCCGAGCAGGTCGAGGGACGTGGCGGGTGCGGCGGGACGGACGGACGCGGTGGTCGTCCCGTCCGCCGAGGACGTGACGCCGGTGATCGTCCCGATCGTCAGACCCGCGACGAAGGAACTGTCCTGGGACGGGCCGGTGGTGAGCGTGTCCCCGACCTTCAGCTTCGCGTCGGGGTTGAGCGGCCGGAAGGTGAATCCGTCGCTACCCGCGCCGGTGGCGATGCCGATCTCACCGCCGCGTACGACGCGCGCGCCGACGCCGGAGCCCGGGTCGGCGGCGAGCAGGACGACGCAGGAGTCCTTGTCCGCCCGCAGGACGCGCCCGACCAGGCCGTGCCCGTCGGTGACGGTCTGGCCCGCTGCGATGCCGGCCTTCGTCCCGCGGTCGAGGGTGACCGTCCAGTCGAAGCCCTGCCCGGGTCCGAGCGCGACGACCCGGGCAGGGACGACGGTCCCGAGCGTCGAGACCAGGCCGAGATCCTTGAGCTGCTGGGCCGTCCTCGCGTCCGCCGCGGCGGCCGTGAGTCGGCCCTCGAGTTCGGCCTTGTCGGCGCGCAGGGCATCGACGCGCGCCTCGTTCGTCCCGGCACTCGGCAATCCCTGCACCCAGCGGCGCACCGGCCCGATGACCGAGTCGGTGCCCCGGTAGAGCGAGCCGAAGAAGCCGCGGACGCCGCTGTGCGCGGATTGCAGGCTGCTGCCGCCGACGTCAAGGGTGATGAACCCCGCTGCGAGGACGGCGAGGACGATCGCCGCGGCACGCTGGCGGCGGGTCAGTCGGCGTTCGCGGTACCGCGGGACGTAGCGCTGCGGAGTGGGGTTGCGCAGGGTGGCGACCACAGCCGCGCCACCTACCTGCGGTGGCCGTCGACGACGACCTTGTGCAACTGGTCGAAGTGCTCGACGACGGTGCCGGCGCCGAGCACGACCGAGTCGAGCGGACGCTCGGCGACGACGACCGGGATGCCGATCTCGTGCTCGAGCCGGGCGCCGAGACCGTGCAGTTGCGCGCCACCGCCGGTGAGGACGATGCCGCGGGCGACGAGGTCGCCGGCGAGCTCGGGCGGGCAGCGGTCCAGGGTTCCGCGGACGGCGCCGATGATCCTGGCCAGCGCGGGCTCCATGGCCTTGCGCAGTTCGTCCGCGCTGATCGTCACGTTGCGGGGCAGGCCCGTGCCGACGTCGCGGCCGCGGATCTCGGCCTTCGTGGCCCCGGCGACGGGGAAGGCCGAGCCGAGGCTGATCTTGAGCTCCTCGGCGGTGCGGTCGCCGATCAGCAGCGCGAACTCGGCGCGCACGTGGTCGGCGATGGCCGCGTCCAGCGCGTTGCCGGCGACCCGCAGGCTGGTGGAGCTGACGATGCCGCCGAGGGAGAGCACGGCGACCTCGGTGGTGCCGCCGCCGATGTCGACGACCATCGACCCGCTCGGCTGGTTGACCGGCAGCCCGGCACCGATCGCGGCGGCCATCGGCTCGCTGATGATGTGCACCTTGCGGGCGCCGGCGGCGTAGGCGGCCTCGCTCACGGCGCGCTGCTCGACGCCGGTGATGCCGGATGGGACACAGATGACGATGCGCGGCCCGGTGAATCCGCCGCGGCGGCCCTGCACCTTGCGGACGAAGTACCGCAGCATCTCGGCGGTGAGGTCGAAGTCGGCGATGACGCCGTCCAGCAGTGGGCGCACGGCACGGATGTTCGCTGGCGTGCGTCCGATCATCCGCTTGGCCTCGGCGCCCACCGCGACCACGGCGTTGGCCGAGGTGTCGATGGCGACCACGCTCGGCTCGTCCAGCAGGATGCCGCGGCCGCGGGCGTAGATCAGGGTGTTGGCGGTGCCGAGGTCGACCGCGAGATCACCGCCGAACAGGTCGCCGCCGCGCTGTTTGACGACGGTCGGGCTCAGCGAGGCGAGCCCGGAGCGCCGCGAAGGTGCGGTGAGCGCCACGGCCGTTGAGCCCCCTCAGGTCGCCGTCGAGACAAGTCATAGCGATCGTATGGTTCTGAGGCTGGTGTTACCCGGAGCGACGCGCGGGACTGGTGTGATTAGCAGGCGGATCACAACTGTTGACCTCCCCCGGCGGAGGAGGGGGCGAGGAGCGACCAGGCCCTCAGAGCTCAGGGAACCACAGGGCGATTTCTCGTGCGGCGCTTTCGGGGGAATCACTGCCGTGGACGATGTTCTGGGTGACCTTCAGGCCCCAGTCACGGCCGAGGTCTCCGCGGATGGTGCCGGGCAGGGCCTCGGTGGGGTCGGTCTTTCCGGCCAGCGAGCGGAATCCCTCGATCACGCGGTGCCCCTCGGCGACGACCGCCACGAGCGGCCCGGACTTCATGAACTCGACGAGCGGCTCGTAGAAGACCTTGCCGACGTGCTCCTCGTAGTGCTGTGCGAGCAGGTCGGTGTCGGCCGTCCGCACGTCCAGGGCGACGAGCGCGTAGCCCTTCGCCTCGATGCGGCGCAGCACCTCACCGGTGAGGCCGCGGGCGTAACCGTCGGGCTTGACGAGGATCAGGGTGCGCTCTGCAGTCACGGCAGCAACCCTACGAGATGAGGACGCGCAGCCCGCCGGGGGTGCCGACCAGGTCGTGGCGCACCTTGAGCAGCCAGAGCCATGTCGCGGCGAAGAGCAGACCGAGCACCAGCATCGCGAGCGTCAGGACCCCCGAGAGGATCAGCGCCAGCTGCAATGCCGATCCGAACCCGACGCCGAACGGGCGGCGCACCATCCCGGCGGCGACGATCAGCAGCACGGCGAGCCCGATGAGGATCAACGTCTTGGTCAGTCCGAGGCCGCCGTCGGAGAAGGCGATCGCCCGCGGGACGAGCAGGGCGACGACGGCCTCGAGCGCGAGCAGGCCGGACATACCGCCCTTGGTCGCCTTGTCCGCTCGCCGGGCCCGTTCCGCGTACTGCTCCGGGGTGGGCGCTGTCATGTCGCCCCCAGCAGGGTGCGGGCCTCGCCGACGGTGACGACGGAGCCGGTGATCAGCACGCCCGCCCCGGCGATCGAGTTGTCGCCGGTCTCCTCGGCCAGACGCACGGCCGCCTCGATCGCGTCGTCCAGCCTCGGCTCGACGACCACTCGGCCGTCGCCGAACACCTCGACGGCGATGCCGGCCAGTTCGTCCAAGTCCAGCGCGCGGAAGTTGCCGTTCTGCGTCACGACGACCTCGTCCAGGACGGGCTCGAGCAGTTCCAGCATCCGCTTGACGTCCTTGTCCCCCATCGCGGCGAAGACGCCGATCAGCCGGCGGAACGAGAAGGCCTCCCCCATCGCGGCGACCAGCGCGGTCGTCCCGTGCGGGTTGTGCGCAGCGTCCACCAGGATCGTGGGGGCCGAGCGGACCGACTCCAGCCGTCCCGGCGAGCTCACCTCTGCGAAGGACGTCCGGATGACGTCGACGTCCAGCGGGCCGCTGGCGGCGCCGACGCCGAAGAACGCCTCGACCGCCGCCAGCGCGAGCGCAGCGTTCTGCGCCTGATGGGCGCCGTGCAGCGGCAGGAACACCTCCTCGTACGTCCCGCCCAGGCCTTGGAACGTGACGATCTGGCCGCCGACGGCGAGGTTGCGGTCGATCGCGCCGAACTCCAGACCTTCGCGGGCGACGGCGGCCTCGACCTCGACAGCCCGCTTGAGGAGAACGGCTGCGGCCTCGGCCGGCTGGGACGCGAGGATCGCGGTCGCACCCGGCTTGATGATGCCGGCCTTCTCGGTGGCGATCGCGGTGATGCTGTCGCCGAGGTACTGCGTATGGTCGAGTCCGATCGGCGTCACGACCGCGACCTCGCCGTCGAGCACATTCGTGTTGTCCCACGTGCCGCCCATGCCGACCTCGACGACCGCGACGTCGATCGGGGTGTCGGCGAAGATCCAGAACCCCAGTGCGGTGACGATCTCGAAGAAGCTGAGCGGGGGGCCTTGGGCGTCGACCATCTCGATCAGCGGCAGCATCTGGTGGTACGCCTCGACGAACGTCTGGTCGTCCACCGGCTGCCCGTCGATCACGATCCGCTCGGTCACCTTCGTCAGGTGTGGTGAGGTGTACCGGCCGACGCGCAGGCCGAAGCCGCGCAACAGTTCGTCCGCCATCCGTGCCGTCGACGTCTTGCCGTTCGTCCCGGTGATGTGGATGGCGCGGTAGGCCCGCTGCGGCTGGCCGAGCAGGTCGATCAGGGCGAGCATCCGCTCGTTGGACGGGTCGATGTGCCCCTCGTTGCGCCGCCCGAAGATCGCCCGCTCGATCTCGCGCCGCTCGACCGACCAGTCCACCTTCGCCACGACGGGTCAGTCTACGGATCGCCCGACTCTGGGCCTTGGCCGCACGCCCACCCGGCCCAAAGTCGCCAGTGGGGGGTCACGCGGTCGGGAGGGCAGCCAGTGCCGACTCGATGCGGGCGACGTCGGCGGTGGCGGCGGCGAGGCGGCCCTGGACCTTGGCGATGACGTCGGCCGGGGCCTTGGCGGTGAATGCCTCGTTGCCGAGTTTGGCGGAGTTCTGCGCAAGTTCCTTCTGCGCCGCCGCAAGGTCCTTGGTCAGGCGGGCCCGCTCGGCGCCGATGTCGATCGCACCGGAGAGGTCCAGTTCGACAGTCACGCCGGTGGACGTGGTCAGGGACGCCGTGGCCGCGAATCCCTCGGCCGGCTGCTCCAGGCGCAGAAGGGTGCGCACGGACACCTCGTCCGTCGCCCCGGTCAGCCTGGCGGGGATACGCTGCGAGGGCTTGATGCCCTGGTCGGAGCGGAAGCGCCGCACCTCGTTGATCACCGTCTGCAGATCGACGATCGCCTTCTCCGCAAGGGGATTCACCCGCGACGGGTCGGCGGACGGCCAGGCCGCCACCACCAGCGACTCTGCGCCGGTCAGCACCGTCCAGAGCGCCTCGGTCACGAACGGGACGTAGGGGTGCAGCAGCCGCAGCAGTGTGTCGAGCACCTCGCCGAGAACCCGCTTGGTCGTGTCGGCCGACGGGCCGGCAAGGGACACCTTGGACAACTCGAGGTACCAGTCGCAGACCTCGTCCCACGCGAAGTGGTAGAGCAGGTCCGCGATCTTGGCGAACTCGTACTTCTCGTAGAGCGCATCGACTTCGGCGATCACCGAATGAAGCCGCGACACGATCCACGCGTCCGCGCCCTCGAGCGAGTTGGGCAGTTCCCCCGACACCGTCGCACCGTTGATCAGCGCGAAGCGGGTGGCGTTCCAGAGCTTGTTGCAGAAGTTGCGGGCGCCGACCACCCACTCCTCGTTGACCGCCTGGTCCGCACCCGGGTTGGCGCCGGTAAGCAGCGACATGCGCACCGCGTCCGAACCGTAGGCATCCATCCAGTCCAGCGGGTCGATGACGTTGCCGCGCGACTTGCTCATCTTCTTGCCGTGCTTGTCGCGCACGATGCCGGTGAGCATGACCTCCTCGAACGGCACCTGGCCGTCCATCGCGTACAGACCGAACAGCACCATCCGCACGACCCAGAAGAAGAGGATGTCGTAGCCGGTCACCAGCACGGTGGTCGGGTAGTACTTCGCCAGGTCGTCGGTCTGGTCCGGCCAGCCGAGCGTCGAGAACGGCCAGAGCGCCGAGGAGAACCAGGTGTCGAGCACGTCCTCGTCCTGCGTCCAGCCCGCCGGCGCCTCCTCGTCGGGCCCGAAGCAGACCTCGTCCCCGTCCGGCGAGTACCAGACCGGGATGCGGTGCCCCCACCAGAGCTGGCGGCTGATGCACCAGTCGCGCAGGCCGTCGACCCAGCCGAAGTAGCGCGGCGTCATCGACTCCGGGACGATCTTGATCCGGCCGTCGCGCACGGCGTCGCCCGCGGCGGCGGCGAGCGTCTCGACGCGCACCCACCACTGCAGCGACAGCCGAGGCTCGATGATCGAGTCGCACCGGGAGCAGTGCCCGACCGAGTGGATGTACGGGCGCTTCTCATCGACGACGCGCCCCTCCTCGCGCAGTGCCTGCACGACCGAGGCGCGTGCGTCGAAGCGGTCCAGCCCCTGGTACGGACCCGGGGCCGTGATGGCGCCGCGCTCGTCCATGATCGTGAGGGACGGCAGGCCGTGCCGCTGGCCGATCTCGAAGTCGTTGGGATCGTGCGCGGGAGTCACCTTGACGGCACCGGTGCCGAAGGAGGGGTCGACGTGCTCGTCCGCCACGATGGGAATCTCGCGGTTGGTGAGCGGGAGCGCGACGGTGGTCCCGATCAGGTGCTTGTACCGCTCGTCGTCCGGGTGCACGGCCACGGCCGTGTCCCCCAGCATCGTCTCGGCGCGGGTCGTCGCGACCACGATCGAACAAGCACCGTCGCCGTAACGGATCGAGACGAGCTCGCCGGGCTCGTCCGCATGGTCGACCTCGATGTCCGACAGCGCGGTGAGGTCCTTCGGACACCAGTTGATGATGCGCTCGGCGCGGTAGATCAGGTCGGCGTCGTAGAGCTTCTTGAAGATCGTCTGCACGCCGCGGCTGCGCTCGTCATCGAACGTGAACGCCTCACGCGTCCAGTCCACGCCGTCGCCCAGGCGCTTCATCTGGCCCAGGATCCTGCCGCCGTAGAGCCGCTTCCACTCCCACGCTCTCTCGAGGAACTCCTCGCGGGTGTAGTCGAAACGTCCCTTGCCCTCGGTCTCCGACAGGTGCCGTTCGACCAGGTTCTGCACGGCGATCGAGGCGTGGTCCATGCCGGGCAGCCAGAGGGTGTCGAAGCCGCGCATCCGGGCCCGACGGGTCAGCGCGTCCATCATCGAGTGCTGCAATGCATGGCCCAGGTGCAGCGAGCCGGTCACGTTGGGCGGCGGGATCACGATCGAGTACGGCGGCTTGTCCGACTTCGGGTCGGCGGTGAAGTAACCGCGCTCCTGCCACCGCGCGTACAGCGGGCCCTCTACCTCCGCCGGCGTGAACTGCGGCGGGAGGTCGGAGGTGGCAGGTGCGGGAAATTCGGTCACGCATGGATTCTAGGAGGGGCAGACTCGCAGCCATGACCGGATTGCGCGTCAGCACCCGCCGCGACGAGATCCGCGCCGGCCTCGAACCCGTCATCGCCGCCGATCCGGTCCGCGGCACGGTGTTCGGGACCCAACTTCTGGGCCTGACCGACACCGCGTGGCTGGCGAGGAACGGCAGGGGCGTCGCCGCCCGCTCCGGCGCCGAGTTCCCGGTCGTGGTCCTCGACTGGACGGACGGACTGGACGAACTGGCCGCGCTCCTGACCGACCTCGGCGACGTGGTCGCGGTCAACTCGGTGCCGCCGGTCGCCGACGTGCTGGCGGCCGCGTTGGGCTGGACGCGCACGCGGGTGCACGACCAGCGCCTCTTCCGGCTGGACGAACTGACGAGCCCGGACGTCCCCGGCAGGGCTCGCCGGGCGGACGGAACCGACGCCGACCTGATCGCCGGGCGCGTCATGGCGTTCGCGGAGGAGGCCGGGGTGCCGCGGCACGGCATGGCCGACCGCGCCCGCGCGATGGCGGCCGCAGGCGAGTGCTGGCTCTGGGAGGACGCCGGCGAGGTCGTGGCCCTGGCCGGCCGGCGTCCCCCGGTCTTCGGCAGCGCCCGCATCGGGCCGGTCCACACACCGCCGGAGTTCCGCGGTCACGGCTACGGTTCGGCGGTCACCGCGGCGGCGACCGCGGACGTGATCGAGGACGGCGCGATCCCCGTCCTGTTCACCGACCTGGCGAACCCGGTCAGCAACTCGATCTACCCGAAGCTCGGCTACTACCCGGTCGAGGACCGTCGCTTCATCGACCGTCCCGGCTAGGCACCCGACAGCCAACGACCGAACGCCGTGAAGTCGTAGGGGCGGCCGAGGAAGTCGGCGACCAGGTCGGCGGCGTCCTTGCTGCCGCCGCCGGCGAGAACCTTGTCCCGGTACGCGTACGAGACGGACGTGTCGAACAAGTCGGCCGCGTTGAAGGCGCTGAACAGGTCCTTCGCGATCACCATGCTCCACATGTACGTGTAGTAGCCGCTGGTGTAGCCCTCGAGGTGTCCGAAGCTGGCGTGGAAATGCGTGCCCGGCAGGTAGTCGAAGGCGTCGTACTTGGCCTGCAGCTGCTGGACGGTCGCCGTGATGTCGTCGACAGGACCGGCGTGCAGGACGTACGACAGCGCCGCGTAGAACATCTGGGTGCGGGCGAAGTAGCCGCGGCCGAACTCCTTGGCGGTGCGCATCCGCTCGACCAGCGCGGCCGGGATCGGCTCCCCGGCCGCGTTCGTCCCGAAGGACGCCAGCACGGCGGGGTCCCAGGCCCACTCCTCGAGCATCTGGCTCGGCGCCTCGACGAAGTCCCACTCGGTCGCGACCCCGGAGAAGCGGACGAAGCGCTGGTCGCCGCCGAGTACGTGGTGGACGAGGTGCCCGAACTCGTGGAAGAGGGTGACGACGTCGCTGTGCTCCATCAGTCCGCGCGGGAAGTTGCAGACCAGCGCACCCTCCGGAAGCTGGGTGCCGCTCACGCCGCTGACGATGTCGAACTGGGCGGCGTGCTTGTACTTGCCCTCGCGCGGGTGCAGGTCAAGGTAGATCCGGCCGATGACGCTTCCGCCGACGACGACGTCGTACGCGGTGACGTCCTGGTGCCAGCGCGGCGCGTCCGCAACCTCCCGGTACTCCAGGCCGAACAGCTTGCCGGTGACGTCCAGCAGGCCGGCGCGGACGCGGCCGAAGTCGAAGTACGTCCGGACCAGCTGGGCGTCGACCTCGAAGTTCTCGCGGCGGATCAGCTCGGAGTAGTAGGCGCTGTCGGCCGCGGTGAGTGCGGTCAGGTCAGGACGATCCTGCTGGGCCCGCGCGAGCAGCACGGCGACGTCGCGGTCGGAGCTCTCGGTGGCCAGGTCGGTGATCTTGTCGATGAACTCGATGATCGCCTGACCCTTGCCGATCATCTTGACCTCCGCGTCGAAGTCCGGCCAGCCGGCATAGCCCAGCAGGGCGGCCTGTTCGGTGCGCAGGGCGAGCAGCTCCTGCAGCAGCGCGTCGTTGGCCGGCCAGGCCCGGTTGAGGAACTCGACGTGCAGCCTGCGCCGCGCGTCGGCGTCGCGGGCGAAGGTGCGGAACGGGATGACGTCCGGGTAGTCGGTCGTCAGGGTGACGAGCCCGTCCGCGTCGACCGGGTGCGCGTCGATGAAGTCCTGCGGCAGCCCGTCCAGCTGCTCCGGCGTCACCTTGATCGTCCGGACGTCGTCACGGATGTTGCGGCTGAAGTCCTGCGAGATCGCGGTCGTGCGCTCGACGATCGCCTTGAGCCGGTCGCGGGTCGCCTGGTCCTTGTCGACACCGCTGCGGCGGAAGTCGCGCAGGCTGCGCTCCAGCAGGCGGCGCTGCTGCTCGTCCAGTTCGGTGGCCTCGACCGCGGCCAGGACGGCGTACAGCTCGGTGTCCTGCCCGCGCTCGGCACCCAGGATCGCTGCCTGCGTCAGGTAGTCCTCGCAGGCGGTCCGGATGCCGCCGTCGGGGTGCACCTCCGCGAGCAGGGAGGTGAAGGACGA
>Ga0105247_10002044_pt1 | contig 13970 bp, 10 predicted proteins | sample KBSS24metaG_FD_81519 | JGI IMG/M metagenome (GOLD analysis project Ga0105247, IMG submission 81519) | Switchgrass rhizosphere microbial communities from Kellogg Biological Station, Michigan, USA - KBS S2-4 metaG | ecosystem: Host-associated > Plants > Roots > Rhizosphere > Soil | place...
AGCGCCGGGAGCTCATGAAATAGGAGACCGTGCGAGTGCCATTGCCGAAGCGGTCGCTACGCTTAAGCGAGGTGATGTCCTTCTCGTCGCCGGCAAGGGCCACGAAACGGGGCAGACGGTGGGCACCGCAGTGATTCCGTTCTGCGATCACGACACTGTAGAGGCCGCTCTGAAGCAGGAGGCTAAGGTTGGCTGAATCGCTTTGGACATTAGGCGAGATCGTTGCCGCCACTGGCGGCTCGTCTCTCGCCGCGGCAGGAGCGCCCTTCATCGGCCTCTCCATCGATTCCCGCAGCCTTGCCAAGGGCGAGGGCTTCATCGCCATCAGAGGTCCGAACCGCGATGGGCATGCATTCGTCGCCGCTGCGTTGAAGCAAGGCGCGGCATGCGCGATCGTCGATCGAGACTTTCCTACCGGCGACGAGGAGAGGCTGGTCCGCGTTGGCGATACGCTCGAAGCGTTGAACGCGCTTGGCCGGGCAGGGCGCGCGCGGGCGCGCGACACGGTGGTGATCGCCGTTACCGGCAGCGTCGGCAAGACTGGCACCAAAGAAGCGCTCAGGCTGTCGCTAGCGCCAAGCGGGTCGGTGCATGCGTCGGTCAAGTCCTTCAACAATCATTGGGGTGTGCCGTTCTCACTCGCCAACATGCCGCAGGACACGCGCTTTGGCGTATTCGAGGCTGGCATGAATCACGCCGGCGAGATCGACGTGTTGACGAGGCTGATCAGGCCGCACATCGCCATCATCACCACCGTGGCTCCCGTCCATCTCGGATTCTTCCGCGCGGTCGAGGAGATCGCCGACGCCAAGGCCGAAATCTTCCGCGGGCTCGAGCTGCGTGGCACGGCGGTCATCAATCGCGACAGTCCTTATTATGAAAGACTGAAAGGTCATGCACTGAAAGCCGGCGCCAAGGTCGTCGGCTTCGGCGAAGCTGACGGCGCAGAGGCGCGACTGCTCGGCGTCGAACTTCATCCCGATGCCTCTAGTGTAAGGGCGAATATTCTCGGGACGCCTGTCAACTACCGTCTCGGCGCGCCGGGCCGACACCTCGTGCAGAACTCGCTTGCCGTGCTGGCCGCGGTGAAGATCGCGGGCGCCGATCTCGAGCTCGCCGCTCGTGCTCTCGCAGGTCTTCACGCGCAGGCCGGCCGGGGTGCCCGCACCCTCCTCGGGAGCAAAGATCGGCGCATCGCCATCATCGATGAATCCTACAACGCGAACCCAGCTTCGATGCGGGCAGCGCTTGCAACGCTCGGGCTTACCCCTCGCTCCGAGTTCGGGCGGCGCGTCGCCGTGCTCGGCGACATGCTCGAGCTCGGGCCCGAGGGGCAGAAACTTCACGAAGGACTCGCCGATTGCATTGACGGGGCAGGCGTAGATGTAGTCTTTGCCTGCGGCGAGCTGATGGGATCACTTTACCAGGCGCTGCCGGCGAACCGCCGCGGTGCTTACGCCAAGACCTCCGAGGAGCTTGCCACGCAGCTTGTAGAAGCGGTAGGGCCGGGGGACGTGATCATGATCAAGGGGTCTCTCGGCAGCCGCATGGGGCCGCTGGTCGAGGCCCTTAAGCGCCGGTTCGGCGCGGAAACTGTATCGGTCTAAGCCAGGCTTAAAAGGCGGGGAGAGACGATGCTTTACTGGTTGACCGAGTTCACCCCTGAGCTCCCCTTCTTCAATGTCTTTCGTTACATCACGTTTCGCACTGGCGGCGCGCTGCTCACCGCGCTCCTATTCGTGTTCCTGTTCGGGCCGCAGATCATCAAGTCTTTGCGCATCCGCCAGGGCAAGGGCCAGCCGATCAGGAAGGAAGGTCCCGAGCGCCATTTATTGCAGAAGCAGGGCACGCCGACGATGGGCGGGCTGATGATCCTGTCCGGCGTCACCGTCGCGGTCCTCCTCTGGGGCAATCTGCGCAATCCATATGTTTGGGTGGTCCTGTTTCTCACCCTCGTCTATGGCGCCGTCGGGCTCTACGACGATTATCTTAAAGTCACCAAGCAGTCGGCCGAGGGCTTCCGCGGTCGTATCAAGATCATTATCGAAGGTGTCGCGGCGCTGATCGCCACCGCGGTCATCGCCGAGGTCGGCGAGCCTCCGCTCGCCACCGAGCTTGCCATCCCCTTCTTCAAATCCGTCGAGATCGATCTCGGCTGGTTCTTCATTCCCTTCGGCGCCTTTATCATCGTCGGCGCCGGCAACGCCGTGAACCTGACCGACGGGCTGGACGGCTTGGCCATTGTGCCGGTGATGATCGCCGCCGCCACCTTCGGCTTCATTTCCTACCTCGTCGGCAACGTTGTGTTTGCCGACTATTTGCAGATCCATTTTGTCGATGGCACTGGCGAACTTGCAGTGGTGTGCGGGGCGCTGGTCGGCGCGGGCCTTGGCTTCTTGTGGTTCAATGCGCCGCCCGCGCTTATTTTTATGGGCGACACTGGATCGCTCGCGCTTGGCGGCGCGATCGGCACCATAGCGGTTGCAACGAAGCACGAGCTGGTGCTGGCGATCGTCGGCGGCCTGTTCGTGCTCGAAGCGGCCTCGGTGATCGTGCAGGTCACCTCCTACCAGTTGTTCGGCGTGCGCGTGTTCCGCATGGCGCCGCTGCATCACCATTTCGAGCAGAAGGGGTGGCCCGAGTCGACCGTGGTGATCAGGTTTTGGATTATTGCCGTGGTGCTTGCGCTTGCCGGCCTCGCCACCCTCAAATTGCGCTGAGTCTCTACTCATGATTCCCGTGACGATTTTCTCAGGCCGCGACGTTGCGGTGCTGGGGCTTGGCTTGAGCGGCATCGCGTCCGCGCGCGCGCTTGAGGCCGGCGGCGCCAATGTGTTCGCCTGGGACGACAAGGAGAAAGGTCGCTCGGAGGCACTCGCCGCTAGATTGGTTCTCACTGACCTGGCCACGGTCGACTGGTCGCGCTTCACTGCGCTCGTGCTCGCGCCCGGCATCCCGCTCACCCATCCCGAGCCGCATTGGGCAGTGAAGAAGGCGCGCGAAGTAGGCGTCGAGGTGATCGGCGACATCGAGGTGTTCTTTCGCGAACGCGCGAAGTACAAAGCGCCGGGCAAGGTCGTGGCAATCACCGGCACGAACGGCAAGTCGACCACGACCGCTCTGACCGCGCATCTTCTGGAGGACGCGGGAAAGCGCGTCGCGCTCGGCGGCAATATCGGCAAGGCGGTGCTCGATCTCGAGCCGTTCGCGCCTGACCTCACCTATGTCATCGAACTTTCGTCGTTCCAGATTGACCTCGCGCCATCGCTTGCGCCAGATGCGGCCGCGCTTCTCAACATCACGCCTGACCATCTCGATCGGCATGGAACGCTCGAGAACTACGCCCGCATCAAGGCTCAGGTGTTCGCCAACCTTCCTGTCGGCGGGACTGCCGTTGTTGGAGTCGACGATGAATCGTCTCGCGCCATCGCCGACGGCTTGAGGGGACCGTTTGCCTTAAAGCGAATCGCAATCGGCCGCCCCGTGAAAACAGGCGTGTGCGCCGACCAGGGCGTGCTGCACGAGATGGAAGACGGCAAAGAGCTGGCCGAGGTCGATCTCGCCGGGATCGGCTCGCTCAGAGGCGCCCATAATTGGCAGAATGCCGCAGTCGCCTATGCGCTCGCCCGCTCGCAAGGCCTTTCAACCCCGGCCATTTCCCAGGGCTTAAAGAGCTTTGCCGGCCTTTCCCACCGCATGGAGCAGGTGGCGAAGAGGGGCAAGGTTCTGTTCGTGAACGACTCCAAGGCCACCAATGCCGATGCCGCCGGTAAGGCGCTGGCAAGCTTTACTGACATTTACTGGATCATCGGAGGCAGGGCCAAGGAGGGGGGCTTGGCAGGGCTCGAAGCGTTATTCCCGCGGATTGCGCGCGCTTACCTGATCGGCGAGGCGGCCGATGCCTTCGCGCGCCAGCTCGGCAACGCGGTGGCCCATGTCCATTGCGGCACCCTCGATCAAGCCGTCGCTGGCGCCGCGGCCGATGCCAGTCGCTCCACTGCGAAAGAACCGGTCGTGCTGCTCTCTCCAGCTTGCGCCTCCTACGACCAGTTCGCCAATTTCGAAAAGCGGGGGGAAGCCTTCCGTACCATCGTCCTGAGTCTCGACGGCGCCGAGAACATGAAGCCTGAACAGGGGCAAGCGGCATGAGGATCACCCGCGCTGACCGCAGCGTCTTGTCAGATTGGTGGTTCACCGTCGACCGGCTGATGTTCTTTGGCCTTCTCCTGCTGATGGGACTTGGCCTCGTTCTCTCATTTGCCGCGAGCCCGCCGATCGCCGCGAAATACGATCTCGAGCCCTTCCACTTCGTGCGCCGTCACGCGGCCCTGCTCTTGCCTTCCGTAGCCATCATGTTTGCCGCGTCAACACTAACGCCGAAACAAATCCGCCGTGCGAGCCTCGTCATTTTCCTAGTCGGGATCGCGCTCGTGGCGCTGATCCTCGGGCTTGGGCCTGAGATTAAAGGCGCCAAGCGTTGGCTTCAGATTGGCTTTATTTCGTTGCAGCCGTCGGAGTTCGTGAAACCTGCCTTCATCGTGCTAACCGCCTGGCTATTCAATGAAGCTCAGAAGCGGCGCGACGTTCCGGGCATCGAGCTTGCTGTTGCGCTTTACGCTGTGTTCGTCGTGTTGCTCATCATGCAGCCCGATTTCGGCCAGACGCTCCTCGTCACTCTGGTGTGGGGCGCGCTTGTCTACATGGCAGGCATCAATCTCATCTGGATGGCGGCGCTCGGCCTGGCCGGGATGGCCGGCGTGGCCTCGGCCTATTTCCTTGCGCCGCACGTCGCCTCGCGCATCGATCGCTTCCTGAACCCGGCGTCAGGCGACACCTACCAGACCGACCGCTCGATCGATTCCTTCCTACATGGTGGCTGGTTCGGTAGAGGCCCAGGCGAGGGGACAGTGAAGGACGTGCTTCCGGACTCGCACACCGACTTTATCTACGCCGTGGCTGCTGAGGAGTACGGGCTGATTGCCTGCCTCATTCTGCTTGCGCTCTTCGCCTTCATCGTGCTGCGTGGTCTGTCGAAGGCCTCGCAAGAGCCTGACGGTTTCATCAGGCATGCCGTGGCTGGCCTCGTCATGCTGTTCGGCCTTCAGGCGTTGATCAATATGGCGGTGAATGTCGGCCTTCTTCCCGCTAAAGGCATGACGCTGCCCTTTATCTCCTATGGAGGCTCATCGCTGCTCGCCATGGCGTTGACCATGGGTTTCGCGTTAGGGCTCACGCGCAAGCGGCCGATGGCGGGTCGTGTCACAGTTAGCGCGCCTGCAGAGCACGAACAGGAGCATGCCGGCATCAAGGAGCAGCCGGCTTGAGTGGCCGCTTGATTCTGCTCGCTGCGGGAGGCACTGGCGGGCATCTTTTTCCAGCAGCGGCGCTTGCCGAGGAGCTTGGCCGACGCGGTTATGACGTCGAGCTTGCCACCGACATCCGCGCCGAGAAATACGGCGTCGAGTTTCCGGCCCGCGCTATTCATCGCATCCCCTCGGCAACGCTCACCAGCCGCAATCCGCTCGCCGTTACGGCGACCTTTACGCGGCTTGGCATCGGCTTTCTCGGCGCGAGGCGTTTGCTCCAGCAGATCAAGCCAAGCGCGGTGATCGGCTTCGGCGGCTATCCCACGCTGCCGCCAATCATTGCCGCAAGCACGCTAAAGATCCCGACCGCGATCCACGAGCAGAACGCGATCATGGGCCGTGCCAACCGGCTGCTTTCGCGCTTCGTCGACAAGATCGCGCTGTCGTTCAAGCCGACCAAGCTGCTTCGCCCCGACGCCGAGGCCAGAGCGCAGGTGACCGGCATTCCGGTACGGGACGCAGTGCTTGCTTACCGGAATTCTGCTTACGTGCCTCCGGCTCCAGGGCAGCGACTCCTCCTTCTCGTCTTCGGCGGAAGCCAAGGCGCACACTTCTTCTCTGAAGCTTTGCCTGCAGCGCTCAAGCTTTTGCCTGCTGAGATGCGCGAGCGTCTTACAATTGTGCAACAGGCGCGCGAGGAGGATCTCGATGAGTTGCGCGAAGCCTATAAGCAGGCAGGCATTACCGCGCATCTTGCGCCGTTCTTCCGCGACCTGCCGGAGCGCATCGCACAAACCCAACTCGTCATCGCCCGCGCCGGGGCCTCGACCGTGGCTGAGCTTATGGCGATTGGCCGCCCCTGCCTTCTCGTGCCCCTACCACACGCCCTTGACAACGATCAGCTTGAAAACGCAACTCGCCTGCAAGAAGGAGGCGGAGGCTGGTGCATCCGGCAGAGCGAGCTAAGCCCTGAGCGCCTCGCCAAGGAGTTGGAACGCCTGTTCTCCTCGCCTGAGGTCTTGGCAAAGGCCGCGGAAAAGGCGAAAGCCATGGCCGAGACAAAAGCCGTGGCCAAGCTTGGCGACCTTGCCGAGGAGCTTGCCGAGGCCAAGAGTCAAGTCGAGTAGGTCGTAACATGCATCTGCCTCCGCCCGATAAAACTGGTCCGTTCCACATTGTGGGGATCGGCGGCATCGGCATGAGCGCGATCGCCGAGGTGATGCATACCCGCGGCTATCGCGTGCAGGGGAGCGACCTCAAGAACGGCGCCAATCTCGAGCGCCTGCGTGCGCACGGCATCACCTGTCTGATCGGCCACGACCCCGGCAACATCAAGGATGCCACCTATCTCGTCATTTCGAGTGCGGTGAAGCCCGGCAATCCCGAGTTCGAGGCGGCCAAGGAACGCGGCATCCCGATCATTCGCCGCGCCGAGATGCTGGCCGAGCTGATGCGCCCTTGCGCCACCGTGTCGATCACCGGCACCCATGGCAAGACCACGACGACGTCGCTCATCGCCGATCTGCTGAAAGCCGGGAATCTTGATCCGACGGTGATCACGGGCGGCATTATCAATGCCTGGGGCACCAATGCCCGCATCGGCAAGGGCGAGTGGATGGTGGTCGAGGCCGACGAGTCTGACGGCACGTTCATCAAGCTACCCACTCAGATCGGCGTGGTGACCAATATCGACCCCGAGCACATGGATTACTGGCCGTCGCTCGATGCACTGCATGCGGCCTTTCGCCAATTCATCGATGGCATTCCATTCTACGGCCTCGCTGTCGCCTGCATCGATCATCCGGTGGTGCGCGAGCTTCTCGCCAAGCTCGGCGGTGCCGCCAATGGACGCCGCACCCTAACCTATGGTGTTGCGCGCGATGCCGATATCAGGCTCAGCAATGTGCGCCCCGACCGCAATACCATCACCTTCGATGCCGACCTTGGTCCGGCAGTGAAAGGCGGCACGCGCAAACTCGAAGACCTCATGCTTCCCGTGCTCGGTCATTACAATGCGCTGAACGCGCTCGCCGCGCTCGCCGCGGCAACCGAGGCTGGAGTGAGCGACGATGTGATCCGCAAGGCGCTCGCCAAATTCTCGGGCGTGAAGCGGCGCTTCAGCCGCGCCGGCGAATGGAAGGGCGTGGCCGTCTATGACGACTACGCGCACCATCCAGTGGAAATCGCATCGGTGCTGCGCGCCGCGCGCATGGCCAGCAACAATGGGCGGATCATCGCCGTGATGCAGCCGCATCGCTACACACGCCTCCAATCCCTGTTCAACGAGTTCTCGGCCTGCCTCGACGATGCGGACATCGTCGTGGTGACGCCGGTCTATTCGGCTGGCGAGGCGCCGATCCCGGGCATCGACCGCGACGAGCTCGCCTCAGGCTTGCGTCGCCACGGCCATCCCCATGTGCTGACCGTCGATGACGAAGACACTTTGGTCGAGACGGTGGCCTCCGTTGCGAAGAAGGGTGACCTCGTGGTCGGGCTTGGGGCCGGCACCATTACCGACTGGATGAATGCGTTGCCGAGGCGGCTTGAGACGCGGAGCGGGGCATGAACGGCGAGGCTGTCATCACTAAGCTCACCGCGAGCCTGCCGGAGCTGCGTGGTAAATTGAAAGCCGAGGCTGCTCTGTCCGAACTCACCTGGTTCAGGGCCGGCGGCCCCGCCGAAGTCCTCTATTCACCCGCCGAGGAAGCCGACCTCGCCTATTTCCTGCGCCAAACTCCTACCGACATTCCGGTCACCGTGATCGGCCTCGGCTCGAACCTACTGGTGCGCGACGGCGGCATCGAGGGCGTGGTCATTCGCCTTGGGCGAGGGTTCAGTGACATCAAGGTTGAGGAGGGCCATCGCCTCCGCGCCGGCGCGGCGGTGCCCGACGTGAAGGTGGCCCGTGCTGCGGCGGACGCCGGCATCGCCGGCCTCTCTTTCTATCGCGGCATTCCCGGCTGCGTCGGGGGGGCGCTGCGCATGAACGGCGGCGCGCATGGCCGCGAGACCTGCGAGGTCGTGATTGAAGCGCGCGCCGTCGATCGCAAGGGCCAGCTCCACGTGCTGCCTGTGGCGAACCTACATTACGAATACCGGCATTGCGGCGCGCCGGAGGACTTGATCTTCACCGGGGCTCTCTTTCAGGGAGAGCCTGGAGAGCCAGATAAGATTCTCGCCGAGATGGATGGCATCGCCGCCTATCGCGAGCAGGCGCAGCCGATCAAGAGCCGGACCGGCGGCTCGACCTTCAAGAACCCGCCAGGGCACAAGGCGTGGCAGCTCATCGACGCCGCCGGCTGCCGCGGACTTTCGGTCGGAGACGCCAAAGTCTCTGAGATGCACTGCAACTTCCTCATAAATGAAGGGAAGGCGAGCGGGGCCGATCTCGAGAAGCTTGGCGAAACCGTGCGGACTCGGGTGAAGGAAAATAGCGGTGTCGAACTCGAATGGGAGATCAAGCGCCTCGGAGTCCCGCGCTGATCTCGCCGCTTGTCCGGTGTCATTGGCCGCGAAAGCGGGTAATCAGTAACGCCTTCGGGTGATTACCGGGTCGCCATCAATCTGGGCGAAGACACTCTGTCTCGCATTTTTCAGCTATCCCGAATAGCGGGGGGACGCATGACCAAGCACCAGATTCACGTCGCTGTTCTGATGGGCGGGTGGTCGTCAGAGCGGGAGGTGTCGTTACGCTCCGGCGCGGCCTGCGCCGATGCGCTCGAAGGGCTGGGCTACCGCGTGACCAGGCTCGATGTCGCCCGCGACGTCGCCGAGCGACTTGCTGAGGTGAAGCCGGACGTCTGCTTCAACGCGCTGCACGGCCGCTATGGCGAGGACGGCTGCATCCAGGGCCTGCTTGAGATGCTCGACATTCCCTATACCCATTCCGGCGTGCTCGCCTCCGCGCTCGCCATGCACAAGGAGCGCGCCAAGGCCGTGCTTGCCGCCGCTGGCGTGCCGGTCGCCGAAAGTCTGGTGCTCTCGCGCACCGAGGCAGCCAAGGCCCACGCCATGAAGCCCCCTTATGTGATCAAGCCGCCGACGGAAGGGTCGAGTGTCGGCGTGTTCATCGTGCGCGAGGACCAGCGCCACCCGCCGCAGGAGCTGACAAGCGCCGAATGGACGCTTGGCGAGGAGGTGATGGTCGAGCGCTATATTGCCGGAAGGGAGCTCACGTGCGCGGTTATGGGCGATGAGGCCCTGGGAGTGATCGAAATCCGCCCCGCCGAGGGGCTCGCCTTCTACGATTATGACGCAAAATATGCCCCGGGAGGTTCAATTCACGTCCTTCCGGCCCCGCTTAAACCAAATGTTTACCAATTGGTACAGAAGCTGTCCCTAGCAGCTCATAGGGCACTGGGCTGCCGTGGGGTCAGTCGCTCCGACTTTCGCTACGACGACCGGCCAGAGGGCACGGGGGAATTGATCTGCCTCGAGGTCAACACCCAGCCCGGAATGACAGGGACATCGCTCGTGCCCGAGCTCGCTGCTCATAGCGGCCGTTCATTCGGCGAGCTGGTCAAATGGATCGTGGAGGACGCGTCGTGCAATCGCTGAACCCCGAAAGGGGACAGATCAGGAGACGGGGATCGCAGGATCCCCTTCTTGCGCGTGGCATTGCCGTGCCCCGCGGCTCGCGACGCGTGCCTGCGCTGACGGGCGTCCGCTCCGTCTTGAGACGGAGTTCCAAAGCCGTGCGGCTCGGCAAGCTCGGTCCCGATCGCATGCGCGGCAAATGGCTCGTGCTTTGCATGCTTTTTCTCGCGACCGCCGTCGCCTATGGCGCCTGGATCGGTGGCCAGACTTCGAAAATCATTGGCCTGTTTACTGGCGGAATCGGGCATCTCGCCGTCGCCGCAGGGTTCGGTGTGCAGCGGGTCACTGTGGAAGGCCAGCTGCACGCAACCGATGCCGACATTACTGCGGCGCTTAAGGCGGGCCCCGACACCATACTCCTCGGCTTCGACACCGATGCGGCCAAAGCGCGGCTCGAGGCGGTTCCATGGATTAGACACGCGCAAGTGATGCGCTTCCTTCCCTCGACGCTTCAGGTCGCAATCGAGGAGCGCACGCCCTATGCCGTATGGCAGAAAGACGGGCAGACCTATGTGGTCGACGATGAGGGAGTGGTGCTCGCCCGCGCGCTTCGCGACGCCTATCCCGATCTTCCGCTTGTCGTGGGCGAGGGCGCCGGCAAGAGCGCGTCCCAGCTCTTTGCTGTTCTCGTCCGCTATCCTGAGCTGAAAGAAAGGATGTTGGGCGCGATCAAGGTCGGCGACCGGCGCTGGACGCTGAAGCTCAAATCCGGGGTCGAGGTCATGCTGCCAGACGACAACGTCGACGAGGCACTCACCTCGCTCAACAAGCTGGAGCAGGAGCACGGCGTGCTTGAGCGCGATATCGCCGCAGTTGATTTGCGCCTGCTCGATCGCGTCACGGTCCGGCTGCATGAGACGGCATCGGTCTCGCCAGGTGACGCAGCCGCGCCGCAAGAGCTACCGACAGCGAGCACAAAGGGGACTAAGGCCAAAGGCAAGACTTGAGTCGAAATTCGAGGGAACAGGGGGAATGGTCTACACGACGACGATCAGGAGCAAGCGCCAGCGCATCGTGACCGCGCTTGATATCGGCACGAGCAAGATCTGCTGCCTGATCGCCAAGACCTGTCCCGCGCCCGATTGGTTCGAGGGCAAAGGCGAAGCTGTGCAATTCGAGGTGCTCGGCTTCGACCACACCCGCGCCGAGGGGTTGAAAGCCGGCATGGTCACGCATCTCGACAGCGCCGAGGCGTGCATCCGCTCGGCGGTGGACGCGGCCGAGCGCATGGCCGGTGTTACCGTCGAAGCCGTACATGTGGGCGTCACCTGCGGACGGCTCAGGAGCGAGAGCTTCTCGGCAAGCGTGGCGCTGCCATCAGGCGCCGTGCGCGAGGACGATATTTTGAGATTGCTCGCAGGCGGGCGCCAATATGCCGCGCGCGATAAGCGAAGTGTGCTGCACGCGCTGCCGACCAGCTACCGCATCGATGAGAATGGCGGGATCAGCGAGCCGCAAGGCATGTGCGGCGAGCGGCTGTCAGTCGATCTTCACGCCGTCACCGCCGACGATGTGGCGATGCGCAACATCATGCTCTGCGTCGAGCGCTGCCATCTCGGGGTGGCAAGCCTGGTCGCCGCGCCCTACGCGAGTGCGCTTTCGGTGATTACACCAGACGAAGCGAAATTCGGCGTGGCCTGCCTCGATTTCGGCGCCGGCACTTCCACACTCTCGGTATTCGCCGACGGGCATTTCATCCATGCCGATGGCATTGCGCTTGGCGGCAACGCCATCACCACCGATATCGCCCGGACACTCGGCGCGCCCATCGAGCACGCGGAGCGGCTCAAGACCCTGCACGGCAGCGCCTTCGCCACGATTTCCGACGAGCGAGAGATCATCACCTATCCTGCCGTCACCGGCGTGCCGCAGCCGAGCTTAAATCAGATTACCAAGGCGCAGCTTGCGCTCATCATCCGACCGCGCATCGAGGAGATTCTCGATCTGATGCGGCGCCGGCTTGCTGCAAGCGGTGTCGCGTCCGAGGCGACGCAGCACCTCGTGTTGACTGGCGGCGCGAGCCAGCTCACTGGCCTTGCCGAGCTTGCCACCAATATGTTCGGGCGTCCTGCGCGGCTCGGCCGGCCGAGATCGTTGAGCGGCTTGCCTGCCGTTGCGGCCGCGCCCGATTTCGCCGCTTCAGTCGGCCTGCTGCTGCAATGGGAGCGCGGCGACGACAGGCTTTCAGGACGTGCAGAGCAGCGGTTCTTGCGTACGGGTACCGGGTATTTCGCCAGGGTTGGCGAGTGGATCAGAGACAACTTCTAAAGGACCAAAGGTTCTGAAGGACCAAGGTTCCATAGCGCAGCACGCGCCGACGGAGCCGAAGCAAGGGCAATTCGCTAAGGATCGGATGACCGCCATGACCATCAACCTCAGAGTCCCAGATTTGACCGAACTCAAACCGCGCATCACCGTGTTCGGTGTCGGCGGGGCGGGCGGCAATGCCGTCAACAACATGATCGAGTGCGGTCTCAAGGGCGTCGAGTTCGTCGTCGCCAACACCGACGCTCAAGCATTAGCGAGCTCGCAGTGCGAGCGGCGCATCCAGATGGGCGCCAACGTCACGGAAGGCCTTGGCGCAGGCTCCAAGCCGGAAGTTGGCGCTGCCGCCGCCGAGGAGGCGATGGCCGATATCAAGGCTCATCTCGTCGGCTGCCACATGGTGTTCATTACCGCCGGGATGGGTGGTGGAACCGGCACCGGCGCAGCTTCGGTGATCGCGCGGGCCGCGCGCGAGGAGGGTATCCTCACCGTTGGCGTGGTCACCAAGCCATTCCAGTTCGAAGGCACGCGGCGCCTGCGCGCCGCCGAAGTCGGCATCGACGAGCTACAGAAATATGTCGACACCCTGCTGATCATTCCCAATCAGAATCTGTTCCGCGTCGCCAACGAGAAGACCACCTTCACCGACGCCTTCGCCATGGCCGACGATGTGTTGCGCGCCGGTGTTTCCTGCATCACCGATCTGATGGTCAAGGAGGGCCTGATCAATCTCGACTTCGCCGACGTCCGCAGCATCATGGCCGGCATGGGCAAGGCGATGATGGGTACCGGCGAATCAAGTGGTGAGCGCCGCGCTATCGAGGCGGCCGAAGCTGCGATCTCCAATCCGCTGCTCGACGACGTGTGCATGAAGGGCGCTAGCGGACTGCTTGTGTCCATCACCGGCGGCAACGATCTCACCCTTTATGAGGTCGACGAGGCGGCGAGCCGGGTCAGGGCAGAGGCCGATCCCGATGCAAACATCATCGTCGGCGCGACCTTCGACAACGAGCTCGACGGCTCGATCAGGGTCTCGGTGGTGGCGACCGGCATTGGTCTTGCCAGCACTCAGTCGACGCGGCCGGTGCTGGACGCTCCGAAGCCCGCCGTCTTGCAAGAGAGGAGCAGACTGACCGAGCGGCTTGCCGGCCTTGCGACGCTTCCCGGTCCAGTCGATCTCGACGAGCCGAGCCTCGTGCTCGGCCAGAACGACGTCGTGAAGGAGCCGTCGGTGTGGCGCGCTCCCGGCAACGTGGTGATCGAGAAGCGTCCGGCACAGGTGACGGGCATGACCTTCCCGCATGCTGCGGCCCCCAAGTCTGCGGCGCCTCAGGCGGGATCCTTCCAGCCTGCACCACCGGCGGCGATCAGGCGGCCGGTGCGGCGCATGCCGAATAAGGATGAACTGCCGATCACGGCGCAGAACGAGATCAACGCGCAGTCAGGCCAGGCTCCTGTGCAAGGACTTGCTGCGCAGAAAAAGAAAGTGGGCTTCCTCGAGCGGCTCGCCAATGTTGGCCGTCACCGCAAGGAATCCGACGCTGAGATGCCGGCCAAGCTCGAGCCTGAGTTCGGCCAGCCGAGGCTTGCCCCAGTTCCGGAAATCTCCAAGCCTCAGCCGCAAGCTCAGCCTCAGGCCCAAACTCAGGCAAGGCCTCTAGCTCAAGCGGCAGCGCCGAGAGCCATCAGGATCGAACGGCCACGCAGCGAGATGGCGCCTCCTGTCCCAAAACGGATCGAAGCGCAGCCCAAGATTCCGGTCGCCGAAGTTGCTGCAGCGCCGGCCGAATCACCGGCGGGCGA
>Ga0105247_10002052_pt1 | contig 13951 bp, 2 predicted proteins | sample KBSS24metaG_FD_81519 | JGI IMG/M metagenome (GOLD analysis project Ga0105247, IMG submission 81519) | Switchgrass rhizosphere microbial communities from Kellogg Biological Station, Michigan, USA - KBS S2-4 metaG | ecosystem: Host-associated > Plants > Roots > Rhizosphere > Soil | place...
GGCGGCGACGCGATCGATATCGAGGGACCAGTGATCCTCGGGATCGAGGGCGACGCCGGTGACCTCGCAGATCGAGAGCGGCACGGTTTCCGCCGATTGATAGTTCGGGGTTACCACGACGGCGTGGTCGTCCGCGCCCAGCAGGACACGCATCGCGATGTAAATACCTTCCTCGGCACCGGCGAAGCAAAGCACGTCGTCGGCGACGCGTGCGTCGTACGTGCCGGCGATGGCTTCACGCAAGGCTGGCGCGCCGTAGGTTTGCGTGTAGCCAAGATGCAGGGACTGGAAGACGTCGCGGTCTGCCGGCTCTGCCAGTGCGAGGAGCTCGTCCACCCGCATGCTTTGGGCATCGGAGGCCGTCAGGTGATAGCGCGCCGCAAATTCCCAGCGCGAAAAGTAGGTTTCGAGGCGGAAGTCGGGCAGGGCGGTCATGGGTGGCCATCGCGGGTATGATCGAGTAATGGACTATATGTCCATCATGAACAAAATGTCTATCCGTTGTGTCAGTAGTGACAACCAGCCCCATGGGCGCGGTCAACGGCAGCCGCTAAAGTGAGCCCATGACCTCCCCACGTCCCTCCCTCGTGCTCCCCGCACTGGCTGTGCTCGGCTCGATCACCTCGCTGTGCATCGGCACGTCGTTCGCGAAGAAGCTCTTTCCGTTGATCGGCGCCGAAGGCACGTCCGCGCTGCGCGTCGGCTTCTCGGCGATGGTGCTGCTGCTTTTCTGGCGCCCCTGGCGTTGGACGCTGAGCCGCAGGGATGCAGGCTTCGTCATCCGTTACGGACTCACGCTCGGCGTCATGAACCTGCTGTTCTACCTGGCACTGAGGACCATCCCGTTCGGCATTGCCGTAGCCATCGAGTTCAGTGGTCCGCTTGCCGTGGCGATGATTGCGTCGCGACGCCCGGTCGACTTCGTCTGGCTCGCCAGTGCGATCACCGGCCTGGTGATGCTGCTGCCGCTTGGGCATAACAGCACGCTGGATCCGACAGGTGTGATGCTCGCCCTCGGTGCCGCGGTCTGCTGGGCGTTGTACATCCTCTTCGGCAAACAGGCCGGTCACCTGCATGCCGGGCAATCGGTGTCGCTCGGCCTCGTGGCAGCGAGTCTTGTCGTCGTGCCCTACGGGGTGGCCCATGCGGGCGCCAGCCTGCTCGACCCGATGATCCTCCTCGCGGGCCTCGGCGTTGCCATCGTCTCGAGCGCCATCCCCATGTCGCTGGAGATGATGGCGCTCAAGCGACTGCCCAGTGAAACCTTCGGCATCCTGGTGAGCCTGGAGCCGGCCGTCGCATCGTTGCTGGCAGTGGTGCTGCTCGGCGAGCATCTCGTCGGGGGGCAGTGGCTGGCCATTGGATTCATCGTGATGGCGTCGATTGGAAGTACGGTGACGGCGCGCAGGTCACGGCCGCAAGCTGCCGAGATGGCCGGCTGACGCGATTTTGTCCACAAGGGAATGCGCCGCGCCTTGACGCCGACGGCTGGCATGCCCTATGAAGCCGTTCACAGGGGATGCATGGACGGACTATGGAGAGGGAGGCGGAGGTCGTCGCGCAGAACGAAGCGGGGCGGCGATTGTTCGACGAAGGACGCTTCGACGAGGCACGCGACATTTTCCTGCGCGCGGCGTCCGATCCCGCGGCGCTCGGCGCCGCGCTTAACGTCGGGCAATGTGATCTTCGTGCCGGGCGTCCGCACGATGCCGAAGCCTGCGCCCGCCGGCTGATCGAAACGTCGAATGGGTTCGCACCCGCGTGGGCCTTGCTTGGCGAGGCACTGGCAGCGACCGAGCACTACGCGGAGGCGGCCGAAGCCTTCCGCCACGCACTCTCCATCGCGCCAACCCATGGCCTGCTCTGGGGACGCCTGGGCGATGTCCAGCAGCGCGACAAAGCGTTCGAAGCCGCGCGCGAGAGCTACATGCGAGCGCTGCGCGAGACGCCCGACGACGTCGGGACGCTTGCCTCATTGGTGGCACTCAAACGCATGCTATGCGATTGGGACCGGCTCGACCGGCTGTCCGCCGCCCTGCGTCAGACGGTGCGCGAAGGCCGAGGCGCGGTCCAGCCCCTGTCGTTCCTGGGTGAGGGAGACGATCCCGCCGAGCAACGGCTTTGCGCGACGGCCTGGGTCGAGCAGCGCGTACGGACCTCGGACACGCCAGCCCGTATCGAAACAACGAAGGATTCGCCGCGCATCGGCTTCGTCTCCTATGGTTTCGGCGCCCACCCGACGGCGATACTCGGCTCGGAAATGATCGAAGCGATGCGCGCCCAGGGCGTCGATCTGCACCTGATCTGCACCGGCCCGGACGATGCCTCGGGCTATCGCCGTCGCCTGGAGGTGGCCGCACCGATCCACGACGTCGAACATCTCTCGGCGCAAGCCTGCGCGCAGCACATTCGCGAGCTTGGCATCGACGTTCTCGTCGATCTCGACGGCTATTCCCGCGAGCGTGTGCCCTCCGTATTCGCCGAGCGACCCTGCGCCCTGCAATTGGTGTGGCTAGGGTTTCCCGGCACGACGGGCGCACGTTGCTTCGATTATGTGATCGCCGACGCCTTCGTCCTTCCTGCCGAGCTTGAGCCCCAGTTCACCGAGCGCGTCGCCCGGTTGCCGCGCTGCTACCAGCCAAACGATGCCACGCGGCGGCTCCACGCCCCGCCGCCGCGTGAGGCGCTCGGCCTTCCGGCGGATGGCGTGGTGTATGTGTGCTTCAACACCTCATTCAAGCTCAACCCGCGCAGTTTCGCGCGGATGATGAAGGTGCTGCGCGAAGTGCCGGACAGCGTGCTGTGGCTACTGAACGGCCCCGGCCGCGCCGCAGAACGCCTGAGGGTCACGGCTTCGGCCCTCGGCGTGGCCCCCGAGCGGCTGGTCTTCCTCGACAAACAAGCGCATGGGGCCTATCTCGCGGCGTATGCCCATGCGGACCTGTTCCTCGACACCGAGCACTACAACGCGCATACCACCGCGTCCGATGCCATGTGGGCCGGCTGCCCGGTGCTGACCCGGCCGGGCCAGACCTTCGCATCCCGGGTGGCAGGTAGCCTCAACCACCATGCCGGCCTCGACGAGCTCAACGTGACCGACGACCGCGCCTTCGTCGATCTGGCCGTCCGCGTGGGCCGCGATCCGGCTTACCGGGCCGACCTGCGCGCACGGTTGGCCGCAGCCCGCACCGAATCGCCCCTCTTTGACGCCAGCGGCTTCGCCGCGGACTTCATGGTCCTGGTCCGCAGCCTTCTCGCCCAGGAGCACGTCGCCTCAAACTGACCCTAAACTTTTTTCCCGTTCCCTGGATTGAGGGATATGGGGCGCCGAAATCCGGACGCCCAGCATATCCATCAGGGGAAGCTTCGCCATGGTCGCAGTGGTCGCAGGGAACGGGCTGGGTCTGGGCAATTCGTCGCTCACGCAGCTGGGGCAGGGGTTCGGTGGGCAGGCAGGTATCGGTCAGGCCGGCGTGGGGCAGTACGTCAACGCCGCCAATGGCAACCTGGTGCTACGCAACCCGGGGCAGTCGCTGGTGTTCGACGGCATGTCGCTGGACATGTTGCGCACCTACAACAGCCAGGGCCAGATGTCCGGCGACAATGGCTGGTTGTTCGGTTTCGGACGCCAGGTCAACGGGCTGACCGGCACGCTCAACACCGCTGGCAGCACCGTCTCCCGGACCGCCGACGACGGCAGCGTGGTCACCTACGCCTATGACCCGGCCAGCGGCAACTATGTCAGCCAGGGCCAGAGTGGCACCGAAGACACCCTCCACTGGGACGCCACCAAGGGCGGCTGGCAGTGGACCGATGGCGCCACGCACAACGTCGAGACTTACGACTCGGCCGGCCGGCTCGCCTCCCTGACCAACCCGGAAACAGGCGCGAACTTCACGTTCACCTGGCAGGGCAACCAGCTGACCCAGGTGACCGCGGGCGACGGCGATACGCTGGCGCTGGGTTATGACGCGGCTGGCCATCTCACCAGCGTGACGGTGTCGGAAGTTCCGCCCGGTGGCACGGTCGCGGTGGTGCGGCAGCAGGCGACCTACGGCTACGACGCCATGGGCCGCCTCACCTCCGTCGCCACGACGCTCGCGTCGGAAACGGATACCGCCGGTGGTACATACACCACGACCTACACCTACGATGGCAACAGCGATCGCATTGCGTCGATGACGCAGAGCGACGGGACCACGGTTGCGTATACCTACGCCCAGGACGGCGATGGTAACTACCGGGTTTCGCAGATCATCACCGGCAGCGGTGCGGATGCGCAGACGATCAACATCGCCTACGCGAACGGAAGCACCACGGTCACGGATGCGCTGGGCAACGCCTGGATGTATGCCTTCAACGCGGCGGGCGAGCTGACGGGCGTGACGGCTCCCGCTGTGGCGGGAAATACGGTGCAGACCAGCTACACCTATGACGCCAATGGCAACCTCACGCGCCTGGTGGATGCCGCCGGTGGCGTCACCGACTACGCCTACGACGCGCACGGCAACCTGATCAGCGTCGAGAATGCCTCCGGCGACACGGTCACCTATACCTACGATTCGAACGACCACATGCTCAGCCGCACCGTGTACACCACGGCGGCGCAGGGCGAAGTGGGCACCTCGGGCTACGTGCCACCCTCCGGTGCGCAGACGACCCACTATGTCTACGACGCGGCTGGCTGCGTGGCGTACATCATCGACGGTACGGGCGCGGTCACTCGCCATACGTACAGCACCGATGCCAACGGCAACAGGGTGCTCGCTTCGACGTTCGCGTGGCGCGACGCGACGTTCGTCGCAGGCAGCGGTGAGCCGTCGCTCGCCGACATGGCTACGTGGGAGGCTGGCGCCGCGGCAACGGCCGGCCTGGCCAGTGGCTCGCGTGTCGACTATAGCTATGACGCGCGTGGCCAGATCGCCACGCAGACCGCCTATGACACCGTCGATGCCGGCGGCAATGGCGTGGTCGACGCGGGGACCGTCATCACCCGTACTACGTACGACGCGTTCGGCCGCCTCCTGCAGAGCGCCACCATGCGCGGCAGCGCCCGCGACGTGGTCGAAACGACGAGCTATGCCTATGACGGCATGGGTCGCATCCTGTCCTCGACCGATGCGCTGGGTCACACCACGACCTACGTATATCTGGATAACGACCACACGATCGAGATCATCGATGCCAGCGGGCTGATGACGACGCAGGTGCGTAACAGCGCGGGCCTGCTAGTCAGCAGCACGCAGTCGACGGGCACGCCGCCGCTCGCGGGTCAGACCTTCTATGACGCTGCCGGGCATGCGATGGCCAGTGTCGATGCGCAGGGCAAGGCAAGCTTCACGTTCTACGACGCGGCGGGCCACGCGACGGCCACCATCGACGTCAATGGCCATGCCATCGCATACACGTACGACGCGCAGGGGAACCTGCTCGCCACCGTCTCCTACGCTTCACCCGTCGACACCACCGGCTGGCTGAGTAGCAGCGGACCCACAGCTATGTTGCCTGCGACATTCACCGCGCCGGCAGCCGCGACCTTCGACGAAATTTCCCTGACTGTCTTCGATGCGCAGGGGCGCCGGATTGCTTCGGTGACGCCAAACGGCATGGTGACGATCACTACGCGAGACGCCCATGGAAACGCCGTCTCGGTGGTGGCCTATGCGCAGGCCCTGAGCGCGACCCAGCTTGCGTCTCTCGGCGTCACGCCGACGCTGGCAGCGCTGCAGGCCGTCGTGGTCGCGGGTCCGCAGGACAAGCAGACGCTCACCGTGTTCGACGCCTCGGACCGTCCCGTCGCGTCGATCGATCCCTCGGGCGTCGTTACGATCAACACCTATGACACCAACGGCCAGCTCGTCCGCGCGAACACATACGCCAACGCCCTGACGCCGGCCCAGGTCGCTGGCCTGGGCACGTCACCCAGCCTTGCATCGATCCAGTCGCTGCTCGTGCCGTCGGCCACCGACCGTACTTCGTTGTGGATTCGCGATGGCCAGGGCACGCAGCTCGCCACGGTGGATGCCACCGGGCAGGTCACGCTCTACGCCTATGACGCGAACGGCAACCTGACCGCCACCACGGCGCTATCGCGAAAGCTCTCGGCAGACGAGGCCGCTCAGCTCGCGGAGAACCCGACGTATAGCCAGCTGGCCGGCATCTCGGGTTTCGACACCGTGTCCTCCAACACGGTGATCACGCTGTACGACAGCGAGGGGCGCGTAGCTGCCACGGTGTCCTACACCAATGTCCAGATCATGTCCTACGATGCTGCTGGCAACGTCATCGGCACGACTTCCTACACCACGTACGACCAGTCACTACTGAACCGCGTCGCGGCCGATCCGACGCTCGCTACCCTGCAGGCGGGCCTCACGCTCTACAGCGCGTCCGGTTCGCAGATCAACGTCTACGATGCCTCGGGACGGGTTGTCGCTTCGATCGGCGCGCAGGGTCAAGTCACCTTCACGACATACGGAACCACCGCAGACGGAAGCTGGATCTACACGGCGATAAACAACAATGGGCTCACGATCGACCAGTTGGCATCGCTCGGCGCCACGCCGACGCTGGATGAGATAACCGCGCTTCTGGGTTCTTCGACTAACCGGCCAAGCTCACTGAGCTACTTCGATGCCAGCGGCCGCCTCCTTCTGTCCCTATTTGCAGGCGTATCCGGAACAAGCGTATCGAACACCTACGATGCGACCGGGCAACTGCGGCTCGCGATGACGGGCGATGAGCTCAATTACTCGTGGATCGCGAACGGGGTACCTGTCACATACGCGACGGCGGCTGCGCACTTCAACGGTTCGGGGTACACCTTCTACGACGCTGAAGGAAACCTCCAGGCGACGATTACGACGGCCTTCGACTACAACTATCACGAAGGCTACAACCTTCACCCGACACTTACGCTCTATTCCACCGACCCAGCACGCAACATAACGCTGACGACCTTCTACAAGTCGTTCATGACGACTGCCGCTTTCAGCGTATTCCAAGCGAACCCTACGCTCGACTCTCTCGTCTCCGCAGAAAAGGCCTGGGGCGCCGACTCGTCGTCTGCGACCTATTTCAATGCGGATGGCAAGCCGATTGCTGTCCTGGCCAACTACTCGGTCACGTACTACACCTACGACGACCTCGGACGGGAAGTTTCGTCGCAGGATTATTACGCGGGGTACTACTCAGGGGCGACCATCGACCAGGTGCCTGACCTCACCACGGTCATGGCGAACGCCATGCAAAATCCTGAAGGTTCTCCGTCGCTTCACTTCTATAGCGACGATGCTACTGGTACGACGACTTACGCCGTCGACGAGGACGAGATCACCGTCACGCGGACGGATCTGGCAGGTCACGTTGTGCTCAACGCGCAATACGACACGGGGCTGCCCGAGAGCAAGCTGAACGCGCTTTCGGGTGGGGCTGTCAGCGACCTCGTGAGCGCGATCAACGACGCCGGCCTCTCTCCGGACAGGATCACGGTCTACAACAGCGACGGCGAGACCATCGCTTTGTACAGTGGCGGCGCGTTGGCGGTGGTGCAACTCGATAGCTCTGGTCAGAGCGTGGGCGTGGCCAATTACCACGGTATCGACTCTGGCACGCTCAATCAGCTCACAGAGACCGGCGACATGACTGCGCTCAACGCGGCGCTGTCCGGAGTGGTCCCGGATGGATCGACCTTCTACGTCCGGGATCCGGACGGAAACATGCTTGCCTCGGTGTCGTCTAACGGCTACGTCACCATCTTGCGTTATGACGCTTCGGGCCATCTGATCAGTACGATCAGCTACAGCCAGGGCATCACTGCAGCCCAATTCGCCAGCCTCGGGACCAATCCAGGCATTGACCGGGTCGAGGCGTTGCTGGACCGTTCCAATCCGGTGTCTGGCTCGGTGGACCTGTACGACGACCAGGGTCACCACATTGCCTCGGTGGACCAGAACGGCAACGTCACGACGATGCTTTATGACGCGGCCGGGAACCTGCTATCGACCGTTAATCATCGGCAACTCACTCAGAAGCAGATCATCGAGCTGGCCTCTGCGCCATCGATGCAGGCGATCGAGCAAGACATCGCCATCGATTCAGGCGCCCGCGTCGAACAGAGCATTCGCGACAGCAGCGGTCGGGTCGTCGCCACCATCGATCCCGATGGCAAGGTGCGGACCATGGCGTACGACGCCCAGGGGCGCGTGGTGTCCGTCACTGACTATGCGACACCTCTTGCTTCAGGCTTCGGCATCATTCCGAACCTGGACGTACTCAACGGTGAGCTACAGCGCACTGCGAGCGACCGCACCACCCGCACGGTTTACGACAGCGCCGGCTTGCCCGTTGCCACAATCGATCCGGACGGGGCCCTTTCGGTCACCGCCTACGATGCCGATGGCAACGCCACCTCCACCGTGCGCTATGCCACGCCGCTCACCCGGCAGCAAATGGCTGCTCTCGGTACATCGCCTACGTTGGCTCAGGTGTTGCAAATCGTGGGCGGTCGCGGTGACCACGCGCTTTACGACGCTTCCGGCCATCCGGTGGCCACCATCGATGCGCAGGGGCGTATTTCCTACTCCTTCTATGACGGGCGCGACGAGCTCATTGCAAGCGTCGATGCCAATGGCGCACTGACCACCTACCAGTACGACGCGAACGGCAATGTCATCGGCAGCACGAGCTTCGCCACGCCGGTCGATACGAGTAATTGGATCGATTCGACGGGTCGTCTGAACCTCCCCGGTACCGTCCCGACGGTGACGGCATCTGCCGCCGACCGCACCACGCTGACGATTCGTGATGCCAGTGGGCGACCCGTTGCGCAGATCGACGCTAACGGAAGCGTCACCCGCTGGACGTACGATGGCACCGGCCAGGTCGTAGCGACAGCGGCTTCCGCCGAGCAGCTCACCCCCGCCCAGCGCGCTCCCCTGGGTGATGCGCCGACGCTCGAGGCACTGGACGCGGCGGTGCCGCCATCGGTGAACGACCGCACCGTCCGCACGGTCTACGATGCCGATGGTCGCGCGGTCGCCTCCGTCGATGCCGCCGGATACGTGACGGTTCGCACGTTCGATGGCGCCGGCAATGCCGTGGCGTCGCGAACCTATGCATCGGCTCTGAGTTCGGCGCAGATCGCCGCACTAGGTGACTCGCCGACCCTCACGGCACTCCTGTCCTCAGTTCAGTCCTCGACGGATGACCTCGTCACCCGTGCGTTCTTCGATGGCATGGGGCGGCCGGTGGCCACCATCGATGCTGACGGCTATGTCACGACCTGGACGTACGACGAAGCTGCGCATACGCAAGTATCCACCCGTCACGCGACCGCCCTCGTCGCGTCTACCGTTGCGGGCGTACCGGATGATGCAAGCGCTGCCGATGTGATCGCACTCCTCGGTGCCGATGCCGACGCGCAATCGGTCTCCGATACCTACGATGCTGACGGTGAACTGATCAGCCATGTCGACGTCACAGGCGCCCGCACAGATTACACGTACGACGCGAACGGTCGGCAGACCAGCTGGTCCACCACCGATACCCAAAATACCTATAGCGGTAGTACGAAGTACGACGCCTTCGGCGACGTGATCTCGCGCACCGACGGCGTTGGCGATACGAGCACGTCGCTCTGGGATTCGACTGGCCGGCTGTTGTCGACCACGGATGCCGTGGGGAATACCACCTGGTACGTATACGACACAGCCGGGCGTCTCGCCTATCAGTTGGCCGGTGGGCCTGATGCCAGCGGCGACCTCAACGGCGAAGCTTCCGTAACTGCGTTTACCTACGACACGTTTGGGGAGGTCGCGGAACGTCGTACGTTCGCACAGTCGATCCCCATTGATACGACGGGTTACGGCAAGGGCCTGTATCCCGACGCCGCCACGACGACATCCGTTGCGGCAGCCGTCCAGTCTTCCTCCAGCGATGACGCCGTCCGATACACCTACGACGGCACCGGTCATGTCGCTAGCATGACTGACGGTGCGGGTTCCACCACCACCTATGCCTACGATGCCTTCGGCGAGCTTGCTTCGACATCGCGGCAGGTCAATGGGGCGGTCAGCGACACCACCGCGTACACCTATGATGCAAGGGGCGAGCGCATCGAGACGACCGAAGGTAGCGGGACATCGCTACAGCGGACGGTGGTCACTGCGTACGATGCTTTCGGACGCGCAAGCAGCATTACTGACGCCGCAGGCCACACGGTCACGTACAGCTACGACCGCCTGGGTCGGCAGATTGCCGTCGCCCAGCAGGTAAGTGGCACCGTTATCACCGCGGGTGCAGCCTATGACGCCTTCGGTCGCGTTGTCACGCAGACGGATGCGCTAGGCAACGTCACCACCTTTACCTATGACACCCAGGCAAACTCGGTGACCGTGACGACGCCCGAGGGCGTCTCGATGACGACGGTGCGCGATGCGCTGGGTGACGCCGTCAGCATCACCGACGCTGACGGCCACGCCACGACCTATACGTATGACGGTGACGGCCGCCTGGTGTCTACGACTGATGCCTTGGGCAACGTAGACACTGTCGAGTACGGTGCAGCAGGTTCCACGACTTCGATGACGGGTGCGCACGGCACCGTCGAGGCCACGTACGATGCCCAGGGTCGGGTATTGTCACGCACGGTCGACCGCGATGGTGCGGATCTCGTTACGACATATACCTATGACGGCGTCGGGCGGGTGCTCACGCAGACCGATCCGAGCGGCATGACCACCACGTATGCCTACGACGGCGACGGTCGCGTGGTCCGCCAGACACAGTCTGGCGACAACTCGGTGTCACTGACCACTACCTTCAGCTACGACGGCGAAGGTCACGTACTTGCCACGACGATCGGGCAGGGCGGCGCCAGCCAGAGCACGGCCTACGTCTACGACGCGCTCGGCCGTCTGGCGAGCAGCACGGTCGATCCGACGGGCCTTGCGCTGCAAAGCACCTACGCGTACGACGCAGACGACAACCTGGTCTGCAGCACCGATCCGATGGGTAACCAGACGTGGCTAGTGCACGACGAAGCCGGTCGCACCGTTTACACGATATCGCCGACGGGCGCGCAGGGTGCAAACCGCGGACTGGTATCCCACACGGTCTACGATGCCAACGGCAACGTCGTTTCCATCACGACGTACTCGCAGTCGATCGACATGAGTGAGATGACCGGCCTTCTGTCGAGCGACACGGCCACTGGTCTTGCGCTGGGTTCCTCGATCGCCAGCGAAGCCACTGGCCCGGCCGATTCGACCACGTCGTATGTACGCGATACCGATGGACGCATTCGCTTCACCATCGATGCGATGGGGATGGTGACCGAAACGCGTTACGACTCGCTCGGGAACGTCGCCGCGGTCCTTGCATACACGGTACCGATCCCTCTGGTGGGAGGCCTCGCGGCAAACCTTGCCAGCGGGCAGGCAACCGTCGCAGACGTTGCGTCCGCCCTGACCGGGGCCGGAGACGACGCAGCAACAGCTCAGGCGACGTATACGTACTACGACGCCGACGGCCGCGTGGCATTCACCGCCACGGCCATCGATGTGGATGGGCAGCGGTCCTATCTCGTCAGCGGAGCCACGTATACGGCCGACGGGCAGCTGCTTACCACCAGTGTCTATTCATCGCCGTTGACCTTTGCCGATGTTGACGCCGGGAGTACGACGGATTCCATAGCTGCCGCACTCGCCGCATCGAACACGGGCAGCGCGGTTCGCACCACGACTTACGTTTACGACACCACGCTTCGCCACGTCGCGACCATCGGTCCCGATGGTGCCACCAGCTACATCGTGTACGACGAAAGGGGCAACGTCTACGCACTCGTCGATGCGAACGGAGCAGCCACCGTCTACACGTACGACGGCCTGGGTCGCGTGGTGGAGGAGCAGCGCGCCACTGATTTCACCGACACCGATACATGGCTCTCCGATGGCGAACCGAGCTACCAGTTCGGACAGGAGATTTATGTCGGGCAGTTCGACGAGACCCACACCTTCACGACGTATGACCAGGCCGGTCGTGTCGCGACGGTAACGAAGATCGCCGTGGGCGGCGAAGGCCAGGCTACCTCCGAGATCGATACCTACGATTATGACCATGCCGGTCGGCTGGCGGACGTACAGGCTGCCTCCACCGACTTCGAAGACTGGGACGGCCAGGACCACAGCAATGGCACACCAACCCATCGGGAGACACGCTACTTCTACGATGCAGATGGCCATACCATTGGAACGCTGGATGCGACTGGTACCCTCACCGTCAACACCTTCGATGCGGCCGGACGCGTAACCGGAAGCAAGGTGTTCTCGACGCCAGTGGATCCCGCCCTGCGTGCTGCGGGGACGCTCGCCCAGTTGATGCCCGCCGCGACCGTGGCGGACGAGGCCACGACCTACTTCCGCGACGATCTCGGTCGTACGATCGCCAGCATCGACGCGACGGGGTACCTCACCGCGTTCACCTATGACCTCGAGGGGCGCCTGTTGGCGTCCGTGCGCTACAGCGCCGCGGTTCCGGGAGAAGCGCGGGACAGCGCGACGGCGGCCCTCGCCGCCGTTGGCGGATCGGCAAGCCAGGGCAGCAGCGTGACGTACGACGGATTCGGCCGCGCCACGTCCACGACGAACGCCGAAGGCACGGTCACCACCTACACCTACGACATATCCGGCCACGTCACCCAAGTGGTGGAAGCAGCGGGAGCCGACGACGCGCGGACCACCTCGTCTCGCTATGACGCCCTCGGCGAGCTTGTCTCAACGACCGATGCAGCGGGTGCAACCACCCAGTTCACGTACGACGTAAATGGTCGCGCCGTCACGGTGACCGACGCCATGGGCAATACGACGTGGTCGGTCTATGACGCAATGGGGAACGTCGTGTACCTGGTCAGGGGCATGGCAGGCGCGGACGGTCAGCCGAACGCGTTCGGCGCCGTGACCTACACGGAGTACAACGGGCGAAGTGAAGTCCTTTCGCGCACCCGCTATGCGGCGCTTGTAACGATCGACTCGGACTTTCAGCCCACGATTGCTTATCTCGATGACGCGTCGGGTGGTTGGGGAGGCGATTCGGACCTCGACGAGCAGTTTCGCTACGACGGCCTCGGCGACATGGTCGAGGATTACATTGGCAGAGACGAGATCCAGTACGACTACAACGGCTTCGGTGAACTTCAGGAAAGAATCGACGGCTATAACGGTGCAGTGCTCGACACTACCTATCGCTACGACGCGTTGGGCCACCTGGTGCAGCAGCATGACTTCGCCACGGTTTCAGGATCGGTTTCGTCCAGTGGCGGTGGCGGTTTCGGCTCGACCACACGCGACCAGTCGTGGACCTACGATGCATTCGGCCATGTCGGCTCGTATACCGACGGCATGGGCTCGACCACGACGTATCAGTACGATGGCGTCGGTGAACTGACGGGTCAGTCAGAAGTCGTAGCGGGACAGCTTCGCGCCACGCACACCGGCTACGATGCCTTCGGACGTGTTGCATCACGGACCGACGCTCTCGGCCTGACCACTACCTTCACCTACGACGATGCCACCCGCAGCCTGGTGACCACCAGCCCCGGCGGCCTCGTCACCACCACAACGCACAACCGCGAAGGGCAGGTTGTCACGCTCGTCGATGCGGCAGGCAGCGTTACGTCCTATCACTACGATGCCGACGGTCGCCTGCTGGATACCACGCAGGCAGACGGTCATGACGTCCTGGCCACCTATGACCTGGACGGCAACCTGCTTACCTCGACCGACGCGGACGGTCACGTGGTTGCTTACACCTATGACGCTGCTGGTCGGGTCCTGACGCAGACCGTGGATCCCGACGGCCTGAACCTCGTCACGACGCACACTTACAGCGGCAATGGCCTCGAGGTCAGGGTCGTCGACCCCGCAGGCACAATCACGACGTACGAGCACAACGA
>Ga0105247_10002053_pt1 | contig 13950 bp, 12 predicted proteins | sample KBSS24metaG_FD_81519 | JGI IMG/M metagenome (GOLD analysis project Ga0105247, IMG submission 81519) | Switchgrass rhizosphere microbial communities from Kellogg Biological Station, Michigan, USA - KBS S2-4 metaG | ecosystem: Host-associated > Plants > Roots > Rhizosphere > Soil | place...
AGAAAAAACAATCTTATGCTGCGCATCGGCTGACACTCCAAAAAATATAAGAAGTATAGTTAACAAAAGGCACTTCACTTTTTAAATTTTTAACGATTAATAGTAAGCTTGCTTTTACGAGTCAATGAGCCAGCAGTATAATCAAATTGATAAAGGCCATCCTTAGCAACGACAATAAGGTTATTGTTCCAGGCAATAGCATCATAGGTTTCAAAGCCTGTTATTCTTTTTTTCAAAACCAGTTGAGATACATGGGAAGCATCATACATTTTTAAACCACCTGTCCCGTCGCAGATAAATAAAAGATCATGATCTTTTGTAAGTCCATGAGGGCTATTCATAGCGTAGGTCTTTAACAATTTTGGATATCTCAGATTTGCTATATCAAGTATTTGCAATTCATCATTGGACGGTCCGCAAGTCGTACCTGTTCTTAATGTAACAAATGCATAATTATTGTCGGCAATCACAGGATCACAAGCACGGGCATGAATAAAATTACTTTCTATAACGGGATTAGCGGGATTTGAGATGTCATAAATAAACACTCCTCCCATCGAACCGAGAAAGAGTTTATCCTTAAATGGAAAAATTGTTTCAATATCCCAGCCTGCATATACAGAAGAAATTTGTTGCGGATCAAAAGCATTAGTTAATGAAAAACATTTTAATGTATGGTGATCGACAGCATATAAATAATCGTTTACCAAAGCAAATCTCGCCATAGAACCCGCAAGACCGGGAGTTGCCGGGGCGCTTGATGAAGCCGCCATCATATCAAAAAATACGCCGCCGGTAAGAATTCTGTTACTTACTGAGCTGGCCGGAACTGTAGTGTCTCTTTTTGTCCATCCCACAATTATTTGCGAACGATCAGGCATAAAACCATTCGTATAATTTCTTTCAGGAAAAACATCACGTTGTAACTTTACCATCTTCGATGCAAGCGGATTTGAAATATCCATTGTAAGAAGATCACCATACATATCTGCATATAGCGTGTTTCCTTTAACGGCTATATCAACATTACCCGGTATATCTATAAAAGCTTTTGCAACCGGCGATGACGGGTTGCTGTTATCAATTATATGAATTCCTTTATCTACTTCATTCAAAAAAATGTAATTGCCATAAATAAAGATCTTGCCGGGGGACTGAATTTCTTTTGGCGGATTGCTTTTAATATTGCTTTCAACAATCGCCCTGCTTTGATAAATAGGTTCGAGTATCGTATAGGTTCGTGTAAGTTTATCTTTTAAGCAAGCTTGCAAAGAAAACAACAAGCACCCGAGGATCACTATTGAAAATTTTTTCATAACAATTAATTTGAAAAGGCTGACAGCCGCATTAAGAAAACCGTTGCCTGCTCAAATCATTTTTTATTAAATAATAATTTAACCCTCAAACCATAATTGGTAAAATGGGTTTTAGGTGCGACAGCTCTTTTTTGTACAGAGGTAAGGCTATACTCAGCAAATGGATTTATAAAAAAGTTTTTAAAGACAAGTGCCGACATGCCGGTAGAGAAAAACAAATGGTCATGTGTCAGCAGTTTTGAATTTTTATAATAGCCTGGTAAAGTTTTATCGTAAAACAGTGCATTGGATGAAAGTAGCCGGTTATACGAGATTCCATTATTCCAATCGATATAAAATTTCCTGAGGCTAATTATTTTCCATGAAAGTTCTGCGGATAAGCCTGCAAAATGGTAGTTGTTTGTATAAGAGGAGCTGTTGCCATTTGACCTATAGAAACTGTTTAGACTAAAAGACGATGAATATGAATTGCCGTAGTTGAAAGAACTATCAACCTGTGTACCTACATTTATTTTTGTGGCCAGGTATGAATAATGAATATCAAAATTTGCTTTCAACCGTGTTGATAAGGTTCGTTGTACAAAAAGAGCGGCGCCAAATGAACCGCCTGTTTTAATGGCAGAGGGCTTGTTGAATTGAATACTTCCTCCGGGCGGGTTGCCTGTAGCCGCAGCGTAATCTGCATACACATAGTTTCCTGAAAATTTCAGTCCGTTTGAGATTTGAGAAACCCCTTTTTGTAAACCAATTCCCCATTGCCATTTTTTATTTTGTTTGATTGATTTAACCACTTTCTTTTCAGCAATAGTGATAACTGAGTCTGAAAGAGTGGAATCTTTTTGTAGCTGCTCTTTAGATGAGATTGAATCTTCCTTTGGAATTTCTTTTTGCTGGGAATGTTCAGCATTCTTTTCAATTACAGGTTCATTAACCTTAACCTCATTATTATCGTCTTTATTATTTTTTAGATCAGTATCAGTTATTTCTTTTACAGTCGATTTCATCAGATCGACCGATGGCGACTTCACCGACCTCCTGCTTTTTATTGCTGACGGTTTTATTTTGATTTTGTACAAATCTTCTGAACGATTTTTATTTTCAGCTATGCTTTTTGTTTTATCAAAATTATTTTTTGCAACCGATCTCTTTTTAGAAATACTTGATGTGGTTATAAATGTATCAAGGGTATTATTATTATTTTCTAAAACGGGTTGGAGTTGTTGAGGTTTATTTAATTCATTTGTTTTTACAATAGGATTCTTTTTGGCATTGTTCATTAAAATGAATGTTGTAAGTCCGCCACCCAATCCAAGAAAAAGAAATGGAAGCCAGAAAATAATTCTTCTGCGTTTTTTTTCTTTGCGAATACGCAGCTCCACTTGTTCCCATACTTCTCCGGAAGGAGCAAGCTTCAGCTCATCCATTCTTTGTTTCACCTTTTTTTCAAATTCATTTGCCGGCATAGTTCCTTGTTTTTTGTTCTGAAGAAATTCCCCGGAGCCAACTGATCAATAAACCTCTTGCCCTTGCGTATTGCGAACGGGATGTGCCATCACTTATGCCAAGCATCTCGCCTATTTCTACATGGCTATATCCTTCTACCGCATGTAAATTGAAAATAGCCTGGTAGCCTAAAGGCAGTTGCCTGATAAGATCGGCAAGCTCTTTTGCCTGGAGAATGATCGCAGGATCATCATCTGTCACAGGATGCAATGGCTGTTCAGTGAAATACATTTCGTCCCTGTATTTGCGATTACTTTTTAAAAAATTGAGCGAAGTATTGATCATGATCCGTCGTATCCAGGCGCCCAATTCTCCTTCTTGTTTATATTGTTTCAGCTTAAAAAAGACTTTTACAAAGCCTTCCTGCAAAACATCTTCAGCGTCTTTTACTGATTTAGTATAACGATAGCAAATACCAAGCATGGTTTGGGCATACTGTTCATATAACTGCCGCTGAGCTTCAGGCTTTCCTCTCAGGCAGTCTTTCACCAATTGGTATTCGTCCATATTCGTTGTTAGGCTGACAATGGTGGCACATCAATCGTTGCACCGGCAATAAGAGAAATGAGCAGCGGGAAAATTATTTTTTGGTTTAAGGCCATAGCCAATAGTTTTGATGATTAAAATTAGCCCTTGACAAAAAAATCGGCAAAAAGCCTTTCCGAAAGAGACGCATTAATAATATGGCATCCTTATACTCAACATAAAATAGCTGCAATACCTTTACCTGTTGTAAAAGGTGAAGGGATTTACCTGGTCGATGAAAAGGGCAATAAATATATCGATGCCATCAGCAGCTGGTGGACCAACCTTCATGGACATGCTCATCCATATATTGCACAAAAAATTTATGAGCAGGCTCAGCAACTGGAACATGTAATTTTTGCCGGCTGCACACATGAACCCGCTGTTCAATTGGGCGAAAGACTATTACCACTATTGCCCGGAAACTTTTCAAAAGCATTTTATTCTGATAATGGGTCAACGGCGGTAGAAGTTGCTTTGAAAATGGCAATTCAATACCAGGGAAACAAGGAACAAGGGGCAAGAAATAAGATCCTTGCACTTCGCCATTCTTATCATGGCGATACTTTTGGCGCCATGAGTGTGAGTGAAAGAAGTGTATTTGTAAAAGCTTTTGAAGATTATTTATTCGAAGTAATATTTATAGATGCAGAAGAAAAACTCTCAACAATCAATGCGCAATGCTCCTTGCTCAATCTGAAAGAAGTGGCTGCATTAATATATGAGCCATTGTTACAAGGTGCAGGCGGTATGAATGTATATAAGGCAGAAAAGTTAGATGGACTATTGAAGCTTTGCAAACAAAATAATATCATTTGTATTGCTGATGAAGTGATGACAGGGTTTTACCGCACCGGAAAAATGTTTGCTTCTGAATATGCAGAGGAAAAGCCAGACATTATTTGCTTATCCAAAGGATTGACCGGTGGCAGCCTTCCGCTTGCTATTACTGCATGTTCCCAAAAAATATTCGATGCTTTCCTGGGTGATGATATGCACAAAACTTTTTTTCATGGTCATTCTTATACGGCTAATCCTATTGCATGCGCTGCTGCATTGGCGAGTCTTGAGTTGCTTCAAAAAAAAGAATGCATTGACAACATACAATTCATTTCAGACAGTAACAGACAGTTTGTAAAACAAATACAGCAGAATGAAAAGGTTTTACATCCGCGAAGTATTGGAACTGTGTTGGCTTTTGAATTAGATTCTGAACAGAATGAATACATGAATAAAATAAAAGAAAAGGTTATGGAACTTTCCTTACAGGAAGGAATATTGTTACGACCGCTGGGTAATACTATTTATATAATGCCCCCTTATTGTATTACAGCTGAGCAATTGAAGAAAGTTTATAAAACGCTTCAAATATTGGTTAATAAAATATAAAGGCTGCTTCATCAGCAGCCCTTTATTATTAAGATCAGCAATTTTTTTTATTCCACTTTAAATTTGACTGCGAGATCGCCCCACAGCAATACAACCTTTCCGTCTTTGTCAATAGTATAGCTTAATCTTTCGGCAAACTTATCAGTCTTTTCTGATTTTACTTTTACTCTTAATGCATCATCTGCTTCCTTATAATTAAAAGCACCCCACTGGCTCCAGGTTTTATTAAAAATGATCGTCCATTCATTTCCATTATTAAGAGTAAACAAGCCATATTTGCCGGCAGGTAATGTTTTTCCTTCAATTTTTACATCTTTGTTTGTTTCAAACACGGTTGCTTCGTTGGCCCCTGCACGCCAAACTTTATCTTGCATGGGTTCTACATCCTTTCCAATAGTTCTTCCTTTTACAGAGGGCTGGCTGTAATCAACAGACACGACGGTGCCATTCTTAAGTGTTTGCTTGATGAAGGCCGGTGGACTTGGAGCATCTGCGCCATTACGATGCTTTATGGGTTCATTGGTGCCTTGCGCTGCGGCAATAGAGATGACGCCTGAAGCGATTAATAAAAGAAACAGTGATTTCATATTAATAATTTATAACTTAAAAATAAGAAGAACTATAAAATTAAAACTATTTACTTGACGAACGGTCTTCACTTAATTTTTTCAGATTAGAAAGCCCTTGCTCCATTTGCGATCCATAAGTGCTTTCGAATAAAAGGCTCCCAAATTTTTCCCATGGATACCATTTTAGCTTAAAATCCATATACCACTGCACGGTAATAGAATCGGCATTGTTATATTGAATACACCTCCAGCCACTGAACACAGGATTGCGATCCGCATTCTTCATTTCTGCAATATGCTCATCCGTTTTTTTTTCTTTCCATTTTATAACTGTTGTTTCCACTTTTATTGCATTCAGCATACCGCCTGAAGTGTCGAGATATTCCACTTTTTTTGAAGCAAGATCATTGAATAAAGGATTCCATTGTTCCCATTTATACAGGTTATCTACTTCTTTCCAGACATTATCAACCGAGGTCTGCATATTAATCGCCTTTGAAATACGAACATGAGATGGAATAAAAAGAGAAATGCCTGTAATTATTAAAAACAAAACAATAACACTGATAAAAGCAAGCTTAATGAGACGCAAAGAGTTTGTAGTTTATTGTTTATAGTTTGTAGTTATCACTCTATAAGATACTGTTCATACTTCCGGCTTCCAACCTTTGTCCTCATTCCCATTTAATAACCCGGACAGCAACTGCATAAATAACAATGATCCAAACACCGAGAATGCCGAGTTGTTTACCGCAATTATATACATGAAGCCCTTCGAATGATATTTTCCGGATGGCATCATTGTACTGTGTTAACGGAAGTATCCCACATATTTGCTGCAACCATTTGGGAAAAACTTCAATGCTAAAAAATGTTCCAGACAAAAGCATTTGTGGAAATCCAAAAAGATTTATCAGCAATGGAATAGAGGTATCGCTTTTTACAATACTGCTGAAAATAAGGCCTACTCCCATCAGCAGGAAAAGCATCACGACAGTCATCAGAAGCATTTCAATAAACGTAATTGCTCCATGCTGCAACGTAAAATTCATAAAGAAATGACCCACCAATACCAACACAATTACATTCACTAATTGAAAAAAGAGGCGACTGGTGCCAATACCTAACAGGATATTAATACGATTAACGGGAGAAGCATAAAAACGTTTTAGCACTAACTGTTCTCTCAATCCAAAAAAAGTAAATGCTATCCCAAAAAGTGTAGAAAATAAAATAGAGAATCCTAATTGGCCTGGCAAAATAAAATCTATTTGCCGGTATACCCTGCCTGGGATTCTTTCAACATCTTCGCTGATCGTTGCAACAGATGGCGTATTTGGATACATTCTTTCATTTACATTTTTGATCACAGCGCTTAAGATCGTTTTTAATACAAGCACATTTTGCTGGTTCACGGCTTCCGAACTTTTCAGCGTGATAATGTACGGGGCTTTATTACCTGTAGTATCTGATGATCTTTGAATTTTAATGATCGCTGTAAGGTTTCCTTTTTCAAGATCTTCCCTGCTTTGTGCCGTATCCTTTTTTACAATGTATATCCCTTTTATATTATTGATGATTGTATAAAGCTGGTTGGCAGTATCGCTTGTATTATCGAATGCTGCCCTTACACCAACAGTTCCTCCTTTGCCAAACGCCCCGAATATCATAATGAATATGATCGGGAAAAGAATACTGAAAACGATAGCGCTGGGATTACTGAAGATAGCTTTATAACTGGCTCTTGTTATCGCAAATAAAGCTCTTGACTGGCTGTAAGGTCTTGGCATGTATTGAAATTGCTGAGCAAATGTAAGTCTCTGGGTAACCTCATCCAAAAGAGTCGGTTCAATTTATCTTCTCCATAAACTCATTAACTTGTCAACCTTTAATATCAATATGAACAGGGCTTACCTATTAATTGGTGGAAATGTCGGCGACAGAAAAAAAAATCTTACAACTGCAAGAGAATTATTGAATGATCGATGCGGAAGCATTGTAAAAACTTCATCACTATATGAAACCGCAGCATGGGGAAAAACAGATCAGCCTTCCTTTTTAAACCAGGCTTTGGAATTTAACACATCGCTTAATGCAAGACAACTTATTCGCTGCATTTTAAAAGTTGAAAAGGCAATGGGCAGAACCAGGAAAGAAAAATATGGTTCCCGCAATATCGACATCGATATTCTTTTATTCAATAATGAAATATATAACTATTCCTTTTTAAAATTACCGCATCCTGAAATGCAGAACCGACGATTTGCGTTAATGCCGCTTGCAGAAATAGCGCCGGATGTCATTCATCCTGTCTTTAACAGATCGATAAAAGAGCTTTTAAAAGAATGCCCGGATGACCTGGAAGTAAAAAAGATGATCGGTTGATTGACCGTTGTTGATTTATCCACAATATTTCCTTTACTTCTTTCCTAACTACCATTTGATTTATTTTGCGGCTTCTCTAAAATCGAATATGAACTATCACTTTATTACCATAGAAGGGAACATAGGCGCTGGCAAAACTACCCTGGCTCACATGCTTTCACGCCATTATAATGCGAGACTTGTATTAGAAGAATTTGCTGACAATCCTTTTCTAGCCAAATTCTATGAAAACCCCAACCTGTATGCTTTTCCGCTGGAACTTTTTTTTATGGCGGAGCGCTATAAGCAAATGAAAGACCTGCTGCAACAAAAAGATATGTTTCAAAGCCTCACCATCTCGGATTATCTCTTTACTAAATGTCTTTTGTTTGCTAAAGTCAATTTACCTGATGATGAGTTTCGTCTTTATCAGCTTTTGTTCGAGATCATTCACCAGCAACTGATACAACCGGACATTCTTATTTATTTACATGCTCCTGTCACAAAATTGCAGGCAAATATTAAAAAGCGGAATCGTTCCTATGAACAGAATATCGGCGATGAATATCTTTTTAATATCCAGGAAACATATACACATTACATTAAGCAGCATAATATCAAAACACTTTTTATCGATAGCAGCAATGCAGATTTTTTAGGAAATGAAAAGCATTTGAAAGTTATCATCGATGCATTGGACAAAGATTATGATGAAGGGCAACACTATCTCACTTTGCCTTAGCCGATGATGCTTATCTTTGCAACACAATTATGGACAGTAACTCTCCTGTCATTCAAATAACAAACGATCCTTTCGCTTCAGTTCGAATCCCGGAATTCAAAAATCTAATGATCGGCAGGTTCACTTTCATTATGGCGCTGCGCATGATGACCACTGTCGTTGGCTGGTGGATCTATGAACTTACTAATGATCCTTTTGCTATCGGTCTTATCGGTCTTTCAGAAGTTGTGCCCGCTATATCATTGGCGCTATACGCCGGTCATGTTATAGATATCAGTGAAAAAAGAAAATTGCTTTTAAGAGGGGTTTTTGGTTATACCTGTGCAGCGGCGATGTTATTATTATTTTCCACTTCGCTTATCGGCAATCATTTTGATAATCATCATATCGCTATCGGGATCTATTTTGTAATCTTCTGTACAGGAATTATCCGTTCATTCACCGGGCCTGTATTTTCCGCTACACTTGCTACGATTGTACCGAGGCAGTTTTTACAAAATGCTACTACCTGGAGCCAGGGCAGCTGGCTCTCCGCATCCGTTACAGGTCACGCTACCGGTGGTTTTTTAATATGGAAGATCGGTATCACCGGAACATTCATTGTTATCTGCACATTACTGATCATTGCATTATTGGTTCTTACGCAACTGAAACCAAAACCTGCCGTACATAAAACCGGTGAAAAAACAACCTGGGAAAGTGTAAAGGAAGGATTGCGGTTTGTATTTAAAACAAAAGAATTATTAGGAGCTTTTTCGCTTGATATGTTTGCAGTTTTATTTGGCGGCGCTGTAGCTATGGTTCCTGTGTATGCAAGAGATATTTTAAAGATCGGTCCATTAGGCTTTGGCTGGCTGAATGCTGCATCTGATATTGGTTCTATCCTGATCATCATTTTCCTTACGCTTTCTCCGCTGCGAAAACCACAGGGAAAAAAATTATTGCTTGCCGTTGCAGGCTTTGGTTGCTGCATTGTTGTATTTGCTCTATCACGATGGTTTTTGCTTTCATTCATCGCATTGCTGGTATCCGGTTTATTAGATGGTATAAGCGTTGTTATAAGAGGAACGGTCATGCAATTAAAAACTCCCGATCACATGCGGGGAAGAGTAAGCAGTGTAAGTTCTATGTTTGTTAATTCAAGTAATGAACTTGGACAGTTTGAAAGTGGTATCGCTGCAAAGATCATGGGAGTAACTCCTTCTGTTGTATTTGGCGGATGCATGACATTGCTGGTCATGATTGTTACCTGGTTCAAGGCTCCTACTTTACGTAAGTTCGAATATTAGTTTCGATCTGACGTTAAGAAAAGTATTACTGATTGTAAGGTAGATTGTCCTAACAACAACCTGCCTGCCGGTAGGCAGGTACAAAATGTATAATACTTAAGAATTGATTTCCATTGATGATTAATGATAAGTAATTACATCTTATATCATAAATTTACGTGTTGGCGGTATCTCTTTCGGTCAATGCAAGCTTCTCACTTCGTTCAACAAAAGTCAATAACAAATGGTAGACATAGTAATCAACGATAATTTCTGTTTCAATCCGAAAGAAAAAATGACAGCGGACATTTCCTGTCGTGCTTTAAAAAAGTATGCTGAGGGAATCGAAGCTGCAATCAAGTTGGAAGGTGATCTTCCAATTATTCTAGACACAAACATCTTGTTAGACTACTATGGCATGTCTCAAGCAGAAAAGGAAAAATTAATTCAGCTTATAAAAACCTATTCAGATAGAATTCACATTACAAAACAGGTTGAGCAAGAATATTTACGAAACCGTCTTTCCGTTATTAAAAAGGATTTTTTTGAACCATTAAACCGAATTGCTTCTGATTTCGTCACGCTCCAAAGGGAGGTTGAAAACAAATTAAAGAGCTATAAGGAAGAAAAGAAACGAATACTTTCAAATGATTACCCTGCTTTGTGGGAACAGCTCGAAAAAATTGAACAAGCGGTTCTGAAAGAAATAAATGATGAAAAATTTCATAATGAAGTGCGGGACCAAGTGGGAACGACCACAAAAGACAACAAAAACATTTCACTTATTGACGAAATGCTAACTCTGACTTCAACTCTTAAACTGACCGAGGGACTTAGCAAAGAGGAATTGGCTTTTCTCAAAACAGAATTTGATAAACTCCTTGGCGACTACACCAATGCTAAGGAAAGTAATAAATGGAAATTTGCGTTTCCGGGATGTGGCGACAAAAAAGATGAGCCATATGGTGATTTCATAATTTTTCATGAGATGCTTAAGTTTATGAAGAAGAACTCCAAGTCATGTATATTCTTAACAAATGATGTGACTAAAGGTGATTGGTTGCAGTTTGACAAAAATCCGCACGTACATTACTTAGAAAATAGCTTCTTACAAACCGACAATATCATTTATATAGTTCATGGTGAACAAACATTGCCAAATATTTCATTCGAAAATATTCATAAAAGCCCCTTAGAAATCATAAGCGCTATTTATGGTTCTCCACCAATTGAAAAGCAAATTGATGTTACTGCGTTAATGAGAGAAAGAATTGTAAATAACAAATTGACTATTACTGGGAATAATGAAATTGCCGGTGACCCAGATCCAGGAGTTGTAAAATCATTGACGATAGTTTACAAAATTGGAGAGAGACAAGAACAAATCGTAATTCCTGAAGGTGTAACGAAAACTATTCCAGAGGAGTAGAGCAACCGCCAACATTGCATTGCCGCAATGCCGGCGACAGAATATATTTCAGCTTTTGGAATTCTATTTAACTTTAGTACTGCGGCCGAGCGACAGGAATTCTAATTCCGGCACTTCGGTAATGCGTCAACGTTAGCTGCGATGCAAAGCGACACTACCACCGAAAATGAAAGATCTTCTAATAATTCTATTGACAATGAACGTATTTAATTTATTTGGGCAAGACAAACCCAAGAACGACCCATATTGGGAATTTGACCAAACAAAACATTTTAGACCAAAACTAAACAAAGGAGATTTTTTTAAATTGACAGGCTCTGACTTTTGTTGGTTTGTTCTTGAACCAATTTCAGATTATGTACAAGACAGAAAAGGCGAATTGACAAAAGGCAAAACATTATCATTTGGACAGAAAGCACTTTACTATTGGTGGTATGTAGATGCCCAAGTAACAAATGGTGGTTTTACTCAATTCTACTACAACGATTATGGAAAGTATGTACCAACAATAATTAAAGGGTTGAAACATATTGGAGATATTAAAATGGCTGAACTTGTTAATCGGTCATACGAGTTATATCTAAAGGAAAACAAGAAAATTAAAGATGCAAGACAAGGAGGTTTAGAGGCGTTTAGTAATCTATACAAAGAAATCAAAGACTTCGACAATTTAAACGAGGAATATTATAATCTCAATGACCAGACAATGAAAAACATTGAGACCTATTTTCGTAACAATCCAAATGAAATTTGTGTTGATGAAGATGGAAAAGAATTTAATTTAACTTTTTCGGGAGACTTAACAACATATTATAAAGACAATACTGTTAAGGAAATCATTCCACTTTCAAAAGGAGTAATTATTGGAACTTTTAAGAGTTTTTATGAAAACGGAAAGCCAAAAGAAGAAATTCAGTACTCAAATGGCGAACAGACAGGTGAAAGAATTGAATATTATGAAAACGGCAATAAGAAATTTTCTATTTCAAAATCAGACAATCCTAATGGTTATCTGCATTCTCAATTTTACGAAAATGGAAAACTAAAGTCAACAGAAGTTTATGTATCCAATAATGATAGAGATGGAAAATGGATTCAATATTATTCAAATGGTCAAATGAAAAGTGAGACTGAATTTATTCAGAAAGAATTCTTTGTGCAAAATTGTTGGAAAGAAGATGGAACACAGATAATGAAAGATGGAACAGGTCTTTATATAAATGAATATTCAATTTTTGACGGTGTAATTGACAGGAATGAACAAGAATACAAGAACTTCAAGAGACACGGCAAACAATATTCTTATAGCAATGGCAAACTAACTTTGTATCAAGAAATGGCTGATGGGAAAGAACACGGTATTACAAAGTCGTATGACAAAAACGGTAATGTAACGGAAGAAATAATTTATGAAAACGGCAAAGAAGTATCAAGAAAGAAAACTAAGAAGTAAGACAAGCACCACAGCTAACATTGGTGTTTTCTGAGTTCTATGGTTACATCAAATCTTTTCAGCCTCTATCAATTTCTCCAGCACATAGTAAGTAATAGGACAAAAAGAAGAGTTCTTTAAAGTAAGTTGTTGTCTTTTTATTATTACATCTTCATCGGTGTAAGGAAAGCGGCGGCAATCAGAAGGCCGATCATCATAGATGCTGCAATAATTATCTGCACTAAAGCAATCAGACAAAAATAACTACCACTCACAATTTTGCGTCAGCGGAAGAGCGAACGAATAAATCCAAAAAATTTTGCAAGCTGATAATGAGCTTAACTCCATCTATCAAAAAATTCTGAAAGAGTATTAATCAGACCCTACTTTTATTAAGAATTTGAAAACATCGCAAAAAATTTTGGATTTGGTAAGATGCTTCAGGTTTGTTTTGAACACAACAAATAAAAATAAAGCATACTCTTAATCCCAATAAAAAGCAGCATAAGCTGAAGTGTTATGAATTTAAGCCGCCGTAAGTTCTTACAAACCTCCTTCTTCGTTGGCTTCGCCATAACGACAAAAAAAGGTTGGGCAAACAAGCTTCCCATACAAGCCATTGAGCGTCGTGACCTCTTTCCACAGGGTGTAGCATCGGGTGACCCGACAGCCAACAGTGTAATCTTGTGGACGAGACGTCCGCCTGTAAAGGATAGCCTTGCTAAAAAGTTGGTGGTTGAAATTTCAACCACCCCTGAATTCAAAAAAATTCTGGCAGGAGGTACTGCGCATCTCAGTGCTGATTCAGATTGGACATGTCGTTTTTTGGCTAAAGATCTTAAACCTAACCGTGAGTATTGGTATCGTTTCATTGATGAGCATGGATTTGCCAGCAGGACCGGTCGCACTATAACTGCACACGACAAAGAATCGGATGCATCTGTTCGTTTTACGTTTGTATGTTGCCAATGCCCTAACGAAGGTGCCTTGAATGCTTACCGCAGGATGATCTTTGAAGATGAGGCAAAGCCCAAAGATGAACGACTCAATTTTGTGTTGCACCTCGGTGATTTTATTTACGAAGTTACCTGGTATGCAGAAGATAATCCGAACGGGAACCGCGGCCGTCGCATCAGGAATCTTTATAAGTTCCCGCAAGGAAGAAAGGTTAGTAATTTTTATCTGCCCGTTACGCTTGATGATTATCGTACACTTTATCGTGCATATCTTGAGGATCCCGATTTGCAGGATGCACGGGCCCGTTGGCCATTCGTTTGTATTAGGGATAATCATGAATTTGCCTGGGCGGGATATCAAAGTCAGTATGTGGCAGGAGGTGGCTATAACGCTCCTGCACAAAACCAAAAAGTTTTTGCTAACCAGGCGTGGTGGGAGTTCATCCCTGCGATGGTG
>Ga0105247_10002054_pt1 | contig 13948 bp, 8 predicted proteins | sample KBSS24metaG_FD_81519 | JGI IMG/M metagenome (GOLD analysis project Ga0105247, IMG submission 81519) | Switchgrass rhizosphere microbial communities from Kellogg Biological Station, Michigan, USA - KBS S2-4 metaG | ecosystem: Host-associated > Plants > Roots > Rhizosphere > Soil | place...
GTCGGCGGCCCCGGCGTCGGAAAGACCGCGTGGGTGCGGCGCCTCGCGCGCCACCTCGCGCAGCGGCAGCGAGAGCCGCGCGGCGGGCGCGGCCCGCGCGACGGCGGTCAGGCGCGCCGGGCGGCGCGCCTCTGGGCGACGTCGGCCGATCGCCTGCTCGGCGGGATGACGTACGTCGGCATGTGGCAGAAGAGGTGCCTCGACCTCGAGGCGGAGCTCGCGCACGAGGGCGACTACCTCTACGTCGATCGCCTCGCCCCGCTCATGGCGCCCCAGTACGACGGCGGGTCGCTCGGCGAGGCGCTCACCCCGGCGATCGTCGCGGGCGAGCTCGGCGTCATCGCGGAGTGCACCGAAGAGGAGCTCGAGCGGCTCTCGCGCCGCCACGCCGCGCTGGTCGGGGCGATGCACGTGATCCGGATCGAGGAGACCCCAGCGCCCGTGATGCCGGCGCTGCTCGAGATCTACGCGTCGCGCCGCGCGGGCCCGGCCGTGCACCCGAGCGGCTGGAAGCGCCTCGTCGTCCTCCTCGCGACGTTCCAGCGCGACGTCTGCTTCCCGGGCAAGGCCTTCCGCTTCCTCGACTGGCTCGCGTCGACCGGCGAGGCGGGGCGCGTCCTCTATCCGAGCGACGTCGTGGCCGCGTACGGGCGGTACTCCGGGCTCCCGCTCGAGGTCATCTCGGACGATCACATGGTCAGCGTCGAGGCGCTCGGGCAGACGCTCGCGGCGCGGGTGATCGGTCAGGAGCGCGCGTGCGACGCGGCGGCGCGCGTCGTCGCTCGCCTCAAGGCCGGGCTGAACGATCCGGACAAGCCGTGCGGCGCGCTCCTCTTCGTCGGGCCGACGGGCGTCGGCAAGACCGAGCTCGCGAAGGCGCTCGCCGGGTTCATGTTCGGCGACCCCGCGCGGATGGTCCGCCTCGACATGAGCGAGTACATGCACCCCGGATCGGCGGCGCGCCTCCTCGAGGTGGGCGACGGCGTCGAGAGCCTCGCGACGAGGGTGCGCGCGCAGCCGCTCGGCCTCCTGCTCCTCGACGAGATCGAGAAGGCGCACCACGAGGTGTTCGACCTGCTCCTCGGCGTCCTCGGCGAAGGGCGCCTCACCGACGCGCAGGGTCGCCTCGTCGATCTCCGGATGATGGTGATCGTCATGACGTCGAACCTCGGCGCGAACGACCCGCGCCCCGTCGGGTTCGACGCCGATCCCGACTTCGCCGCGAGCGAGACGCGCGCCGTCCGCCAGTACTTCCGCCCCGAGTTCTTCAACCGGATCGACGAGGTCGTCTCGTTCCGGAGGCTCGCCCCGAAGGACGTGCGCCGCATCGTCGACCTCGAGATCGATCGAGTCCGCGCCCGCGCCGGCCTCCAGCGCCGCGGCGTCCGCCTCGACGTCACGCCCGCCGCGCGCGACCACCTCGCCGAAATCGGCTGGCACCCGACGCGCGGCGCGCGGCCGCTCAAGCGCATGATCGAAGAGCGCGTCATCGGCCCCCTCGCCGCCCTCCTCGCCCGCGATCCGTCGTTTCAGGGCGGCGTGGTCCGCGTCGTCGTCCCGAGCGAAGCGCCCGCCGCCGCGCCGCTCGACGGCGCGATCCGGGTCATCGTCCTCGAGCCGTAGGAGCGCCACGGCCCGGTCCCCCGTGACGGCTACGCGGCCCTCGTCACACCGACGGCTGCGCGCTCGCTCCGCCGAGGACGCGGTCGGCCTCGCCGCGCTCGTAGGCGCCGAACAGGCGACCCCACGACGTGTCACGCTTCCAGCCCTCGAACGTCTTCTTGTCCTTGAGCGGCCAGCGGTAATAGTCGTGGTACGCCTCGCTGCCGGCGATGAAGACGTTCACGAGCGGCGTGTGGAAGAAGAGCTTCTGGAAGCGCTTCATCGGGCCGAACCACATGAAGTCGCCGACCATGCTGGCGCCGTTGTCGCCCACGCTGAAGCCCCAGCTCTCCTTCGAGATGTCGTCGCCGACGATCTCGATGTCGCGCGGGTCGCCCACGCCGAGGCCGTCGTCGTGCGCCACCTTGATGAACTCGAGCGTCATCGGGTCGAAGCCCATCATCTTGGCCGCGACCGCGTCGATCGCCGTCTGATCGGCCGACGCGAGCATGTAGTCCTTGATGACCGGGATCATCGTGCGCGGCCCCGGGCCGTTCCCCGCGGTCGTCCCGTCCATCACGGCGAAGAGCCCGGTGTGGATCTCCTTCTGGATGGCGAGGAGGTCGACGAGCGTGCGGTGGATCCAGCTATGGGTGTAGTGCCGCTTGGTGGCCAAGAGGCCCCCGAACGCGTTCTTCATCGCGCCGGTGGTGGTCGTGTAGATATGGCACTTCACCGTCGGCAGGTGGAGGATGTTCTTTCCGAAGAAGTAGTCGGGGATCATGATCCCCTCGGGGAAGATCTTGTGGAGCACGTGCATCTTGGCCTTCGGCCGGTACTCCACCCACTTCATGTCGTCCGGCTTGAAGTTGTAGAGGACGGGGATGTCGTACTTCTTGAAGAGCGGGACGTAGTTGTTGAGGTCCTCGCCCTTGAAGGCGTTCGTCACCACGGTCTTGTTCTGCACGCACGAGATGTCGCCGAGCCCCGCGTTTTTGAGCGCTAGGATCGTCCCTTCCATCTGCCACGGCGTGGTGTTGGCCCCCGGGAACGGGTAGTGCCACGAGATGTTGTCCTTGAGGATCGTCGTGCGCCCCGCCGCGAGCGCCTTCTTCATGTCGGCGAGCTCGCACACGCGCTCGACGTCCTTGAGGATCGTCTCCGGCTTGCACTTGATTACCGCAACCTTCGCTTTGGCCATGTTCCGCTGACTCCCTGAAAAAGACCTTCCGACTGCTCGAAGCGAATACCGACGATACGAAATAAGGGTCAGCGCGCCTTGCGGAACGCCGAGGCGCCCGCGTACCGCGCCCCCTCGCCGAGCTCGAACCCGACGCGGAGGAGCTGGTTGTATTTGGCGACGCGGTCGCTCCGCGACAAGCTCCCGGTCTTGATCTGCCCGGCGTTCGTCGCGACCGCGAGATCGGCGATGAACGTGTCTTCGGTCTCGCCGGACCGGTGGCTGATGATGCTGCGGTACCCGGCGTCGGAGGCCATCGCGATCGCGTCGAGCGTCTCGGTGAGCGAGCCGATCTGGTTCAGCTTGATGAGGATGGCGTTGGCGTAGCCGCCGTCGATCCCGCGCTTCAATCGCTCGACGTTGGTGACGAAGAGGTCGTCGCCGACGAGCTGCACGCGGCCGCCGATCCGATCGGTGAGCCCCTTCCACCCCGTCCAGTCGTCCTCGGCCAGGCCGTCCTCGATGCTCACGATGGGGTAGTCCCTGGTCAGGCGCTCGTAGATGCCGATCAGCTCGTCGGTCGACACCTCCTTCTTGTCGAACGTGTACCGGCCGCTCTTCTTATCGAAGAACTCGCTGGCCGCGCAGTCGAGGGCGAGGCTCACGTCCTTGCCCGGCGCGTACCCGGCGGCCTCGATCGCCTGGAGGACGACCGCGATCGCCTCCTCGTTCGAGCCGAGGCGCGGCGCGAAGCCCCCCTCGTCGCCCACCGCGACGGTGAGCCCCTTCGCCTTCAGCCCGGCCTTGAGCGCGTGGAAGACCTCGACCCCGGCGCGCAGCGCCTCCTCGAACGTCGGGAGGCCGCTCGGGACGATCATGAACTCCTGGACCTCGAGCCCGTTGTCGGCGTGCTGCCCGCCGTTCAAGATGTTCATCAGCGGCGTCGGCAGGACGCGTGCGTTGATCCCGCCGAGGTAGCGCCAGAGCGGCAGGCCGACGACGTCGGCCGCGGCGCGCGCGACCGCCATCGACACGCCGAGGATCGCGTTGGCGCCGAGCTTCGACTTGTTCGCCGTGCCGTCGGTCTTCCGCAGGATCGAGTCGACCGTCGGCTGGTCGAGCGCGTCCATCCCCACGATCGACGGGCCGAGCGTCTTGTTGACGTTCGCGACCGCCTTCTCGACGCCCTTGCCCAGCCACCGCTTCTTGTCGCCGTCGCGGAGCTCGATCGCCTCGTGCTCGCCGGTGGACGCGCCGCTCGGGACGGCGGCGCGGCCCCGCCCGCTCTCGGTCTGCACCTCGACCTCGACGGTGGGGTTGCCGCGGGAATCCAGGATCTGTCGCGCGAAAACAGCCGTAATCTCGCTCATTCGTCGGCTCGCTCCTCGGCGCTGCCCCTTACCACGGGCGGCGTGACATCGCACGCGAACAACGGACCATCCGCCGCCTCGGCGCCCGCCGCATCCTTCGCCGGCTCCGCGCCGCGACGGCGCCTCGTCCCCGTCGAGCGCGCGGGCTCGTCCGGCGCCGTCGCGCGAGGGTCGCCGGGGGGCACGCTCGCTCGGATGCGCCCGGGGCCCTCCCCGGTGCGCGCGGCGCTCCCCACGGCGCGCGGCGCGGGCGGGTCGAGCGCCGGGAGCGGCGCCGCGTCCAGATCGACGAGGTCGTCGTCGACGCGCACGCCGCGCGCCCCGTCCGCGATCGGCAGGCGGCGCGGCGCGGCGCGATACGGAGAAGATGCACGCGCCCCGCGCGCGCCCGGAGCGCCGCTCGCGGCCCGCTCCGCCGCCGCGTCGGGGGCCTCGCCGGAGCCCAGGACGACGGTCGGCGCGAGGTCGGGCGCGACCTCGGCGAAGAAAGCCCGCACGTCGTCGATCGCCGCCGTGCGCCGCGCCGGCGGCAGCCCCGCGAGGAGCGCGCGCCCGTAGCCGCGGGTCACGATCCGGCGATCGAGGATCGCGACGATCCCCGCGTCCTTCTGCGACCGGAGGAGGCGGCCGAAGCCCTGCTTGAGCGTGAGCGCGGCGACGGGCACGGTGTACTGCGAGAACGCGTTGCCCCCCTCCCGCTCGATCTCGGCGCAGCGCGCGGCGACGACCGGATCGGTGGGGACGGCGAACGGGATCTTGTCGAGCACCACGAGGCGGAGCGCGTGCCCCGGCACGTCGACGCCCTCCCAGAAGCTCATGGTCGCGACGAGGACGGCGTCGCCGGCGGCGCGGAACCGATCGAGGAGCAGGTGCTTCGGCGCCTCGCCCTGGACGAGGACCGGGTGGCCCACGCGCGGCGCGAGCGCGGCGTGGAGCGCGCGCATCGCCCGCGACGACGTGCACAGGACGAACGCGCCTCCGCCCGTCACCTCGACGAGCTCGCAGATCCGCTCCACCGCGGCGCGCTCGAACCCCTCCTGGTTCGGATCGGGCAGGTCGCGCGGCAGGTAGAGGAGCGCGCGGCGCGGGAAATCGAACGGCGAGTCGACGACGAGCTCGCGCGTGTGCGGCGGCGCGCCGAGCCGGCGGCGCGCGAAGTGGAACGTCGCGCCGGTGGCGAGCGTCGCGCTCGTGCAGACCACGGCGGGGACGCGGTCGAAGAGCCCCTCGCGGAGCGTCGGCCCGAGGTCGATCGGGCTCGCCCCGAGCGACACGCTCCGCTCGCGCACCTCGATCCACGCGACGCGCGCCGGCGCGTCCTCGGCGCGCGACGCCCCCTCGACGATCTCCCGGAGGTCGCGCCGCAGGTCGTGCGCGCGGCGCGCCACGAGGCCGATCGCCTCGTCGACCGCGCGCTCCTCGGCGAACGCGGCGAGCGCCTCGAGGCACGCGTCGAGCTTGGCGAACCGCGCGCGCGTATCGGCGCGCAGATCGCCGGGTGCGAGGGCGCGCCGCGGCTCGTTGGACGAGGGGAGCGACGCGAAGAACGCGCGCGACGCCTCCTCGACGAGCTCGAGGATCGGCCGGGCCACGCCGCCGCCGACGGCGCCCTCGCTCCGCCCGGCCTGGAACGCGCGCCGCGCGTCGCGCGCGAGGGCGTCGACCCGCGCCGTCGACGCGCGCACGCCGAAGAACGTGGTCGCGACATCCTCGAGCTGGTGCGCCTCGTCGAAGATGACCGCGTCGTACGGCGGGAGCACCGTGGCGTAGTCGCCGCCGCGCCGCCCCCGCCGGAGCGCGAGATCGGCGCAGAAGAGGTGGTGGTTCACGACGACGATGTCCGCCGCCTCGGCGTCGCGCTTCATGCGCGTCACGAAGCACTCGCCGTAGTGGTCGCAGGGCGCGCCGATCCGCGTGTCGGTCGACGACACCACCTCGCGCCACGACGGCGAGTCCTCGGCGAGCGCCGACAGCTCGGCGCGATCGCCGGTCTCGGTGGCGAGCGCCCACCGCTCGATCGCCGCGAGGTCGCGCGTGAGGACGGCGCCGTGCGCGGCGCGCGCCTCCTCGAACCGCCGCTTGCATAAATAGTTACCGAGGCCCTTCATCATCGCGGCGCGGAAGCGCACGCCGTGCTGCGCGAGGATGTCGGCGCACAGCGGCAGGTCGCGCCCGGTGATCTGCTCCTGGAGCGCCCGCGTCGCGGTCGAGACGACCACCTTCTTCCCGGAGAGGATCGCCGGCACGAGGTACGCGAGGGTCTTGCCCGTCCCGGTCCCCGCCTCGACGAAGAGCGGCTGGTCGTCGCCGAGCGCCGCCTCGACCGCCTCGGCCATCGCGAGCTGCCCTTCGCGCTCCTCGTATCCGGTCGCGAGGTGGGCGCCGACCCCCGCCGCGCCGGCGCGGCTCAGAGGCGATCCGGGACCGAGGACGGACGCGACCCGCACCGGGTCTACGTACACCAAGTGGCCGCAAATTTCGCGTCGCCCGGGGGGCGGTTGCTACCATCCGTGCCGGAGATTCTCGCGTGACCGCCACACCGCCCCCGAGACTCGGACGCTCCGGCGCGAAGACCGTGCGCCCGCCGCGCGGCGCCGTTGCCGGCGCGGAGGCGCGCGGCGCCGTCGCCGAGGCGCGGCGGGCGGGCGACGGCGCCGCCGGCGACGAACCGGCCGCCGAGCGGCGCGCGACGGGGGTGGAGCTCCGCCTCGCGATCGGGCGCGACGGCCTCGGGCTCGAGCTCGAACGGCCGATCGCGCTCGGGCCCCTCCTGGTCACCGAGGTGGCGATCCACCTGCCGAACGTGCGCTTCCCGCTCGACGTGTCGGGCGGCGTCTCGCGCTTCCGCCATCGCCGCGGCGACCTCTCGCGGCTCGCCGTCGAGGTGCGCGCCGCGGAGCTCGCGCGATGGGCCGCGCCGCGGTGGCGCGGCCTGTTCGGCGCCGGCGCCGTCGAGGTGTGGATCGGCGTCGGCCGCGGGACGGCGACGGTCGCGCTGATCGACGGGCCGCGCGCGCTCGCGTTCGACGTGGTCGCGGACGCGGCGGAGGACGAGCTGCGCCTCGCGGTGACCGAGGCGCGCGGGAGCGACCTCCCCGCCCCCGCGACGGCGCTCGCGGTGGCGGCGATGGACGCCGCGCTCGGGGCGTTCGCGCGGCGCGAAGGGAGCCTCTTCGTCCTCGAGGGATCGATCGCGAAGCTCGCGCGCGCGGTCCTCCCCGACGCCGGCGCGCGCGCCCCGTCGACCGCCGGCGTCCTTTGGACCGGCATCGCCGGCGCGGACGACGCGTGGCTCCTCTACGCGGCGCCGGGCGGCGTCCGCGCCGAGTCGACGCCGCGCGCCGCCGCGACGCGCGAGGCGTGCCTCGTCACCCGCGACGCCGACGACGCGCGCTTCGCCGGCGCCTTCGACGACGCGCGCGCCAAGGACGTCGCGTCGCTCGAGCGCGCGCCGCGCCACCCGGAGATCTGCCGTCGGATCGCCGAGATCGACGCGCACGCCGGCGGCCGCGCCGAGGCGGCGCTCGCCACGCTCGCCGAGGCCGCGCGCCCCGCCCGCGTCGCCATGCTCCGCGGCGAGCTCCTCGTCGAGACGGGCGATCCCGGCGGCGCGATCGCCTCGTTCCTCGCCGCGGGCGACGAGGAGATCGTCCCTTCGCTCGCCGCGCGCGCGTACGAGCGCGCCGCCGCGCTCGCGCCGCGCCCCGACGACGCGATCGGCGCGCTCGACCGCGCCGTCGCGCGCGCGCCGTCGATCGCGCGGATCCGCTGGGCGCGCGTCGCGTGCCGGCTCGCGCTCGGGCGCATCGAGGACGCGCGCGCCGACGTCGAGCACCTCGAGGCGCAGGCCCGCGGCAACCGCGCGCGCTTCGACGTGTACTTTCGCGCCGGCTCGGCGTGGCGATCGGCGGGGCTCGTCGCCGACGCCGCGCCGCTCTTCGAGCGCGCGCTCCGGTTCGTCCCCGACGATCCCGAGGCGCTGCGCGGCCTCGGCGCCGCGCTCGTCGAGGAGGGCCGGCGAGAGCGCGGCGCGGCCCTCCTCGCGCGCGCCGTCGACCTCGCGGAGGAGCGCGGCCAGGACGTCCACCCGCACCTGCTCGATCTGGCCCGCGCGCTCGCCGAGCGGATCGCCGATCGCCCCGCGGCGATCGCCCGGATCCGGTCCATCCCGAGCGACGCTCGAGAGGCGGCCGACGCGCGCGCGCTCGAGGGGCGGTGGCGCGCCGAGCTCGGCGATCTCGCCGGCGCGTCGCTCGCGTTCGCGCGCCTCCGCGAGCGCGCCGAGACGTTCGTGGACGCGACGCTCGACGACGCCGCCCGGCGCGCGCTCGTCGCCTACCTCTCGGAGGCGGCGCGCTTCGAGCGCGAGGTCCAGCGCGATCCGCTCGCCGCGCAGCGCCACCTCGCGACGGCGCTCCGCCTCGCGCCGCGCGACCCCGCGATCGGCGACGCCTACCGCGCCGTCGGCGCCGCCATCGCCGAGAGCGCGCGCGGCGGCCGCGCCGTCGTCGAAGAGCCCGCCACCCCCGCGCCGCGGCCCGCGGCGGCCGCCGATCCGTACCCCGCGGCGCCCGCGCCCGCGGCAGCCGGATCCCGGCCGCGCGCGCCCAAAAGCTCGCCCGGCGCGGCGCCCGCGGCAGCCGGATCCCGGCCGCGCGCGCCCAAAAGCTCGCCCGGCGCGGCGCCCGCGACGGCGACGGCGACCGTCCTCGCGCCGCCCCCGGGCGACGCCGTAGACGCGTGGGATCCCATCGATCGAGAGGCGCGCGCCGACGAGCTCGCGCGCCGTATCCAGCTCGATCCGTCGGACGACGCGGTCGCCGACGAGCTCACGGCGCACCTCCTCGCGCTCGGACGCGGCCACGAGCTCCTCGCGCTCCTCTCCGCGAGGATCGAGGACGCGTCGCCCGAGCGCGCCGCGGTGCTCGTCCCGAAGCGCCTCGCCGCGCTGCAGCGGCTCGAAGAGAACGCGCGCGCGCGCGGCGACCATGATGAGGCGGATCTCTTCGCCATGCTCCGCGCCGGCGCCGATACGTAGCCCAACCGCGCCGCGCCGGCGCGTTGCCACGGCTGACGCAGACCCCGAGGAGGACGACGGCGCGAGCCCGCAGGGGACGGCCTCGCGGCCGAAATGTCACAAACCGAGCTCCTTCGACATCTCGTCGAGGACGACCTCGCACCGCGCCCGGCCCACGAACGTCCGGAGCATCGGGCGCAGCACCGTCTGGAGATGCGGCACGTCGGCGAGCGTCAACGTCTCGGGCCCCCGGCCGAGCGCCTTCAGGGCGAAGGTCTTTACGGCGACGCGACCGGTGTGCGGCCCCAGGTACACGGCCAACACGGCGCTGATGCGCTCGGCGATCGGGTTCATCGCGACCACGTCACGGTCGAGCTTAGCGCGAAGGGGCTCGAACCTCACCCACCTGTCGCCGATTCGACTCTTCGCCCACCCGTATCGAGGGTCTACCCCCCCCATCCTTTCCGGGTCCATGCGCGTCCCGACCGATTCGGCGCGCCGCGGACGACGTTGCCGCCACGACGCTTTCCGACGACTACGATCCCGATCCGCTGCGAGCCGCGACGACGCCGCGGGCGCGACGACTCGTGCGTGTCGCGCGCGAAAATGTCCTGTGACGATTCGGTGTCGACGCGATGCGCGAGACGGCTCGCGTCAGGCGGTCGCGAGAGCGTCGTCGACGTCGTGCAGCGCCACGTCGACGTCGCTCGGCATGAGGCCGCACGCCGTCGCGATCCGCTCGAGGACCGAACGCTCGTCGTCGCTCACGTTCTCGGAGGCGCGGGCGAGGAGCGCCGCGATGCGGAGCACCTCGTGCGCGTGCGTGCGCTTCGTCACCTGGTGGCCGACCGCGGCGATCCTCCGGTCCAGCCCGTCCTCGTGGAGCTGGTCGCGCAGGTCGCTCACGAGCGCGCTCACGTGCTTCGGCGCGACGGTCCCTCCGCACGCCGCGGTCACGACGCGCTCGAACGTGCGCCGCTCCTCCTCGTCGACCACGCCGTCCGCCGCGGCGACGAGGTACGCCGCCTCGACGATCGCCTCGAAGAGCGCGACGGCCGCCGGATCGAACCCCGTCGGCACGGTCGACTCGGCGTCGGGCTGAGCCCCGTACGACGCCGCGGCGAGCGACAAGATCGACCCCGTGAGATCGCGCTCCGCCGACTCTCGCACGTTCGTGCGCGCGATCTTCGCGAGCAGGCTGATCTTCTCGTCGTTCCGCATTTGGGTTTTCGAGGCTGAGTCTATCAAAAGCCGCGCCGCACCAAAGAACTTGTGCCGGTTTTCCTGCCCGCCGCCGCCCGCGGGATCCCCTCACGAGCGTGCACGTCCCCGCGACCGCCTGCCCCGCGCGTCCGTCCCCCCTCATGGCCCGCTCACGGCGGCCGCCGCGTTCACGCGTCACGGCGCCCTATGCACGCGAGGCCACGCACGCGGGGGGCGGCGCGCCCTCGTGGCGGCGGGCGACCGCGGCATCCCCGCGCGCGCGGACGCGCGACGACGCAGGCGAGGACACCGACCCGTCACGGCTGCGGAGGCGTCAGATACAGCTCGTACTTACCGTTGGCGTCGGTCATCGCTTCGCCGATCAGGAACGGGCTCTTCCGGCCGGCGACGGTGTAGAATGCACGAATCAGCGCGCCCTGCAGCAGCCGCCCCTCGGAGTCGAAGAGCGTCCGCCCCTCGTCGACCGGCAGCGGCACGACGATCGTACCGACATCGAGGTGCCCCGCCGACACGACGATCGGCGCCTTGCTGTCGGGGAGCGACGTCCGGACGACCCACGGGAAGCGGCTCCCGGTGCGGGGCTGGATCCACACGTCGTACGTCCCCGGATCGACCGGCAGCGTGAACGAGCCGTCGGCGGCGGTCGTCGTCTGCGCGCCGCGCGCGAGGACGGCGAGCGGGTGATCCGGATCGAACGCGCCGGGCACCGGCGACGCGACGACCACCGCCTCGGCGAGGGGGCTCCGCGCGGCGTCGCTCACGGCGGCCGCGCCGTGGATCGACGGCTTGAGCGGGACGGACACGCTCTTGCCGCCCTGCACGTCGTCCTCGCTCACCTCGAACCGCGGGATCAGCGTCGCGGCGTACGGCGTCTCGCCGGCCGGCGCCACGGCGACCTCGTAGACGCCCTGGAAGAGATCGATCGCGAAGTCGCCCGACGCGTCGGCCCACGCGGTGGCGCGGTACCGCACCGGCGAGTTCTGGATGGAGGACGTGAGCGGCTCGGTGCTCCGGAACGTGAGCTGCGCCGGCACCGCGTCCCCGCCGGGCGCCGCGAGCACGCGCCCCGAGACGTGCCGCGCCGGCCCGACGCGGGGGTACGTCTGCGCCCGCGGGATCGTCGGCGCCGCGGGGAACCCCAGCTCCGGCGCGATCGTGCCGCGCGGCGGCGCCACGACGAGCTCCATCTTCGTCGCGGGATCGACCAGGCTCGTGTAGAGGACGACCGTCGCGGGGAGATCGGCGAGCGTCTTGATCGAGGAGATGCGCCGCTGCGACTGCCGGTCGTAGAGCGCGACGGTCCACCCCGCGAGGCTCGCGCCGTCCGACCCGACATCGAACGTCTGCGGCGCGCTCAAATCGACCGGCCGGTACGCATAATCGTCGTCGACGAACTGCGACTGCGGGATGTTGACCCGGATCGCGACCGGCGGATACGCGTCGTCGAACGGCGGATCGGGCATCACGTACCGCATGTACGACGAGCCGCTCACGAGCGACACCGCCCAGCCGATCGCCTCCGTCGCGCCCGGGCCGCCCCACGGCTTGCCCGAGGCGGACGGGAACGCGTCGCCCGAGATGGGACGGCCGAAGACCGACGGCAGCGGCAGCCCAACGTCGGACGCGAGGACGGTCGCCGTCGGATCATCGCCCGGTCGGGGCGGGACGAGCGGACGGTACTCGACCTGCGTCGGGACCGAGACGGTCGCGCCCGCGGCGCCGTGGAGGCTCCGCGACACCTGCCGCTGCGTCGCCTCGTCGGCGCCGAGGCTCCCGCTGATCAGGCTCAGGCCGGGGATCGCGCCGCACCGCAGGTTCGTGCCGCACCGCGCCGCGGCGCGCCGCGGATCGATGTCGCGGGCGCGCAAGAGCACGCTGTAGCCGGGGATGTCGGTCCCGGCCGCGCCCGAGACGACGAGCGTGTAATCGAAGCCCACGTTCACGGCGCACGTGGCCGCCTCGCACGTTCCGCTCCCGTAGCCCGCGCAGTCGCCGTCCGTCGCGCAGCGGTTCACGGTGGCGACCGCCGGCGGCGGATCGGCGATCGCGCCGGAGCACGCGATCACGGCGAGGCACGCGGCGATCGCCGCCGGCCGGCGCGGGAGGGGCCGGCGGCGCGGCGAGAGCTCGGGGCGCGGATCCACGGCGCTCACCGGGCCGACGAGCCGCCGTCCGGCGACGCGTCCGCGGACGGCGGGAACGCGCCGTCCGCGCCGATCCCGCCTTCGAAGATCGAGCAGCCGCTCACGTCGCCGGCCGGCGAGTAGAACCACGACACCGAGTCGGCGCCGTAGGGATCGGCGACGTGCGGCACGACGAAGGAGAGCGCCACGATGAGCTCGATCCGGTGGCACCCCGGACCGAGCGAGGACTGCAGCACGCCGAAGTTGATGACCTGAATGTCGGCGTTGCCCTCGGCGCCGACGACGGTGTTCCCCTGGATCGGGCTGTGCGTCGCGCCGAGCGACGGCTCGTAGTCGATGAAGACGGCCCACGCGTAGCCCTGCGTCGGGTCGTCGAGCTGCACCGGCACGGCGAACTGGCGATCGGTGCCGTCCACCACCGAGACGACGCTCGAGAGCGGCGGCGCCACCGCCCCGTGGAGGATGGTCGGGTGCCGGTGGGGCTTCGCCGGGAGATCCACCGGCTCGGTGAGGACGCACGACACGGCGGCGAGCGCGGCCGAGACCGGCGCGACGGCGCACGCGAGCGCGGCGGCGATCCGGGCCCCGCGCCTCATGGCCGTACGAGGCGGCGGCGGCCGGAGGCGTTCGAATCGCCCGCGCCGCCCCAGCGCGCGTCGGCGTACTCGGGGCTGATCGCGAGGCGGAGGAGATCGGCGACCGGCGGGTGGCGCGCCGCGAACGCCGCGATCGGCTCGCCGCGGTCGCTCCGATCGAGCGCGCTCCGGTCGAGCCGGAGCTCGGTGAGGTACGCGCCGAGCGCGTGCCCCGCGTCGCCCGAGGCGAACATCGCGACGCGGCGGCCGGCGTGGCGCGCGCGCTCGACCACCACGTCGTAGTCGACGCGCGGCACGGTGCGGAGCCGGTCGCAGAGGCGCTGCTGCGTCGCCTCGGGGAGCGCGTCAGCGAGCGCCTCCGCGGTGCGCCGGCTCAGGCCGTCGAGGTCGCGCGCGTACTCCGACGGGCCGAACGCCGCGAGGATCGCGCGCCACGCGCTCCGCGCCTCGCGCTCGCCGAGGCCGAGGACGATCACGTGAGGAGGGAGCGACGCCGACGCCGCCTCGCCCAGCGCGTGCAACGTCGCCGGGCCGTGCGCCGCCGGATCGCCGGTGAAGAGCGGCGACGCGGGCATGCGGAGCGCCACGCCGCCCACCGCCGGCTGCGAGCCGGCGCGGACCACGCGGGCGAGGAGCGGCGCCGGCGGGAGGTCGAGGAGCCGCGCGAGCGTCTCGTGGGCGCGCGCGAGCGCCGGGTGACGATCGGCGCCGACCTCGGCGACGTCCGCGCCGTAGCTCGTCGGATCGCGCTCGAAGAGCGCGGAGGCCGCGTCCCACACCCACGCCAGCGCCTCGAGCAGCGGATCGGCCGGGCA
>Ga0105247_10002055_pt1 | contig 13947 bp, 11 predicted proteins | sample KBSS24metaG_FD_81519 | JGI IMG/M metagenome (GOLD analysis project Ga0105247, IMG submission 81519) | Switchgrass rhizosphere microbial communities from Kellogg Biological Station, Michigan, USA - KBS S2-4 metaG | ecosystem: Host-associated > Plants > Roots > Rhizosphere > Soil | place...
CGCCGGGCGCCTTCGCGTGCAAGTTTACGTACCCCCGGGAGGCATCCATGTTCACGAAGCTCCACAGCATCTTCGCGTCGCTCCTCGTGCTCGCCACGCCGTCGATCGCGCTCGCTTGCCCCGGGTACCGCGAGCACGCCGCGTGCGGCGGCTCCTCGTCGGCCGGCTACGTCGGCGCGGTCGGCGTCGGCCTCCTCGCCGGGATGGTCTCGGTGGTCCTCGAGTCGGCGTTGAAGAAACGAAACAAGTGATCATCGTCCGCGATCCCTCCCGCGCTCCTCGCCGCAGCGCCTACGACGACGAGGACGACCACTTCCACGATCAGTGCGGCGTGTTCGGCGTGTATGGGCACGCCGAGGCGGCCAACATCACGTACCTCGGCCTCCACGCGCTCCAGCACCGCGGGCAGGAGTCGGCCGGGATCGTGACGAGCAACGGCGAGAACCTCTACGCGCACCGCGCGATGGGGCTCGTCCAGGACGCCTTCAGCGAGCCGCAGCTCGCCGAGCTCCCGGGCCGCCTGGCGATCGGCCACGTGCGGTACTCGACCGCCGGCGGATCGCACATCAAGAACGCGCAGCCGCTCGCCGTCGACTACGCGCGCGGGTCGCTCGCGGTCTGTCACAACGGCAACCTGACCAACGCCGACGAGCTCCGGGCCGAGCTCGAGCTCCAGGGGTCGATCTTCCAGTCGACCAGCGACACCGAGGTCCTCGTCCACCTGGTCGCGCGATCGCGTCAGGTGGCGATCGAAGACCGCGTCATCGACACGCTCCAGCGCGTCCAGGGGGCGTACTCGCTCCTCTTCCTCAGCCAGGACACGATCATCGCCGTCCGCGATCCGATGGGGATCCGCCCGTTGTGCCTCGGGATCCTCCCGGGGACCAAGGAAGCGCACGTCGTCGCCAGCGAGCCGACCGCGTTCGACCTCATCGGCGCCGAGTTCGTCCGCGACGTCGAGCCGGGCGAGCTCCTCGTGATCGACCCGTCGGGCATCCGCTCGATGAAGCTCCCCGAGCCGAAGCCGGCGCGCGCGTGCATCTTCGAGTACGTGTACTTTGCACGCCCCGACTCGCGCCTCGGCGGGCGCAGCGTGTACGAGGTGCGCAAGTCGCTCGGCGAGACGCTCGCCCGCGAGCACCCGATCGACGCCGACGTCGTCGTCCCGGTCCCCGACTCCGGCGTCCCGAGCGCGATCGGCTACGCGAAGGCGCTCGGCATCCCGTTCGAGATGGGGCTCATTCGGTCCCACTACGTGGGGCGCACGTTCATCGAGCCGCAGCAGTCGATCCGTCACTTCGGCGTGCGCCTCAAGCTGAACCCCGTCGATCCGGTCCTCCGCGGCAAGCGCGTCGTCGTCCTCGACGACTCGATCGTGCGCGGGACGACGTCGCGCAAGATCGTGAAGATGGTCCGCGACGCCGGCGCGCGCGAGGTGCACCTGCGCATCTCGAGCCCGCCCACGCAGTGGCCCTGCTACTACGGGATCGACACGCCCACGCGCCGCGAGCTGATCGCGTCCAGCCACAGCGTCGACGAGATCGCTCGCTACGTCACCGCCGACTCGCTCGGCTACCTGTCGCTCGACGGAATGCTCGCCGCCGTCGCCGGACCGAGCGGCGACCGCGGCGGCTTCTGCCACGCGTGCTTCTCCGGCCAGTACGCGATCCCGTTCACGTCCTCGCCGGCGACCCACAAGCGCCACATGCGCCTGGTGAGCGAGTAGCCTCGTTCGAACGGCGCGCCCGCTCCGCCGGAGCACCTTCGAGCTCCTCGGCTTCGTCCCTCGAGCCTTCGGGGCGCGCGCGTCCGGGCTCGCTCCAGTTCCGCTTCCGCGCGGGCTCGCGCGGACTACGCGTCGTCGAAGCCGACCTCGTCGTAGACGCGGACGCTGCGAAAGAGGCGGTTGTCGCCGCGCTCGAAGACGATGAGCCCCTCCTTCGGCGCCGACTCCTCGCCGCGGAGCTTCTCCGTCTCGTACTCGATCGCGCACGTGCGGCCGTCGTCGGCGCAGCTCTGCACGATGGGGACCCAGTCGTTGCCGCCGCGCGCGCTCTGGAGCAGGCGGACGTAATACTCGCGGAGCTTGCCGCTCGCGCGCGTGTGCGCCGCGCCCGAGCCGTCGCGCAGCGCGCCGTCGGCCTCGAAGCCCGCGACCACCGCGTCGGGATCGCCGAGGCGGAGCGCGGCGAGGTGCTCGGCCACGTCCGGCGCGATCCCCTGCTCCCGGTCCGCCCGAGGCCGCGCCGTCCGCGCCGCCTGCCACACGCCGAGCCGCCGGGTCGCGTGGTAGACGCGCACGTCGATCTCGCGCGCCTTCCTCCGCTCCGCCACCACCGCGACGGGGAGCTCGACGTGGCGCTCGTCCTTGCGGAGCCCGAGCACGCCCTCGCTCACGTCGCGATCCACGCCGACCAGGGTGGACGCGTGCGCGTACGTCGCGAAGTGGTCGCCGAGCCACGTCGCGACGGCGCGGAGCTGCGCGCGGATGGGCGCGAGCTCGGTCGCCGCGCCGGTGAGCGGGTTGTACACGGTCGCTCGCGCGCCGAGGCGAACGCCGAGCGCGTCCTCGCCGTCGCCGAGGAGCGCCGGGTAGTACACGTCCGCGATTCGCCCTCGCAAGCTCGTCGGGGGTCTCTCCGCGTCGTCGTCGAACATCGGGCTCTCCTCGCGGAAAATCGGTCGTAGACGGGACACCCAGCATATCGAGAACGACGCGGACGACGAGAAAAACCGGCGCATCGGCCGGCGCGGCGGCGACAGCGCGCGCCCTGGCTCGGCTGAATTGGCCTTTTCTCGCGCGGGACCGAATGCGACAATCCGCCGGGCGCGGGTCCCTCGCCCGCGCGCGGCGCACGAAGAGCGAGATCCCGATGTTCTCCCGCCTCCCCGAACGAGTCTCCGTCTACGAGGTCTCGCCGCGCGACGGCCTGCAGAACGAGGCGCGAACGCTCGACGTCGACGCCAAGCTCCGCCTCGTCGACGCGCTCGTCTTTGCGGGGCTCCGCCGGATCGAGATCACGAGCTTCGTCTCGCCGCGCTGGATCCCGCAGCTCGCCGACGGCGACGACGTCGCGCGCCGCGCGAAGGCGCCGCCCGGCGTCGTCTTCAGCGCGCTCTGTCCGAACGCGCGCGGCCTCGAGCGCGCGCGCGCCGCGGGCCTCGGCGAGATCGCCGTCTTTTTGAGCGCCAGCGAGACCCACAACAAGAAGAACGTGAACAAGTCGATCGACGAGTCGCTGGCGTCCTTCAGCGAGATCGTCCCACCGGCGATCGCCGCCGGCGTCCGCGTGCGCGCGTACGTGTCGACGGTGTGGGGGTGTCCGTACGAAGGCGACGTCGATCCCGAGCGCGCGCACCGCATCGCGCGGCAGCTCATCGACCTCGGCTGTTATCAGGTGTCGCTCGGCGACACGATCGGCTGCGGTACGCCGCGGCAGACGCAGGCGATCGTCGAGCGGATGCTCTCCGACATCCCGAAGGACAAGATCGCGCTCCACATGCACGACACGCGCGGCACCGCGCTGGCGAACGTCGTCGTCGGCCTCGAGCTCGGCATCCACGATTTCGACGCGTCGATCGGCGGGATCGGTGGTTGTCCCTACGCACCGGGCGCGGCAGGGAACCTCGCGACGGAGGATCTCGTATACATGCTCCACGGAATGGGCATCGCGACAGGTGTCGATCTCGATCGGCTCGTCGCGGCAGGTGCCGTCGCGGAGGAGATCGTCGGACGATCGCTCCCCGGGAAGGTGCACCAGACCGGTCGCGGTAGCTCGATCGTGCAAGCGTGAATCTCGAAATTGCAAATATGCACGACGCTGTGATCTGGCTCGCTCGATATTCCTGAGGAATCGGTCCCGAAATCCCTGGCACGAACGTAGCAATATGTCCGTGCGGCACCGCGTAGGTTGGCTCTCCCCCCCCGGGCCCCCTATGCGGTGCCGCTTTCATTTTGTCTCGTGAGCTCGTCGCTCATGAGGGTCGCTCGCGTGGATCGCCGCGCCCCGCGTCCCAGTCACCGGACGGCGAGCGGCTGGCGCAACGCTCGCGTCAGCTTTTGTAGCGGACGTCGGGTGCTCGGCGTGTAGAAGAGCGGGATGCGCCGTGTGTCGTCGAATGGCGGGGTCATCGCGCTCGCGCTGCTCGCGGCGAGCACGGCGTGCTCGCGATCGCCGTCCGAGCCGAGCAGCACCTCGTCGTCGTCGTCCTCGTCCTCGTCCAGTGGGCGCGGGGCGTCGCCCGCCGGCGCAGGCTCGTCGGTCGTGACGGCCGCCGCGCGCCCCGCGGACAAGCGGTGCGTCCGTCCGATGGGGCAGGCGACGGCGACGCCGCCGCCCGCGCCGCCCGGGAGGTGCCCGGCGTCGCCGGATCGCCCGCCGGAGCTGCCGCGCGCCGCGGTGACGTTCCCCGACGCGACCTCGGCGCGCGACGGCGGCGCGAAGCCGGTCGCGATCGACGTCGAGATCGCCGCCGCCCCGGACGAGACCGCGCGCGGCCTCATGTACCGGACGCACATGGCCGAGGACCAGGGGATGCTGTTCCGCCTCGGCGAGCGCGCCGATCACACGTTCTGGATGCGCAATACATGCATCCCCCTCGACATGATGTTCATCGAGGACGACGGGACGATCGTCGGCATCGCCGAGGGCGTCCCGACGCTGAGCGACGCCACCACGAGCGTCGGCTGCCCGTCCACCCACGTCCTCGAGGTGAACGCCGGCTGGTCGCGCCGCCACGGCGTCGCGCCCGGCCAGAAGGTCTCGCTCCCGCCACGCTGACGTCACGACGAAACCCACGAAGGAGATCCCGATGCTCGGCTCTGTGACCGCTCGCCCGCTCGTAACCCTCGCCGCCTTCGCGCTGGTCGCGATCCCGCTCACCGGCTGCCCGAAGGAGACGCCGCCCGAGCCCGAGTCGGCGAAGCAGGACACCGCCGCGTCGTCGCTCCCGAGCGCGGCGCCGCAGGCGACGCTCAACTCCGGGCTCAGCGCGCCGAGCGCGCCCGCGCAGAGGAGCGGCGGCGACCCGCTCAACGGCTCGTTCACGCTGGCCGACGCGACGAAGACGATCGGCGGGACCGGCGCGCTCCTCGCGACGATCGACACGAGCATGGGCGCGCTCAAGTGCAAGCTCTACGACGACAAGGCGCCGAACACGGTGGCGAACTTCATCGGCCTCGCGACCGGCGCGCGAACGTGGAAGGACCCGGCGACCCAGACCTGGGTGAACAAGCCGGCCTACGACGGGACGACGTTCCACCGCATCATCAAGGGCTTCATGATCCAGGGGGGCGACCCGAAGGGCAACGGCAGCGGCGAGCCCGGTTACGTCATCAAGGACGAGATCTGGGCGGGCGCGAAGCACGATCGCCCGGGGCTCCTCTGCATGGCGAACCGCGGGCCGAACACGAACGGCGCGCAGTTCTTCATCACCGACGCGGCGGCGGCGCAGCTCGACAACAACTACACGATCTTCGGCGAGTGCTCGCCGACCGAGACGGTGCACTCGATCGCGGCGGTGCAGGTGAACGGCGAGTCCCCCACGACGCCGGTGAAGATCAAGACGGTGAAGATCGCCCGTGAGAAACCCGGCCCCGCGCCGGCCGCGAGCGCCCCCGCCGCGAACGGCGACGGCGGCAAGTAAGCGCGCCGCTCGCTCGACCCGCAGTGCGCGCGGCAGTGCGCGCCGTCAGTGTGCGAAGGTGCCGACGAGGGCACCTTCGCCGAGGAGGTGGCCGTTCATCGCGGCGTCGATCTGGCCGCGGCTCGCCCCTTCGCCGCCGATGGCGCGGTCCAGCGCGAAGACGCGGAAGCGGTACCGATGGAGCTCGCCCTTGGGGGGGCACGGGCCGTCGTAGCTCGTGTGATCGAAGTCGTTCTTGCCGATCTTCGCGCCCAGGGTCGACGGGTCGAGCCCCTCCTTGAGCGAGCGCTGATCGGCCGGGAGATCGGCGGCGATGAAGTGCGTGAACACGCCGCCCGGCGCGTCCGGATCGTCGACCACGATCGTGATCGACGCGGTCCCCTCGGGCGGCGCGCTCCACGTGAGCTCGGGCGCCTGGTTCTTCCCGTCGCAGCTGAAGTCGACCGGGATCGCGCCGCCCGATCCGAACGTCTTGCTCGTGACGGTGATCGACGCGACGGACACCCCCGCGGGCGGCGAGGGGCCGGGCCCCGCGCCGCGGCACGCGGTCGTCGCGCACGCGGACAGCGCGAGCGCGAGCGCGATCCGGGGAGGGGAGCTGTATGCGCGCGGAGGGGGACCCATGGCCTCGCCGAGAGTGCTGCGGCGCGCCTCGATCGTCAATGCGCTCGTCGACGCGGCGGCGCTCGGTCGGTCACCCCCGGTGGGGAACTCAGTCCGGCTGGTAGAGGACCGTCTGCGTCCCTTCGCGGAAGTAGTAGCGATCGGCCGGGCCGCCGCGGTCGAACGTGATCGCGCCGAAGAGGTTCCACGCGAGGCCCCACGCCGCGGCGGCGCGGAAGGACCACCCCGCCGCGCGATCGCCGAGCGCGAGGAGCATGAAGAGCAGCACCGCGTAGTCGTTCGAGAAGCGGTAGCCGAACTGCCTCCACCCGCTGTTCTGGTAGAGGAGGTCCATCACCAGCGGGAGCGCGGCGGTGAGGAGCGTGACGTCGTACAGGAAGCCGCGTCGCCTCGGCCGGAGGAGCCAGAAGTAGAGCGGCGTCGTGAACCAGAGCGCGAGCCCGTGCTCGTTGATCTGGAACGGCGCGGCCGCCGCCGCGGCGCGCGCGCCGTGCGGGGGGAGCCACGGGAGGATGGTCAGCATCGCGCCGAGGTTCTTCGGCAGGTAGTGGTAACCGAAGAGACCCCACCGCTCGATCCGCGTCCGCCACACCACGCCGAGGTACTCGTGACCGGCGAACGGGCTCGGGTTGTGGAAGCGTGCATAATTCATGTACCCGGCGATCCCGAGCACGACCAGGATGGGCGCGGCGAACGCGGCGTAGGCGCGCGCGAGCTTCGACTTGTCCACGCGCCGCCACGTCTCGAGCGCGCGCTCTTCGAGGTCGCCGCCGGCCGGCAGGCCGTCCTTGCAACATACACGGATCGCCTCGAGCGCGAACAGCGGGACCGTGAGGGACAGGCTGGGGCGGGTCATGCACCCGCACGCGATCAGCAGGCCGGCGACCCACGGCGCCTCGGCGTCGAGCGCGGCGAGGGCGTAGCCGGCGGCGAGCGCGACGCCGATGACGTGCGCGGCGAACCAGACCGTCCCTTCGACCGCGGTGAAGAAGTAGACGCTGCCGAACGCGAAGAGGAGCGCGAGCGCCGCGTCGTACGTCTCGCCGCGCGAGCTCCGCCCGGTGCGCCGCAGCTTCTCGAGGACCAGGAAGAGGAGGGCCGGGCCGAGGCCGGCGAGCCACACGATGAACTGCCCGTCGCGGAAGTTCTCCGGCGATCCGGCGATCGCCACCAGCGGCATCATGAGGACCGCGGGGAACGGCGGGAAGCTGATGTACGTCTTCCCTTCGAACTCGGCGAAATCGTTCCCGCCGGCGTACGAGGGCGCGCCGTTCCGCAGATCCTGCCGGCCGTGCAGCCACGCGTCGGCGAGGTGCGCGTAGTGGTTGAACGCGGTGTGCTCGGCCATCCGCTCCGGCCCTGCCACGGTCGCGAACACGAGCGTGCAGACGACGTAGATGCCCGCCGCGATCAGCAGGCGGCGCGAGCGCGTGTCCGGCGTGAGCCAGCGCGAGGCCGCCTTCGACACCGGTACGTCTGCGGCCGCCGGCGAGACCGGCGGGTCGCCCGAGGTGGGTGTCGGCGGCACCGGCGCATCCGAAGGAGGCGTCGACATGGGCGCGAACCTACCAGAGGTCGCGCCTCGTTCCCGCTCGTTTCAGCGGGGCGTCATCGCCCTCGCGTCGCCGCGCGCGATCACCGGCGAGCGCGTGACCGCCCGCCGCGGCGAGCCCGGCGTCAGCCTTTGCGCGCCGCCGCTTTCACCTCGGCGGTGACGACGCCGAGCAGCTCGCTCGCGAGCGCGATCACGTCCTTGTCGACGTAGCCGCCGGAGCGAAGCTCGCGATAGATCGTCTTCGCGAGAATCGCGACGGCCCGCGGGTCGCGGGCGCCTTGGGTCTCATCGAACGGAAAAGCCATCTCTTGCTCCGGTCACCGCAGGTCTTCTCGACCGCGACGGGGCGGCTCTCTACAAGGTATGTGCCACGCGATTGCCCGCACTTTATGCGGAAAAACGGTGATCCTGCGCAAACGAATGCGAACATGAATGCGCAGTGAGGCTGTCTGGTCGCGAAGTGAAATTCGCGGACCCGCGGCGACGTGCGAGGGCGACGCGCCGCGCGAGCCGGCGCACCCCCATCGACGCGCGGCGCCGCTCGAACGGCGACCGCCTCTGCCGCGCACGAACGCGCGCGACCGTCGCGGAGATCCAAGCCAGCGCAGCTGCGCACATCGGACGGCGCGACCGTCGCGGAGGTGCGCTCGGCGCGGTCCGCGGACGCGTGAAGCAGGCGCCCGCGACCGAGCCGGTGGGTCATCGACGGTCGACGCCGACGCGCCGGACGCGGGGCCACGACGGACTCGCGTCGCGCGCGCCCTGGGCGCCGCTCGACACGCGGCCCGCGTGGCGCGCGCGATCCGTGCTCTTTCCTGGCATTTCGCGGGGATGGCGGGAGGAAGAATTGACACATCACATGCGCTCCTCCGACAATCCGTCGCCTAGCTCCAATGAACTCCGCGCCCTCCGGTGGGCGCCTGCCGAAGGTTCTCTCGAAGGACGGACGAATGTTCGCGATCATTATCAGCGAGAAGGGGGGAGCCGAGCGGAAGGAGCAGTTCGACAAAAATGAGATCAACGTCGGCCGAGTTCAGGGCAACGATCTCATGCTCCCGAAAGGGAATGTGTCGAAGCACCACGCCCGGCTTCTTTATCGAGATGGCCGCTTCATCGTCACGGACCTGAAGAGCACGAACGGCACGTACGTCAACGGCCGCAAGATCGCCCAGGCGACGATCGTGCGCGAGGGCGACAAGATCTACATCGGCGACTTCGTCCTGCGCCTCGACACCCAGGGCGCGCAGACGCTTGGCTCGGAGGGGATCGAGCCGGCGCTCCCCCCGATCGCCCCGCACGCGACGAGCGACAGCGACATGCGCTCGATGGGGCGGACCGGGCCGAACCCGGGCGCGGGGGCCGGCGCCACCGGACCGAACGCCGTCCTCACGTCGAGCGCGTCGGTCGAGCGGTTGCAGGTCGAGCGCTCGTCCGCCGATCGCGCGCCGGTCGAGCGTGCCTCCGCGCCGATGCGCGCCGACGCCGGGCCCCCGGCCTATTCTCCGCCCGACCACGACGCCGACGATCAGGAGATGGGCGCCGAGAAGGTGCCGCCGTCGCTCGGGCCCGCGCCCGTGCGGATGCCGGCGCCGCCGCGCATCCCGACCGCCGTCTCGCCCGCGTCGCTCGGCGGTCCGTCGCCGATGCGCCCGCCGACCACGCCGCTTCAAGTGCAGCCCGCGCCGGCGCCGCCGCGGATCTCGCCGGCGGCGGCCTCGCCGCTCACGCCGGCGGCGCCGCCGCTCGCCCCGACGGCGAGCCGCGCCTCGGCGCCTCCGCCGCAGCCCAGGGGCGCCCGCGAGAGCAGCGGGCGCGAGAGCGTCGCGCGCGAGAACAACCACACGAACGCCGCGGGCAAGCGGCTCTCGCTGGTGACGCTGATGGACCGCGTGGCGCGCGCGACCGACCTGACGCCGCTGCGCCAGTCGCTCATCCTCGACGAGGGCGTCTCGCAGCGGCTCGAGCGCGTCGCGCGCGAGCAGGCGATGGGGATGCAGAACGAGGGCGACCTGGCCGAAGGGGGCGACGTCGAGGGGCTCGTCCGTGACGCGCTCCGCGAGCTCGTCGCGCTCGGCCCGATCGGCCCGCTCCTCGACGACGACGACGTCACCGAGATCACCTGCCTCCGGCAGGACAACGTCCTCGCGACGCGCAACGGCGCCGTCGTGGCGGCCGAGGCGTCGTTCACCAGCGAAGAGGCGCTGTCGCGCGTCATCGCGCGCCTCGCCTACCACGCGGGAGAGCCGGCGCGCCCGGGCGAGGCGATCATCGAGCGCCGCCTCTCGCGCGGCGCGCACATGCTCGCGCTCGTGCCGCCCGCGGCGGCGAGCCACGCGCTCATCATCCGCAAGCGGCGCCGCCTCGAGACGTCGCTCGAGGACTACGTGCGCCTCGGCGGCCTGTCGCGCGCGATGGCCACGTTCCTCGACAACTGCCTCACGGCGCGCGCGAACATCCTCGTCTGCGGCTCGAGCCCCCAGGCGGTGACGTCGTTCCTCTCCGCGCTCGCGGCGTCGTCGCCGGCGGGCGAGCGCGTCGCGGTGCTCCAGCAGGTCGAGGAGCTCGTCCTGCCTCAGGCGCACGTCCTGTCGCTGGCGCTCCCGGACAGCCGCGCGCGCGGCGAAGAGGCGGTGCGCGTCGCGAGCAAGATCCGCCCCGATCGCACCGTCGTCTCGGGGATGGCGGGCAACGTCGCCGCGGCGATGCTCGAGGCGATCAGCGAAGGCAGCGAAGGGGTGCTCGCGACGACCCTCGCGCCGTCGATGCGCCAGGGGCTCTCGCGCGTCGTCGCGCAGGTGCTCTTGACGCGCCCCGGGATGAGCGTCGAGGCGGCGCGCGAGTGCCTCGGCGAGTCGTTCGACGTCGTCATCGAGGTCGCGCCCCTCGCCGACGGCCGCCACCGCGTCGTCCGGATCGCCGAGCTCGGCGGCACCGACGGCAAGGGGATCGTCGCGCGCGACATCTTCCTCGCGACCGGCGAGGGCGACGGGAGCAGCTTCGCCGCGACCGGCGTCGTCCCGCGCGTCGTCGGCGAATTTGCGCAGCGCGGCGTGAAGGTCGACCCGAACCTGTTCAAGCGATCCGTCGGCGCGCGCGCGTAACCGCCTGAGGCGCCGGGGCCCGCGTCGCGCGTGCCTCGGCGCATCGGCGGAGATCGCCGAGACCGGCGCGGCGCGCTGGTCGCGTGGCGCTCCGCTAGACGGACGCCTCGGCCCGCTTCTGCATCTTGCGGCTCACGAGCCGCTTCTTGAGCGCGCCGAGGTGATCGATCATCAGGACGCCTTGGAGGTGGTCGTACTCGTGCTGGATCGCGACGGCGAGGAGCTCCTCCGCCTCGAGCTCGAACGGGTCGCCGTTCCTATCCAGCGCGCGCACCGTGATGCGCGCGGCGCGGTCGATGTCCTCGTTGATCCCGGGGAAGCTGAGGCACCCCTCCGGCCACGTCACCGTCTCGTGTCGCTCGACGATCTCCGGGTTGATGAAGACGCGGAGGTCGCTCGGCTCGTCCTCGGCCGCGACGTCGACGATGAAGAGCTGGAGCGCCTCGCCGATCTGCGTCGCCGCGAGCCCGACGCCGGGCGCCGCGTACATCGTCTCGGCCATGTCGTCGATGAGCGCCTGCAGCTCCGGCGTGAACGCGGTAACCTGACGGCCCTTTTCGCGGAGCCGTTTGTCCGGATAGTGGAGGATGGTGCGGATGGCCATGACCCGTTCATCCTAATGCGCAGCGGCGCGCGTGGCGAGGTCTCGCCGCACCGCCGCCCCCCGGTGGCGGGTGGCGAGGAATCGCCGCACCCGCCGCCGGCAACGTCGCCGGCGCGCGTCCCGCGCGCTACACGTCAGAGGCCGACGACGCTGACCGGGGTCGCGCTGTTGCCGCCGGTCTTGCCGTTGCCGAGCTCGCCCACGTCGTTTTGGCCCCAGCACACGACGGCGTCGCCCTGGAGGAGCGCGCACGAGAAGACGTCGCCCGCGACCACCGCGCGAGCGCGCTGGACGCCGAGCACGTGCGTCGGCGTGCTCACGATGGGCGTGACGTAGCCCGCGCCGACCTGCCCGTGGGTGTCGTCGGCCCAGCACGAGACGGCGCCGTCCTTGTGCAAGATGCACGTGTGCTGGAGGCCCGCGGTGACGAGGAGGGCGTCGCTCACCCCGAGCGTGGTGGTGGGCTTGAACGCGCTGAAGCGGGTGCCGTTGGCGAGCTCCGCGTTCTCGTTGTCGCCCCAGCACGATAGGCCGCCGCCGCGGCGCACGGCGCAGGTGTGATCGTCGCCGTTGGCCAGCGCGATCGCGTCGTCGATCTCGAGCACGTCGACCGCGACGTTGGTCAGCCCGATCGCGACCGGGTTGCCGACCTCGCCGTCGGTGTTGAGGCCCCAGCACGACATGGTGCCGGTCGAGCGGACGACGCACGTGTGCGACGTGCCGGTGGCGAGCGCGGTGACGTCTTTCACGTTCGGTACGACGAGCGGCTTCGTGGACGGCGCGAAGTTGCCCGACCCGAGCTGTCCGGTGCGGTTCTCGCCCCAGCAGCTCACCGTGCCGTCGCGGTGGAGCGCGCAGGTGTGGGCGCCGCCGGCGGCGATCTCGATGGCGTCGGTGATGCCGATGACCTCGACCGGCGCCTTCGAGAAGCTCCCCGACTCGCCGTTCCCCAGCTCGCCGGCGAAGTTGCCGCCCCAGCAGCTGATTTTCCCGCTCCCGTGGAGCGCGCACGTGTGGATACCGCCGGCGGTGATGCCGACCACGTCGGTGAGGCCCGCGGGCGTGACCGGGACGCTCGAGTCGGTGATGCCGTTCGCGCCGAGCTCGCCGGCCGAGTTCGCCCCCCAGCAGCGGACGGCGCGGTGGACGAGCGCGCACGCGTGGCGCTCGCCCGCCGACAGGTGCGTCCCCACCGGCGGGAGCGACGCGTCCTGTTCGTCCGCGTCGCCGTCGCCGTCGCCGCCGCCGGGATCCGAGGCGTCGCCCGGCGTGGACGCGTCGGCGTCGTCGCCCGCGCCGTGGTGATTCGACGAGCGATCGGCGAGCAGCCCCGTCCGCGCGCCGCAGCCCGGCGCCGCGCAGGCGAGCGCGAAGAGCACGGGCATCGCGGCGGCGGCGTGAACGCGGCTCGGGCCTCGATCAGCTTTGCTTTTCAGGATATCTGAGCTCCCCGAAGACGTGCGCGTCCTTGCCGACGAGCTCCCATTCAGGCTCCGCGATGTGGGGAGCGTCACCCGGCGTATCGGGGCCCGCCCAGTCGACGGCGCCCGGGCGGCCGCGCGGCCCGAGCAGGCACGGCGCGATGAACGCGTGCAGCTCGTCGGCCTGTCGCGTCGCGAGGAAGCTCCCCGCGAGCTCGGCGCCCCCCTCCACCATGAGGCTCACGATACCGCGCTGCCCGAGGAGGCGCAGCGCCGCGGTGACGTCGATCCGACCCTCCGTCGAGCTCGGGGCGCGGAGCACGTCGACGCCGTGCGCGGTGAGCGCCTCCTCCGCGGTGGTCGGCGCGTCGGCGCTGCACACGACCCACGTCGGGACGTCGGTCGCGGTCTGGACGAGGCGCGCGTGCTCGGGGAGGCGGAGCTTCGTGTCGAAGACGACGCGGATCGGGCTGGGGCCGGTGGCGTCGCGCACGGTGAGGCGCGGGTCGTCGGCGATGGCCGTGCCGATGCCGACGGCGATCCCGTCGTGCTGCGCGCGGAGCGCGTGGACGCGGGCGCGCGCGTCGGGCCCCGTCACCCACTTCGACGCGCCGGTGCGGGTCGCGATGCGCCCGTCGAGCGACACGGCGAGCTTGAGCACGACGTAGGGGAGCCCGTGGATGACGAACTTCCTCCACGGCGCGATGACCCGCGTCGCCTCGACCAGGCGGACGCCGACCGTCACCTCGACGCCGGCCGCCTGGAGGCGCTCGGCGCCGGCGCCGGTGACGTGCGGGTTCGGATCGCGGCAGCCGATGACGACGCGCGCGATCTTCGCCCCGAGGATCGCGTCGGTGCAGGGGCCGGTGCGCCCGTTGTGGTTGCACGGCTCGAGGCTGACGTAGAGCGTGGCCCCCTCGGCCTTCGCGCCGGCCTCGCGGAGCGCCATCCCTTCGGCGTGCTCCTCGCCGGCGCGGGCGTGGAAGCCCGAGCCCA
>Ga0105247_10002065_pt1 | contig 13911 bp, 14 predicted proteins | sample KBSS24metaG_FD_81519 | JGI IMG/M metagenome (GOLD analysis project Ga0105247, IMG submission 81519) | Switchgrass rhizosphere microbial communities from Kellogg Biological Station, Michigan, USA - KBS S2-4 metaG | ecosystem: Host-associated > Plants > Roots > Rhizosphere > Soil | place...
AAGAATTACTCGAAACAAAATAATAACTTCACTGGTACCAATTTCTGCGTTTTAAACTTTTTTAAATTTAATTTTTGAAGTCATGAACATGACTGTAGAAACTTCTCATTTACCATCTCTTTTTGAAAATGCAACTGAAGGAATTATTCTGACAAATCGTATTGGCAATATTGTATTGGTTAATCCTGCAGCCGAAAAGATGTTTGGGTATAATAGCGGGGAGATCGTTGGCAAACCGATTGAAATTCTTATCCCTGATAAAGTCAAACCTCATCATCATGAGCTGAGAGAAGGTTTCTACAAAAATCCGTCTAACAGGGCAATGGGTCATGGCCGTGATCTGTATGGAAGAAAAAAAGATGGATCAAATCTTCCGGTCGAAGTAAGCCTCAGTTATTACCGCAAGGAAAATGAGCCTTTTGTTATAGCCTTTATCGTTGACATCACTCATCGAAAGGAAATAGAAAAGAATATGCTCGCCCAGCAAAATGAACTGGAAAAGATCAGCGATGAAATACGAAAACTTAATGCTGAATTGGAAGCAAAAGTAGAAGAAAGAACACTTATATTAAGAGAAGCTTTGCAAAGACTTGAGCAATCGCAGACGGAATTAAGTGAAGCATTAGATAAAGAAAAACAACTCAATGAGATAAAGGGCCGCTTTGTTTCTATGGCCTCGCATGAATTCAGAACACCGTTGAGCACAGTTTTATCATCAGCTTCCTTGCTTGGCAAATACACAACCACAGAAGAGCAAGACAAAAGGACACGTCATATAGAAAAAATCAAAAACTCGGTAAAGCATTTAAATGATATATTGGAAGATTTCCTTTCACTGGGCAAATTGGATGAAGGAAGAGTTGAAAGTCATCTTTATGAATTTGATCTAAAAGAATTTCTTGCAGATACAACAGATGAAATGAAAGGCTTGTTAAAAAAAGGGCAGCATATTGAACTACACTATAATGATGGCAATACTGAAATTTATTCAGATAAGAAATTACTTAAAAATGTTTTGATTAATCTTATTACAAATGCAATTAAGTTTTCCAACGAAAACGATGAAATCACAGTTGCTGCTGCGATTCATACCGAGGATGTAATTATTACAGTACAAGACCGGGGTATTGGCATTGCCCAGGAAGATATGGAACATTTATTTTCCAGTTTTTTCAGAGGCGTTAATGCGATCAATATACAAGGTACAGGACTTGGTTTGCATATTGTAAAGCGATATCTTGATCTGCTGGGAGGAAGTGTGGAAGTAAAAAGCAGTTTAGGCAATGGCACTACCTTTATTATTACAGTTCCTATAAATAAACAAACATGAAATCGATATTAGTTATAGATGACAACCAGGACATCAGGGAAAATACCGCCGAGATATTGGAAATGGGAGGTTATAAAATTTTTACCGCCGAAAACGGTAAGAAGGGCATTGAATTGGCGCTTAAAGAAAAACCAGATGTGATTGTTTGTGATATCATGATGCCTGAGCTCGATGGCTATGGCGTATTGCATTTATTGCGCAAAAATCCTGAATCACAGAACATTCCTTTTATTTTTCTCACAGCAAAAACAGAAAGAACTGATTTCAGAAAAGGGATGGAAATGGGAGCTGATGATTATGTAACCAAACCTTTTGAAGATATTGAATTGCTTAATGCAATTGAGATACGCTTAAAGAAGGCTGAAGTGATGAAACATCAATATGCCCTATCCGAACAGGGCATCACTGAATTCTTAAAAGATGTGAAGGATTCGGGAATGATCAGTCAATTGTCTGAAAAATATAGCATCGAAGCATATAATAAGAAGCAAACGCTTTATACCGAAGGTAAACGTCCAAGGTTTTTATACTACCTGGTAAAAGGGAAAGTGAAAGGGTTCAAGACCCACCAGGATGGAAAAGATTATATCACTGATATTTTCAGTGACGGAGATTTTATTGGCTATCCTGCATTGATCGAAGATAAAAACTACGATGATAGCGCCGTTATATTAGAGGATGCAGAAGTGATGCAGGTACCCAGAGAAGATTTTTTAAAAATGATATATGGGGATATAAATGTGGCCGCCAAATTTATCCGCATCATTACACAAAACGTGAAAGAAAAAGAAGAGAGGCTGTTGAATCTTGCTTATAGTTCATTAAGGAAAAGAGTAGCAAAAGCTCTGGTTGATCTTAACAGCAAATTCAATGTAAGCGGCGGCAATAATCCTATTGAAATATCCCGGGAAGATATTGCTCATTATGTGGGCACTGCTACAGAATCGCTGATACGTACATTAAGTGACTTTAAAGCAGAAAAGCTAATTGAAATCAAAGAGGGTAAAATACGAATCACAGATGCAGAAAAATTAAAAAACCTGTTATACTAATTCAGTTGAACATTTTGCCTACATCATGAAGCTTGCCTGGGACCGGCGCTTATTTCACGTCCATATTCATTTTGTTTTCCAAGACTCCAGCTATCCGTCATGCTTGTTTGGAGCCAAAAATCACCTGCTTTCCGGGAAACCTGAACGGATAATCCAAATTGTTCCAGGAAAGTTTTTTCAAGCTCTCCCACCTTCATTTCATCTTTTATTTCAATAAAGCCGTTTTCATTCAATCCCGCTGATCTTAATAATGTTGATTGTGGTAAGTTTTTCTTTACAACTATAGGTAAATCATCTTTTTTATAAAATTCAAGTTTTAAAAAAGGATAACGATCGCTGAAATCCGTTTGCACATCCTTGACTGTTCTTTCCTTTGATATATCAAGTTTCATATTCGTGTGTATGTGTAGGAGTACCATTAATAATTACCAAAAATCTTATATATCTATTGCTGGTAAAATGACCTGTTAACTCTGACCATATGATTCTAGTCAGTCCGCCGTTACAGTAAGGTCAGTCATTCAATGAATTGGAATCATTGTCCAAAACGATATCTATTTTGATTTTTGAAGCCTTAAATAACTAAATGAAAACAAAAATATTAATACTGCTTTCGGTCGTTTTCTTTTTGCAGGGATGTTCTTCATCTCATATCATTATTGGCTGGAAAAATCAATATCAGCCTGAGAATTATAGTAAGATAATGGTGGTAGGTATAGTAAGGAGCAAAGATCATTCGCTTAGAAAAGAAATAGAAACAGAACTGGCAAATAAGCTAAAAGAGATAGGTTATTATGCCGTTTCTGCCATAGACGAATTTGGTGAAAGCGGTCTGATCAACTTAAGCCAGGAAGAAACTTATAAAAAGCTTTGTGCTAACAGTATTGACGCAGTTATCACCATTACATTAATTGACATATCAAAGGAAAAAATAACAGGGCCAAAACGGTCTTATGGCTATCCGCATAACTATTATTATGACCGCATCTGGAATTATAGAAATATACAAGCAGATCTATCAGAAGAAGATAAAAATGAAAAAAGCCAGTATTCCTGGGAAAGTATATTATTTAACCTGCGCACTTTAGAGGCAGAGTGTACTATTCAAACAAAAGCCTTTTCAACTATCAATGAAGAAAAGCTGGGTCGTGAATTTGAGAAACAGATCATCATGAACCTTGTTAAACAAAAAGTACTCAGAAAAGCAAAGCCCTATTCTGCACCCAAAGCTTTTTAATAAATTATTTTATGAAAAAAATCATTGCGGCTTTTGATGGCCTTAAATTTTCTGAAAGTACGAGGGATCAATCTATTCAATTGGCTAAACAAAATAATGCACATCTCGTAGGTGTTTTTTTGGAAGACGGCACTTATCAGAGTTATAAAACTTATGATCTTCTGATTAAAGAAGGTGGAATTATAGGATCGACAAAGAAAAAATTAGATAAAAAGGATTCAAAAAAAAGAGCATCGGCAGTGTCAAACTTTGAAGCATCCTGTCAAAAAGCAAATGTTAAGTATGCTATACACCGTGACAGAAATATTGCTATTCAGGAATTGCTTCATGAAAGCATTTATGCTGACCTGTTGATTGTTGATAGTTTTGAAACATTATCGCATTACGATCAGAAGCCTCCCACTCTTTTTATCCGTGATTTACTTGCAGAGGTTCAGTGTCCTGTACTTGCAGTACCTCATACATTCAATGATATTAAAAAGCTTGTATTGTTATATGATGGAGAACCATCATCAGTACATGCTATCAAAATGCTTAGTTATACGCTGCCTTCTTTAAAACAATCTCCTGTTGAGATATTGTCTGTAAAATCTATAAATCAGACTTTGGGCCTGCCTGATAATAAACTAATGAAAGAGTTTATGTGCCGGCATTTTCCCAAAGCCACTTATAAAATATTGAAAGGAATATTGCCTGAGATAGAAATTGTGGATTATTTAAAAAAAGAAAAGAACAGTACCCTTGTTGTACTTGGAGCCTACCGCCGTAGCAGGGTATCCCGATGGTTCAGAGAAAGTATGGCAGATGTATTAATGAAAGATCTCCGGCTTCCATTATTCATAGCGCATAATAAATAGCGGTCAATTGCAAACTATCACTAATGAAATTTTTATTCGCTTTCATTATCCTTATTCATGGCCTGATCCATTTTATGGGTTTTGCCAAGGCATTTAATTATAGCAACATCACTCAGCTTACCAAGGAAGTTTCAAAACCAGCCGGAGCATTTTGGTTCATGACTGCGATATTATTTACCATAACCGCTATTTTATTTTTTATAAAAAAAGACTGGTGGCCATTCATTGGAATCGCGGCAATGATTATTTCTCAAATTCTTATTGTTATGGCGTGGCAGGATGCGAAGTTTGGAACTATTGGAAATCTCTTGGTTTTAGCCATCATTTTCGCTTATTCATTAAAATGGATACAATAAATTTTTAAACCAAATTATGAAACTGAATAAAGAATGGCACCTGGCTCACCCCATGCCGAAGAATCCAACATTCGAACAAAGAGTAAAATGGCATCTTCAACATCAAAAGCATTGTGGCTGCAGAAAAATTTCGGGAAAACTTGCTGAAGAAATGAAGAAAAAAGGAATAAAATTTTGACGAAATCAACACACATAATATGAAAGGCCTCGACAATCAAACTTATGTGATACTGCTTATCATCTCAAATTCCGTTGCGATTCTCCAACTAATAGCTGCAATAAAATGGCCCCGTATTGCAAGGCTCTCCTTCTTTTTACTATTTGCATGGGCAAGCTGGACCAATTGGAAAGAATCGCAGCTAAATCCACAATTCTACCTGGAGTATGCAGATCTTGCCTGGAGTAGTTGGTATAGAAATTTTATCCGTGATTGGTTTGGCGATCATATACAATTAGCAGTCGGATTCATAGCCACCTGCCAGGGCTTGATCGCTATTTCAATGTTATTAAAAGGATGGATCTATAAAATAGGATCTATTGGAGGAATAGTTTTCCTTCTGGCTATTTTGCCCTTTGGAGTAGGTTCAGGCTTTCCTTGTACTGCAATAATGGCAATAGCAATATTTATTTTGCTAAGAAAGCACAACAATGAGTTTGTTTGGAAAAAAAATATATGATTGCATGAAATAAAAAGAAAATGATCCGGGTAAATAAGCTAACAAGAATTAAACTCGTTCATACTTTGATCTGGATATTCTTCAATGTCGTGATCTTTTATTTAGCTTATGCCGTTATAGCGGGAGATATCGATAAATGGGTTTGGATCGGTCTGGGCCTTTTTGCCATTGAAGGTCTCATCCTTGTTTTATTTAAAATGAAATGCCCGCTTACTGTCATTGCAAGAAAATATTCGGCTTCAACCAAAGATAATTTCGATATTTTTTTACCCAACTGGCTTGCCCGTTATAATAAGCTTATCTACTCTATTTTCCTGAGTATTATTATCGTTATCCTGATTTTTCGGCTGATTCTCAATAAATAAATAGAACCAAAAGCAACAGAATCATCTTTCGGGTTGATTTCTGTCATCCATACGATTTAGCCACCGCCGTAGCTTAGAGAAAATTTTAATTGTATGTCTGAATCAGAAAATTTCAGCTCATTTTTTAAAGAAAACAAGAATCTTGCTAAAGAATATTTAGAAACAAAATTAGAAGTATATAAACTGGGTCTTATTCGAATTTCTTCCAAAACTGCCGGCTATCTGATATGGGCCATAATCTCATTTTTTCTATTGTGGTTATTTATAATCTTTATCGGGCTGGTAGCAGGTTTTTGGTTAAGTAAGATCACGGGAAGCTATGTATATGGATTTGGTATTGTCGCTGCGGTAATTCTTATAAAGATGCTCTTGCTTACCTTATTAAGAAAGCCGTTATTTATAAATCCGATCATACGGGCCGTTATTCATAATGCCAATGAAGAAAAGGACTCGCATAAAAAAGATTAAGCTAAAACAAATAACATGAAACAAACGGGAAACATACACAATCTTGATACTTTAGAAAAAGAAATTTACAGGCTGAAGTTGAAAGCAAAAAATATCGAAGAAAAATGGGATGATAATTTTGAAAAGTTTCAACACAATTATCCTTCCATGTTTATGAATTTCTTTTTCCAGAAAAAGAAAGAGGAAAAGACAAATGGAAATGGTTTTTTTACTTCATTCTTTAAAAACGATGCACTTAATGCTGTTGCAAACAAGGTCACGGATCGTATGGCAGATAAGGCTGCCGAAGGAATCGAAAACCTGGTAGATAAAATCTTTAATAAGAAAAACAGGACCTAACGGATAAACCCTGGCAAATCTTCAAAATAGTCGGCTTGCTTTGCCTCGAGCAAATAATCTTTTAGTGCAAATACCAATGATTTATAGGCCGTGTACATTTCCCGGTTGAAATTAATAAGAGTAGATATTTCGAGTTGATTTACATGCTTTGACATTCCTTCTTTATATAACTCCTGAAGACTCCAGGTATAGCCTTGTTGCGTTTCTTTATATAAACCTTCTATCTTTTCAAAATTTGTAACATCGTTCGGACTACTCATTATTTCATAGACTTGCTTGCAAAACGCAGTTATTTTATCCTGCATACGGAGATAAAAATTATATTTTATATCATTTGAGGAATTACTGAGCTGGCGAATATCATAATGAACATCTTTTATGTTTTTAGCTGCATACATTCCATTACGGACAGAAGAAATTAAACGATTTTGCTTTTCGATGCTTTCTTCGTGAGTAGCTGATTTTTGTATCAAGATATAATAGGCGTGAATTTCGCCATGCAGTGATTTCAAATGATCATATTGTTCATTAAACGAATGCAACGGCAGCGAAGCAAGATGTCGTCTGGGCTTGACATCAAAACTTTCGGACATAAGATCAATAACAGCAAAGAGAAAATGTTTGCTTTCCTGCTCAAGAGCCTCAATCGCAAGATCAGTTTCTGAAGCTGGAACTTTATGAATAAACATAGTTTTCGCCCCGACTTCTTTAAACCTGCTTTCAAGAAATTTTGCAAATAAACCCAGGAATGGAAAAAATAAAATAAAACTGATAACATTTATAAATGTTTGAAAAAACACAAGGGCAATAAGATTATCCTTTATACCGATCAGATCAGTAATCAAATTTTTGACTGGCGAGAGAAAAATGATAATAAGCAATCCCATTACCATATTGATAATAAAATTCCCAAGAGCTACTCTTTTTTTAGCCGCAATTCCTTTGATACTTGCAAGTAATAGTTTTAGAGTTGTTCCAACTTCACCACCTAATACAATAGCCATAGCATCATACAATGAAATTACATTTGCATGAAGTGCCCCTAAGGTTATAGCCATTGTCACGGAACTGGCCTGCACCAGGGAAGTAATAACAAGACCGATCAGAAAAAAGATCAGGATACCCGATTGCTGGTACTGTCGGAAGTCAATAGTTTTTACTAGTCCTTCCATTCCTAGCTTGATATAATCCAGACCCAGGAACAAGAAACCCAATCCAAGTAAAAAGCCACTCCATTTATAGTAACGACTTTCCTTTCCCGATAAAAAATAGCCGATGCCGGCAATAGCAGTGATAGCAAACGCAAAATTTTCAATATTAAATTTAAAAGCAACCAGTGCAATGATCCAGCTATTAAGAGTGGTGCCAATGTTAGTACCGAGAATTACAGACATTGCGTTCTGCATGGTAATGACACCGGCTCCTACAAAAGCAAGGATCATAAGATTAATAACAGAACTGCTTTGGAGTGCTGCGGTTACAATTGTTCCACCCAAAACTCCTTTGAGTTTGTTGGAAGTTTGTTTTCTGAGAAAAAGTTTGAATGGCCGGCTGGCCAGCCCGCCCATTGATTCTTCAAGGAGCTTCATCCCCAATAAAAAAATTGCAACACCGGCCAGAGATTTCCAGATATCGATTGAAAGAGACATTTAGTTCAGGATTGACATTATACAGTATATTTTATTCCTGAATTTACATTATTTGTAAGTGTGCGGGTTTTTTGAAAGACGAGGTTACTAATAATTCTATTAATTTAGAATTATCATCTATTGTGTTTTATTGACAATACACTATGATGCATAAAATGTTTCAGATTCGCTTTTTTCAAAGCGTCCGGTTTTATCTTTTATCACAATACGGAAAACAATTCCCGCTAACTTATTTATTTCTCCAGATGGAAAGGGCCATTGAGAAGTTAGATGCATGGTTTCGCTAGTAATAATAGGTAATCTCCGAGCCTCCAATGCTTTTAACGCTTTAAGTCGTTCGTCCTGGTTAGTGATCTCTTCAAATGTTCCCCAGCAAATAGCACTTTGCCAGTTTGCAAGATCTTTCGTGTTGTCAATCTCGAAACAAATTTTTGGATTTTTCCTCATCATATTAACCTTCATACCTTCAAGAGTATGCCCGTAAATACAATATCCATCATAAGCAAAGCTGATTGGAACCACATACGTAATCCCATCTGCATAGCAACCAATTCGGCCGATAACCTGGCTGTATATTAGCTGATCAATTTGCTGATTATTTAACTTTCCAAACATAGTTGTTCGTTTCCTCAAAGTAATGACACCCTGATTTGTCCATAAATGACTAAAGTCTCTTTTTAGACTGATTGTAATCATTCTGATCTCGTAAGGGCAGAGATATCTTGCATTATATTCATTAACCAAAAAATAAGTTTATGAAGCATTTAAAATGGCTTGGAATAATATTATTCTTTACCGCCTGCTCCTCATCATATATAACAACAGCATGGAAAGCGCCTGGTGTCTCTCCTCAAAAACATAAAAAAATATTAGTACTGGGCCTTATTAACGATCCTGACAAAACAATTCGTGAAAAAATGGAACAACATATTGTTGGCGATCTTATAGAGCTTGGGTATAATGCCGTATGCTCCTGTGAAGAATTCAATCCGAAAGCTTTTGAAAATATGAGTGAGAAAGTAGCCTTAGACAAGTTATCGAATAGTGGCATTGATGCTGTCCTTACGATAGTAATGCTAAATAAGGTCAAAGAAAAAAATTATGTGCCTGCACGAATCAACAATCAAGATCGCTTTTGGGGATACTATTCAAATATGTACGGCAGGGTTTATTCCCCCGGCTATTATACTACTGACACAAAATATTTTTGGGAAAGTAATTTCTATAATTTGGATACCAAAGAACTGTTGTATTCTGCACAGAGCCAGTCTTTCGATCCACAATCAGCTGCAATAATGGGTCATGAATATGGCTTAATGATCGTAAAAAATATGGTAAAGAACAACATATTACAAAAACAAATTGAGCAACCACTTAAATCTTTTTAGTCTACTACGATGAATAAAAAAATGGCTCTTTTTACAGAGCCATTTTTTGTCGGGAAGACAGGATTCGAACCTGCGACCCCCTGGTCCCAAACCAGGTGCGCTACCGGCCTGCGCTACTTCCCGAATTCAATATTTAAATCAACCAAAAAACGTTTTATACCTCGTTTTTTAATTTTCATTTCCAACTTCAACGCTTCTTTGCGATCAATACAACCAAAACTATAAACTAATTTCCAAGGCACTCCTTTCCTTGCCCTGAATTATGTCGGTAAAGTCTATCTTTCAACTCATTTGTACTTCCCACATAAAACTTTTGTAACGTTTCACTCCAAAGTATATATACTTTAAAAATCATTGTTACTGCGATCCTGGCGCCTCAAGCGCCATGCGCTACCGGCCTGCGCTACTTCCCGAAAATTCTTTCACAAGATATGCAAAACTGCGGTGAGGGAGGGATTCGAACCCTCGGTACAGTTTAACCCGTACGGCAGTTTAGCAAACTGCTGATTTCAGCCACTCATCCACCTCACCGGATGAATTTTTTAAAGGGTGGCAAAAATAAAGATAACAATCAACATATTCTAAAAAACAAATCCCGAATTCCAAATTGAAATTCGGGATATTATCATTAATACTTTTATTACATAGCTGCTAATTGTACTTTTTGCTGAAGCTCTAACACATTTTCTCTGAATACACCATCAGTGTCCATTAGATCCTTTACAGTCTGGCATGAATGAATGACAGTTGTATGATCTCTGCCACCGAAATGTTCACCAATAGTTTTCAAAGAATTCTTAGTAAATGCTTTTGCCAAATACATAGTGATTTGCCTTGCCTGTACAATTTCTCTTTTACGAGTTTTTTGAAGAAGTTTATCGTAAGGCACATCAAAGTATTCACAAACCATTCGCTGAATAGTTTCGATTGTGATCTCTTTGCTTGATGATTTTACAAAATTTCGTAACACTTTTTTCGCTAGGTCTAGGTCTATCTCTCTCCTGTTCAGCGAAGATTGTGCCAACAGTGATATCAGGGCTCCTTCAAGTTCTCTCACATTATTATTAATATTATAAGCTATATACTTCACAACTTCCTTTGGCATGTCCAAACCATCATTTTTCATTTTTCTTTCCAATATTTCAATTCTTGTATCGTAGTCAGGTATTTGCAGATCAGCACTTAAACCCCAGCGAAAGCGACTTAATAATCTTTCCTGCACACCTTCTAAATCTTTTGGCGGTTTATCTGAAGTGAGAATAAGTTGCTTACCAGATTGATGTAAATGATTAAAGATTGCAAAAAAAGCATCCTGTGATTTTTCTGCCTTTGCAAAAAATTGCACATCATCAATCATCAGCACATCAATAAGCTGGTAAAAATGGATGAAATCATTTATAGCATTATTGCGACTATGATCCATGAACTGGTTGATGAATTTCTCCGAGCTTACATATAAAACAACTTTATTGGGGTGAGTTCTTTTAACCTCATTTCCAATAGCTTGGGCGAGATGTGTTTTGCCCAGACCTACTCCTCCATAAATCACGAGTGGATTGAAAGAATTTGCTCCCGGTTTTTCTGCTACTGTTTTACCAGCCCGGCGTGCAACGCGGTTACAATCACCTTCAATAAAAGCTTCGAATGTATAAATGTGATTTAACTGCGGGTCTATCTGCATTTTCTTAAGACCCGGGATTACAAAAGGATTTTTTACAGGATTATTTATAACAAGAGGAAAATCCATTTCGTTGTTTGAAAAAGTTTTGAAACCCTGCCCTGTTACATCCATAGTAAGTGGCTTGTTTTTACTATTACCACTATCTACCATGATGCGATATTCAAGCCGGGCATCTTTACCTAATTCTCTTTTTAAAGTCTTCGCTAATAAATTTACGTAATGTTCTTCGAGATATTCGAAAAAGAATTGACTGGGTACCTGGATGACTAAGACATTATTTTTTATTGATACCGGATTAATTGGTTCGAACCATGTTTTGTAATGCTGCCACTCAACAATGTCTTTGATGATCTTTAAACAACTGGCCCAAACTTTTTCAGCATTTTTCTCCATTAGTTAGTAAGCATTTTATACCGGGTTAATTATAGCTGTTAAAAATCTCAAAGGATATTTCACTGGGTTATTGAAAATATAAAAAAAGAATGACAGGGAGGCGAATATCTATAAATCTTTTCTAAAAAAAAATTTTTATCCTGCTGTTTTTTGTGAAACGAAAAACTGTTTGATTTTGATAATTTTTTGCCACAAAATTTGGAAAAATCAAAACCGTCTCTTTTAAAAAATATAGCTTATTATTCGTAATCTTTTTCATCTCATCATTCAATTTTTTTATATAAATGTGATATTAGGTAATTAAAGTGATAACCGTTTTCTTATTTTTTAAAAATAAATTTTTAGAATCAATTCTTTTGAGTTATATAATTATCCTTAGTATCAAAGAAAAACATTTTAAATCTTTTCTGTGGATGAATTGCCCAGTTAGTTTTTACAACAATGTCCAGTAATAAAAAGTTTCATTCAGTATACCCGGATGCTTTTATTACAACTATAAATCTTTCCTGGAATACCTGGTAACACGTTGTTGTAATTTGATTTTTTCATAAATAAGAGGAGGTTGTTTGAAGGTAAATAGTTTTTAACTCTGTTTCCAAATCATTTTACAAAAAGATCAAAAAATATTTTTGAGTCAACTACTGGTTAGCATTGATCATTACAACATTTTTGGTCTTTCAAATGCTTTTATCATCATCTTTGTATTCATTTCAGGATAAATACCTGACAACATGCAAAAAGACATATCATTTAAGCTACTTCCTTCGGAAGCAGCCTTCGATCAATCGATAAAACAATATATCTCAAAGGCTGAATCCGTAAGGTTATCATCTGTTTCAGGCTACCATATCTTAAAGCAATCGATTGATGCAAGAAGCAAACTAACATGGGTTAACCTGAAAGTACATGCTTTTATCAACGAACCTTTCCGGCAGCGAAGCTTGATTCATTTTGATTTTAAAGATGTCAGCAATGCAAAAAATAAGGTAATCATTATCGGTGCCGGACCAGCAGGTTTGTTTGCTGCGCTTCAGTTAATTGAAAAAGGGATCAAACCTATTATCCTTGAAAGAGGAAAAGAAGTAAGAGCCCGGCGAAGAGATCTTGCCATCCTCAATAAAAAAGGGCTAATAAACCCGGAAAGTAATTATTGCTTTGGCGAAGGTGGAGCCGGTACTTATAGCGATGGTAAGTTATATACACGCAGCAGCAAACGTGGTGATATAAACCGCATATTAAATTTGTTCGTCCGTTTTGGAGCTGAAGAAAACATACTTTATGAATCGCATCCGCATATTGGTACCAATAAACTTCCGCAGATTATTACGGCAATTCGAAAACAATTAATTGTAAGCGGGGCTGAAATATTGATTGAAAAAAAGGTAGTTGATCTAATTATTAAAAAAGAAAAAATCAGCGAAGTAAAGACTGAGGATGGTAGTATTTACCAGGCTGATGCTGTAATATTAGCTACCGGCCATTCGGCCAGAGACATGTTTCAATTATTGTACTCCAAAAACATTCAAATCGAATTTAAGCCATTTGCTCTTGGAGTAAGAATTGAACACCCGCAACAGGTAATTGATAGTATTCAATACCATTGTCGCACAAGAAGCAATTATTTGCCTCCGGCATCTTACAGTTTGGTAGAACAAATAAATGGGAAAGGAGTCTTTTCATTTTGCATGTGCCCGGGTGGTATTATTGCGCCGGCTGCAACAAACAACGGAGAACTTGTGGTAAATGGGTGGTCACCATCCAGGAGAAATAATCCTTATGCAAATAGTGGTATTGTCGTTTCAATAAATGAAAAGGATATAGCTGCTTTTAAAAAATATGGACCATTGGCCGGAATGTTTTTTCAACAATCCATAGAAAGAAAAGCTTTTGAAGCTGGCGGAGGAAAGTTTGTTGCGCCGGCGCAAAGATTAGTTGATTTTACTGAAGACAGATTATCTTCCTCATTACCTGGATGCTCTTATCTGCCCGGAACTGACTCTTCCTTCCTGAAAGATGTGCTTCCCAATTTTATTTATAGAGATCTTCAAAGTGCATTTAAAGAATTCGGAAAAAAAATGCGGGGATATTATACAAATGAAGCTGTTATTGTTGCTACTGA
>Ga0105247_10002071_pt1 | contig 13888 bp, 7 predicted proteins | sample KBSS24metaG_FD_81519 | JGI IMG/M metagenome (GOLD analysis project Ga0105247, IMG submission 81519) | Switchgrass rhizosphere microbial communities from Kellogg Biological Station, Michigan, USA - KBS S2-4 metaG | ecosystem: Host-associated > Plants > Roots > Rhizosphere > Soil | place...
AAAATTTTACTCGTTTCATTACGCGAACGATATTGCTCCGACACCGGAAAATCTAAAAGCGCGCGAGAAGTATTTGACACCACAGCTTTATCAGAAACTTTTGAGTGAAAGTTTGGGAAAGGACTATTTTACCCTCTCTGAAACGCCGCCGAAGGCGTTCAGAGTGGCCGCCTGCACCACGATCGATCCCGGGAAGACAGAACTCGGCGTTCACCTTTTCTGGAAGGATGACACGAAAACGACCCAGAATGAGATCGAGGTCGAGGCCGTCAAACAAGGTGATGGCTGGCTGGTGAACAAAGTAACGGCAAAATAATCTATGACGATCCGTTCGAATTTTGTAAAAGCGTTGGACAATGCCGAGCGCCTTAACGAGACCCTAAATTCATTTCTATCCGTTGAGCGCTCAGCGTCGGTGTCGCGGGCGGAAATGCTTGACGCGAATTCCGAGGACCTTCCGCTAAAGGGTGTGGCGATCGCGATCAAGGACAACATCTGCATTAAAGGAATGCGGACATCCTGCGGCTCGCACATTCTTCATAACTACAAGGCACAATATGACGCGACCGCCGTGGATCGACTCAATAACGCCGGTGCGATAGTCCTGGGGAAGACGAACATGGACGAGTTCGCGATGGGATCGTCCAACGAGAGCTCTGCTTTCGGGCCGGTCAAGAATCCGTGGGACATCACGCGCGTACCAGGCGGCAGCTCCGGCGGTTCCGCTGTTGCTGTTGCGTCCGGCGTCGTTCGCGCTGCGTTGGGTTCAGAAACAGGCGGATCAGTGCGTCAGCCGGCTTCGCTCTGCGGCGTTGTCGGATTTAAGCCGACTTACGGACGGATCTCGCGATATGGGCTCGTCGCATTCGCGTCTTCGCTCGACAATATTGGTATCTTTGGCCGAAACTGCAGGGATGTTGCGGGTGTGTTGGGGGTCATTGCGGGCCGCGATGAATGTGACGCAACATCCGCCGACGTTCCTGTGCCGGATTATCTCTCGACGATCAATTCAGACGTCGAAGGCAAGCGCATAGGAGTGCCGCGGGCGCTTTTTGGTGAGGGAATTGAGGACGAAGTTCGTGCATCGGTCGAGCAGGCGATCGATGATTTCAAAACGCTCGGTGCCGAGATCATCGATGTCGAGCTGCCCCACGCCAAGTATGGTATCGCTGTCTATTACATCATCGCCACGGCCGAAGCTTCGTCGAATCTGGCAAGATATGACGGCGTTCGCTACGGCTTTCGCGCCGAAGAGGCAGATGAACTGCGAAAGATGTATTCAAAAACCCGTGAAGAGGGTTTTGGTGAGGAGGTAAAACGACGGATCATGCTCGGCACCTACGTTTTATCGAGCGGATACTACGATGCCTATTATTCGAAAGCTCAAAAGGTACGGGCTCTCGTGAAACGGGATTATTCCGCGGCATTTGCGAAATGCGATGCGATCCTTACGCCGACATCGCCCAGTGTGGCGTTCAAGATCGGTGAACGATCAAATGATCCCCTGGCAATGTATCTTAGCGACATTTACACGGTTTCGGCGAATCTCGCCGGGGTGCCAGGCATCAGTGTACCGTGCGGATTATCGACCGACGGACTTCCTATAGGCCTGCAACTGATCGGAGATTTTTGGTCGGAAGCTCTGCTTCTCAATCTCGCACATACGTACGAATCGGCATTTCCACTGAGCTCAAGACCGTCAGTTTTTGCGGAATAGCAGGAGTGCGCTATTGGGCGAATGGAAGGTGCGTGTAATCGTTGGCCCGCGGAACGATCGGTGGTGCCGTCCTGGGAGCGATTCCCTGCCACCGATTGTTGTCGGCAAGAAGCCTATGTATCTCCTGCGCCGGAAGAGGCCTTGAGAACAGATATCCCTGGCCGAATTCACATCCGAGAATCCTCAACTGATGAAGCTGGTGAATACTCTCAATGCCTTCCGCGATGACATTCAGATTCAATGTAGCGGCAAGAGCGATCACCGTTCGCACTATCTCTCCGTTTTCCGTCCCGTCTTCCATTGTGCTTACGAACGAGCGATCGATCTTCAAAATATCGATCGGAAATCGGTGCAGATAGCTCAGGCTTGAATAGCCCGTACCGAAATCGTCGATGCTGATCCGAACTCCTGTTTCGCGTATCTGCTTCAGGGTCAGGATCGCGTGCTCCGCATTCTTCATAACGGCGCTTTCAGTCACCTCAAGCTTAAGATCCGATGGATCGATGGCAGTTTCCGCGAGTACTGTTTTGATCTGGGCAACAAGGTCGCCTTTGGCGAAATGCTTGCCCGAGATATTGACACTCATCGTTAGCCGCTCCCGCCGCTTTGGCCTCCGTTGCCATTCGGCTAGTTGCCGACACGCCTGATCGAGTAGCTGGACCGTCATCGGAACTATCAGACCGGTATCTTCGCTAAGCGCGATAAATTCGTCCGGCGGGATCAAGCCGCGCCTGGGATGGTTCCATCGAACAAGTGCCTCAAAACCTGCAAGCGTAAGATCCTCAAGGCTGACGATCGGCTGGTAGTACAATTCAAGTTCGTCACGTTCGATCGCGTAGCGAAGGTCCGTTTCCAGCTCAAGCAGCTTGACGGCTCGCATGTGCATTTTCTGGTCGAAGATCACGTAGCTTTTCTGATTTTCCTTGGCGTAATACATCGCAATGTCGGCATCGCGCAGGATCTCTTCAGCCTCGGCATACTTAGAATTATCTAATGCTATCCCGATACTAACGCTTGCAAATACATGCCTGTCCTGTATGACGACCGGCTCCGAAATGTGCTTCGCGACCTTTTCGGCGAATTGCACGATGGCCTCGGTAGACACCGCGTTGTTGAGAATGATCGCAAACTCGTCACCGCTGAATCGCCCGACCTGATCATCGGCGCCTATCAGATCGTAAAGCCGGTCTGCAACCTGCCTTATCACCGCATCGCCAAACGAATGCCCAAGACTATCGTTGATCGTCTTGAAACGGTTCAGATCCAGAAATAAGACGGCGAACTTGGTCCCGCTGCCGGTCGCTGACTGGTTGATGAGGTTTCTGAGCGTCTCAATAAAAAAATTCCGGTTAGGCAGGCCTGTCAAAGCGTCGTGATAGGCAGCGTGTTTGAATTTCTCGCGGCTCTCACGCAGGGCTTCACCGCTTCGTTCAAGTTCGCCTACGTAGTGACGTAACTCCTGCACGTGCGCCTCAGCCTGCTCGGTCCGCTGCCGCTCCGCGTCTTCGGCCTTCGCGGCGGTTTCCTTAACGTCCTGGGTGTATCGCCTGTAAGTAACATATACGATGGCAAAGAACGTGACCATCATGGCAAAAAGCAGCATGTTGATCTGCTGAAGGGCATTTGCGCAGATGCCAGCCACGACCGCACCCGTTATGTACATCGCCAGAGCATTGAGACAATATTCGTTCCAGACACGCCAAAGGGTACTTTCGCTCTTGATCGCGACAAATGCCGAAACACACAGGGAGTTCACGCAGAACTGTGCCATCGCCATTATGGCCAGTATCCACACGAACGCCATACTCGTTGCGATCAGCAGGGAACCGTTGGTTGAACCGAAGACAATAGCGACTGCCGCCCAGGTCGCGAAAACCGATATCGCGGTTATCAAAATATTTATAACCACAGTTTTAACGCGCATGGGTACGCCCTGCCGGCGTAAGTTCCACGAGGCGAAGGCGGTTTCAAACACCGCGATAATCAACGCGATCGGTCCACCATACATCAGGAGCGCTAGGAAGATCAGAGAGTCGGATATTGTTAGGTGGATCTTGGTTCGGGGGAGCTGGATCCGGAGATAAGAACTGAGGAAAACGGTCACGAACGCGAGCGCGATCAAACCGCGGTTCACACTTTCGAAAGGAAAGTCCCAGACAGCCCACAGGGTCGCACCGACGCCTGCCGGTAGGAGTACGCACAGGTAAAGATTTATTATCCGCTCTTTGCGATCCATTTTCCTGTCGTTTTGACTCTAAGCGTTATTTTTCTTGCAAAATAAGAAGAGAGGGTTCCGGGCAGGGAGTACCAACTAGACGCTATCTATCATATGTTAAATCAGCCATCTTAATCCAGAGAATTTTTCTGTTTCTGTATTATCAGCATAACCAAACCCCAATCTAATGAAAGATTTACTTATGCGGGAAACCAAAAAAACCGAAAAAAATGCGGATGCCGTTAACAACATCCGCAAAAAACGGGAGTTCAAGGTATCACGAGCGTTCCGACACGTGAATTGTGTGCATTTCCATTAATGCATTCTGTTCGTATTATCTCCCCGGAATGTTGTTCCCTCCTGATCGAGGCGCGATCGTATCGCTGGTAAGTAGGTGGTCGCCAAGCAGTGTCCCATGAAATATTTAACAGTCATTGGTACGCCGGCACCAGAAACGACGGAATCGTATTTGAAATTGTTGTGGGAGATTCCGAAACTCGTTTTATTTTGAATCGATATTGAGCAAATCCGAAACGTACTGCCAAAGGTACTCAAGCTGAGGAGAAGCACGGGCGAATAAGCTTTTCTGCGTCTTTTTGTGGCTCTAATTTTCCTGTTGACTCCACGGTCATGATCTACAAACATAATTCCCGTATCGCTATTGGCAACACCCGTGCCTAAATCTATTCACGGACGTTAACTAAAGGAATACAAAAGGTTTAAGAGGCTTTGCGACGGCCGTCTCAGATCCGTCTTGGGCTTGCTTCGTCTGTCAATATCGGTCAGGTTGAACGACTGATTGCTCATCCTGAATGAAAAAAGGCAAGGCGCTCGACGCGCATTGCCCTTTTGCTCCATTTTCGCGGTGAAGCTATTTAGTTATACGGACCACTGTCACAGCGTCAGCGTAATCAGGCCAACCAGGAGGCTGGGCCGCCGATAGCTCATACAGCCTTGGAGGCTCCACCGCCACCTATCATCTTAATCGTGAAAATAACACCTCCTTACCTTGGGCCAAACGGGAGCATATGATAAATGCGTGGCTCTGATCTGATCGACTGACCGAGCGAATCGGTTACCACGGCATATATCTTGACCGGACCGGCCGATGAATAAACTGGTGTGCAGGTTTGTCGATCATAAGGCTGGTTATAGGAAACAGTTAACGAAGTTGTCCCTGTCTCGCACTGCCAGACTGGCGGCGCCATCGGGTTGCCCTTCGGATCGGTTGCACTTAGGGCCATGTACATTGGCGGAGAGTAAGCTCCAGAACCTGCTTCGCCGTTATTAAGATAAACGCCCGAGGGTGCCTCGCATGGATAATTAGGGTCTTCGCATGGGAATTGGAACGGGCCGCGGTCAGCCCAGACCGAAAATGAATTTTCGAGTATCTGCGGATAGGGATTGGCCGGAGCCGCAGTTACATTGACCGTGACAGCCCTGTTGCCGACGCCTCCGTCCACGTCAGTTGCGCCAACCGATAGTGTGTAGGTGCCGGGCTGATCGAATGTCACCCATGCGACGCAATTACCGGCACCGCCGTGACGCGTCAAATTAGCCGCAGGAGCCACACTTATGTCGAGCGTGGTACAGCCTACGCGCTGCCCGGTGTCGGGATCGGTTGCAATAATGGTTGCAAAATATTGTACCGTTGCCGGCAGGGTGTTGGTTGAAGGGTAGATCTCCACCTCGGGCGGAAGATTCTTGACGTTAACCTTGAACTCGGCGGTCGCACTCGCTCCCTCGGGATCCGTAGCGGTAACGGTAACGGTTTTCAATCCCGGTGTTGTAAAGGTCGCCTTCGGATAGTTCGGAAGTGGCTTGTTAGAACCAGAAGTATCTGCATAAACAGCAGTAAATTTCAGCTGGGCAGTCTCGCCTTCAGGATCCATTACATCAAACGCGCCTCGCCCGAACGGATCGTATGCCCCGATATATACCTCAGTATTGTTATCGGCGGATATAGTATCTTTCACGTTGCTAAAGACCGGCACCATGTTGGGCGAAGTTATGAGGTCGGTTTCAGCCTGCAGCAGCCCGTTATGCGAGAATTGCGCAAGCGATATGACGTCCATTATGCTGACGTCAAAAAAGACCTCCGAGGCAATGTGATCGTATATCCTCCATACAGGCTTTCGCGGGATCTGAAAGTCTGCCCCGCCTCCCAGTTCCAAGCTGACGCCTGGCCCAGCAATGCCGTAAAGAAGCGCTTTTGCATTACCTTTGCCAAACGCCCGCAGATTCATATTCACGTTCAGCTTATCAACGCTCGCCTGCGGATCTACGCTGAATAGCGTGCTCACGTCTTCCCATCCCTTGCCATTGTCGTTTGGGTCTGTCCACTTCGCACCCAAGGAGGCTTTTGTTGTAAGCGTAGTGGAGAAACTAAACTCAAGATGCGCATTGCCATCGACTCCGGCGACCAGGTTTATGATGGGCCAGATGACCACCGGAACAGGCCCGACGAAAAAGGTTATCGGGCTAAATATGTGGCGCGCCAGCACGATCTCTTTGTGCATGTGGCCATCAAACACGCCGTTCACATGCAATTCACTGTACTGATCTATGCCGAAATGTCCCTCAACGCGGTCAACGCATACAAACGGGGGACGAGAGCAAAGCTCGGAACCGACGCCGATATCATAGCCTGCATTAAAGAGTATTTTCCCGGTGACGTGAACCGACCCCGTACCGCTGAAATCACCATCGCCGGTGTCACCGTCAAAAGTCACGTCGATATCAGCAGAATAGTTGTACCCACCGTTAAGGCCGTTTGCTGCAATAAAGCCGTTCGGGGTGGCGGCTTTTTGAAGTGTTACGCCCTGCATGAGCGGTACCGCCGAGGCAAGATCGGCAGGCAACAGTTCACCCTTTGCCTGCAGCGTGCCCTGCTGGATCGCATCCGTCAAAGCAGCTTGGGTTGTTTGCAGCGTCACGACACCTTTCTGTTTTGTCATTGACGTGACCTTGCGCAGATAGCCGTATGGCGCGGCTGCGCTCGGTTCACTAACCAGCACATCGCCTGCTTTAAGGTTGTCGGTGATGGAGGTGCTGGTAAATTTCATAGCGCCGGTTGAAGGATCGAAGGAAGACAAAGCGTCTCTTGTGACCTCATCAGCTATCTTGGTGGTCGCCGGGATAACGACATTTTGAAAGACGCCGTTGATCGCTACCTGAATTTCATCTTGCGTGAAAGGCTCCAGATCGTTCGCAAGCAGCGTTGCGATGTCGTTTGGCCCGAGCCCGAATTCGTTTTTTAGGACGTTGGCGATCTGCGATGCCGATTTCCTTATCGACCGCAATTGCCTCACTCGGATGACCGGATCTTTTTCAACCAGGAATTTGATCGGCCAAGTGCGGCCAAATTTTGTGTAGACGTCGGGCGTGAGGTCGATCGAACCAAGTTGAAGCCCGGCGAGGGTGGTCCGAACGCGATAGGTTTTGCGATTTAGATTAAACCTGGAAGTGTCCCAGTTAACGACGTAATAGCTGCCGTCCTTGCCGGTTGTTTCAATTCGGAGCTGCTCTGAGCTGGCGCTTTGAGCCGTAAATGTCTTATCAAGAATGCAATCACTTATGGTTACCTCGCAGACCTCGACGGTGAGATAGTTAAGCAGCGAGGAATCAAACTTTGAAGGATCACCGGATTTTGGGGCAAGAGGCGGATAAAAGTGGAAAGAGGCCAAACTGGAAACGGTAGTTGCTCTTAGAGGTAATGGCCCTGACGCTGTGTCCGCTGCCATGGCGTTGATGAGGAGAATTATTAAGACAACGGGAAAAACTATCCGACTAGCGAAAACCATGAGGGGCTGCTTGATCTTTTTCATGACGGTCTCCTTTTCATAAATTCCAGGGTTGCTTGAATCGGGAGCAGACAGCCGCCAAAAAAATCTTCCATTTTTTGAAGATTTGGTTTACATTGGCGGCACAGCCTGTCAACTGTCGCTAGGGTGGTAAACGTGCCTGCTTCCTTTCCCGAAAATGTAAGGGAGGCAGGAAAGGATGTCATCGAATTTATCTTCAAATTTTCTTCAATTTAAGTTTGGTATGGCTAACGGCAACGGACACAGAATTTACGTGTTTGACGAATTCCGGCTCGATTCCGCGAAATTGATGCTGTACCGGGAGGGCCACGAGGTTCTGCTGCCGCCAAAGGTCATAAAAACCCTTGCAGTCCTTATCGAAAACAGCGGGGAAATATTAAGCAAGGACGAATTGCTTGAACGAGTGTGGGAAGGCTCGATTGTCGAGGAATCGAACCTTTCTCAATGCCTTTACCTGCTTCGCAAGACGCTCGGCGACAGCCCTGTCGGCAAACCGTATATCGAAACGCTCCGGCGTCGCGGTTACAGATTTAATGGTGGAGCCAGGCTCGTTGAACCGAACAACGGCACGGGTGCGCAAGAAAACGGACATCGCTCGGCCGGTATAGTTAAGATTTCATCTGGCGAAAAGCCCCCTTCGACACGCTTTGCAATTGAACAGCATGGTACCGTCATCGCTTTGCCCGAATGGAAGGAATCCGAGCGCGTTAAGGCCGACAGGAAATTGGGAGTCGTTCGCGCCCTGCCTACTTCCAGACCGACCTCAAGAGGCTGGCTACTGGCTGTTACATTGGTGGCACTAGGGGCTATTTCGGGTGCCAGCTATTTTCTATACAACCGCAGTGCCGCGACGATTGTTCAACCACCGGCTGGGATCACCATTTCGCGACTTACAAACGGCATCGAGCCTCAGGGCGCGACGATTTCGCCCGACGGAAAGTATTTTGTCTATCACGAGTCAGGTCCCGAATATAAAATGTGGCTGCAGCAAACCGGTTATTCGAGCCGCGTCAAGATAATTCCGGACACTGAAAAAGCGCTTTGCTGCATAACGTTTTCGCCGGATGCCGAATTTATCTATTATCTCGCGAGTGATTCGTCCGGTGGCACAAATTCGTTGTATCGGGTTCCGACGCTCGGCGGGTTGGCTGCAAAAATACTTACAAACATTATCTCGTCTGTTTCGTTTTCGCCTGACGGCCGCGAAATGGTTTATTCGCGGTACGATAAGCAGAAAAACGAAACCCAGTATGTGATCAAGACAAGCGACGGTTCGGGCGACGAACGTATTATTTATACATCACCCGGATCGTACACCAACGGGCCTGCGTGGTCACCAGACGGAAGTACCATTGTCTTAGCAAAATCATTGTCAGGTGAAGCCGGCAATTATGTACTGATACTACTAAACGTTGCCGACGGCTCGGTTAAACCTTTGTCCAACGAAAGCTGGGACATTTGTTATCGCATTATGTGGAGAGCGGACGGCCTTGGTTTTTACTTCATCGGGACAAAGAGTGGTGAACGCCTAACCCCGCGCCGAGACCAGCTTTATTACGTTTCTTATCCCGACGGCCAATCACGCAGGATCACTACCGACCCAATAAACCGTCAACAGGCGGACAGCCTTGGCGTGACCAATGACGGCTCGGTTCTGACGGTTCCTTATAATCGTGCATCGCAGATTTGGGTGATGGATGGGAATGGCGATTCGCGCTCCGCCGTCCAATTAACCACGGGAATCAGCGATGGTAGGGCAGGTATGGCTCCGCTTGCGGATGGACGGCTCGCATATACAGCCCGGTCGGGTGACAACACAAATATTTTTGTGATGAACCAGGACGGCTCGGACCAGAAAGCTCTACTGGCCGACCCACTCGAACCCGATGAACCGCGCTCATCACGTGGCAGCTCTTATTTGGTGTTTTCGGTCTATAGTTGGCCTTACTCCCATCTGTTCAGAACCAATGCAGATGGGAGCGAGGTCACTCAGCTTACCTTCGGCGAAAGCAGAGAGATTGATTCTTCCATATCTAATGACGGGAATTGGGTCGCGTATGGTCGCCTGGCGGTACCGGTAACGGAAGTCGATATTTCGCTGTGGAAGATGTCAATCAACGGAGGCGAGCCGATTCGATTGAAACAAAATAACTGTCTAATGCCGCATTTTTCGCCAGACGATAGGCTGCTTTCGTGCGTTGAAGATCAAAAGACGATCCACATCCTTTCTGCGACGGATGGGACGTTGATCAAGTCGATTCCGGTTACGCCACTGGCATGGCTCAACTCCGGCGCCCGCTGGGCACCGGACGGAAAGTCCGTCGCCTACATCGTCACCAAAAAAGGCGTCTCCAACATTTGGCTACACCCGATTGACGGCGGTGAACCGAAACCACTCACTGATTTCAAAATTGCCAGCATATACAATTTCGCCTACTCAGCAGACGGCTCACGCCTCTTCGTCGCCCGCGGCCAGCAGATCCGCGACGCCATCCTTATCCGCAATCTTAAGTAGCAATTATTCTTCCAGTTCTTATAAACGAAAAGGGCCGCCTGGACGCCCTTTTCATCAATTTCCGCTGTTCACTTAATCGTGTGGCCACACCTCTACTTTGTAATTCCGACCTCGGTCAAAGCGTAAGCATAGTCGAAGGCAACTTCCTTCAAGCGGTCATACCTTCCCGAAGAACCGCCGTGGCCGGCACCCATATTTGTCTTTAGCAATATAGGATTACTATCGGTGTTCATCTCGCGTATCTTTGCCGCAAGTTTTGCTCCTTCCCAATACGGAACCTGGCTGTCGTTAAGCGATATCTCGATGAGCATATTCGGATAATTTTGTGGCTTGACGTTGTCATACGGTGAATACTGCACCATATAATCCCAGTCTTTTTTCTGATTCGGATTGCCCCACTCGATCCATTCCTCGGTCGTCAGCGGAAGCGTGTCGTCAAGCATGGTGTTCATTACATCGACGACCGGCACCTGAGCTATTACTGCATGAAACGTTTCCGGTGACATATTCGTGACGGCTCCCATTAACAACCCACCCGCGCTTCCGCCTTGAATCACGAGCCGATCGTTCGACGTGTATTTATTTGCGATCAGCCATTTGGCCGAGTCGACAAAATCATAAAACGTATTCAATTTCTTGAACATCCGACCATCCTGACGCCACTTCTCGCCGAGCTCTGATCCCCCTCGGATATGCGCTATCGCATAGACCATTCCACGATCAACCAGACTCAGACGCGAGGTCGAAAAACCCGGATCGGTCGAGTATCCGTACGAGCCATAGGCGTAAAGCAGCATTGGAGCCGAACCGTCCATCTTGGTTCCTTTCTTCCAAACCAACGAAACGGGCACTTTAACGCCATCTCGTGCAATCGCCCAGACGCGTTTTGTTTCGTATTGCGTCTTGTCGTAGCCGCTCGGTATCTCCTGCTGCTTTATAAGCTTGCTCTGGCGCGTTTTGAAATCGAATTCGTACGTCGAACTCGGTGTGATCATCGAAGAATAGTTATAGCGGATGATCGGCGTATCGTACTCGGGATTTGTTGAGAGACCCATCGTGTATACACTTTCCGGAGTTTCAATTCTCTGGGAGGCACGACGCGTTTTTCGGTCCATCACACGAATGTATTCGAGCCCGTTCTCAAGTTCCGAAACAACTGCATAATCCTTAAAGAAATTAATGCCGTCGATCTTCACGGCCGGATTGTAAGGTATAAAATCAACCCAACTCTTTTCGGTCGGATCGCTTGCCGGAGCTCGCATTACCTTGAAATTCTCGGCATCCTTATTCGTAACGAAATAGAATTCGCCGCTGTCGAAATCGGCATTATACTGATGCCCTTCGCGTCGCGGTGAAATGACCTTCCACTCGCCGGTCGGATTGTCGGCAGCGAGGTAGCGGTATTCGTCCATCGTCTTCGCACCCGAAGCGATAAACAACATCTTATGGTCCCGCGATTTCCCGACACCGACATTGAACAAAACGTCTTTTTCTTCATAGATCAGATCGTTCTTGTCCGTACCGACCTCATGTCGCCAGATCTTGTCCGAACGCTTCGAAACTGGATCTTCCTGCCCAATGAACAAATACTTTCCATCGTTCGACCACGCCAGCGACGTGACCCTTTCAACCTTGTCGTCAAGCGTCTTGCCGGTTCTCAGGTCTTTAACATGTAGTGTGTATTGTCGGTAGCCCGTGGTATCGGTGGTATAAGCAAGAAGATTGCCGTCGTCGGAAACCTCGGTGTCGCCAAAAGCAAAATATTTATAACCCTTGGCCATTTCGTTTTGGTCGAGCAGGACTTCCGGATTGACACCATCCTTCGCCTTACTTCGTAGATACGTCGGGTACTGTTTGCCTTCTTCCGTTTTATTGAAGTACCAGTAGTCGCCGCGATTGTACGGCACGCTCAGATCGGTCTGCTTGATACGACCGAGCATTTCCTTGTAAAGATTGTCGACAAAGCCCTGATACTGGCCCATAAAAGTCTCGGTGTATTTGTTATTGTCCTCGAGATATTTGATTACCTCCGGATCCTTCTTGTCCGAGCGGTCACGGAGCCAGGCGTAATTATCGGTTATCTCATACCCGTGAATTTTCAAGACCTTGGGCATTTTCTTTGCGATCGGGGGTTTCATAGGTTCAGACGACGAATTTTTGGATGGTTGGGCAACGATCACAGTGTTGCCGATGACAATGACTATAAAAAGTGCGGCTATGCCGAGCAACAGCTTCATACGTATACTCCTGAGTTTTCTTTGAATAAGGACCAGCGTTAATTACGAAGCATTTTAGACCTTTGTTTCGTTATGAGCAACGCCCCACTTTTCAAACTCACGGCAGCTTTTTGCCGTTTTCGGTTGGATTCGTTATTTGTTCGCCGCGAGGATCGCTGCTGTCCATTTTTTTGTAAAGTCGGTAAGAGCCCGGATATCGGATTCAGAAGAGAAGACCTTGTATCCATAAACGTATAGGAGCCGCCGATTAACATTGACGAGCGAAAGCGAGGTCAGCATTGTCTTTTTTCGGCCAAAGGCCTGAACGTCCGTAATCATCAGAGCACTGAAAACATCAGCCTTCTTTTCGAAAAACCCAAGACGGCGAGGCTGTTTCAAATCCAGCTTCGCTTCCCGCCGGTATTCGGCCGTTAGCCCCTGATCAGTATTTTTAATTACCGACTTCATCAAAGGCAGAGAGGGATCGAGATAAGTATCAAAATTCTTTTCCAGAACCGCGACCGTTGCGGCAAACAACTCCGGCGTTTCGTCCACGGTTTTCAACTGCCTGTCCACGGAGACCTTGGTATACAGATCAAGAGGTGGATTTCCGCCCTTTTCGATCCTCTTGGCAATCGAATTCTCAACGTGCGACGCCACGATCTCCAGACCTGGAGATTCAGTAGCAGTGATCAACAGGGTGTACTTTTCAAGGCTGGCGAACGCGTCGGTAAATCCTTCGGGCGGCGGTATTCGAACTTCTCGGCCCCCAACCATGTAAAGGTCATTCGACGCCCGCTCCTTCTTCTGATCTTGTGCAGGAACAGATGCCGCGATACAGAGGACGACTAAGAACGCAGCTGAAAGGATGCGAAGATCTTGCATTCGCCTCTTAGGCAGCCTAACCTCCCGGATGATAAGTCCGCTCCGTATGGCCCTTCAACTGCGATGGATAAAAGTAAACATCGCGTAATTCACCCGTGCTATAGCGTTTTGCCTGATCGTTAAAGTGCGGCGATTTGGGGTCGCCGCTTTCGCCGCCTGCGGTCACGGCTTTTGCACGCACTTTTGGACCGAATTCGACAACGGCTACAAAGCTGTTTCCGCTTGTCCCGTAGATCTTTTTCGAGCGGTTGTAAGACCGAGCGCCAAACGAAGCCAGTGATCCCCAAATTGCCGAAGTAAAGCCGACTGGAATGCTAGGGCCGGCATCTGTAAATGGATGGACGATATCGTCGGTGATCCGCTGAAAGCGGTTGATGTCACCCCATGGCGTTTTCCAGGTTCCAAAATCAGCGGTCAGTTTATCCGATGCGGCTGCAAGCGATTGAAGTAGCTGGTCAGGTGTGGCCCTTGTGCCGACGTAATCCTCAACGGTCATTCCTGAAGTCCTGGCATTTC
>Ga0105247_10002080_pt1 | contig 13849 bp, 11 predicted proteins | sample KBSS24metaG_FD_81519 | JGI IMG/M metagenome (GOLD analysis project Ga0105247, IMG submission 81519) | Switchgrass rhizosphere microbial communities from Kellogg Biological Station, Michigan, USA - KBS S2-4 metaG | ecosystem: Host-associated > Plants > Roots > Rhizosphere > Soil | place...
TATTTAAGTATGAGCTATGATCATCGCATAATAGATGGAAGCCTTTGCGCTACTTTCCTTACTGCTGTAGTAAATGAATTAGAAAACTTCAATGTAGAAAGAGATTTTTAATTATTCAGGATTGGAAGGATAGCCATATTTTTTCCTGGTAAACTTCATCTTCCCTACTTTGCCTCTTAATATAAATAAGTTGTCATATTCTGAATCCTTAAGATCAGATGCTATTTCTTTTTTTCCGGAGAGTTTATTTACTATATCATCAACTGTGTTAGAGTGACCCACAATCAACACATTACCTTTTACTGATTGAAGAAGAAGAACCAGCGAATCTATATTACCGTAAGTTTCGATATGGATACTCTTAGCCTGGCTTAATGGTTCAGCGGTTGCCCTGCTACGAATAGTATTGGTGGAATAGATATGATGGATATGCTTTTTTGCAAGCTCATCCCGCAATACAAAAGCTCTTACTTTACCCGCTTCTGATAATGGAGGATTATTCATCATCATGCTTGCCGAATCCTTTGTCAACACTGTTTTTTCAGCATGACGAACAACATAATAATGAGAAGAAGTGCATGCTGCACCAACGATAATAATAACAAAGCACAAAACAAAATACTTAATAGAATCTTTTTTAACAACCTAAAGGTAAACTCTCTTTGAGTTATCACGTCTTTTTTATAAATTACATAAACAAAACAAGTCGCTATGAAAAGTTTATCCGATACCTGGTTTGCCGAAGGCTATATTGACTTCGAGTTAAAAAAATATACCCTTCTTGCCTATCTCCAGGAAATAAATAAATATTTCAACGAAAACAAGCTCTACCCGCAGCTATCTGATGTTATCTTTCACTACAATAACCTTGTAGCCTTCAGGGAAAATAAAAAATACCTGCAGGAACATTTTCCGAAAAAGTTTTCCGGTATTCAAATGGAAAGATTGCAATTACTTTATGAGCAAATGATACAGGATGATGAATTAATGGAAGAACTTGAAAATATTATTCATTACTCTACGGGCAAAATGAAAAGTATCATCCATAATGGCACCGAGATCTATGAATTTGTAGAAGAAAAAATAAAGATATCTCCTGTTGGTATCATCCCGCTTGACACACAGGAAGGCTATTTCTTTTTAAGTAACGGGAATCTTAAAAGCACAAGAGTTTATTACTATCGCTTGTCTATTTTTGAAAAACATGACGAAAAGTATCGCAGCATCAAGACATCCTACATTGATATGTGGCATCATAGCATTGCTAATACTTACGAACATATAAAATCAGATCTCATTCGCTATAGAAATGAATTACCTAACCCCGCAGTTTATTCTATTGAAACGGGACTTGAATTTCCAGTTGATGAAACTTTATTACCGGTAGCTAAAAGAAGTTTGGTGAAGTATATAAGTTCGCAGGCTGCTTAGAGAATGTTATAAGTTTTAAGTTTGATATTAAAACTATTCGACTGCTGTCTCTAATCCCCAATCTTTTCCTTTCTTTATTGCCGGCACTCCTTCAGTTATCCATTTAGCGGGTTTTTCTCCTTTTAATATCCAGTCAAAAAATTGCTGCATCCGAATCTGGTAATCTCTCATATCCTGTCTTTGTGTTAGTCCATGACCTTGTCCATTATAATTGAACATCCATACTTTTTTATTCAACCGGCGCATAGCTGTAAACAATTCAATGCCCTGGTACCAGGGTACGGCGCCATCAGCATCATTAGACATAATAACTAATGGTGTTGTTACTTTATCCAAATGAAATAATGGTGAATTGTCAATATATAGTTGCGGTTTCTGCCATAATGTAGCGCCTATACGGCTTTGCGCCTTTTCATATTGCCACTGACGACTTACGCCACTCTCCCATCTTATGCCACCATAAGCACTTGTCATATTTGCAACAGGTGCACCGGCCCACGCAGCCTTAAATAATTTCGTCATTGTTATTATTTCTGCTACCTGGTAACCGCCCCAGCTATGGGCCTGCTGAGCCATGCGGGTACTATCAACAAATCCTTTTTTTACCAATGCTCTTGCACCGCTCACTACATAATTGTATGCATCTTTTCCCGGATGCCCGGTTCCATAATGTATATCCGGTAAAAAAATGATATACCCTCTGCTTACAAAAAATGGAATATTAATAGCACTACGGATCGGAGCAGGTGCATAATAAGTATTGAGATTATTACTCAGCGTTTCATAGAAATAACAGATCATCGGGTACTTTTTCTTTGGGTCAAAGTCTTCAGGTTTGTACAGAATACCTGTAGCTTCTTTTCCATCAAAAGCTTTCCATTTGAATAACTCGGCAGTACCCCAGTTATAATCTTTTTGTTGGGGGTTGATTGAGGATAAAGGTTGTTCTTCTTTAAAATTTTTATTTATATAAATGTTCGGAGAAGTTTTAAAATTCTCTTTAGTATAAATATAAAATAATGTATCCTTTGCTTTTACCGGTGTGCTGTAATTATAAGGTCGATTTTCAAAGTGTGCATTGGTTAATATAATATTAGGAATTCCTAATACAAGAAAAGACAATCCGATTTCCTTTGTATTGTTGTCAAATGATTTTATAAAAAGTTCTTTACCATAAGGAATAAATTTTTCTTCCAAATCCGTTTTAATATATCGAAAAGTAATTTTTTTATTTCTTCCAATTAATCCATAATCTTTCCAAATAGTCTCTGGAGCATTTTTACCGGTTGCATCTATTTGCCAAATATCATATCTGTCATAAATATATAAAAGAGAATCGTTCTCACCCCATCCCATTATTCCATAAGCATTGGGATAATCAGGCAATTCACTTTCCTCATTCCAAAGCGGCACTTTTATTTTTGCCGTAATATTTCTTGTTTCATTCCCATCATAAGCAAAATAGTTTTTAGCAACACGATCATACCATAAAATATATTTGCCTGTTGATGATGGATAAACCTGGCCATATAGATTTTCTTTAATCAATTTCTTCGCTCCGCTTTTTACATTTATCGCATAAATATCTTTGTTTGTATTACCTGTCCATTGGCTTTCTATGCGTTTACCAAAATCGGTAACACCGATAAAAGTTTCACCATCCCCTTCATTTGTTTGAATGATCTGCGGGAGCTCTTTGCTGCCTAATTGTTTTACTGTAGCCGTACTAACATCATATACAGCTAAAAAATTTTCTTTCAGATCATTTTGTAAGCGGGCAGGAAACGTTTGAACTGTTTGCAAATAATCATCTTTATAATGCCAAATATCCAATTTAGGATGCTCAAACTCCACCAACGTTGTATCCTTTGCCGGTTGTATATACGCTGTACCAAAAAATAACCGTTTACCACTTTTACTGAAACTTACATTTCCATTTTCACTTACCGTCATTCCTGTAGAAGTTTTGTTAACGATCATTACAGCGCTATCCATACCCTCCTTATAGTACCAGAGCTTATAAGTTTTTGGAAGATCTTTTGGTTTTGCCTCCCTTTCCTCAACATAAGCTACCTGTATGCCATCATCTGTCATTACAAAGTTTCTGAAATCATTCCCTCCCCTGCTTAAGGTGTCTGCATATCCTTTATGAATATCATAGAGGATAACAGCTGTTTTACCCGGGCTATCTTTTTCATTTCCTGAAATTTTTATCAATAACTTTTCTCCTGTTTTATTAAAATAAAATTCAGCAACATTCAGAAAAGTTCTCTCCTCTCCTGTTTCAAGTTTGCGGAGAATGAGATCGGTACCGGTTTCAGCAGATGAAGATGTTTCATCGCCATCAGCGTCTTGCATTTCATCATCGACTTTATTCTTTCTTTTCTGTATTGGGATAGATCGTATCAGGGTTTCAAGCGAATCGATAATTCGATTCAAACTATCCATTGTTTTTTTGTTGTTATTTGAATCAACAGCTTTTGCTTTTACCGGTGGCTCTATTTTCTTTTCAAGATGATAAGCCACCCAACCAAAACTCTTCTGCGGTGTTTTATATGTTTTTACTTTGGCAGTCTTCCAGATTTCCTCTTTTCCTAATTCAACAATAGCCAATGAATCTTTTGGAAAATCTTCCGGCTTTTTCTTTTTTATTTTTGCTTCTCTCGTGTCTTTATAAAATGGTCTTATTTTAAAAACAACATATCGGCTATCTTCTGTTATGAGAGCATTGTATCCTCTTGGTACTGTTTTTTTATACTTTGCATCGGAAGATTGTATCACTAATTCATTATCGCCCTGCTGCACGTCAATAGTATAAACAACCCATTTGCCATCATTACTGATCATTTTTTCTCCAATACTTTGCCAGCCATCATATACAGAATGATCAAGAGGTTTTTTTTGTGCCGCTATAAAAGAAACAATGAAAAAGGAAGAAAGCAGGAGCACATATCTTCTCATTGTAATTTATTTTACTAAAGATAAATAATCTTATTCAGGGCTTAATAGCCGTCACCAGTCCATATTGCCATAGTTTTTTCTTGGCAGCATGATATTGGTATTTGCAGGCATTGATGTTTTTCTCCTGCATAACTGTTGCCGTGTTTGAAAAGGTTAGTTTTTTCCAGGCCAGGTATAAGTTTGCCAAATAAAAAAACATATACAACCGTCTTGATGAACTGCTGGTATATTTTGAAATGTCTTTATACTCTCCATTTGCAAAACCTGCCTGCTTTATAAATTGAAGAAATCGATCGGGAGATTCCAGGTAATTAACCTGCCAGCCATCAAGCCAATTGCGGATATAGGGATGATCGTTATTCTTAAATTCTGTAACAAATCCATCAGTAATTACCAACCTGCCGCCGGGCTTCAATAAACGATATGCTTCTTTTACGAATTTTTCTTTGTTATCGGCATAGCAAATGCTTTCACATCCCCATACAATATCAAAACTTTCATTTGCAAAAGTTGTGTTGCAATAATCCATTACTTTAAAATCAACTAAAGTTTCTACTTCTATTTTCCGAGCATTTAAAGTAGCCTGCCCGGCTTGTCTTTCACTTAAAGTAATGCCCGTTATTTTACAGCCAACCTGTTGAGCTAAAAAAATACTGCTACCTCCTACTCCACAACCCGCATCTAATACAATATCGGTTGGTTTTATTTGAGCCGCTTCCATCATCACTTCATTCATTCGCATCAATGATTGAGGAAACGATCGCACTTTTTCATCCCAATAGCCATAATGTATCGCAAGGCTATTATTGAGATCCCAGGAATCTTTATAAGCATTCTCTGTAAGGCGGTAATATTCTATTATGTCATTATGATATTTATTTTCCGCCATTCTCTCCTGATTTTTCTTTTCTGCGAAGCATAACAATATGAATGATCAACGAAGCAGCAATAAGAGCAAAGCCAACAAAAAAAGACCAGTTGAGATATTTGCTTTCTCCAAAAAAAATAAACGCAAGAATGATCCCATACACAGGCTCAAGGTTAAAAGAAAGGTTAACGGTGAATGCAGATAATTTTTTTAAGGCTCTTGTTGAAAGTTGAAAAGCAAATACAGAGCAGACCCATGCTAAAAATAAAAGCCATAACCAATCTTTAAGATTGGGAAAGATATAGGCAGTCGGAAAATGGTTCATGTAAAATGGCATAAGGGCTGACAAAGCAATTAATCCGCCGGTAAGCTGGTAAGTAAGAGTTGTCTCTGGATTTATTCTTTGTAAAAAATCTCTTAATAAGATTATTACAAATGCAAGTAGTATTGCGCAGAGAATGCCCAGGATAATGCCCGTTTTATATTGCGGATCAAAATGGAAAATAATATAAATGCCTACAATAACAAGCAGGCCAAGCAACAACTCAGTCTTATTGATCTGCTTTCGGTAAATAAGAGGCTCTATCAGTGCGGTAAAAAACCCAACCGATGAAAAACAAACTAAGGCGACGGATACATTGGCATATTTGATCGAGCCATAAAAGGCAACCCAATGCAATGCAGCTAAAAATCCAATACCGGTAAGTTTGATTATATCTGCAAAAGAAATCTTCTGAAGTTTCTTCATGAAAAAGAATACGATCCACATTGTCACAGAAGTTATCAGTAAACGGTACCATACAAGTAACCCTTCATTAAGGTCAATAAGTTTACCCAATATACCTGTAAAGCCGGCGAGAAAGACTGCAATGTGAAGTTGAAAAAAAGCTTTTTTCATGCTGACAGCAAACTACAAAGCAAATGGAAAACAATGAAGAATTATTTTGTTTTAGCCAATACTTCATTTTGTGAAATAGAACTCATAGAAGTATCAGTTTCATTTTTAACTCTTTTGCGATAGTTGGTAAACCAGCTATGCCAGCGAAGTTTAAGTACCCCAAGAATGCCTTCTTTTACAATTCCCTTATTCATTTTAGAAGCGCCAAGCGTCCTATCACGAAAAATGATCGGCACTTCTTTGATCTTGAAACCAAGTTTCCATGCAGCAAACTTCATTTCAATCTGGAAAGCATACCCTACAAAAACTATATTATCCAAATTAATTGCGTCAAGCACTTCTTTTTTGTAGCACATAAAACCTGCAGTAGGATCTTTTACCGGCATAAATGTGATCATCCTTGTATATAAAGACGCACCTTTGGATAATGCTATCCGGTCTGTTGGCCAGTTAACAACTCCACCACCTTTGACGTAACGGGAGCCAACTGCAAGATCGGCGCCTTCATTCTTACATGCATTATATAACCGGGAAAGATCAGCAGGGTTATGAGAAAAATCGGCATCCATTTCGAAAATGAATTGATAATTATTGCTGATGGCCCATTTAAATCCATGAATATAGGCTGTACCTAATCCAAGTTTTCCTTTACGTTCTTCGATAAATAATTGTCCCGGAAATTTATTCTGTAATTCTTTTACTATTTGTGCTGTGCCATCAGGAGAGCTATCATCAATTACCAATACATGAAAATTTTCATTGAGATTAAAAATAGCATGAAGAATGCTGCTTATATTTTCTTTTTCGTTGTAAGTAGGTATGACAACTATTTTCTCCATGCTGTTACGTAATGGCTGGTAACGAATTTACGATAATCGTTAAAGAAGGCTTGTTAAAAATATCACCAGTCGTGAATAATCAATTTTTTTTCAACATGGCTCTTGTATAGATCTCGGTGAGTTTAAGTTTGGTGTGTTGGGGAAAATCGCCTTTCATCATCCAATCATAATACTGGGGTTCACTTTTCAATACCTCCGCCACAGGACGGCCTTTGTATTTGCCAAAATTGAAAACTTCAATGCCATTGTCCATAATGAACCTGCGTGCAAAATCAACTACCGACTCTTCGCCAATTATTTTAAATATTGACTCGAGAGTATTACCAAGATCGGGATAGCGTTCCAATTGAGCGATCAATATCTCGTGTGTTGCACAAGCATCCGCCTCCGCTCCATGTGCCCCATCCAATATTTTATTACAATAAAATTTGTATGCAGCACTTAATGTACGCTGTTCCATTTTATGAAAAATGTTCTGTACATCTACCATTTTTCTTCCTTTCATATCAAAGTCCACGTTAGCACGAAGGAATTCTTCAACCAGCAATGGAATATCGAAACGATTGGAATTATAACCGCCAATATCGCAACCATCGAGCATTTGTTTTAATTCATGAGCTACTTGCTTGAAAGTCGGCGCATCTTTCACCATTTCATCAGTAATGCCATGTATATCAGAACTGAATTTTGGTATTGGCCTTTCAGGATTAACCAACTTCCGTTTTATACTTTTTGTACCGTCGGGCAATATCTTTACGATCGCAATTTCAACTATGCGGTCATTGCCTGGATTAGTACCGGTAGTTTCCAAATCAATAAATGCGAGGGGTTTTTTCAAATGCAGCATCAGATCAGTAATTTCTCTTAGTTTTTGAATTTTTTTTATCCAAAGAATTGCCTTTGGCGGGCGGTAAAGTTAACTATTTGCCAGGCTATAACGCTAATTTATTAGACTGAATATAGATAAACAAAGACTTATACATTAATCCTTACATTTTGAAGTTTCAAACTTTAATTGATGCTATAATCAAAAGGTCTTTTCTATCTTCGAGTTGTATAATATTTTGCTGATTTTCTCGTTTAAAAGCAAATGTTCCCAAAAATGAAAAACAAATTTCTTGCCGCAGCGCTGATCATAGTTACCGCCCTTACGATAAGCTCCTGCTACTCATCCCGCAAAACAGGCTGCCCGGCAAACCCTCAATCCAGCAGCTATAGGTTCAGAGGATAAATGTCTTATTGAAGCATCATGCATTCTGTACTTTTTTTCTGAATAGCATTCCTTTCCGGCGATTTTTTGTTGCCTCTTCGTTCTTTTTCAAAAAAACAGAATAAAGTTCTATTTCCTGTTGTTTACCTTTCAATTGAAATAAACCCATTGGTTCAACCTTAAGATATTTGGGCATTTCTATTTTCTCAACAATAAAATCGGAGATCAAAAAATCGGCATTCAGGTCATGGCATTTGCTCAACATTCTTGCCGTGGTATTTAATACATCGCCATGATAGGCTATCTCAGATTTATATTTTCCAACTTCTGAAACAACTATCGTACCTCCATGAAGTGCTGCTTTAAATTCAGGGATCCTTCCATATCTTTTTTGATATTGATCCTGATAACGCCGTATTTGTTTTTGAATAGCAAAAAAACAACGAACACAAACATCGAATTTCAATCCCCGCTTTAATGACCATGTTACCACTACCTCATCTCCTACATATTGATATACCCTTCCGAAATAACGGGCAATAGGCTCGCTGATATCATAATAATAATCTTGCAAAAAATGACTGAACTCTAACTCTCCCATTTCCTCTGCTATTTCCGTTGAGCTGTTGAGGTCAATGAAAAGAAACAAACGATCTTCCTGTTTTACCTGGTGATATTTACCAAAGACAAGGTTAAAGATCGCATCCTTCCCAAGTTTGCGATGAAGCTCATCCATAAAGTTTGAAACAAGGGAAATGATAAGAGCTATTCCTAAAAATTCAAAGACTTTTCTTGTTGTAAAAAAATCATGAAGACTATGAGGGAAAATGGTTTCATATGTATTGATCTTAAGCCATCGAACAATAACCATTATAATGAAGAACAAGACTATAAACCAGGAAGTAACTCTGAATGTGCGGTATAAAAGATAAAACCAGAATTGTGTTCGTCTATGTTTTCGCCTGAACTCAGTTGATTGTGTTTCAAAAAAAGCAATAGCAAAGCCAATAGGAATACTCACGATTAGTGAGGTGGACAGGGCTATCCAGTTAAAACCATGCCTTGCAAATGCATAGAAAGCAAATAACAGTACAGAGAGATAAATAATATAAATATTGTTTTGAGAGATAACCTTCCAGGGTTGAAGCAAATCAAAGCCAGGAGAAGTTGAACGGGAATCAGTTGCGGTAGTATCAATATTCGGGGGTTCTGGCATAATGATTTGTTTACATATAGGTAACGATCATTTAGCTAATTTAAAAAATAAGAACAAAAACTTGCGACATATCAAATAATCATTATTTTTGAGCCCTAATCATGAACAACTTTACACATACTCATCATCATTTCTTGCTCTGCCAGGGTAGGCCATGATGATATTATGTATCAAACATAGTGAAGGCTTACCGGATGGTGAGCCTTTTTTCTTTTAAACACAAAATCATGAATGAAACACTTAAAATAGCTATTCAAAAATCAGGCAGACTCTATGAGGGATCCATGCTTTTACTGAAAGAATGCGGTATCGAAGTTGGAAATGGTAATAATCAACTCAGGGTATTAGCTTCTAATTTTCCTGCGGAAATATTTTTTCTGCGTGATGACGATATCCCCGAATATGTACAGGATGCCGTTGCCGATATTGGTTTTATCGGCGAAAATGTGGTTAAGGAAAAAAAGAAGACTGTCGATACCGTTGAAAAACTTGGTTTTGGTAAATGCCGCTTGTCGATCGCAGTAACAAAAAGCGGTAGTCTAAAAACCATAGATGATCTGAATGGGAAAAAAATTGCTACAAGCTACCCGGAAATTTTATCCCAATATCTCCAACAAAAAAATATTGCAGCATCCATTCATGAGATCAGCGGATCGGTTGAAATAGCTCCGAGAATCGGTCTTGCTGATGCTATCTGCGATCTTGTGAGTTCCGGCAGTACTCTTTTCAGCAATGAATTGGTAGAAATAGAAACTATTTTATCATCCGAAGCAATTCTTATAAGCAATAAAAAATTATCTGTTGAAAAAAAATTTATCCTTGATAGTTTATTGTTTCGTATCAGAGCCGTAAGAAAGGCCAGGAATAATAAGTATGTCTTGCTGAATGCACCAAACGATAAAATTGATACGATCACTAAATTATTGCCGGGAATGAAAAGCCCTACGATCCTGCCTTTAGCTGAATCAGGATGGAGCTCTATTCATTCAGTTATCAATGAAGCCGATTTTTGGAATGTGATCGAGCAATTAAAAGCAAATGGTGCACAAGGGATTTTAATTATCCCAATTGAAAAAATGATAATCTAGAACCACGATTTATTGGATTAAAAAGATTATAATGATAAATGTTATAAAATATCCGGATAAAAAAGGGTGGCAGGAATTAATTAATAGGCCCATCATTGAAGTCGTCTCATTGGAGAAGATAGTGAGGAAGATTTTACAAAAAGTAAAGGCAAAAGGTGATAAGGCATTGAAAAAATTTTCAAAAGATTTTGATGGAGTCAGCCTAAGAAAAATTTTGGTAAGTGAAAAAGAATTGAAACAGGCAGAAGGATTATTAAGCAGTGACCTCAAAAATGCAATTCTGCAAGCCAAAAAAAATATAGAAACCTTTCATACTGCGCAAAAAGAAGAATCCGGTAGCTATAGATTAAAAAAGATTGAAACGATGCCTGGTGTGGAATGTTGGCGAAGATCAGTAGCCATTGAAAAGATCGGGCTCTATATTCCGGGCGGCTCTGCTCCATTATTCTCAACTGTATTAATGCTTGGTGTACCTGCTCAGTTAGCAGGCTGTAAGGAAATCATTTTGACCTCACCTCCAAATGGAGAAAAAGCTTCGATACATCCCGCCATTTTATATGCAGCGCAACTTTGTGGTATAAATAAAATTTTCAAATCCGGTGGAGCACAAGCTATAGCTGCCATGGCTTATGGAACGGAAACAATTCCTAAAGTGTTTAAAATATTCGGGCCAGGTAATCAATACGTGACATTGGCAAAACAATTAGTTCAACAGGAGGGAATTGCAATTGATATGCCCGCAGGACCATCGGAGGTTTTAGTGATCGCAGATGAAACAGCCATACCTGAATTTGTTGCTGCTGATCTTTTATCGCAAGCCGAACATGGCCCCGATTCGCAGGTAATACTTGTTACTACAAGCGAAGCGTTTGCCAACAAAGTTGATGATGAAATAAAAAAACAGTTAGCGCTATTGCCAAGGAAGGATATAGCCACACTTGCACTTGAAAATGGTAAGATCATAGTTTTAAAAAACCTGGATGATGCAATTGCTTTATCTAACCTATATGCTCCGGAACATTTAATATTATCCTGTAATAATCCTGAACAAGTAAGTGAAAAAATAACATCAGCCGGTTCTGTCTTCCTAGGTAATTATTCACCGGAGAGTGCAGGGGACTATGCAAGCGGTACTAATCATGTCTTACCGACCAATGGCTTTGCTGCTATGTATAGCGGTGTTTCATTAGACAGTTTTGTAAAAAAGATCACCTACCAGCAACTAACTAAAGATGGATTACAAAATATTGGAAATACAGTCATGCAAATGGCCGAAGCTGAGAGATTAAATGCTCATAAAAATGCGATTGCAATAAGATTAAAAAAATAATTATGGATTTAGACTCATTAGTAAGGGAAAATATAAAGAAGATGACCGCTTATTCATCAGCCCGTCACGAATTCAGCGGCACAGCTTCCATATTTCTTGATGCCAATGAAAATTCTTTTGGATCATCTCTCGATACCCCTTCTCTTTCAGGGGAGAAGCTGGAGGTGAGATACAACCGCTATCCTGACCCATTACAATCAGACCTTAAAGAAAAGATCAGCCAAATAAAAGGGGTGTCTTCAAAAAATATTTTTCTTGGGAATGGCAGTGATGAGGCTATTGATCTTTTATTCAGAATATTTTGCGAACCCGGAAAGGATAACGTTATCATCTTCCCTCCTACCTATGGCATGTACGAAGTATGCGCAGAAATGAATGCTGTTGATGTAAAAAGAATCCCTTTGACCGAAAATTTTCAGATCAACCTTGAATCTGTTGAGTCAGTCATTGACCCTTTTACAAAACTTATATTCATCTGTTCACCGAATAACCCGACAGGCAACAGCATCAATAGAAGTGATATTGAAATATTGCTGAATAATTTTGACGGGCTAGTGGTGATTGATGAAGCATACATTAACTATGCAAAACAAAAAACATTTATTACAGAATTAACCGAATATCCAAATCTTGTAATTCTGCAAACCTTATCAAAAGCCTGGGGTTTAGCAGGACTTAGACTGGGCATGGCTTTCGCAGGACAGCCGATCATTAGCTATCTAAATAAAGTAAAATATCCTTATAACATAAATATAGCCACGCAAAAACTGGCTGCAGATGCGCTGAAAAATATTGAAACCGTAAATGAATGGATAAAAACAACCGTACAACAAAGAGAATGGCTGAAGGATCAATTGTCGAAGTTATCGTTTACCGAAACAGCTTATCCATCAGAAGCTAATTTTATTTTAGTTAAAATGAATGAAGCAAGACAGATATTCGAATATTTAAATACAAAAGGGATCATAGTAAGAGATAGGTCAAAAGTTATTCTTTGCGACGATTGCCTGCGAATTACTGTAGGAACGCCGGAAGAAAATCAACAACTGCTTAAAGCATTAAACGAATATAAGGCATGAAAAAAGTTTTATTTATAGATCGGGATGGCACTTTGATCAAGGAAGCTCCGCCCACTTACCAGGTTGACTCGTTTGACAAGCTTGAATTTTATCCTGGGATGTTTACATGCATGGGAAAAATTGCAAAAGAATTCGATTTTGAATTAGTAATGGTCACGAACCAGGATGGTCTTGGGACCGCTTCTTTTCCTGAAGAAACTTTTTTACCCGTACATACACTCATCATGAAAAGCCTTGCTAATGAAGGAATAAATTTCAATGCGATAAAAATTGACAGGTCATTTGCAAAAGATAATGCCCCGACAAGAAAACCGGCAACAGGAATGTTAATTGAATACATAAATAATCCCGGATATGATCTTGCAGGTTCGTTTGTGATCGGTGATAGAATTACAGATGTAGAACTTGCAAAAAATCTTGGCTGTAAAGCAATCTGGCTTAATAATGATGCCTCACTTGGTGCATCTGAGATCAATAATGATCTGAAAGAACTTCAATCGACCATTGTTTTGGAAACAAGTGAATGGAAGGATATCTATGAGTTTCTGAAATTAGGTCAGCGCATCATTACTCATCAGCGCAATACCAATGAAACAAAAATCAATATCGAATTGAATTTGGATGGCTCGGGGAGATCAGCTATAAATACAGGGTTAAATTTTTTCAATCATATGCTGGAACAGCTAAGCAGGCACAGCGGTATTGACCTTACTATACAAGTCAAAGGTGATCTGCATATTGATGAGCATCATACTATTGAAGATACAGCTATAGCATTGGGTGAAACATTTGCAATAGCGTTAGGAAATAAAAAAGGAATTGAACGTTACGGTTTTCTTTTGCCAATGGATGATAGCCTCGCACAAGTGGCAATAGACTTTGGTGGTAGAAACTGGTTGGTTTGGGATGCTGAATTTAAAAGGGAAAAA
>Ga0105247_10002081_pt1 | contig 13836 bp, 18 predicted proteins | sample KBSS24metaG_FD_81519 | JGI IMG/M metagenome (GOLD analysis project Ga0105247, IMG submission 81519) | Switchgrass rhizosphere microbial communities from Kellogg Biological Station, Michigan, USA - KBS S2-4 metaG | ecosystem: Host-associated > Plants > Roots > Rhizosphere > Soil | place...
TGCGGTGATAGCCGAGGTTTACGAGCGCAGACAAGGCATCATCAAATACCGCATCGACACCGGTAGCAGAGTCGTTTTTCGACCCGCTCCCGGCAGCAGTCCCTAAAGCAACCTCCGAAACCTTGTCCCGCAGTTCTATCACAAGACGTTCAGCGGTTTTGCGGCCGACGCCGGGAATCGATGTCAGCCGCGCAAGGTCTTCGGTTCGGAGCGCCAAAATTATCTCGTCCGCGCTCATCCCGGATAAAAGCGAGATGCCGGATTTGGCCCCGATGCCCTGGACCGAGATCAGTTTCAAATACAGATCCCGTTCGCGGGTGGTCTTGAATCCGAACAACTGTATCGCGTCCTCGCGAACGTGCGTATAGATCCGCAAGCGAATGTCCGAGCCGACATCACCCAGTTCATAGAATGTCGAAAGCGGTATGGAAACCTCGTAACCGACACCGCCGACATCGACGATCACGGTATTCGCTTGCTTCTCGAGAAGTTTGCCGGAAAGAAAGGCGATCATTTCTTAAATGCACAACAAACCAAAGTTGCCGTTCGTTTCACACTTGAAACACAAATTGTAGAGGAAAATTCTCTTGCGAGCAATGTGGAACACTTGAAACGGAAGAGCCAAAACCGTCAAAGATCCATTGTACACACACACGACTTAACCACCTTGCGCTCTCTTTAACAATTTGGATAATTAGAACCACCGTATGAAATCCGAAAAGATCTCGGAATTAACAACCAACCGCCTTAGCGTCTATCTCCGCTGCCTTAACGACCTCGCAGCGGCGGGCGAGAAAACCGTTTCGTCCGACAAGCTTGCCAAAAGGTTCCACCTGAATTCCGCTCAGATCCGAAAGGACCTCGCGAATTTCGGTGAGTTTGGAGTGCGAGGCGTCGGCTATACGATCGAAACCCTTTGCGACCACTTGACGAAAATACTCGGTCTCAACAAAGAACATCGCGTCTGCATCATCGGTGCGGGCCGGCTGGGGACAGCGCTCGCGGATTATCACGGATTCAAGAAAGCAAATTTTACTGTTGCCGCACTTTTCGATTCCGATACGAAGAAGATCGGAAAAAAAGTTGGAGGCGTGGCGATTTTCGACATAAAAAACTTTGCGTCGGCCGTCAAAAGGGATAAGATTGAAGTTGCGGTGATCGCGGTTCCTGCAGAGTTTGCTCAGGCTGTCCTGGAACGCATAGTAAAGGCGGGGATCAAGGCTGTAATGAATTTTGCACCGGTCCCGCTCAAAGCTTCGGGCGATGTGAAGCTTAAGACCATTGATCTGACAACGTCGCTTGAGAGTTTGTCGTATTTTCTCGCTAAACCACTTGGGGAAAATAATTTGGGTGTGAAACCAAAAGTAAAAGGCAGGCGTAAATAGTGGTGACAAGTTTTTGATGAGGTAAAAGAAGTATGACCGGAAATGGGATCTTTAAGCGATTTGTACCTTTCTTGCTGACATTGATGGCCGGAGTTTTTATCGCCAGCATTTTTATTGATGTTTCATCTCCATTCGGCTACCGTGCGCGCCGCGCGCAGTGTTGGAATGAAGTGAAGCAGTTGAGGATCGAGAACCAGCAGTTGCGCAGCGAAAGGGAACAACTCAGGAATGAGAATGCCTTTTTAAGGAGAAATTCTGAGCTTCGCCGCCTGGGTACGGTCGAGAATTTTGATTCAGTGATCGCTCCGGTTCCTGCCCCGATGGATGCTCCGCCTCCGCCTCCAGCGATCAGAACGGCCCCGCACGGCTATGTAAAATAGGCTAGCCGTATTGTACGGAATCAAACCACAGATTAACTCTACCGTGAGGTTGTGTTAATCTGTGGTTTCTTGCATTAGGAGCTTTTTATGTGCTGCAAAAACGTATTGTTGAAGATCATAGTTTTGGCGATAACCTTTGGATTGGGATCGGTTGCCGCCACATTTTTTTTCAAGCCGTCGAACGATCTTGTGACTGGTCTGTCACAAAGCCGGAAAAACGCCGTAACGGCTACGGCCTCCGATTACGGAATCGGATTTGCCCGCGATTCGCCCTACACTACTGACCGTGACACCACTGCAACTGATTTGGGGGCACTAACGATTACTTCAAAACCGAGTGCAACCTATACAAGTACTGCTCGAGACAATAACACCCAGGGTTCTGTCCGATTAAAAGTAACCTTTCTTGCGAATGGCCAGATCGGCGGAATTACAGTTGTTAACGGATTGCCGGACGGGCTGACCGAACAGGCGATCGCGGCTGCGCAACAAATCAAATTCGAGCCGAAAAAGATAAATGGTGTACCTGTATCGGTCGTGCGAGTGGTCGATTATTCCTTCTCGATCTATTAATGGACGAACAACAGGCAAGAAAACTTATCTGCGAAGTAGGAAACCTGCTTTACGACCGGAGCTATGTCGTTGCGTCGGACGGGAACGTCAGTATTCGCCTGGATGAGAACACGGTGCTCGCGACGCCGACTATGACCTGCAAGGGGCGGATGACGGAAGACTGTCTCGCATTGACGGACATAGACGGTAGGCCGCTGACGGACAAGAAAGCTTCGTCCGAGCTGGCGATGCATTTGCTGATCTACAAAGAGCGCCCCGACATCAAGGCGGTTTGCCATGCTCATCCGCCGCACGGGACGGCTTTTGCGGTCGCTGGCCTGGCGATCGATAAGCCGATCCTTTCAGAAGTTATCCTAACGCTGGGCTGCGTTCCTCTTACCGATTACGGGACTCCGTCGACCGACGAATTGACCGAAGCAATGCGCCCGTTCGTAAAGCATCACAATGCGCTCCTGATGGCGAATCATGGTGCCGTCGCATATGGCGAAGACCTTTGGCAAGCCTTCGATCGGCTCGAGACCCTAGAACACACTGCAAAGATAGCGATCCTTGCAAAAGCCCTTGGCGGAGCAAATGACCTTCCGGCCGATGCGATCGAAAAACTTGTGCAGATAAGGGAAAAAGCCGGTTATCTAAAGGAAAACGCCCGCTGCCAGGCCTGTGGCTATCTTCACGACAGCAAGATCGCGTGCGATCTCGATGTCAGTTACCCGACGCCATCGGTCTCAAATGGAGAAAGGATCTCCTTCACCCGCGAAGAGTTGATTGAGCTTTTGAGCCAGGCAGCAAAGTTAGGTTAGGCAAAACAAATTTGGCATTGTATATTTTAGTCAACCGCCACCCGTAAGATTAGGGATCTGCAATTTTTACGGGGTATCGCGGAGCAGATCCCAAGAGGTTCGACTCCTCATTTGCTTGGTAGCAAATTTGCGACTGAAAATCGCTCAACTCGCTGTCGAAGGACGAAGGGCGGCGAAAGCAATCCTAACAATGGTTTGCAGGGTCGCGGATACCGGTGTGATCTACGGATCGCATCTTAATCGACTTTCCCTATTGTGAGGTTGTTCTTCTTCTTTCGATGGCAAAATAAACACTTGTGCTAAACCAAAGATTAATGGTACACGCCTCACAAACCGAACAACGCCGAAGCTTTTGGCGCGTGAGGTTTTCTATTCAGCCTAATCAGGTTGGCTTCTTGTATAAAAAGAATAGACTTGATGGAAAGCTGGAGTCAGGAATTTATGATTTGTTCGATTATTACCGACATTTAAGACTTGTTGTTCTCCCGACTACCAACCGGATTCTTAATGTTGTAAATCAAGAGGTTTTGACAAAGGACAATATAGCTTTGCGCTTTTCGTATTTCGTTGAGTATCGAATTGTCGCTCCTGAAATATTTGTTGAGAAATTTGATGTTTTTTCATCACCATATACAATTTTTAGTGAAGCGGAACAGCTCATACACAATTTGACCCAAGTTCATTTGAGACGAGATATTTCAAAGATCGCAAGCGAGGAGTTAAATGAAAAGCGGAATGATATCCTGCCTGAAATTCCGGCGGCACTTCAGAAAGAATTAAGGGAATCCGGGATCGAGATCGTTCGGTTGTTCGTGCGCGATCTAACTTTTCCAAAGGCAATTCAGGACTTGCTCGCAAAACAGTTAGAAGCTACGATTCGTGCGAAGTCTGACTTGGAAAACGCTCGCACGCAAGTTGCGGTAGCGCGAGCGTTAAAGAATGCGTCGGAACTGATGAAGGACGACGAAAACATAAAGTTTGTTCAGTTTATGGAGACGATAAACAAGATCTCCGAGAAAGGTAAACACACATTCGTAATCGGTGATATGAGTGGACGTCCAAACGGAGTATAGATTCAATTGAATAATTTCAGGAGCAAAAACTAGATGCAGGAAGCATTAGGAATGGTTGAGTGCAAGGGGCTTGTCGCAATGATCGAGGCGGCTGACGCTATGGTCAAAGCGGCCAACGTGCAGCTTGTCGGCTACGAAAAGATCGGTGCGGGATTTGTTACGGCGATTGTCCGTGGTGACGTCGCAGCCGTAAAAGCAGCGACCGACGCTGGAGCAGCCGCCGCTCGGCGTGTCGGTGAACTCGTTAGCGTTCATGTCATACCGCGTCCGCACTCCAGCGTCGACGAGACATTGCCGATCGTTCGGAAATAGTAAATGGTAAATCGTAAATAGAGCTAAATGCTCCGCACGATCTACTATTGACGATTTACGATTCACGAAAATGATTATTGCCAGGATCCTGGGCACTGTCGTGTCCACGCAAAAAGACGAACGCCTGCAGGGAAAAAAGCTTTTAATCGTAAAGCCGATCAATTTGGACGGCTCCGATCAGAGCGGTTATCTCGTTGCTGTGGATACAGTGGGAGCAGGATTTCATGAAAAAGTGATCGTTGTTGGCGGCTCGTCAGCACGAATGGCCGAGGGTAATAAGGACTGCCCGGTTGATGCGGCTATAATCGGTGTGATCGATACAATTGATATTACAAAGGACGAGGTAAAATGAGATGAAAAGTAAACGGCACTTTGTGTTTATCTTCGTCTTTGCCATTGCGCTTTTTCCGGCCTTGGTTTCGTCGCTTATAGGTCAGGGAATTGGTGATCGTAATCGCGCGTCCGGCAGCGAAGGCGGTAATTTCTCGATTCAGGGACGCGTGATCATGCCTGACGGTACGCCGTCAAAGAACGTGAAAGTCTCCATCTCAAGTACGGACACTAATACATTCACGATAACCGATCAGGACGGAATTTTTCAGACACGCGGGACCACCCGGGTAAACTACACCATTTCCGCCAAGGTAGAGGACTTGCCGATCGAGAATGAATCTGTTGTATCGCGGACTTGAAAAAGACCTAGTAAATGTCTGAATTAAGTGCAGCAAAATTATTAAAAGAGAGGGAAATCAAATGTCTAGACTTCCACATCTGACGATCTTTTTTCTAGTTATTTTCGGACTGTTCAATTCTGTCAGGGCCCAAACACACGCAAATATTTCCGATGAAAAGCGGAAACTCATCGCACAGCTAATATCCGTAATGAAGATGGATGAGAATATCGGTAAGATTACCGACACGATTCTTCAGGGAATGCAGGATTCGTTTCCGGTCGGCTTTAATGCTGCTGTCGATGCCCGGGCCGATCTGACCCCTAACGAAAAAGCGCAAATCAAGGCCAGAGAGGAAACTAGTTTTGTGTCTTTCAGCGAAAAATTTCGGAAGCGTCTTCCCGAGGTTGTCGACTACCAGAGTTATATCCAGGAATCGATCTATCCGCTGTATGACAAATTCTATAATGAGCAGGAGCTTCAGGATCTGATTGCTTTTTATAGCACTCCGACCGGGCAGAAAGTCATCGAGACGATGCCGCAGCTCCTTGCCGAAAGCCAAATAGCTGCTAGAGAAAAATTACTTCCTCAAATTGTTCCTTTGCTGCAGGCCTTATCAAAGGAAGAGATCGATAACGCGGCTCGACCAAAGCCAGCGAAACGTCCAAATTAACTGACGAATGCAGATAGCACGAGTTATCGGAACGGTAGTTTCAACGGTTAAGAATGAAACCCTTCACGGCCGGAAGATGCTCATCGTCCAGACACTGGATGCGGACCTGAACGACAAGGGTAAACCGATGGTTGCCCTTGATGCGGTCGGGGCAGGGGTCGGCGAACTTGTTTTTTGGTGTCGCGGGAAAGAGGCTTCGTTTCCGTTCAAGCGGGACGAGACCCCGACCGACTGCACGATCGTTGGGATCATAGATTCGGACGCGCACGTATTTAACCGTGAAGGGTGAATGATGAACTGTGAGTGATAGGACATAAAATTTCATCACTCGCCGTTCACCATTCACAACTCACCATTGATTTTTATGCTTATCGCCAGAGTAATAGGCAATGTTGTTGCAACGCAGAAGAATCAGCGTTACGAGGGAACTCGAGCGATGCTTTGTCGGCAGATCACGCCGGAGGGCGAAGACATGGATTACACATGCATCGCACTTGACTCCGTAAACGCGGGCGAGGGCGACATCGTGGTGATCGCGCAGGAAGGCTGGTCCGCCTCAACCGCGGCTACCGGGCGAGCAGGTGCCGCTATCGATTCTGCCATTGTAGGTGTCGTGGATTATGTAGATCTACTTCCGAACGAAAAGAAGTAGGAGTCTTGATGAAAAATGAAGAAGTAAAGAACCTCGCCGACAAGATCGCTCAACTGATCTCAACTGAATCTAAAAAGACTGACCTATCAACTCTTTTTGCCAGCATAGAAAAGATCAACCACCGCCTTGAAAAGCTTGAGAACGAAAACAGGGTACCAGTATCCTCCGTCCATCAACCCTTGTTGACGCACGCCTCGCAGGATCGATTTGCGGTCGCCGAAGCGATCACCGACGCACTATTCGACCTCAAATCAAAAGAAAAGGCTTGCTCGTTCGAACCGAACGGCAAGCCTTGTGATCACTGCTCAATGTGCAGCTCGCGCGGATTTTGACAGGCGGACTCAGCGTCCGGATTCCCAGTCTATTTGTTGGCGGGGGCTCCCGGAGGGGGAACAGTCTGTTTTCTCAAACTGTTCGCGTCGCCAACACTAGGGACCGTATGTGATTTCTCATCACCCTGGAAAAATGGCTCTTCCTTAAAGCCAAGTAATCCGGCGGTCAGAACGGCAGGAAATGAATTGCGAGTTGTGTTGTAATCCGTGACCGCTTTGTTATAGTCCTGCCGGGCAATATTTATGCGATTCTCTGTACCTGCCAGTTCGTCCTGCACCTTGATAAAAGCGTCGGCCGAACGAAGCTGCGGATAATTTTCCTGCAAACTCAAAAGCCTTCCGATCGTACCCCCAAAACTATTATTTGCATCGATAACCGCTTGCTTTTGTTCCGGCGTCATATCTCCGTTTGTTCCGGCCGGAGGAGCTTTTTGCGCATTCAAAAGGCCGTCACGCGCAGCGGCTATCTGTCCAAATACTTCTTGCTCTTGGACACCGGTCATTTTCGCGGTCTCGACCAAATTGGGAATGAGATCCGCGCGACGCTGCATAGCACTTTCAACGTCCGCCCATTTGCCCTTGATGCCCTGCTGTTTTGCTGTTAAATCGTTGTAGCTGCAGCCGCTCAAGCCAAATGCGGCGACAAGCGCCGCAGTCAGAAGAATTGCTCGTTTCATATTTTTGCTCCTCATAAATATGTAATTGTTAGATCTGTCAATCGTTAAAGTTAACCGCTTTATACGATCAACTGTTAACAATCACTGTTTACGATTCTTTCAATTGATCGACTGCGTCGATCACTTTTTCGATTTGCTCCATGTACCCACCAAACAACGTATTCGCGCTCACATCGTCCAGCTTTTCGTCGAAGTTGTTTCTGCGAATGTTAAATATCTTTTCAAATGGCCTTCCGTCTAGCTGGAAATGCTGAACGGCCAATGCTACGATCTCGTGCTTCTTTACCGGAGCCTCAATTCCTTCCAAGGTCAGCAACGCCCGGAAAAGCGCGGTAAAACTCGCCAAGCTCTCCGACATCAGTCTTTTTAAACCTTCAACTGACACCGACGCGGGAATATAATGTCGACGCAGCTTGATCAGCTTGCTGCGCAATTCGTACTCGGCCTGATGACGCAATGATTCGTTTGAAATGTTCAGGTCGACGAGCACGTCTGAGCCGAACAGGACGCGTCGTGCAATTTCCATCTGATGAAACTCGATAGGAAAGACATCTGCAGCATTTTTGAGCTCCGACACGGTGAAATAAACCGGGACCGGATGGCCAAGCCGACCCCATTCACGGATCGCGGCTTGTGAGTTTCGCAAGTCTTTCGGCGTGATCTTGTTGAGCGCGATCAACAGATTGTAATCGGAATGCTCGGGAATATAGTCGCCAGCGGCGGCCGAACCGTACAGGGTCACCGACACTAGATTTTTACCGTGCGTCGCCTTCAGATCGTCAATAAATGCGTCAAATTGATGGTCCATCACCAACTTCCTCCCGCTCCTCCTCCGCCAAAATCACCACCTCCGCCGAAGCCGCCCCAGTCGCTGCCTCCTCCTCCAGATGACCCGCCCCAGTCGGACGAGCCCGATGACCCACCGGAACCAAGCTCAGACCCGATGATACCGCCAACGATCCAGGGCAGAGCGCTTCCACCAAAACCACCGCCACCCCAACGATTACGATCCCTATTTGTCTGACCGCCGCGTCCGCCGCGACTAAAAATTATCAGCAGGATCACAATTAACACTATTAGACAGCAAACAAAACTAAATATGGAGCCCCCGACCGTTGAGCCGATGCTTCCGGTGTCGTTCGTCGGCGTGGGCGTAGGATTTCCGCTTGTCTTTGCCTCGATCGTAGCAATGTATGCGTCGATCGTATCGGAGATACCTTTGGAATAATTGCCTTTCTTGAACTCGGGAACCAAATACTGCCGCTGAAGACTGCCGGCCGCTCCATCAGGTAATTCGTCTTCGAGATCCCTGCTGACCTGCGTAAAGTACTTACGATCTTCGATCGCTACGAACAGCAAAGCGCTCGGATTGTCGTCATCCTTGGAACCGATCTTCCATCCTCTTGCGACGGCGAGGGAATAATCAAATATGTCCCGCTCGCCCGTTGTTCTGACAACCGCAACAGCGAGTTCGATCGAAGGATTCGTTTTGTTTTTGAGCGCCTTTAACTTTTGCTCTAATTGCTGCTTTGTCGCGGCATCGATGACGCCGGCATAGTCATTTATGAATCCCGTCGGAGCAGGGAGGGGGGAATTATTGATCGAAAATGGCTGGCTATCCTGCGACAAGACCTCCGCTGCCGCAAGCAACAAAATCAAGAACGCGAAGAAAGCAGTGAATTTACCCGAAGGTGCTCTTGTTTTCATTCGAGATATCGATTCTGCCAAATATAACCGGAATACGAAAGTATCGGGCCAAGAGTTCCGTCATTTGCGTTCTGGCGGGCCGAAACGGCCAATTACCTCGCACGCCGCTTTACCTCGACGATTTTCCCGCGAAATATCCGGAGAGCCTGCCGCACAACCGGTTGCTCCCGAGCGTAGGCAAGCATCTCCTCTTGGGTCGAATCTTCAGTGAGTACGATCGGTTCACCCGGCAATTCGTCGAAGACGGGAACCAGGTCCAATTTCTCTACTGCTTTTACAGCGGCGGCTGACGTACGTCCATTTGTTACATTACCTTGGAGATGATCGCTTACCGGTAGGCTTCCAGCGATCAGGACGTTCGCAAGCTGCGCGGCATTTTTGACCGGGCCGGGTTCTTCACCGCTCCATATCAGCTTTCGCTCATATGCTCCATCAAGCCATTCGTCGTCGGCGTGTTCGAGTTCTTCGGATGTGATCTGCGGCAATCGAACCGGAACAGTATCAAGAAAGCTAAGATCGATCGGGGGCCGTTCGATTGAAGGATGCCTCGGAGGGGCTTCGTCCGGAAATGACATTCCAGACGATACTTCTTCAGAGTGCCCTGATTCAGTAATCACAGTCTCCAACTGCGTCTCGGACTTTTCCTCAGAAACTAAAGTTTTTTTTTCCGGGGCTGCCGCCGAACTGGCTTTCTCCGCGGGCATTTCGAATCCGGGTTCGAGATTGTTTAGCCGTTCAATGATTGTTTCGACATCAGTCAGATGTCGCATTTCCACCAGCTTGACTAGGCCGATCTCAAGGACAAATCGGGACTGTGTTGCCTCGCGGAGTTTTCCTTCGGTTTCGCCGATCGAATTAAAAAAGCGGATCAGATCTGACGGCGAAAACGGCTCCGCAAGGGCCGTCATTTCGGGGCCGTCGAGAATTGCGCCTTCGAGCAGGTTCCCGGCACCGCCCGAGACCTTTAATACAAGCAAGTCACGGAAAAGACCCAGTAAATCACGGCAAAAATTACGGGTGTCCTGTCCCTGGCTAACGAGTTCGTCTACCACGTCTAGCACGGCTTTTGCGTCATTTGATGCAATCGATTCAACCACGCGTTTGAGGATCGCCGCGCTGGCGAGGCCGAGTGCAACCGATACTTCGTTGACTGTGATCGTTTCGCCGGAAAAGCTGATCACCTGATCGAAATTCGACTGAGCATCGCGCATTGAGCCTTCGCCGGAACGGGCGATCTCGCGGAGGGCTTCCGGGTCGATCGAGATCTGTTCGGCATCGGCGATAAGCTGGAGCCGATCTAAAATTTTCTGAAGGGGAATCGTGCGAAACTGAAATTCCTGGCATCGCGAGAGGATCGTCTCGGGCACCTTGTGCAACTCAGTCGTCGCCATAATGAAGACAACATTCGGCGGCGGTTCTTCCAGCGTTTTCAGTAATGCGTTAAAAGCGGGTTTCGAGAGCTGATGTACCTCGTCAATGATAAAGACCTTATACCGGTCGCGGGCGGGGTTGATGTTAACGCCTTCCAGAATGGTGTCCCGGACAGCGTCGATCCCGGTATGGGATGCCGCGTCGATCTCAAGCACATCCATCGATCGGCTTTCAGAGATTTCTATGCATGAAGGACATGCATCCGCCGCGTCGGATCGGCAAGGAAAAAGATTAGGCTTGTCAGTTTTGTGACAATTTAGGGCCTTGGCAAGCAAACGGGCAGTCGTTGTTTTCCCTACGCCGCGAGCGCCCGAAAACAGGTAAGCGTGATGCAGCCGGTCGAATTCCAGGGCGTTACGCAGCGTGCGCGTCACTGTTTCCTGACCGGTCACCTCTTCAAATGTCTGCGGACGCCATTTTCTGGCGATTACCTGATAGCTCATCGGATAGTGAATTGTAAATCGAAAATCGTGAATAGTAAAAAGAGGCTTCTCGGCCTGCTATTCACATTCACGATTTACGATTGACTAGAACTGGTGGCTTCAGACTTAACCGCAACACAGGCTGAAATCGCTACCGTTGCTCGATTCCTCGCCTAGCGGGATTCACAACTCAAACCTTGTGCGGAGCCTGAAGCCGTATTAAAGGATAAAGGATTAGGGATAAAGGATAAAGTGAAGAGCAACACTTTATCGACGGGCCTTTACTTTTTTGACGATCGTAATGAAAATTGCTGTCAATTCACTGGTCTCGGTCCTGATCGAGCGGAACTTCTCTACGCTGAAAACCTCCAATTCTTCCAGTAGTTCGAGCCAGTACACCGTCTCCTCGAGTTCCTGCAGAGCCCCTTCAATCTTGCTGATAAAATCGGCATCAGATTTGGCGAACTGGGATTCTCGGTAATGGGCCCCTACGGAAGTGCCTGAACGTAGTATCTGTTTGCCGATGACCTGAGCTTCAGTGGTTTTCGGTAAGGCGGCGAATAGCCTGATGATCCGAACCGCAAAATCCTTTGTTCGGAGCTTTAGATCGTCATTCATAGACAAAAGGAAAGGACAAAGAATCCAGGTAACTTTATCCCTTCTCCTTTATCCTTTCTCCCTTACTTCTGGCGGAAAGGGTGGGATTCGAACCCACGGAACCCTTTCGAGCTCACAGCATTTCCAATGCTGCCAATTCAACCACTCTTGCACCTTTCCGAAAGCTCTTAAACTCTTTAGATCAGCCAATATTGACTAACGAGCGTTGGTTGATCAGTTGATTATAGCTATAAATTACTTTATCAGGCGAACCCTCGACCATCCAACCGGCCGCGGTTCCTAATTCACCTTTTTCGAACGAATCGAACGGCTTATGGTCGCGAATTCGCCGCATTAACTCTTTTGTGTTTTTTAAGAATTCATCCGCCGAGTTGAAGTACATACTCGCCATGGTCCTGGTTTTACCAGCGTCTTTCATCGCATTTATGGCCGGTTCGAGGTCATCGGCGAGTTTCTGAAGTTCGTCGGCTGTCATGTCAGGATATTTGGTGTGCTGGACATAGCTGCTGATCTTTTTAGCCTTCATATTGAAATCTATCAGCGTATATTCAAATTTCTTGCTGGGATCGTCACGGATCTCATCCAGACGAGCTTGTGAGACCTTGTTCTCGAGGTCGTCGAGTTCCGCTCCGAACTTCTTATCGGTTGCCTCAAAAGCCTTGAATGCCTGAATCAAACCGGCGTGAGCGTCTTTGCCTTTCTGAAAATTGTCGTCTTTGTAATCACCCTGATCATAATACTTATAAACGTTATTGACCTGTTCGATCGCAGCAGTTAACGCTTTAGAGAATTCATCGGCAGCCTGTTCGGTTTCGGGTATGTGCGGCTCCATCGCGTTGGCTTCGCTCACGGCCGCGGCACAATCGTCGCCGCTTCCGTGTATCTCATAGAGGCCATAGATATTCATTTCCTTGCCGGTGGGCCCTTTATCGACATCTTTTATCCACGAGGTGTAGCGCTGATAGCTATCCATAACGCTGTTGGCGTAGGGATTAAAACATTTTGTGATGTAAAGCTGTGTCTTTTGGTCAAGGCCCGATTTGGTCTGAGCGGGGGTACCCTGACTCTGCGGTGTCGGGTAAGCTGGGCCGGTATTATCTCCGGTCGTGCGTTTTTCGCGCAATTTTGCCAACTGGCTGCACCCGAGCGAAACAGTTAATAGAATTGCCAACGCAAAGATCACTGTCAACAAGTTTTTGCTTTTTGCCATCATCAACTTTGTCTCCTTGGCGTAGGAACGAGGTACGCGACCCTCGTCTGCCCTTAGGCACACCAACAACTTCAACTGATTCACCAGCCGATCTTCTCGGTCCGCTCCAGTGGCACTACTCCGGTGAATTCTTATCCGCTTCGGGAACTTCCGAATCTGTTTCTTCCACGACAACCGCTTCCGCAGCGGGAGCTAGTTCATCATCGTCACCGACCAGCCATGAATAGAAGAAACCCGCAAGCAAAGCGCCGAGGATCGGCGCGATCCAGAATAGCCAAACCTGGCTTAAGGCCCAAGTTTCCCGTGTAACTGAAAAGATCGCTAAAAGGATCGCGGGACCGGTCGATCGGGCCGGATTAACCGACGTATTAGTGACCGGGATCGAGATCAAATGGATCAGCGTTAAGCATAACCCGATCGCGATCGGCGCAAATCCGCCTGGAGCCAGCTTATGCGTTGAGCCGAGGATCACGATAAGGAAGAAGAATGTCAGGACCACTTCGGCAACAAAGCACGCGAGAATCCCGTATTGGCCCGGCGAATGGTCCGCGTATCCGTTTGACGCAAAATTGCCGATCTTAAATCCGGTCTTATCGCTAGCGATGATGTAAAGAATTGCAGCGCCCGCAATCGCACCAAGGATCTGTGCGACGATGTATGGCAGCAGGTCGTTGACCGAGAAACGGCGTCCTGCCCATAAGCCGATAGATACCGCAGGATTAAAGTGCCCGCCGGAAATGTGCCCCAGCGCATAGGCACCCGTCAAAACTGTCAACCCAAACGCCAACGCCACGCCCGCGAACCCGATACCAGTATTCGGGAAGGCTGCGGCTAAAACCGCGCTCCCGCATCCGCCCAAAACCAACCAAAGTGTTCCGATAAACTCGGCCGACAACCTTCGCGCCAAAGGCATAAGGAAA
>Ga0105247_10002083_pt1 | contig 13834 bp, 12 predicted proteins | sample KBSS24metaG_FD_81519 | JGI IMG/M metagenome (GOLD analysis project Ga0105247, IMG submission 81519) | Switchgrass rhizosphere microbial communities from Kellogg Biological Station, Michigan, USA - KBS S2-4 metaG | ecosystem: Host-associated > Plants > Roots > Rhizosphere > Soil | place...
GGGCGACGGCGTGGCCATCTCGCCGGACGACGGCGAGGCGCTCGTGCTCCGGGTCAGCACTCCCGATCCGCTCGCGGAGATCCTCCTCTTCGATATGCCGTAACGGATAGGTCGTGACGCGCGGACCCGTCGGCCCTATTCCGAAGGGTCCGTGAGCCACGAAGCCTTCCGGTATCGGGATTACAGGCGGTACCAGGCGTCGCGGTTCCTCAACACCATCGCTATCCAGATGCAGAGCGTGGCGGTCGGATGGCACGTCTACGACCTCACCCACCGCCCGCTCGATCTCGGGTACGTCGGCCTCGTGCAGTTCTTGCCGATGCTGAGCCTGTCGCTCCTCGCCGGGCACACCGCGGACCGGTTCGATCGGCGGCGCGTCTTCCGGATCTGCATCCTCGGGCTCGCCACGTGCTCGCTCCTCCTGTGCGCCGCGTCCTACTTCGGGCTGCGCAGCGTCGCGGCGATCTACGCCATCCTGGCGCTCTACGGGACCGTGCGTGCGTTCTACGGCCCGTCGGGATCCTCGCTCTTGACCCACGTCGTCCCGACCGAGGTGTTCCCGAACGCGGTCGCGTGGAGCTCGACGGTGTGGCAGATGGCGGCGATCAGCGGCCCCGCCATCGGCGGCGCGATCTACGGCGTCACCGGGCGGCCCGTGGCCGTGTACGCGACGAGCTGCGCGTTCGCGCTGGCGTCGTTCGCGCTGCTCGGCACGATGGAGGTGCGCACGGGGCGGATGGAGACGCGCGCCGCGTCGGCCGAGACGCTGCTCGCCGGCGTGAGGTACATCTTCCGGCACAAGGTGATCCTCGGCTCGATATCGCTCGACCTGTTCGCCGTCCTCCTCGGCGGCGCGGTCGCGCTCTTGCCGATCTTCGCGCGCGACATCCTGCACGCCGGGCCCCGCGGCCTCGGCCTGCTCCGCAGCGCGCCGGCGTTCGGCGCGGCGACGATGGCGCTCCTCGTCGCGTACCGGCCCCTCCGGCGGCGCGCCGGCGCGGTGATGCTCGCGTGCGTCTTCGCGTTCGGCGTCGCCACGGTGGTGTTCGCGCTGTCGCGCGTCTTCGCGCTGTCGCTCGTCGCGCTCTACGTCGCCGGCGCGACCGACATGGTGAGCGTCCTCGTCCGGTCGACGCTCCTCCAGGTGACGACGCCGTCCGAGATGCGCGGGCGGGTCAGCGCGGTGAACCAGGTGTTCATCGGCGCGTCGAACGAGCTCGGCGAGTTCGAGTCGGGGACCACCGCCGAGCTCTTCGGCCCGGTGCGCGCCGCGCTCCTCGGGGGCGTCGCCACGTGCGCGGTCGTCGCGATCTGGGCGTGGCGCTTCCCCGCCCTCCGCCGCGTCGACCGGATCGACCGCCCCGCCGAGGAGTGAGCGGCGCGCTCCGTCAACGGACCGCGGCGATCGTCTCGCGCGCGTAGCGGACGGCGAGATCGACGGTGCGCTTCGCGCCGTCGGGGGTGCGCTGGATCGGCGGCGCGACCTCCATGATGTCGCCGCCGAGGAGGCCGATCTCCGCCCCGAGGCGGGCGATCAAGCGCGAGACGAAGTCGGGGGTGAGGCCGTTCGGCTCCGGGGTCCCGGTGGCGTCGGCGAACGACGCGTCGGTGCCGTCGATGTCGTTCGAGAAGTAGACGCGCTCGACCCCCATCGCCCCGAGGTGCGCGATCACCGCGTCGATCGTCGCGTCGGGGCGCGCGGCGCACTCGTCGGCCCAGTGCTGGCGGATCCCCGTCGTCGACTCCCAGTGCGCGCGCTCGTGCCGCGACGCGCGGATCCCGAGCTGGACCATCTTGTCCGGCCGATCGAAGAGCCGGCTCGCGTGGAACGACCACGTGGCGAAGCAGATTTTGACCCCGAGCCGCTCCTCGAGCATGTCGGTGTGCGCGTCGATCTGGACGATCGCCCACTTCGTCCCGTCGCGCGCCGCGCGCCGCGCGAGCGCCGCCGCCGCCGGCCACGCCGTCGAGTGATCGCCACCGATGACGAACGGCGCGATCGTCGGGTTCACCTCGAACAGGAGGTCGAGCGCCCGCTCCGCGATCGACAGCGGCGACACGGGGAGCTTCGCCGCCTCCTCCGCCGCGAGGTCCGGATAGAGCGCGCGCCGCGTCGCCGCGAGCTGGGCGAAGGAGAGCATGTCGTCGTGGAGCAGCTGCGGCACCACGAACACGTCCCCCGCGTCCACCACGCCGTCCGGGAGCCCGCCGCCCGCGAGGAGCGCCGCGCGGATGGCCGCGGGCCCCATGTTCGCGCCGCGCAAAAACCCCGCGCCGACGTCCGACGGCACGCCGAGGATCGCCACCTTCGCGCTTTGGATCCGCTCGAGCGCCTCGCGCCACCGCGCGCCGACGTCCTCGTCCCGCGCCGCCCCGTAGATCTGCCGCTGCATCGCGAGCTGCTCTTCGCGCCCCGTCGACACGAGGTAGAGGCCGCCCCCGGCGGGGCGCAGGATCCGTGTGAGCTCGGCCAGGGCGCGCACCATGCCGACACGATACCGCGCCGCGCTTCGAAGGAGCCCGGTGACGTCGCGCAGACGGCGCCCAAGAGGGCCGCCGAGGAGCGCGTTCATCGGGAAAAAGCGAGCTTTCGAGGCGTATGGGACGGGAGTACGATCGCGCCCATGCCGGTGGATCGGACGAAGGACGATGTCCTCGAGCTCCACGCGGTCGACGTCCACGCCGTGGATCCGGGCCTTCAGGTGGATCCGGGCCTTCAGGACGAGCGCCGCGGCCTCGGACCGAGGCGGCGCCGATCGGTGGCCGGGGCGGGCGGAGCCGGTCTATAGGTGAGGCCATGCGCTCCCGCTCGTTGACGGCCGCCTCGGCGTTCTTGGTCCTTTCGGGCTGTCATGCGGCGCCGGCGGCCCCGCCGCCCGCCGAGTCCTCCAGCGCGACGGCGTCCGTCCCCCCTCCCCCGCCGGCCGCGTCGACGCCCCCCGCGCCGATCGCGCCGCTCTCGCCGAACGCGCGCACCGAGGACGAGCGGAACACGATCGCCGTCTTTCGCGACCTCGCCTCCGCCACGGTGTTCGTCACGCAGACGCAGGTGGTGATGGATTACCTCGGCGGCGCCGAGGAGGTCCCCGCCGGGTCCGGCTCCGGGTTCGTCTGGGACCGCGCCGGGCACATCGTGACGAACTTCCACGTCGTCGACGGCGCGCGATCGGTCACGGTGACGTTCCAGGACCAGAAGACGGTCCCCGCGACGCTCGTCGGCGTCGATCCGAAGAAGGACGTCGCGGTCATCCAGGTGCAGGCGCCGGAGGCGGCGCTCAAGCCGGTGCGCGTCGGGCAGCACGACCAGCTCGAGGTGGGCCAGAAGGTGATCGCGATCGGCAACCCGTTCGGCCTCGACCACACGCTCACCACCGGGATCATCAGCGCGCTCGGCCGCCAGGTGCACGGCGCGGGCGGCGTCACCATCCGCGACATGATCCAGACCGACGCGGCGATCAACCCCGGCAACAGCGGCGGGCCGCTGCTCGACTCGGCGGGGCAGTTGATCGGGATGAATACGATGATTTACAGCAAGAGCGGGTCGAACGCCGGGATCGGCTTCGCGGTCCCGGCGCGCACCATCGCGCGCGTGGTCCCGCAGATCATCGCCAACGGGCGCCCGACGCAGCTCGGGCTCGGCATCGGGATCGATCCGAGCGGCCGCCTCGAGACGAGGAACGGAATCCGCGGGGTCGTCGTCATCAAAGTACCGGCGGACAGCCCCGCCGGCCGCGCCGGGCTCAAAGGCATCACGCAGACGCTCACCGGCCTCGTCCTCGGCGACGTGATCGTCGGCCTGGACGAGGTGAAGGTCGAGAGCTACGACGACCTGTACAACGCGATCGACACGCACAAGCCCGGCGATCAAGTGACCTTGAAGGTGCGCCGCGCGGGCGCGGTGGTCGCGATCAAGACGGCGGTGATCGAGCTGTAGGGGCCGCGGCCGCGGGCGAGTCCCTCCGCGAACGGCGGACCGCGAGCGCCTCCTTCGAGGCCCGTCGCGGCCCGCCCGCACGCCACGCCAGGATCCGGCGCCGCGCCCCCGGCTCCTACAGGTCCGACGGGTAGAGGTGCGCCATGTGCTTCGACGCCACCGCCAGCGACTCCGCCCGGTTCGCCGTCGCGGCGAGCCGCGACGACGCGGACGTCCACCGAGAGATGCGGGCCGTCGGCTGCGCCTCCTTGTCCACGAACGCGCGGAGGTTGTCGGCGCTCGCGGCGCCGAGATCGACGATCTGCGGCGTGGCCTCGAAGAACTTCACCTGCTGCATGGTCCCGGTGGCCGGGTTGAACCACGACAGATATCCGTTCTTGAGCACCTGGCGCGGGCGCGTGATGGCGCCGGTGAAGCTGTATCGCACGCCGGGGCTCGCGACGGGGTCGAAGTAATGAGGAGTGAAAAAGTCCGATACGGTCACGTCGTCGATCGCGTACGCGTGCGGATCGTCCTCGGACGGATCGCACACCTCGACCAGGTATTCGAATTTACCGGGCGCGTCGCGGATCGTGTCGCCGACCACCTCGATCGCGGTCGACGCGTGCAGGTGATTGCCGCTCGGATCGACCAGCATCTCCAGGCACTCGTGGCTGGCGGCGACCGTCCACCCGGCACCGAGTTCGACCAGCGCGTACGGCTGCTTGTGCTTCGTGAGGTGAACGCCGCCCTCTCCGGGCGGGAGATTCTTGACGACGAAGATCGGGTTCACGCCGACCGGCATCGCGTCCAGGCTCTCCACCGCGGAGACCGTCGCGTGGATATTCCAGATGGGCGCGGCGTCGCGCTGCACCTGGACGTTGATGGCCGCGGCGACCTTCGAGAGCTGCTGAAAAGGAATCGTCCCCGTCTTGTCGACGAACGCGATGCGTCTCGTGAGCATGGTGCCCCCCTGTTATCCACTTGTTGCGCGTGTTGTTGCGCGTGGGCGGGCCCGCGACCGACGAAGCTCGGTCGCGACCCCGGCGCGAACATCCTAACGAAGGGCGCATGCTCGGCAAGCGCCGGCGGAGCGGCGCTCGATTCGGAGACGCCGCTCGCGCTACGCGCTCTTGCCGGCCGCGAGGGCCGCGATCCACGTCGAAGCGTCCGGCGCGACGCGCGGCGCTCGCCGCGATCCCGCGGACAAACCTGCTGAAACGCGAGTCGCCGCGCTCCACGTGCGCGTCGCCGACAACGTCGGAGTGGCGCTCGCACGAGCGACGATATGAGAGCGCATGCCGGCGCGGCACGCACTACCGCTCCACGCCGTCGCCGCCTCCGGCGGCGCTCGCGTCGAGCGGCGCGGCTCGACGTGACGATAGCGAGATAGCGAGCGATGACGCGCCGGACTCACGCGCTGCGTGATGCACTCTCGCCGCGCCGGCCCAAGAAATGTGCCGGTGCGGGGGCCCGATAGCGCGCGTGACCGGTGAGCATTTCTCGGCACATCGTGCGCTAATCGAGAATTCATAAATCGATCTGTCCAACCAAATTACTCCTGGCGGCGCTCCCATTCGCGTGTCTGTATTGCCCGGCGGCGCGCACGAACGGCGCGCCGCTACGGGAGGGCACGGGAAAATGAAGGGTCTTCTTCTGGCCGCCGCGGTCGGCGCGTCGATTGCATTGGTGTCGGCTCCGGCTTCGAGCGCGGCGGCGCCCGACTGTACGCCGACCGCCACCGGACCGACGTATTGGTTCGATGGCCGTCTCTATTTTCATTTCGATACGACGTGCACCGCCACGCAGTCGAAGATCACGATCAACGCCACGATCGTGACGCCCAGCGGCACCGCGCTCCTCCAGACGAAGACGTGCACCAACGCCACGAGCTGCTCGTATATCGTGGCCGAGTCGTACGCGCGCGGCACGTGGACCTGGACGAACGACAGCACCTGGCCCACGGGCGCCGGCTCCGCGCAGAACAGCGTCGACGAAGTGCAGTAGCGCGCGCTCTCGCGACTTGCCGCGCGCCCAGGCAGGCGCTGCGCGGCGGCGACAGAGAATCCCCAGTCCAAGATTGCTTATTTGCACCCAGCACCGCGCGCCCGTATATCCGGCCGTGCACGTCGCAGCGCGGCGCGATCTCGCGATCTCGCGATCTCGCGATCTCGCGATGTCACGCGATTTTATCTCTGCGAGCCGGACGCGATCATGAGCGAGGTGCCGAGCTGCTCGATCATCTCGCAGGCGAAGGCAGGCGAAGCACGCGCTCGGGGCTTACGAGAAGATGACCGCGCGCTGACCTCCGGTCGCTGCGCCGGAGGTCAGCGCGCCTTCGCGCTCACGCACAGCCGGACCGCACCGAAGACAAGGACAAGCACAAGGAGTTCGTGACGGGGCCGGCCTCCTCGCGCTCATCGGAGGCGAGGAGACCGGTACGCGCGAGCCGCTCCCCATCGCGTGGAAGAAGCAGCTCGACATGTGATCCTCGCGTCGCGGCGCGAGCCGCGCGGCCGAAAGGCGCTTCCACCGCGACCGTGCACCGCGACCGTGCACCGCGACCGTGCACCACATGGAAGCGCTTGCGAGCGCCCTGACCGGCCGCGCGCAGGCCGCGGGCGCGGCGGTGCGTGACGGTGCGCGAACGACGCGCGCGCCGCGCTGCGACGCTCTTGTTCCGACCGAGGCGGCCCGAGTAGACTCGCCGCCCATGAGACAGATGGCTTTTTGGCTTGGGGGCGGGCTGGGGATTTGGCTCGTCGGGTGCGGGTCGTACCCCGCCCCGGTGGAGAAGCAGGCGAACACCGCCGCCGCCGTGCGCGCCGCGCAAGAAGTCGGCGCCCAGACGAACCCGCAGGCGGCGCTTCATTTGAAGCTCGCGCAGGAGCAGCTCGATCAGGCCAAGCAGCTCATCGCAGACGGCGACAACCAGCGCGCCGAGTTCGTCCTCCTGCGCGCCAACTCCGACGCGGAGCTGGCGGTGGCCCTCGCGCGCGAGTCCTCGGCGCGCGCCGAGGCGCAGACGGTGCAGGAGCAGCTCCGCGCCCTCAAGGCCGGCAAATGAGCGCGCGGCGAATGGAGACATCGACGATGACGAAGATCCGCTCGTACGCCGCGGCGCTCGCCGCGGTCGTCCTCGCCCTCGGGGTCGTGGCCTGCGGGTCGAGCCCGCCGCCGAAGGAGCTCCTCGAAGCCCGCGCCGCGTACCAGAAGGCGCAGGCCGGCCCGGCCGGGCAGGTGAACCCGGCGCAGGTGCACGTCGCCAAGGAGTCGCTCGATCAGGCCGAGAAGTCGTTCAACGACGACGCGACGAGCCCCGAGACGCGCGACCGCGCGTACATCGCGCTCCGCAAGTCGCAGCTCGCCGAGGCGCAGGCCGGCATGATGGTCGCGGAGCAGGATCGCGACAAGGCGCAGCGCGATCTCCAGGCGACGCAGATCGCGATCGGCAAGAAGACGCAGCAGGAGCTCGAGAGCACGCGCCAGCAGCTCGCCTCGGCCAACCAGCGCGCCGAGGCCGAGCGGCAGGCGCGCATCGACGCGGAGAAGCGCGCCAAGGAGGCGCTCGACAACCTCGCGAAGATGGCCCAGGTCAAGGAGGAGCAGCGCGGGATGGTCATCACCCTGTCCGGCGCGGTCCTCTTCTCGTCGGGGCAGGCGGCGCTCCTCCCCGCGGCCATGACCGCCCTCGACAACGTCGTCACCGCGCTCAAGGCGAACCCCGATCGCAACATCACGGTCGAGGGTCACACCGACTCGCAGGGGCAGCGCGCGTACAACATGGAGCTGTCGCAGCGCCGCGCCGACTCGGTGCGGAGCTACCTCGTCTCGCGCGGCATCCCGGCGGAGATCATCCGCGCCGTCGGCATCGGGCCGGATCGCCCGGTCGCGGACAACGCCACGACCGACGGCCGCGCGAACAACCGCCGCGTCGAGATCATCGTCTCGCCGCCCGAGCGCAAGTAGCCGAGCGACGTGGCGGCGGCCGCGGCGGCGCACGGCTCGGCGCCGCGGGCGCACCACGTCGAGCTCGAGGCGGAGGCGATGGCGCGGCGCGAAGACGACGAGCGGCGCGTGCAAGCGCTCGCGAGCCGTTGACGCCGATCGCGCTACGATGACCCCGGACGGCGAGGCTCGACGCGAGCCCGCCAGACGGAGACTCCATGCAAGGCGGCTACCCTCCCCCTCCCCCCGATCCGAACGATCCGCGCGGCGGATACCCCCCGCCCGCGCAGTCGCCCTATGGGTACGCGGGGTACGCCCCGCCCCCCTACGGCTACGGCGGGCCGATGATGGCGCAGCTCGGAGCGCCGTACGGCGTCGATCCGATCACCGGGGTCCCCTTCTCCGACAAGAGCCGGGTGGTCGCCGGGATGCTCCAGATTTTCCTCGGTGGCTTCGGCGCGGGGCGCTTCTACACCGGGCACACGATGCTCGCGATCGCGCAGATCTGCGTCACGTTCTTCACGTGCGGCATCGGGATCCTGTGGCCGCTCGTCGACGGCGTCTTGATGCTCACCGGCCGCGTCACCGACTCCGACGGCCGCCCGCTCCGCGACGGCACCTGAAGAGCGCCCCGGGGGCGGCGGGGCGCCGGCGAACGCGAGGCGACGGCACGTAGCGGTTTCTCCGGACGGCGGATATGCTCGCAGCCCGAGATGAGCGCGGTGACGCCCCCCAACGCTCGCCCGGTCGCGGCGAAGATCGCGCGCTGGCTCGTCGAGCGCGCGCGCAACGACGAGGCGATCCAGCTCCTCTGCGCCCACGCGGCGTCGGGCCCGAACGACGTCGAAGGGCAGCAGCTCCTCGCCGAGGCGCTGCGCCTGGACGCGAGCTCGCTCCTCGCGCGCCAGGCGTTCGAGCGCATGGAGGGGATCGCCGGCGACCACGCGCTCCTCGACGCGGCGATCGCGAGGTACCACGGCGACGAGCTCGCGCGGATGGAGCGCGAGATGACGCCGGCGGCGAGCTTCCGGCGCGCGCAGGTCGGCTTCAACAACAACGTGAAGTACCAGGGCCAGGTCTTCCACGTGCAGACCGAGGACTCCGGCCTCGACAAGCCGCACATCATCACGCACCTCTTCGCGGACGGCGGGCGGATCATCAAGAGCCACAAGCGGATCTACGCGAGCGAGGTGCGCCGCCCCGACGTCGCGCTCTACGTCCGCGCCCTCATGAAGAAGCAGCAGATGGAAATGCTCATCATGCTGCGCGAGGGGCGCTTCGACCCGAACATCTTCCAGAACGTCCGCGGCGGGATGGAGGTGCTCGAAGGCGAGCCGAGCGTCGACGTGAAGCGCGTCGCACGGAAGAAGGACGACGGCATGCCGCCCGACACGGTGCGGGCCCCGCCGCCGCCGGCGGCGCCGGCGCTCCGCGTCCACGCGCACCTCCACGTCCAGAGGAGCCCGGGGAGCGGCCCGTCGAAGTACGACGTGACCGACGGCGAGGTGATCGTCGGGAGCCTGGGGGCCGTCGAGCTCCCGGGCGAGAAGTTCTGCCACCCGCGCGAAGCGGCGATCCGCTGGCGCGATCACAAGCTGTGGCTCGAGGATCTCGAGGGGGGCAACGGCGCGTTCTTGCGCGTCCGCCACCGGGTGGAGCTCACGTTCGGCGACGAGTTCATCATCGGCGATCAGCTCTTTCGCATCGAGAGGAACCCGGTCCCCGACGACGCGCCCGACCCCGAGCCGACGTACTTCTACTCGTCGCCGAAATGGCCGTCGCCGTTCCGCGTCGTGCAGGTGTTCGAGGGCGGGACGCGCGGCGCGTGCGCGGTGGCGCGCGGCGGGATGGTGCAGATCGGATCGGCGGTGGGCGACATCGTCTGCCACACCGACCCACTCGTATCGGAGCAGCACTGCCTCCTCGAAGAGCAGGCAGGCGTCGTGGTCCTCGCCGATCTCGACTCGCGCACCGGCACGTTCGTGCGCCTCCAGGGGGAGGCCGAGCTCGCGCACGGCGACGAGATCCTCATCGGGCGGACGCGCCTCCTCGCCGATCTGAGCCCCTCGCAGAGCTGACGGGTTCCGTCGTATCTTCGTGGGATGAAGCTTAACTTCCTCGCGGCGCCGCTCGCCGCCGTCTACCTCCTCACGTCCGCCGCGCCCGCGATGGCGCAGCAACCCACCGGCCCGGACGTCGTCGTGCTGAAGGACGGAAACGTCCTGCGCGGGACGCTCAGCCAGGTGGTCCCCGGCGATCACGCGACGCTCACGCTCACCAACGGGCAGACCGCCACGATCAAGTGGGACGTCATCAAGTCGATCGAAAAGAGCGACAAGACCGGCGCGCCCGCCGCGCCGGCCGCGAGCCCCGACGCCTCGGCGGCCGGCGGGACCGCGCGCGTGCACATCGAGGTCGACCGCGACGTGACGCTCGAGCGGCAGTCGAACGGGACGTGGATCCCGGCGTGCAGCGCGCCGTGCGACGCCGATCTCCCGCTCGACGCGAGCTACCGGATCGTCGGCGGCGGGATGCGCGGGTCGAGCACGTTCCGGATCGCCGCGCAGCCGGGCCAGCGCGTATTCATCACCGTCGACCCCGCGTCGAAGGGCGGGTTCGTCGGCGGGATCATCCTCATCAGCCTCGGCGCGCCGGTGCTCCTGATCGGCGGGCTCGTCCTCCTCGTCGCGGCCGCCGCCGACGACATCGGGTCGACGGACTCGAGCGGCGCGCGCACCGTCGGCTGGACGATGGTGGGCGGAGGCGCCGCCGGGATCGTCGTCGGGATCGTCCTCCTCGCCGGCAACGCCCACACGAAGACGTCGCAGTCGCTCGACGGGCCGCGCCCGCCGCGGGACAGCGCGTGGATCACCGCCGACGCGCCGACCAGGCGCCTGCCGATCTGGCGCGACGCGCGCGAGCACGTGCCGGCGGGCGTCCCCAGCCCCGCCGCGATTCCGCTGTTCAGCGGCACGTTCTGATCGCGGGCGGCGGCGCGTCGCCCGCTTCGACCGGGTCTTTCAGGGTGCGCCGGCGCCGGGCCCGCCGAGGCTCACTCGGCGCGCTTGCACATGCCGCGCGCGCCGCATTTGCCGCGCGTGAGCGGCATGGGGCAGTCGGCGTCGGTGTCGCAGCGGAGCGAGCAGTAGCCGTCGTGCTCCTCGGGGTCGCGCGCGCCGCGGCGCTCCCTCCCCGCGTCGGGCGCCTTGATCCGTTTGTGGAAGCAGACGCCGCCGGCGCACTCCGCGTCGTCGACGCACGCCGCGCCGAACAGCTTGCCGCCCGCGTCGCCGCGCGCGCCGGACGTCGCGGGCGCCGGCGCGGCGCTGACCGCCGGCACCCCGGGCGCGGCGGCGGCGAGCGCGGACGGCGCGGCCGACGCGGCGGGCGCGTCCCGGCTCGCGCCGTCGCGCGAGCACGCCGCGGCGAGCAGCGCGACGGCGAACCGCGGCGCGGCGATTCGAGCGGCGTGACGCGCCGAAGCCCGAGAGATCGCCGGCATCACCGCACCTCCGCGGTCGCGCCAGAGACCTTGCTCCGCGGCTCGGCCCTGCCGCCGAGGTGCTTGGCGAGGAACTCCTCGACCCGAGCGTAGAAATCGACGTTGTTCTCGGGGCGGGCGAAGCCGTGCCCCTCGTCCGGATAGACGACGTAGTCGACCGAGCGCCCCGCGGCGCGGAGCGCCTTCACCATCGCGTCGGCGTTGGCGATGGTCACGCGCGGATCGTTCGCCCCCTGGCCGATGAGGAGCGGCGCGCGGATGGCGTCGACGTGGTAGAGCGGCGAGATCGCGCGGTTGAGATCCGCGTCGCGCTCCGGATCGCCGACCCGGAGCCGCCAGCGCGTGAGGATGCCGCCCCAGTACGCCGGGAACGAGTGGAAGAGCGTCGCGATGTCGGCGGGGCCGACGCCGTCGACGCCGCACGCGAAGAGGTCCGGGCGCATCGAGAGGGCGCGGAGCGTCGCGTACCCTCCGCCCGACCAGCCCATCGCGCAGACCCGCGCGGGATCGGCGATCCCCTGCGCGACCGCCCAGCGCACGGCGTCGTAGAGGTCCTCCTGCGTGCCGCGCCCCCACTCGTGCGTGCTCGCGTTGAGGAACGAGAGCCCGAAGCCGGTCGACCCGCGGTAGTTCACCTGGAGGACGGCGTACCCGCGGTTCGCGAGGAGCTGCACCTCGGGTTCGTACCCGTCGCGATCGCGGAACCACGGGCCGCCGTGGATCAGGAGGACGAGCGGCAGCTTGGCGCGCTTCGCCCCGCGCGGGACGGTCAAGTAGCTGACGAGCTCGAGGCCGTCGCGCGCGCGGATCACGACCGGCTCCTTCGCCGCCAGGTCGTAGCGGAGGAGCGCGGGGGCGTCGGTGAAGAGCGGCGTCACCTTTTTGGTCGCGCGGTCGTACCGGAGGTACGCGGTCGGCGCGTCGCTCCGCGAGGCCGAGACGATCCACGCGCGGTCCTCCGCGTCGCGGCTCACGACGCGGACGAAGCCGCGCGCCTCGCGCTCGATCCGGCCGAAGTCGGCCGCCATCTCCGCGTCGAGGAAGGCCCAGCGGGGGGTCGTGTGCTCGAACTCCACCGCCTGGATCGCGCCGGTCTTCGGGTGGGTGACGACCGACGGCGCAGGGCTCCCGGGATCGTCGGCGACGTCGGAGCGCGGATCGCTCGCGACCACCTGGAGCTCGGCGCCGGTCTTCGCGTCGACGCGAACGAGCCGCCCGTGGTCCTGGTTCGATGCAGAGTGCACATACAGGCTCTTCCCGTCGGGGGCGAAGCTGGCGACGAGCGAGCCGTTCACCACCTGGCCGTCGAACAGCGAGCGCTCGAACGGCGTGACGACGAGGTCGCGCCACGGCAGCGACGCCGCGTCGCGCACGCGGATCACCGTGCGCGCCGTCGCGGGATCGAACGCCGTCGCGGCGCGCACGACGAAGTCGCCGTCGGTCGCAAAGCTCAGCACGTCGCCCGGGTTCTCTGCCTCGAGGCGCGACGCGAAGGTACGCAGATCGATCCGGTACACGTCGAAGACGTGCCGGTCGCGCAGGTTCAGCGAGACGAGGACGTGGTCGGGGTGGGTGACGCTGACGGCGAGGTTCTGCGCCTTCACCCCGGGGTGCGGCGTGAGATCGCGCACGTCGCCGCCGTCGAGATCGGCCGAGAAGACGTGATCGTTCTCGTCGCCGTCGCCGTCCTGGAAGTAGAGGATGCGGCTGCCGTCGCCGGACCACGCGTAGGCGGAGATCGGCCGGTGCGACTCGCGCGTGACCGGCCGCATCGCGCCGCCGACCGGCCCCGCCCACACGTTCATGACGCCGTCCTTCGACGGCGCGAGCCAGGACATCTTCGCCCCGTCGGGCGAGAGCTCGGGCGAGCTCCGCTCCGTGCCGGCGAAGAGGACGTCGCGCGGGATCAGCGGCGCGACGCGGGCCGCGGCGTGCGCTGTGCGCGGCGCGGGCCGCGATCCCTCCGCGCTCGCGGCCGGCGCGCACCCCGACGACGCCCCGACGGCGACGGCCACGATCGACGACACGAAGAGGAGACCGCGCATCGCGCCATCTTCGCACAGTCCTCGCGCACCCGCGGCGCGGCGCTCAGCGAGACCAGTGGATCCCGAGGACGACCCGCGCGCCGCGGCGCAGGACCTCCACGGTGACGACGCCGCGATCGCCGGGGGCCATCCGGTCGGAGAAGAACTGCTCTCGATCGGCGCGCGTCAGCGCGTGGCCGTCGATCGACGTGACGACGTCGCCCAGCTGGAAGCCGGCGCGATCGAGCAGCGAGCCGTCGTCGACGGCGAGGATCGCGACGCCCACCTGCTGCCCGTCGTGCTCGTACGGGATGAAGTACCGGGTGCCGAGCAGATCGCCGCGCTGCGAGGCGAGCGCGAGATCCGCCGGGTACACGGTCGACTCGAAGACGCGGAGGTCGAGGCCGGCCGCCGCGAGTCGGCGCGCGCGCGCGAGGAGCGCCGCCC
>Ga0105247_10002085_pt1 | contig 13827 bp, 11 predicted proteins | sample KBSS24metaG_FD_81519 | JGI IMG/M metagenome (GOLD analysis project Ga0105247, IMG submission 81519) | Switchgrass rhizosphere microbial communities from Kellogg Biological Station, Michigan, USA - KBS S2-4 metaG | ecosystem: Host-associated > Plants > Roots > Rhizosphere > Soil | place...
GCCGTGCCGGGCGGCAACTTGACGGTTTTGATCGGCGATGCATTCGGCTGGCCGGCGCCGGGCAGGTTTGGTGGACCGTTCGGGACGACCGACATCACTTGCAACACATTCTCCGGCACGCCGCGTCTCTTCAGATCGTCGAGCACCGGGGGAAAGACGTCGAAGTTACATGACGACGTGAGGATGTTGGCGATGATCAGGTCGGAGCGCATGCCCTTGTGAACCATAGTGAGGACGTCGCGATTGGTCAGGATTCGGACAGAGCGCGTGGGGTTTTTGGTGTTCTGTCCGAAGGTTTCCGCGGCGGTTAAAAACAGAACGAGAGCGATAACCAACCAGTGTTTCCATCTCATAACCGGACTCCTGGTGTGCACGCAAACTTATCGGGGGAATCAACAGTCGCAACCAATGTGCCGGGGAAAAGGCCTGAAAACTGAGTGATTTTTAACTAATAGGTGTGCGCTCAGACCCAACTGCTCGCCAGCGAGCAGTTCCGTGAGTAAGGACTCTGGTCTTCATGCTATCCTTCGTGTTGCGTAGAAATGCCGATGACTAAGCTCACCAGAAGAAGTCTTATCGTCTTCGTGGCTGTCGTTCTATTGGCTCTGAGCCTTCCCTTCAACACCCCTGGACAGTCAAAGTTTGTCACGCGACGAGGCAAAGAGTTTATCTCGCCTGATGGCAAACCGCTGCTTTTGAGAGGTATCAATCTGGGCAACTGGCTGCTGCCGGAGGGTTACATGTTCAAGTTCAAGACGGCCAATTCTCCGCGGATGATTCAGTCCGTCGTGAATGAACTGATTGGTGAAGACGAAGCGCGACGATTCTGGAGAGCTTTTCGGGAAAACTACATCACGCGGGAAGACATCAGGTTCATCAAACAATCTGGTTTCAACTCTGTTCGCGTACCCTTTAGTTATCGGCTTTTTGTCTCAGAAAGTGATCAGCAAAAGCTGGAAGGTCCGGGTTACAAACTCCTGGACCAGGTTGTCAACTGGTGCAAGCAGGAAGGTCTCTCTGTAGTCCTGGACATGCATGGCGCGCCTGGCGGACAGACCGGAGATAACATAGATGACAGTTGGGGCTATCCGTTTCTTTTTGAAAGCGCCGAGAGTCAGGAGTTAACGGTCAATATCTGGCGAAAGATCGCGGCGGGTTACAGCAACGAGCCAACGGTCATAGGTTACGACCTACTCAACGAGCCGATCGCTCCCTACTTCGACACCGCCTCCCTCAACCCAAAGCTCGAGCCGCTCTATCGCAAAATCGTCGCCGGTATACGCGAGGTCGACCAAAACCATCTGATCTTTCTTGGCGGCGCGCAGTGGAACGGCAACTTCGAAGTCTTTGGACCGCCGTTCGACGATAAGATTGCTTACACCTTTCACAAATACTGGATGAAGGTGGACCAGGGGGCTATTCAGCAATATCTTGATTTTCGCGACAAACACAATGTGCCTGTCTGGATGGGAGAGTCGGGCGAAAACACTGACGAGTGGATCGCGTCCTTTAGAACGTTGCTGGAACAGCACCACATCGGCTGGTACTTCTGGCCGTACAAGAAGCTCGACGCGACTTCATGTGTCGCGTCGATAAATCCACCTGAGGATTGGCCAGCGATTGTCGCCTTTGCAAACGGCCCGCGTACCACGTTCGAAGAGGTAAGGAAGAACCGGCCGCCAAAGGAGAAGGTACAAAAGGCGCTGAGCGATTATCTCGAGCGCATAAAACTCGCGAACTGCCGGATCAACACCGGATACATAAAAGCGCTCGGGTTGAAGGCCGCTACAACCCCAGCCAGTCAGAATTGAGTCCCACGCTGATGGAGCAACCGACTATACATAGGAATCGCTTTGATGAACACACCCAGATCGGACGCATTCGTTTTCTTCGGCGCCACCGGCGACTTAGCTTATAAGAAGATCTTTCCGGCACTGCAAGCGCTGATCAAGCGTGGCAATCTTGACGTTCCGATCATCGGAGTTGCGCGCGCCGGCTGGACTTTGGACCAACTGCGAGAGAGGGCCCGCGAGAGTTTGGAACAATCCGGCGGTCTGGATCCTGACGCCTTTGCGAAGCTTTCCAGCCTGCTGAATTACATCGATGGCGACTACCAGGATCCCGCAACCTTCGAACGCTTGAGACAGATGCTAAACGGCGCGAGGCTCCCGCTTCACTACCTCGCGATCCCACCTAGCATGTTTAGCTCGGTCGTGCAGGGGTTGGACCATGCGAGCTGCGCAAACAATGCGAGAGTGGTGGTGGAGAAACCATTTGGTCGCGACTTTGCATCAGCCCAGGTACTGAACAACGTCCTTCATGAAGTCTTCCCCGAATCATCGATATTTCGCATCGATCATTATCTTGGCAAAGAAGCCGTACAGAACCTTTTGTACTTCCGCTTTGCCAACGCCTTTCTGGAACCGATCTGGAATCGCAACTTCGTGGACAACGTACAGATCACGCAGGCAGAAAACTTTGGCGTACAAGGCCGCGGCGCATTTTACGAGGAAGTGGGCGCAATCCGTGATGTGGTCCAAAACCATCTCTTGCAAGTGATTGCATTGTTGGCGATGGATGCGCCCGCTGGACGTCACCACGATGCGTTGCGCAGCGAAAAAGTTCAGTTGTTCAATGCGATGAGACCGCTCAATCCAGACGATGTGATACGCGGCCAGTTTCGCGGCTATCGCTCTGAAAAAGGTGTGGCTTCAGATTCACGGGTCGAGACGTTCGCGGCTGTCCGTCTTTACATTGACACATGGCGTTGGGCCGGCGTGCCCTTTTACATCAGGGCCGGGAAGTGTCTGCCGGTAACTACTACCGAGGTGGTGGTGACACTGAAACGACCGCCGGTCGAGCTATTCGATGAGATCGAAGCCTCTGAGAGAAACTATTTCCGGTTCCAGTTGAGTCCGGAAGTAATAATCTCGGCTGGCACGCAGGTAAAGCAACCGGGTGATCAAATGTGTGGCGAAACAGTCGAGCTGGTTGCGCGCCACACGAGCGCGCGCGAACAATCACCTTACGAGCGACTGCTGGGAGACGCGCTGCGCGGTGACAACTCGCTATTTACTACCGACGCCAGTGTAGAAGCCGCGTGGCGCGTGGTAGACCCGATTCCCGACCATTCTGGATCGTTAGTAGAATATGAATGTGGCACTTGGCCCACCGCAGCCGATTCGCTGGTCGCGGGTGTCTCGGGCTGGCACGAGATGACGACCGACCATTAACGTTTTGTTTGCACTGAAGCCTGCTCGCCGGGGGGGTCTTACCTAAAGGGTTTGTAGGTTCGAGTCCTACCTGCGGAGTCACGATTTGGAAGGCCGCTGGAAACAGTTCCGGCGGCTTTTTCTTTGCGAAGTCGTGTTCGTAATCACAAAGTAGATCAAACGGTTGCGAAACGTCGCGGTAAGAACGTGATCCTTCCATGTTCAGTTCGAACACACGAATTGAGCAACTTTCGCTTTTCGCTTGAATCTTGCTGTTTGTACAGAAATAGGCCTTTTTTGAGAGTTCTAGTAGGGCAATACCATCTGCTGCTGACAGAGAGCCACTCTTTCCAGGCAAAGCTGCTTGAAAATTTGCTGCAAAAGGTAGACCGAAGGCTGAGTAAAACTACTCAGCACTTCGCTCAGTTTCTGACTGGGGAATATATCAGAAGGTATTTGATACCGAGTTGAGTCTCCTCAATTCCCACGTGTAATACCTGGTAAGTGAACGCCGAAAAAACTTTCGATCTCGGCCTGTTGCCGACCAACATAGGCCCCGATCCAGTTCTGCAATATCTTGCCCTCAGGAGAGACAACGATCGTTTGTGGAGTGGTTCCGAGTTTATATTCCTGCCTCGCTTCTTCTGACAGACCGATGAATATAGGAAGATCTAGCCTGCTTTGAGTCGCGTACTCTTTTACACCGTTGTTTGCTAGAGAAAGCGCGATAAAGCGATAGGCACCCTGTTTTTGAGACGCCAGCGATTTGATGTTGTCGAGATTTCGAGTGCACCAGGCGCACTCAGGGGTAAAAACGTAAAGGACGATGGGCACCTGACTATCAGCGTAGGAAATCACTTCTTGTCGACCTTCCAGGCTGTTTACTTTAAGAGGCTGGACGCTTGTGCCAACGGGCAAAGCGGGCGGCGGCGACGGCAACGTCGGTACATTTGCGAGAGCGACGTTAGCCTTCCTGATTCTGTACGCCAATACCAGATTCGTAATCAGCGAAATCCCAAGAATAACGGTCATTGCCCAGAGCACATGTCGTAATCTACGCAGGTTGTCACCGTCGTTTACGCTCGTCTGCATCGCTGGTGAATTGCCTAACACGGCTTCTAAGGGCAATCAACGCCGGGTATACAAGGATTTTGACAGCTCGGGTTGATCGTCCCGCTATCACCTGTACCACACAGATGACCATCGCACGTACATTGGCAACTAAATGAGTAACCACCGATGCCGTTCTGATTAGTGCCGCAAAAGAACGAAGGCGTCGGTGCTGGCCAGCAGCCAATGGAATAACAGTAATTCGATGCCCAGTATTGCGCGTTCGAGCAGTTTGCTATACAAGGGGCTTGTGCTTTGACCGGCCGCGTTAAAATCATCACACTGAACATCACGATGATCAGCGCGATCCCGCTAACCCACGGTATTCGTTTCATTTCTTTTACCTCCTTAGAGCTAGAAGGACATAGGCGAGGGAAACCCACTCACTTCTGAAGTGTGGTGAAACAGCAAGAGTGTGTACGTAAACTAAACCTCTTAAGGTTTGAAGTCAATAGAATCAAGAGACATAGAATCAAGAGACTTTCTATAGGTTGTCAATATCATCCGCTCCATAACCTTCGGCTCGCAGTTGACTCATCGTGGCGCGTGTTGAGCATCCTGATTCCAATAGCTCAATAGCTCGCGTGATGCGGGGCCGATAGGTACAAAAGCTGTGAGTTCGACGTTGTCTACCGTGGTCATTGATCCCAGTCTAGGCTAGAAATGTTCTTTGCAACTGTTCTAAGGACCCGAGCATTTCTGGCGCTAGCCTCAGCAAAAAGTTGCGAAGATTGTCCAGTGTGGGGACACGGCGTGGCCCTGATGCAAGGCTTTACGGAGGCATGGCAGAGAAGGACAAAGTTTGGTGAGTACAGAAATATTCAGGTACAAGTCTCAAAAAGAACGCCTGAAGAGGTCTGCCTTTTGCTTTGCTTTCTCTGGCAATCTGTAATAGAGTGCGCCGTGTTCTTCCTGACTCCCACTGCATAAGGAAGCTCACATGATAGCCTTACCACGTACACGCGGCTTCTCTGCGGGTAACCGGCAAATACTCCTAACTAACAACCTGAATGCGGTCCGCTAATTGGCATGTACATGGCGCTCACGTTCTTTGGGGCGAGCAGACAGCCGGGTCCTTTTTAGGAAAGCCGGTTTTATCGGAATGGGATAAGACAGCGAGGCGGTGGTTCAAGACGCCACAAGTGCCGTGAATAAACAGATTGGCGGATGGAACCGCTCATTTTATGCGGAAGAAAACGAAGGGTTAACACCGCGAGGGGACGTATGAATTCTCAGCTCAAAGAAAGAATCTCAAAGCTATCAGATGAAGAACTCTTGGAAATGGTGCAGAGTGAAGCTTCGGACTATGGTAGCGAATTCCTCGGCTATGCTGCTGAAGAGCTAGAAGCAAGGGGCATCCCATTTTCTTCGCAAGCGAGTGACATTCCTTACGAATGCGGAGCATGTGGGGCTGACGTTTCGTTCGAGGATCAGATTTGTCCAAAATGCGGTGCTGACATATCTGAAGTTGGCGATAGTGCTACGGACGAAAATACAGGAAGTGGGAATCCAGGTAGGTATCCAGCTTTGCGCGTTATCTCGGGGATTCTTAAGGTACTCGCAGTGCTTGCCGCTATTGCCGGGCTGATCGGGGCGCTGGTGGGATTGATTCAAATGTTTGGAAATACCTACGGAGCACCTGCCGCTGGTGGACTGATTGTTTTGGTATCGCTGCTGTATGGCGGACTAGGTTGTCTTTACGCGCTTGCCATATCGGAAGGGATTAGCGTTTTCATTGATATAGAAGAGAACACGAGGTTGACCAACAACCTATTAAGAAAGCTCTTGGATAAATAGGTGTGGGGCGGGTTTGGGGGTGCGCAGTGAGGATTTAAATCGTCGAATGAAGCCGAAGCATTGTTGGGATTACATGCGTGTGAAACTCATGAAGGTTCTTTTAGAAGATTAGCGGCGCTGACTGATGAAAAGTCGCCGTAGATTGGCAAAAAAGAGGGAGGCTCCGCGTGGCGCTCCCTCTTTCAAACGTGTCGCCGTTCGTGGAAAATTCTATCTATGAATATGCGCAGAACCGGACTCGTTCAATCCTTTTTTAGGTTCTTTCGTCCGAAATGCGACATCCGGTTGAGTGACCCCCGCAACTGACCCGGTAAGCGGCGCATCCATCTCCGTACGAATAACCGTAGCGATCCACTCCGGTTTCGATCCACCCGGACAGTGAGCCCACCTCATAAGAGGTTCAGTGCCAATCATGATCATCCCGGAATGGTTGTTCCGGTCGGCATCCTCTTTAGGATTCTTGTAGAAGAAGCCAAGCGACTTCCGCAAATTCAGAATGTCTTCTGGCTTTCCGGTCAGAAATGTCCAGCCTGGCCCTGTTCCGTGCTTTTTGGCAAAAGCCTTTAGGTCGCGAGGCGAGTCTTCCTCGGGACTTAGGCTAATCGAGTAAAAGAAAATGTCACGACCGACGCGGCCATCTAACATTTGCTGCACTTCTACCAGGTGGTGAGTAATCACCGGACAGATGTCCTTGCAACGCGTGAACATAAACTGAATGACCACGCGCTTGTCCTTGACGAGATCGTCGTAGAAGCGGACCTTCTTTCCGTCCTGCGTAATCAGCTCAACATTCGGAAGGTGGCGACGCTGCAAAAGCTCACGTGGTGAGCTGTTCTTATAGTTGTAGTGTTGCTTGCTTTTAGGTGTTGCTTCCTGGCCCAGCACAGGAAGCGTGCCAGTCAAAGCGCCAGCCCCAACTACAGCCGTAGTAGTTCCAGCAGCCGCCAGCCATTTTCTTCTTGTCATTCTTGACATAACTGTTTGCTCCTTTCGATTTGTTCGCCTTAGTGGCGGCTGGTTTATGGTTCGTAGGTGTTATCAATCACGTTAGGTTGCACCTGGAACAGTAGCATCATCGCGTGATCTTCATGGACCGTGTTGTGGCAGTGCATGGGCCAGTCTCCACGAAAATCGCGGAAGCGGAAGAAAATCGTGGCGTCTTCATCGAATTGAAGTGTCGTCACGTCTTTGCGTGACACCTCCACATTCGGAACACCTGGTCGTGTCGTGCTGATACCAGCACCGCCGCCGGGCCATGGACAATTGTTGCCGGTCCGGTCACGGTAGCTGCTGTCACCGCTGCGGCTATCATAGCGACCATTATTATCTTCCCGCTTGAGGATCTGGTGCTCTTCCAGATGCACGTGAATCGGGTGCTGCCAATCATCACGCGGATTCGTCAGTACCCAGTTTTCCGCACTGTTCTGCGTCACGGTAAAGCGAAGCTCATTGCAGTTTGCGAACCGTTCGTTGATGACCCACTGGCCGTTGTCGCGATCGAATTCAAAGTGGCGCGTGATGCGCGGAGCGATGACGGTTGGGAGGATGTAGAACGATGGCTGAGTAGCCGGGTCCACGCTGTTGTCGGTGACGGCAGCGCCGATGCGGAACTCGACACAATAAGTGCCTTGTCCTGGATACGCGACGTCACAAGTTGGTCCCTGCCCGTCATCCTGAATCATGCGGTTTTCGAGCCGCACCTTGGTATGGCTTCCGATCAAATTCTTGACTTGATTGAAGTCGATGATGATGTCATAGCGCTCCGCAACACTGATGCGGAAGCTGGTAACTTGTTTTGGCTTGGGCAAAAGGTTCCCATCGTTTCCGACGACCCAGAACGGAATTACAGTGCCGGGAGAAAGCGGATCGGTAAGGAATAGTTCGTAGAAGCGTGAAGGCCCACCATTCAATACACGGAAGCGATAGCGTCGCTTACTAACGTTGAAGTAAGGTTGAATGATGCCATTGGCCAACTGAATGTCGCCGAGCAGTCCCTTGAAGTCAAAGGTATCAAAACAGATCTTGCCGGTGTCGGGATCGATCAGTTTGTCGTTGAGGATGATCGGAATATCAAACTGTGGATAGCTCGGCAATCGGAAGCCTGTTGTTTCATTTCCGGTGTCGAACTGATTAAACATGAGGTGGAAGCCCTCAAGTCCTTTGTAAGTATTTTCAGCGGTGTGGTCGATACGGTGATCGTGATACCACAATGTGCTGAGCGATTCGTTGATGTCGCCGTTAGGTTGATGCGTAGAAGCAAACCCTGCCTGCTGTGCCGTGAAGTAGTAATCGAAATACTGGCCGCGGAAAAACCAGCGACATGGACCACCATCGCTCTCGGGAGCGGAGTGGAAGTTATGTAGGTGCGTGCTCATTTCCGGCACACCGAAGCCACCGTTTTGACTTTGCGTGGGCAGTTCGTTGAACCGGCGAATGAGCCACGGTTCCTGGTAGCGACTCACTATAGTTGGCCCCGGAAATGTAGCGACGTCACTCGCGAGCGTGCCGCCCAGATTGAATCCCCAAATCAACTGTGCGGGAATGTTTGTATCGGAACAGATCCTGAAGTTGCTGTTGGCTCTTATCCGCTCCACGAAATACTTCTGTGGAGGATACTGATTGAAGAACTGGAAACAGTCCGAACCCGGTCGTACGAGACCGTTGAATTGGCCCCGTCCCTCAAATGGGAGGTTGTTGTTGTTGGGATTGGGCGCATTGTTCGGACATATCTGGGGCGGTGCGCCGAATGTCAAACCCGGATCGGTCAATGGACGTGCCGGTAGTTCGGGAGGAATCGGCATCGGATCGACGAAAACCTGAGCGGGCTGCGGGCTATTACCGAAATCGCACCCGCTGCCGTGATCGTGATATTGCACCGAGGGATGTGTTAAGCCAACTTTGGGAAACAGAATGCCCGCGCCGCTCATTAATCCCATTTTCATGAGTGTTCGGCGGGTGAAGCCCTCTTTAACCAGCTCAAGCCGGTTATTAAGGGCTTGTTGTTTTTCTCTTTCCCATCTTCTGTTTCTTTTTGAGATAAAAACCATAGGAAGCTCTCCTTTGGACGCGCTTGGCCGGAATAATCCAGCCAAGGGATGATTTGATTGGGTACCTGGCTTGAAATGCGGTAAAGAGGGGAATGAACCTAAAAACAAACCGGTTGGCACCACTGGTCAGCGGCGCAAACTACGGCAAAGCGTAGAGCCGAAAAATGCCAAGGGGAATTAGGAATTTGGGGAAATGGAATTAAGCCGCAATGCGCGTTCACCTTATTCCAAACAATCCGAGTGTCAACTTACTATCGTTAGCCGTTTTTGCTGTTTATTAGCGAAACTTGCTGGCGTGAAAAATGGTTCCGTAGATCTCTGCATATGAGACTAAAGAGTTTCTCGCATCTGCTGGAAGAAACTGAGCACTTCTGTGGTTGTGGTCAAGACAAAGTGGCGAAGATTGTCCAGTGTGGGGAAGTCTCAAAACTACTCAAGTAAGGTCCAAGGTCGCCTTCTCAAGAACCATTTGCCTGGCGGCGGCGCGTACCAATCATCGTATCGACGCGCAGATCTGGTTTAGTTTCTAAGTGTAAATCGCGAAAGAGCGCGCGATTTGGTTGCAGCGGCGTCTGAATGATTCGGACGCCGCCGCTTTTTTCAACTTCGTCCGCAGCCGATTGGCAAATGTGAATCGGCGGTTTGCTCGCCGGACGTTTGGCCCACCGAATTAGGGCGTGGCTACACTGAGATACATGTGGAAGCGCGCCTTGGTACCACTGAGGTTCTTTACTTCATAGTGAATCTCGGTCTCGATGTCGGTATCGCTGAATTGGCTCGTACTCTTTTCGATTATTATGTACTTTCGCCAAAGTCTCGTAACCTCGAGCTCCGTAGTCTGAGCGAAACCTGTGGTGGTGGACCCTGTCGCCATTGGGACGGCATTCGCCGACCATACGGATCCTTCTGGTGATGCATGATTCCACCACCAGTGTCCCGTCTGCCCAGGGTTGAGTTCCAATACGTTGTCAATTTTGAACGTCTTAATAGGCATGATTGCTCTCCTTTGAAGGTGCAGGAGAAAAGCCTGGCGGCGGCACCTAATTCACCGTGAGGCCTACGGTCCGGTTTTGCGAGGTCCGGCAATTCAATCGACTCCTGAACCTAAACGCGTAAATTGTGAGAGAAAGAGGTCAGTGTGGGGACATTGATTCTTAGTAATCCAAGACGGCTTCAACGGTACGTTCATGAGGAAATTTTGGTGCGTTGACAGCGCGTAACCCAATCGCTAATATCCATCGTCCCTTACAAATCCCCGACATAACGGATTTTGTTTTACCAAAGTCCTCAACCTCAACCTTCGAACTCACCTGACCTGGAGGAAAGAAACAATCATGATTCGAAACATTCTCAAACGACGAATCCTCTCTGCGATCCTCATGGCTTCTATGCTCTTTGGTGTCGCTTTCTTGACAGCATTCACTTGTCAGCCCGCAAACGCCAGATGTTGCACGGCCTTTCAAAAGGTGTACTACAGTGATGCTACTTACTCGATCGTCATTGGTGGATTTACACGGAATTGTGACGGGTCGTCCTCGTCGTGGGGGTCGACGTCAACGTACAAGATTATCAACCTCATTGAATGTGGGGGCTGATCCTAACAATCCATACCTGCAGCGAGTTGCACAATGGTTTCATCATCTGCGGTAACCTCGCGATGAATCAAAGATAGAGGCCGCCATCATTGGCCGGCCTTAGTCGTTTGTGCCGGTTTTTGTTGCTCCCGTACTCAACTGTGAGAAGAAATCCATATTCTGGCAGGACAATTGATCGAATCCGCGCTCACTGGCGAGTCCGCTCCAAGTGCTTTATTACCTATCGTTGTTTTCACTAATTCTCTCCTCCTTGACGACCGTCACCTGTGTCGCCACAGCTTGCCAGCAATCATTCCTCCTTACATACACTCGTGTATAGCGCTGCTCAAGATAGAATGTTCCATCGTTGCCTCGCTTAGTCCCGGACAAGCGCCCTGTTACGATTGCCGCATCCTTAAACATGCGTAAGATAATTTCGTCAAACTTATAAGGATCAAAGAAGGCGGTACTGGATTGTACTCGTTCAAGCAATTGCCTCTTTGTAATTACCAGCCCGGCACCATCAATACAAACCCAATCTTCAGCAATGATGCGGTCGAGAGCCGAAGTGTCACGCCTCGGATAAGACTCATTCCATTCATTGTCAAGTTTCAACAGGCGATTCTCTTCATTCATAAGCCTCCCTCGGGCGCCTCGCCGACCAACTTAGAGGGCGCACACCTTTTTTTGTTTTTTCACTCTAGTATCTTTGACGGGCGGTGCTTCTGGTGCTTACACAAGAGCCTCAGTAATAGGTATTTGTGAACAAAGACCTCCAATCGAAGAAGGCGGGGTGACCTGTACTACCCCAACCACTCATTCCAAGCTCCAGTTTGATCCCTCATGCCCCCCGCCAACGCCCACACCAGCGCCAACGCCGTGTGGCGGAGACTGCGATGCCTTCACCCGAATGGAATTTGAGATGTACCGGCGTAAATTATTGTCTGTATCTGCCCATTCTTCAAATACAACTGGGAAGATAAGTGTTGCTGCAATAAGCCGTATACACCGATTGTGATAGATGTAGCTGGCGACGGCTTTCGGCTGACCCCTAACTCGCAGGGAGTCAATTTCAACCTTAACGCCGTTGGTATCAGAGAGCGTTTGTCGTGGACGGCCGCCGGTTCAGACGATGCCTTTCTCGTATTTGATCGGAACGGCAACGGTTCAATTGACGACGGCACTGAACTGTTCGGCAACTTTGCGCCTCAACCTGAGCCTTTGGCCGGAGAAGAAAAAAATGGTTTCCTGGCCTTGGCTGAGTATGACAAACCAGGGAATGGCGGCAACGCGGACGGCAAGATAGATTCGAAGGATGCTATCTTTTTCCTGGCCCAAGACACGAATCACAACGGCGTATCGGAGCCTTCCGAGTTACACCCGTTGAGCGAGTTGGGAGTGGCAACTTTGGAATTGAAATATAAAGAGTCGAAACGGACAGACGAATACGGAAACCAGTTCCGTTATCGAGCCAAAATAACAGACCAACGCGGAAGGCAGCTCGGGCGTTGGGCGTGGGATGTTTTCTTAATTAGCGGCGGGCGTTGAGCTGCGCTGTAGATCAGAATGATCGTCAAATAAATTCAGGAGCACACGCAGGTTTCGCAAACCTGCGTGTGCCCTTTGTTCGCTGAAATGGCCCAAGAGGAAGTTCTAGACCACTTCGGCAACTGTTGAAAGAAACGGAGCATTTCTGTCGTCGGTGTCGCAGTGACGGACATAAAAGAAAAAGGAGCGATGTGATGCACATCCTGGAACATCTGTTTCTAGTGGGAGAGTTCCCCCCGCGAGCCCACCTACTGTCCGGGCTAACGCTCGAGCAAGTCACGCTACGTCCGGACGGCGCGTCGCACTCGATCTTCGAGGAGCTATGGCACGTTGTGGGGTACCAGCAGAGTATCATTGATCCGGGCGATCCGGTCGGCGATGTGTACCCGCGCGCTGTGCCGGAGCACGAGCATCAATGGCATGACTTGGTGCAAGTGTTCCTGGACGGCGCTCGCGCTGCGGCAGCGTTGGGGCAGGAGCCTGAGCGGTTGGCGCTCGAGATAGAGCCGGGCGTGACACTTGCCGACGAACTGAGCAGTGTGGCGGTACATAACGCATATCACCTTGGTAAGATCGTTGCATTGCGGCAGCGGATCGGCGCGTGGCCGCCCACGGAAGCGTCGTAACCGCAGGCGGGGTGCGACGCCGCGCATCCGAGGAAGCTATCAATCGCCTTTCCACGGATGTCGAACGATAAGGAAGACAATTACCGCAGTGACAAAGCAAATGCCCGGGATCATTTCCAGGCGATTCGGGCCTACGATTAGCTTGTGGAAGAACAGGATCTCACCGAAGGCGAGCCCCGTCGAGGGTGTAAAAAGTTTTGTGTAAATGGTCATCTTTTCTCCTGGACCAACCTTAACCGGTCAGTCGCTAAATGACCATTTACACAAAACTTTTTACACCCTCCGCATGCTGATCACAGACCAGGTCGCTTCAGTTGAGGCAACGGGTGAAAAAGTTAAATCGTCATCTGTTTCGTTGCCACTGTTTCAAGTTCAGTCAGCACGCCCTTTTCGAGGTGCAGTTGTTCGGAGGCGAAGCTGGCGGCGTGTGGGTCGTGGGTTACGAGCATGATGGTCTTCTTTAGCTCGTGATTCAGTGTTGAGAGTATTTGCAGGATCTCCTCGCCGGAACGTGCGTCGAGGTTGCCGGTCGGCTCGTCGGCAAGAATCAGATCGGGATCGGTAACGATCGCGCGCGCGATCGCCACGCGCTGCTCTTGTCCACCGGAGAGTTGTTTCGGTTGATGATGCATGCGATCGCTCAAGCCGACGAGGTCGAGCGCGGTCTCGACGTTCTTTCGCCGCTCTGCCTTCGAGAGCTTCGTCAACAGCAACGGCAGCTCGACGTTCTCAAACGCAGTCAACACGGGCACGAGGTTGAACGTTTGAAAGATGTAACCGATGTGCGCGTTGCGCCAAACGGCGAGCTGACTCTCGCTCATGCGCGTCAGTTGCGTGCCCAACACGTCGACTTCGCCTGAGGTCGGGCGATCGATTCCCGCCAGCAGATTTAGCAGCGTCGACTTGCCTGAGC
>Ga0105247_10002086_pt1 | contig 13820 bp, 12 predicted proteins | sample KBSS24metaG_FD_81519 | JGI IMG/M metagenome (GOLD analysis project Ga0105247, IMG submission 81519) | Switchgrass rhizosphere microbial communities from Kellogg Biological Station, Michigan, USA - KBS S2-4 metaG | ecosystem: Host-associated > Plants > Roots > Rhizosphere > Soil | place...
CGACGGCTCCCGTGTTGCTGGCGGACGCGCCTGCCGCCGACTGCCCGCCCCCCAGGGCCAGCAGGTCTGTCAGCCCCGAAATGCCGGAGAGCCCGGAGAGCACCGGCACCAGCGTGTCCAGGCCGGGTATCCCGGAGGAATTGACCGTCGGAACCTGGTTCAGCACGGTTCCGAGGTTTACCCTCGGTAGTTCGGCGACGGCGAGCGACTGACCACCCAGCGATCCCAGGTTCAGATGCGTGTCGTACCAGGATCCGTTGTTGTCGGTCAGGTCGATCGCCACCGGCAACGGCCCGACGCCGACGGGGGCGCCGCCGCCACCGGTCGTGCCCGTACCGCCCGGCGTGGATCCGGACGGGGCGGTGCTCGACGATGTGGTGGCCGGCGGCGCCGTTGTCGGCGCGGTCGTGGTCGTGGTCGGCGATGCCGTCGGCGACGTCGTCGTCGTCGGGGTGGGCGTCGCGGACTCGGTCGGTGTGGGTGGCGCACTGCTGCCCACGACGATCTTGCCCACCATGTCGGGATGGAACCGGCAGTGGAAGTCATAGGTACCGGCCGAGCTGAAGGTGAAGCTGTACTTCGCGCCCGGGAGGATCTCGGGCGATTCCATCGCCGTGCCGCTGACGCTGTGCGAGACGGACTCGTCGTTGGACCAGACGACCGTGTCCCCGACCGCGACGTCGAGGCTGGACGGGTTGTAGGACAGGTTCTTCATCGAGATCGTGTGGGTAGCCGCTGCGGCGGGCGTGACGCTGATGCCCAGGACGCCAAGCGTCAGGGCGGACGTGATCGCCAACGCGCCAACGGTCCTCGTCCGACTTCGTCGTCGGATCGGGGACGAAAACATGCGCGGAGAATGCGGACGGCGCATGGATTTCCTTTCTTTCAGGCCCCAATTAACACCGAAGACAATGGACGGCGTCGCCGGCCTCAACGGGCATTGGGACTGGTCGATCCGCGCCATTTGGCTCGGCTTTGAAAGCCAACAAAAAGGTCATGTCCGCGCCGTCACCGTTCAGTTAACCCAATGTAACGGAGGCATAGGAAGTGCCACAGCAACGCTTTTCTTACGCTTAACCAACACACAGCGATTTTAACGGTCGAATTGCTTTCGACAAATACCTTCCGCTGGCTCAGGCCACACCAGATCAGGTGACACTTGGTGGAAACACCCTTATGAACAAGGGGATTCTTCTCGCATTTCGAGGCGGCAGGTCGGTGCGGCGGTGTCAGATAATTGCGTTCACGGTGTACCCAGTCGGTAGCCGACTGCGGTTGGCCCTCGGTCCAGATTCGTCCTTACCGGCGCTTCTGAACGGTCCTTCAGTGCCAATTCAGATCCGTCGGCAAGGGCTGATTGTTTCTGGGATATTACCGACAGGACCACCTCGAAAGAACCTTTTTGTGAGGTTGGCCGACCGGTCGACAATGTGCCATCCTCAACATTTGGCCGACCCATTTCGCAATAGATAACGTTTCCTTTCCCGGTCGGCGCCGAACCAGAAAGGCGAGCCGTGAACGACACGTCAACGACCGAAGCTGTTCCGAAGGACATCGACGACAACCGGCCCTCCCCGCGGCCGACCCCGCGGCCGACCCCGCGGCCGACCCCGCGGCCGACCCAGCGGCCGACGCGGCGTTCGACACGGCGTTCGACACGCGGAGGTTCCGTGGCCGACCGGGCCTGGTGGCTGCCGTGGCTGATCGGCGTCGCCGTCATCGTGCTCGGCTTCGTGCTGACCATCCGGTACACAGGCGAGAACGACGATCCCCCCTCGGTGCCCGAGCAGCGTGCCCAGGCGCTGCCGCACGGTGAGCACACGGTCGTCTACACGATCGCCGGTTCCGGCAAGTCGCCGGAGATCCGCTTCATCAGCAGCGGCGAGGGTGATGCCGAGCAGGTTCTCGGCGCGGCACTGCCGTGGAGCAAGACCGTCACCCTGGAGGTCGGGCCCACCCCCGCCGTCGTGCAGTTGCTCGCCGGCAACTCGGGCGAGGGCGCGGGGATCGAATGCTCGATCCGGGTGGACGGGATCGTGGTGAACCGGCAACGTGCTGACGGCGCCTTCTCCAGCGTTTCCTGTTCCGCGGCTGTCAATCCATGAGCCGGTCGAGGGAGCAGATCATGCGAATCCGTCGTCGTGTGCGGTGGCTGACCGGTACGGCTCTGCTGTGCTCGGCCCTGGTCGGGACAGCGCCCGCGGGTGCAGCCGTCGATGATCCGATCGTGCCCGACGCCTGCGGCGGGTCGGTGCAAGGCAGTCCCGGACAACCACTTGCGCTGGATCCGGCACCCGTGCTCGCGCCCGTGCTCACTCCTGTACTCGCCCTGGTGTCCGGACCGGTGGCAGACGTGGTGTCGGTGCTGTGCGGGCTCGCCGCCACGCCCGGGTCGCCGTCGACGTCATCAGGTACGTCCACGACAACCTCCGCGGCGGCCTCCTCGCCGACCGTCCGGCAGGCACCCGCGGCGATGTCACCGACGTCCGCCCCGAAGCCCGTGCCGGCGGGCGGGCCGACCGCGTCCCGGACCACCGCGACCGCCGCTCGCACGCCGCAGCCGGTCGCGACGTCGCCCGCGACGGCGCGCAGGGGCACTGCGACCGGGTCGTCCGCCCAGGCTCCGGGAGCAGCGGTAGCTACAGCTCCCGGCGGGACCGGCGGGCCGCCGACGGTCACCGACTCCGGGAGCAGTGCGGGCTCGAGCGTGCCACCGGATCAGGCGATGACGCTGTCCGGCCAGATGCTTCCGTACGACGTCTCCGCGCTGCTCCCCGAGAGCTTCAACACGCTGGTGAACCCGGGCGTCCCTCCGTACAGCAACAGTGTGTCGGGCCTGCCGTCGGTCGGTAGCACGACAACGTCCGGCCAGTCGTCGCAGCAGGATCCGCAGCACAACCCGACAGCGCTCCCCTCGTCCCTCGCCTCCGCGGCGGGTACGGCGCCCGGGCTGCCCGACACCGCCGGCCGGCCGTCCGCGGAGGGGTCCGAGGTCAACCGCGCCGGGAGTGCGCAGTTGCCGACCAACGCGGAGCGGGTCGGCCACAAGCGCAGTGCGCTGCTGATCGTTCTCACGCTGATCCTGGCTCTGGTGCTGTCGCGATTCGCGAGAGCCTGGGCACGACGCTCGGGTGGAAGGCGCCGACCGCCGGGCCACGCGACCTGAGGCTCAGTCGGCGGCGGCCTTCTTGGCGATGATCTTGTCGATCAGCTTGACCCGCTGCTGGGCAATGTCGCCCATCGAGGTCGCGCGGCGGCGCACCTCCTCGGGGCGGGTACCAGCGCTGAACACCATGGCCCAGCCGCCGGCGGACTCCAGTTCCGGGATGCGGATGGGGATGTCGGCCTCGTCAACGTGATGGGTGCCTGCGAAGCCGTGCCCCTCGTCCACGATCGCGACCAGGACGTGCCCGGCCGGGACGTGCAGCAGTGCCGCCGCGATGTCGTCGGCGTTCTCGGCGAACACGTCGCTCACCAGCACGGTCCGCAGGGCACGCTCACGCGCCTCGGGCGAGAAATCTCCGTGATTGGCCATGCCTCCAGATTAACGGCGCGGCGCGACAACCTCGCGCCACCGGCGCTCGCATTACGGCACCTCGCGCGGGAGCGTTCGTCCGCTCCGTCGACACCGCGCGCGGTCGCTCGGGCTTGCGCCGGGACCTAAGTTCGGCCGTGTTGTATTACAGCCGTAGTACAGACACGACGAATCAATCCAAGTCCGCGATCAAGTCGACGGACGGGCCGAGGTCGTCACCATCGATGAGCGCGCCGCGCTCCGTCCACAACGGTGACTCGGCTCCGACCTCGGGCCGGAAGAAGATCCGCCTTGGATCAGTCAAGGTCGTCGTGGCCCATGAGCTGGCGGGCGGCCTCGGCGACGGAACCGGACAGTGAGGGGTAGACGCCGATCGTCCCGGCGACGTCGTTGACGGTGAGACCGTGCTGGACGGCCATCGCCAGCGGGAAGATCAGTTCGGACGCGTCCGGCGCGACCACGACCGCACCGATCACCGCGCCGGTCGCCGGTCGGCAGTAGACCTTCACGAAGCCCTCGGTCTCGCCCTGCATCTTGGCGCGGGCGTTGGTGGCCAGCGGCAGCATGACCGTGCGGGCGTTCTCGGCGGCGATGCCCACGGTCGCGATCTCGGGGTGCGTGAAGACGTTCGCCGCGACCGTCTTGAGCCGCAGCGGAGCGACCGCCTCACCCAGTGCGTGCCACATCGCGATGCGCCCCTGCATGCCGGCCACGGAGGCCAGCAGCAGCACGCCGGTCACGTCGCCGGCGGCGTAGATGGACGGGACGGACGTGCGCGAGACCCGGTCTACCGCGACGTAGCCGTGGTCGTCCAGCGTGACCCCGACGTGCTCCAGTCCGAGGCCGGACGTGTTCGGGACGGAACCCACGCACATCAGCGCGTGCGACCCCTCCACGACCCGTCCGTCCGTCAGGTCCACGAACACCTTCGAGCCCTCGCGGCGCACGCCGGCGGCCCGGGCCTGTTTGACCAACGTCCCGCCGCGCTCGGTGAAGACCTTCTCGATGACGTCGGCCGCGTCCGGGTCCTCGCCGGGCAGTACGCGGTCGCGGGAGGACACCAGGGTCGTCGGCACCCCCATCTCGGTGTAGGCGGAGGCGAACTCGGCGCCCGTCACGCCGGACCCGATGACGATCAGGTGCTCGGGGTCCTCCTCCAGCGAGTAGACGTGCCGCCAGGACAGGATCCGCTCGCCGTCCGGCACGGCCGTGCCGAGCACCCGGGGCGTCCCGCCGGTGGCCAGCAGCACGACGTCCGCCACGACCTTCTCGCCGGTCTCGACGACCTCCAGGCGGTGCCCGCGCGGTGGCTGATCGGTCGTGAACCGGCCGCTGCCGGCCAGGACGGTGACGCCCGCCGCGGCGAGCTTGGCGGCGATGTCGGCGGACTGTTGGTGGGCCAGGTCCAGCACCTGCGCGTTCACCACCCCCAGCCCCGGCCGGTTCGCGCGGGAGGCGGCCGCGATCAAGGTCTTGGACGGGACGCAGTCGGTCAGCACGCAGGCGCCGCCGAGGCCGTCCCGGTCGATCACGGTGACCTCGGCGCCCAGCCCGGCCGCCACGAGGGCCGATTCGTATCCCGCAGGTCCGCCGCCGACGATCGCGATCCGAGTCACCCGGACATTCTCCCCGCTACTGGTTACGCGCGGCGAACCAGACACCGCGCTCACTCCGCAAGACGTCGCTCGGCCGGTACGCTCGCCACCGATATGTCTCCTACTGGTGGGCTCTACGCCGCGTACGGCTCCAACATGGACCCCGAGCAGATGCTCGAGCGCTGCCCCCACTCGCCCGCGGCCGGGACGGGCTGGCTGAACGGCTGGCGCCTCACCTTCGGCGGCGAGGAGCACGGCTGGGACGGCGCCCTGGCCATGATCGTCCCGGACCCGAACTCGGCCGTCTTCGTGGCGCTCTACGACGTGTCTCCGCACGATCTGGCCACCCTGGACTACTGGGAGTCGGCGGACACCGGGCTCTACTCCAAGATCAAGCTCCGGGTCTCGACCCTGGACGGGGACGTGCTGGCGCTCGTCTACGTCCTGGACGCCTTCGAGGGCGGCCTGCCGTCCGCCCGCTACCTGGGCCTGATCGCCGAGGGGGCCGAGAAGGCCGGCGCCCCTGACGACTACGTCGCCGACTTGCGCAACCGCCCCTGCCGCTCCCTCGGGGAGTAGGTCCACCTACTCGTTCGCGACCGTCCACAGGCTCGCGCCGAGCAGTACGAGCGTGCAGACGTGCACGACGGTGCACCACAGGCAGATCGCGTGGATGCGGAACAGTTCCGCCCACACCAGGTACAGCGCGCTGCCGATCCCCACGACGGCGCCCGCCGCCCGTACGTAGTCGAACCGCCGCACCCGCCACAACGGCGGCAGCCAGAGCACGGTCATACCGACGAAGAACACCGGCCCCAGCACGGCCACCGGCACCCCGGCCACCTTCGAGTACTCACTGGTGGTGACCTTCGTGCAGTTGATCGCGCCGGTGTCGGGGCACGCCAGCGTCAGGCCGGTCGCGAAGTGCTCGACCGTCAGGTAGATCGAGACCGCCAGGCCGAGGACGGACGCTCCCAGCGCGACCAGCCCCGCGGCGCGTCCGCTCAACCGAGGCTCCCGGCGGCCGCGGTCACCCCAGCCGACGTGCAGACGTCGGCGGGCTTGTTGTCGGTGCTCTTGCAGATCGTCGCGGTGAGGACGTTCGCCGAGCCGTCCACATCCTGCGCGATCTGCGACTTGGGGTCCGACAGGGCGGCGGCGATCTCGGCGTGCGTCTTGCCCTTCAGCACGTCCGGGTCGAACTGTGCTCCGCCGACGACGTACTTCCCGCCGATATCGACGAACGGGAAGTTGCCGCCGGTGATCGACCGGAACAACTGCTGATCGGACGCCGAGAGCGTGTCGAGCGCCTTGTGGTCACCGTCCTGCAGTTCCACACCGTCGAACACGAGGTAGTCGCTGGTGTACGTCGACCCGGAGAAGGACAGCGTCGGAGTGTTGGGATGGACGTCGTTCGGATCCGACTCCGTGATGCCCAGCCCGGTGAACGTCCCGAACCGTGACAGCGCGACGACCAGCGGCCACCGCTCGGCCGCGCAGAACGGGCACCACTCCGCGCCGACGTAGAGAATGCGAGGCTTGCCGCCGTCGCCGGTCAGCACGCCTCCGCCGCCGGCCTTCGGAGGGCTCGCCGAACCGCCGGCCTTCACCTCGTCCAGGACGGCGGCCGGAACGGACGCGACCTGGGTGGCGACGTCCTGCGCGATCGGCGCGACGGAGTTGCCCGGCTTCTTGCCGTCCCCGCCGGAGACCGACACCAGGACGAGCACCAGCACGACGACGAGCAGGAACGCCAGCGGCGCGACGAAGACGAGCATCCGCTTGCGACGCCGGGCGGACGCCTTGGCACTGGCTGCAGCGACCGCACGTTGGGCCTCGAGCCGCCGCTGGGCAGCGGTCTTGCCGGAGGAGCCGGACGACTTGGGGACGCGCTGATTCTTCGCCACGTAGTACGAGTCCCCTCCCGGGCCCGGACGGTTCCCGGGCATGACCCACTTCATACCGGTGGGAGTGGCCCGGGTCCATGGGTCCTTCTCCTCTACAGGAAGATCGAGATCTGGTCCGATGTCGTGTGTCCGTGGTGCTACGTCGGCAACCGCCGCTTCGAGAAGGCACCTGCGCAGTTCGACGGCGACGTCGAGATCGAGTGCCGCGCCTACGAGCTGGACCCGTCCCCGGACCGCGATCCGGACGAGACGGAGGCGCAGATTGCTCGCCCGCAGGTTCGGCCAGTCCGAGGCCCCGGCGCAGGGCATGCTCGACACGATGACCCGCACCGCCGCCGGCGAGGGTCTCGAGTTCCATTACGAGAACGTCGTGCTAGGCCAACACCCTCAAGGCGCACGTCACGGACGGGCAGCGGGACGACGCACGGGCGCTGGGGATCAACGGCGTCCCGTTCTTCGTGATCGACCGCAAGTACGGCATCAGCGGCGCACAGCCGGCCGACGCGTTCCTGCAGGTGCTGCTCCGCGAGGCGTCCAGCTCGGCCTGACCCACGGGCGCACGTCGCCGTGGTTAGCTCACCGGGTCGCCTAGGTGAGGGGTTCCGGTGGGTGTCCGTTCCCGGCTCGTAGCTGCGAGCGCGTTGATGCTGTTCCTGGAACTGGCACTGATCCGCTGGCTCGGCGCGAACATCGTGCACCTGGCCTACTTCTCGAACTTCGTCCTGCTCGGCAGCTTCCTCGGCATCGGCCTGGGCTTCCTGCGGGCGGCGGCACCGGACCACAAGGCCCGTCCCCAGCCGTACTACTCGCTCGTCCTGCTGCTCGGCCTGGTCGGCTTCGTCAGCGCGTACCCAGTGACGGTCGAGCGCGCCGGCAGCCAGCTGATCTTCTTCACCAGTCTGTCCACCTCCGGGCCGCCGATCTGGCTCACCCTGCCGCTGGTCTTCTCCTGCGTGGCAGCCGTCCTCGCCGGACCCGCCGAGATCGTGGGTGCCTGCTTCCGTGATCTACCGCGCCTGACCGCCTACCGGCTGGACCTGATCGGCAGCCTCACCGGCATCGTCACCTTCACCGCCCTGGCCTTCCTCGGATCGCCGCCGCTGGTCTGGTTCATGATCATCACAGTGCTGTTCGCGGTGCTGCTCGGCAGGCCTTCGGCGGGGACGAGCCTGGCCCTCGTCCTGGCGTTCTTCGCGATGTTCGCCTATCCGCTGGTGCACGAGAAGACGACGTTCTGGTCGCCGTACTACAAGGTCTCGACGCAGGCGTACGCCGACGGCGACGGCGGGACGGCCTGGACGCTGTCGGTCAACGGCGTGCCGCACCAGGCGCTGACCTCGGTCGCGCACCGGGAGAAGTCCGAGCCGTACTACCTCGAGCCGTACCACGACCTGGCGAAGCAGCCGAAGGACGTGCTGATCATCGGCGCCGGCTCGGGCACCGACGTGGCGATCGCGCTGAGTATGGGCGTTTCGCATGTCGACGCCGTCGAGATCGACCCGACGCTGCAGCGGTTCGGCAGCCAGCACAACCCGAACCGCGCCTACCAGGACCCGCGGGTGAGCGTGCACATCAACGACGGCCGCGCCTTCCTGGAAGGGACGGACCACAAGTACGACCTGATCATGCTGGCGCTGCCCGACTCGCTGACGCTCGTGTCGGGGGCGAGCTCGCTGCGGCTCGAGAGCTACCTGTTCACACTGCAGGCGATGAAGACCGTCCGGTCGCACCTGGCCGACGGCGGCGCGTTCGCGATGTACAACTTCTACCGCGAGAACTGGCTGATCGACCGGTACGCCGGGACGGTCGACGAGGCGTTCGGGCACAGTCCGTGCGTCTACAAGAACAACGCCAACTTCGCGGTGATCACGGTCGGGCTGACGGCCGCGGACCAGACCTGCCAGGACACCTGGGCCCGTCCGGCCGACGCCCCGGCGGCGGTGACGGACGACCGTCCGTTCCCTTACCTGGAGAACGCGGGCATCCCGAGCCTGTACCGCAACGCGATCGCGCTGATCGTGCTCGCGAGCATCCTGGGCATCGCGTTCGTGCTGGCGCTGAACTCGCGAGCGGGCGGGCCGGGTGCGCTGAGGCGGTGGACGGGGTCGGTGCGGGAGATGGCGACCTACCGCGACCTGCTGCTGCTCGGCGCCGCGTTCCTGCTGATCGAGACCAAGAGCGTCACCGGCTTCGCGCTGCTGTTCGGCACCACGTGGCTGGTCAACTCGCTGGTGTTCGCCGGCGTCCTGGTAGTCGTGCTCATCGCGGTGGAGGTGACGGCACGATGGCGCACTCCCCCGCTGCCGATCATGTACGGGCTGCTGGTGCTGGGGCTCGTGCTGAACTGGCTCGTCCCGGTCAGCTGGCTGCTGTCGCTGCCGCTGATACCGCGCGGGATCGTCGCGATCGGGATCGCGTTCCTGCCGATCCTGGCGGCGAACGTCATCTTCGCCAAACGGTTCAGCGACACCGCCAACGCGCCGCTGGCGTTCGCCACGAACCTGCTCGGTGCGATCGTCGGCGGCTGCCTGGAGTACCTGTCGCTCGCGTTCGGCTACCACGCCTTGCTGATCGTCGCCGGCCTGCTCTACCTGCTCGCGCTTCTGCTCACCCCGCGGCGGCGCGAGAGCGTGCGGGACGGGTCTGTCACACGCCGGGGCAGGCCGGTGTCTGAATGTGTATGACTACTACACCCCGTATCCCCGCAGCACCCATCACCGGCGTCTACGGCGCCCTCGTCAAGAAGTTCAGCAAGAAGATGTTCGGCAAGGTGCCCGAGTCGCTCGGCGTGATGTGGCACAACGTCCCGGTCCTGAAGTCGTCGATGGGCTTCGGCCAGAAGCTGCAGAAGTGGGACGCCTGCGACGAGGGCCTGAAATCCTTCGCACACATGGCCGTCGCGTCGCTCATCGGCTGCTCGTGGTGCCTGGACCTCAACTACTTCATGGCCTCGAACCACGGGCTCGACGTCGGCAAGGCTCGCGAGATTCCGCGGTGGCGCGAGTCGGATGTCTTCACACCCCTGGAGCGGGACGTGCTGGAGTACGCCGAGGCGATGAGCCAGACACCGCCGACGGTGGACGAGGTCCTGGTCGCGACGCTGCTTTCGGCACTCGGTCCTGCTGCCCTCGTCGAGCTGACCAGCGTGATCGGCTTCGCCAACATGACGACACGTGGCAACGTCGCGCTGGGCATCGAGTCGGAGGGATTCGCCGCGTCCTGCGGCCTGGCTCCGATGGCAGAACGACCCGTCCTACGCTCGGCCTCATGACGGTTCCCCCCGACCCGTTCGTCGCCCACCGCAGCCTGCTCTTCACCGTCGCCTACGAGATGCTCGGCTCGGCAGCCGACGCCGAGGACACGGTGCAGGAGTCGTGGTTGCGGTGGGACGGGCTCGGTACCTCCGGTCGAGCCGACGTGCAGGACCCGCGCGCGTACCTCGTCCGGGTCGTGACGCGGCAAGCGCTCAACCGGCTGCGGACGCTGGCCCGCCGGCGCGAGGACTACGTGGGCGAGTGGCTGCCCGAGCCGCTGCTGACCAGCCCCGACGTCGCCGAGGATGTCGAATTGGCCGAGAGCGTGTCGATCGCGATGCTGACGGTGCTGGAGACGCTGACGCCCACCGAGCGCGCAGTGTTCGTCCTGCGCGAGGTCTTCGACCTGCCGTTCGACGAGATCGCCGCCGCCACCGAGAAATCACCCGCTGCGGTACGGCAGATCGCGCACCGCGCCCGCTCTCACGTCGCCGCACGGCGACCGCGGGTGGAGGTGGACCGGGTCGAGCAGCGGCAGGTCGTCGAACGCTTCCTCGCCGCGGTGCAGGGCGGGGACATCCAGGCGTTGATGGACGTGCTGGCCCCGGATGCCGTGCTCATCGCCGACGGCGGGGGCGTCGTACAGGCCGTGCTGAACCCGGTCGTCGGGGCGAAGAAGATCGCGAACCTGCTGCGCGGGTTCGCCAAGCTCGCCCCGTCCGGGGTTCTGGAACCCATCCTGCTCAACGGCACACCCGGCGCACGAGTCGTCCTCGACGGCAGCGTGGACACGATGATCGGGTTCGCCTTCGAGGCCGGACGGATCAGCCGCGTCTTCGCGATGCGAAACCCGGAGAAGCTGAGCCATCTTTACGCCGAGACCGCCCTGACCCGCTGAACCGCTGGACGTGCTGAGCAGAGGATGCCGCTTCGTCAGTCCAGGGCGTCGAGGATCCTGGTGGCGGCCTGGTCCGGGGTGATCTGCTCGGCGAGGACGGCGGATTCAGCCTCGGCGACGACGTCCTTCACCTCGTCCAGGCGGGCCAGCAGGCGATCGCGGACGAGGGCGCGCGTCCACTCGACGAGTTGGTCGCGCCGCTTGGAGTCGAAGCGCCCGTCCTGCTCAAGCCATTGACGATGGCTCTGAATGTGCTTCCAGACCTTGTCGAGATGGAGGTTGTGCAGGCCGCTGCAGGTCACGACCGGGGTCTGCCAGTCGTCGGCTGTGCCCCGCAGGAGGCGTAGGGCGGCGCTGAGTTCGCGGGCGGCGCGGGCGGCGTCGTCCTCGTGCTGCTCGTCTGCCTTGTTCACGCCGATGACATCGACCAGTTCGAGGATGCCGCGCTTGATGTCCTGTAGTGAGTCGCCGGTGCGGGCGATCGTCAGGAACAGGAACGTGTCTACCATGCCGGCCACGACGTACTCGGACTGCCCGACGCCGACCGTCTCGATCAGCACGACGTCGTAGCCCGCGGCCTCGACGATGAGCATCGCCTCGCGGGTCGCCTTGGCGACGCCGCCCAGAGTCGAGCCGGACGGGGACGGGCGGACGAACGCGTTCGGATCGACCGAGAGTCGCGCCATCCGGGTCTTGTCGCCCAGGATGCTCCCGCCCGTCCTGCTGCTCGACGGGTCGACCGCGAGGACGGCCACACGGTGGCCCTGCGCCGTGAGGTTGATCCCGAACTGGTCGATGAACGTCGATTTCCCGACCCCGGGCACTCCGGAGATGCCGATGCGGATCGACTTGCCGGTGCGCGGCAGCAACTCCGCCAGCAGTGCCTGGGCCTGCTCGCGGTGGTCGGCGCGCTTGGACTCGACCAGCGTGATCGCCCGCGCGACAGAGGCCCGGTCCCCGGCCAGCACCCCCGCAACCAGCTCAGCCATCACTGCTCGCGCGTCTCGTAGGGACAATTTCGGCCCCGAAAATTGTCCCGACGAGACGCGCCACCGGTCGGAGGTTCACGCCAGTTGCTTGTTGAGGGCGTCCAGGAGCTCGAGGGCGGACTGGGCGATGACCGATCCGGGCGGGAAGATCGCCGCCGCCCCGGCTGCACGCAGTTCGTCGAAGTCCTGCGGCGGGATGACGCCGCCGACGACGATCAGGATGTCCTCACGTCCCAGCTTCGCCAGCTCGTCCCGCAGGGCCGGGACGAGCGTCAGGTGCCCGGCCGCCAGCGAGTTCACGCCCACGACGTGCACGTCCGCCTCGACGGCCTGGCGCGCGACCTCGGCCGGCGTCTGGAACAGCGGGCCCACGTCGACGTCGAAGCCGAGGTCGGCGAATGCGGTCGAGACGACCTTCTGGCCGCGGTCATGCCCGTCCTGTCCCATCTTGGCCATCAGGATGCGCGGGCGACGGCCCTGGGCGTGCTCGAACGCGTCCGTGGCGGCACGCGCGGCGGCGATGATGTCGTTGCCGCCGGCCTCTTCGGAGTACACGCCGCTGATCGTACGAATCGTGGCCTGGTGGCGCCCGTAGACGGCCTCCAGCGCGTCGGAGATCTCCCCGACGGACGCCTTGGCACGGGCCGCGTCGATCGCCAGCTTGAGCAGGTTGTGCGAAAGCCCCGGGACCTTCTCGGTGGCGGCGCCGGTGAGGGCCGCCAGGGCTGCCTGCACCGCGGCCTCGTCCCGGTCGCCGCGCAGCCGCTTGAGCTTGTCGATCTGTTCGGCGCGCACCGCGGAGTTGTCGATCTTGAGGACGTCGAGTGGGTCCTCGTTGTCCAGGCGGTACTTGTTGACGCCGATCAGCGGCTGGCGGCCGGAGTCGATGCGGGCCTGCGTGCGGGCCGCCGCCTCCTCGATGCGCAGCTTGGGCAGCCCTTGATCGATGGCGCGAGCCATGCCACCGGCGGCCTCGACCTCCTGGATGTGCGCCCAGGCCTTGCGCGCCAGGTCGTAGGTCAGCTTCTCGACGTAGTACGAGCCGCCCCACGGGTCGATGACGTCGGTCGTCCCGGACTCCTGCTGCAGGACGATCTGGGTGTTGCGGGCGATGCGCGCGGAGAAGTCGGTCGGCAGTGCGAGGGCCTCGTCCAATGCGTTGGTGTGCAGCGACTGGGTGTGCCCCTGGGTCGCGGCCATCGCTTCGACACAGGTGCGGATGACGTTGTTGAAGACGTCCTGCGCGGTGAGCGACCAGCCGCTGGTCTGGCTGTGCGTGCGCAGCGACAGCGACTTGTCGGACTTCGGCTCGAACTGCTTCACGAGCTTGGCCCAGAGCAGGCGGGCCGCGCGCAGCTTGGCGACCTCCATGAAGAAGTTCGTGCCGATCGCCCAGAAGAACGACAGGCGCGGCGCGAAGGCGTCGATGGAAAGGCCCGACGCGAGGCCCGCGCGGATGTACTCGACGCCGTCGGCCAGCGTGTAGGCGAGCTCGAGGTCGGCCGTCGCCCCGGCCTCCTGGATGTGGTACCCGGAGATCGAGATCGAGTTGAACTTCGGCATCCGCCGTGCCGTGTACTCGATGATGTCGGCCACGATCCGCATGCTGGGCTCAGGCGGATAGATGTAGGTGTTGCGGACC
>Ga0105247_10002087_pt1 | contig 13818 bp, 9 predicted proteins | sample KBSS24metaG_FD_81519 | JGI IMG/M metagenome (GOLD analysis project Ga0105247, IMG submission 81519) | Switchgrass rhizosphere microbial communities from Kellogg Biological Station, Michigan, USA - KBS S2-4 metaG | ecosystem: Host-associated > Plants > Roots > Rhizosphere > Soil | place...
ATGGGACCGGGATAGCCGATGACGTAGCCCTGGATCTCGGCGCAGCCCTCGCGCTTCAAGAACATGCGTTCGCCTTCGGGACTCCACACCCTCGGCGATCACCGGGACATTGAGAGCCTTGCCGAGGCCTATCACGGCGCGCACCCTCGCCTGGGACTGGCCGTTATGATCGACACCCGCGACGAACGTCCGATCGATCTTGATCTTGTCGAAGGGGAACGATTGCAGCGACGACAGCAGGTGCCGGTCAGCGCGGAGAGCACCGGGTTGTAGGGACGAAACGCTTCCGCGCATGCCGCCGCGCGCCGAGTGCCAGGCGCTCACGCTGTGCGTGTCGCCGGGTGTTAACCATACATTCACCAATGCCTGAAGGCGCGGCGCGATCATGGTAAATGAAAGGGAAATTCGCTTTGCCTGGGCGAAAAAGCAAAATGGACCTCTTTCCTCCCAATCAATATCGCGGATGGAATGCGCCGCAGGGGAGGAGTCGGCTCGTGACGCCGAGGGCCGAACCGGCGCCGAGTCTCACGCCCCCGAGGCTTCTCGACGAGCAACCGCGTGCCCCGGACGCCGATGATCACGGGATCACCGACCTTCTCATTCAGGGACTCTTGGACCGATTGCCGAAGCCCAATGCGATCTGGTCGCTCGAGGATCGTGCGAAATGGCTGCGCACGGCCGCCAGCATTTTCGGTCTTGTTTATAAGTCGAACGATGGCGATCAGAGGGAGCTCGGTGTTGTGTTGCTCAAGCCGGATGCCGGCAATCCGTCGATGACGGAGGCGATCGTCACCGGCTTCATCGGGCAGTGAAACGGCCCAAGATGCGCCGACGTTGTACGAGCCCGGCAAGCTGCCAACATCGCCGCGACCTCAATGCGGCGCAGACTGGGGGGGCACTTTGTCTTCCAGGGCGCTAACCTCGACCTGTTGAGCCAAGTCCTCGGCGTAAGCCGCCAACCGCTCTTCCCCCGCCGCGGTGAGGAGGATGACAACCTCCGCCAGCCTGCTTGAAACTGTCGCGAGCAGCGCGGTCCGGTCCACAGCAGCCCTCGTAGGCGGGAGTTGGATTGCCACTCCTAGCAGCCTACCGTCCCAGCGGGTGCGCCGCATTGGCGCATAGGTATTAACCCCAAAAAAGGCACGGCCGCCTTGTTGCGTGGCACACTAGACCAGTTTCTTAATTTCGGCCTTGAAAGCCTCGGCGAGGTCGGGGCGGGCGAGCGCGTACGCGACATTGGCGGTTAGGAAGCCGACCTTGGAGCCGCAATCGAAGGTCCGCCCCTCGTATTTCACTGCGTAGAAGGACTGACGCTTGAGCAGCGCGAGCATCGCGTCGGTGATCTGGATCTCGCCCCCCGCGCCCTTTTCCTGCGCGGAGAGAATCTCGAAGATCTCGGGCTGCAAGATGTAGCGGCCAAGAATAGTAAGATTCGAGGGCGCCGTTCCGGGCTTGGGCTTCTCCACCATGCCGTCGATGGGGAGCACCCGGCCATCGCCTTTACCGGCAAGGCTGACCACGCCGTAATTCTTCGCCTGGTCTTCGGGTACGGGCTCCACCGCGATGATGTTGCCGCCATGCACGGTATAAGCGTCGAGCATCTGCGCAAGGCAGCCTTTGCCCTCGTTCTGCACCAGCACGTCGGGAAGGAGGAGTGCGAACGGCTCGTTGCCGACCAGCTCGCGCGCACACCAAACCGCATGGCCTAAGCCCAGCGGCTCCTGCTGGCGCGTGAAGCTCGTGGTGCCCGGTCCAGGGAGATCGCTATTGAGCGCTTCGAGCTCGACCGTCTTGCCGCGCTCGGCGAGCACCTGCTCGAGCTCGTATTGGCGGTCGAAATGATCCTCGATCACGCCCTTGTTGCGGCCGGTGACGAAAATGAAATGCTCGATGCCGGCTTCGCGCGCCTCGTCGACCACATGCTGGATCAGCGGCCGGTCGACCACCGTCAGCATTTCCTTCGGCATGGCTTTGGTCGCGGGGAGGAACCGGGTGCCAAGGCCCGCCACGGGGAACACGGCTTTGCGCACGCGAGCAGCCATCCGGGATCCTCGTTATGGTTAAACGCGTCGCGCAGGCGGGCGACCTTTAACCCGGGTTAGAAGTCCTCAACCTCTATCCGATAGCTAGCAGGGAATTGCAAATGGCTCTCGTGCTAAGGTTGATCGCATGACTGTTCTTGTCACGGGTGGGGCTGGCTTCATCGGCAGCCATATGGTTCTCGAACTGCTCGACGCGGGCGAGGATGTGACCGTGCTCGACAATCTGTCGACCGGCTTCCGCTGGGCGGTGCCCGATGCGGCCAAGTTCGTCGAGGGCGATGTCGGCGATTCGACGCTTTTGCGCCGACTGCTCGCCGGCGATGCAGTTGATGCCATCATCCATTTCGCTGGGTCGATCGTCGTGCCCGAATCGATCGCCGATCCGCTCGGCTATTATCTCAACAACACCTGCAAATCGCGCTCGCTGATCGCCTCGGCGGTTGAAGCCAACGTACCGCGTTTCATCTTCTCCTCAACGGCCGCCGTCTATGGCATGCCGAAGGAAAATCCGGTTGCCGAGAACGCCGTGCTCGAGCCGATTTCGCCTTACGGTACCTCGAAGCTGATGACCGAGATCATGCTGCGCGACTCGGCAAGAGCGCACCCGCTGCGCTATGTGGCCTTGCGCTATTTCAATGTCGCCGGCGCGGATCCGCTTGGGCGAAGCGGGCAATCGACAGCGCGCGCGACGCATCTCATCAAGGTCGCGTGCGAAACCGCGCTCGGGGAGCGGCCTTATCTCGAAGTGTTCGGGACCGACTACCCGACTGAAGATGGCACCTGTATCCGCGACTACATCCATGTGAGCGATCTCGTCCGCGCGCATCTCGACGCGCTACGCTATCTCCGCGCCGGCGGCAAAAGCGAGGTGCTGAATTGCGGCTATGGCAGCGGCTTCTCGGTGCTCGACGTGATCGGTTCGGTGAAGCGCGCGTCGCACAGCGATTTTACCGTGAGGCTGGGCCACCGACGTGACGGCGACCCCGCCGCCATCGTCGCCAAGGCCGACCGGATCAGCAAGGTGCTCGGCTGGGAGCCGCGGCTCAACGACCTCGACACCATCGTCGGACATGCGCTTGGCTGGGAAAAGCGGCTGATCGAATACCGCGCCGCCTCCTAAAGCCAAGCTATTTTGCCTTTGCCCCGCCTTAAAGCGACCGCCAGATCGGTTCGGGAAGCCTCGAATCGTGAGGCGCTGGGCCAAGGCGGATAGGATGTCGGCAACGAGACTTTGGCGGATCGGTCTGGCTCTCTTGTTCGCGCTCGCGGCACCGGCGTCGGCCGGGGCGCAAGCGGCTGACGACGAGGTTGCCGTCTATAAGCGCGAGGTAGACAAGGCCTTCACCGCTTGGCTGCAAGCGCTGTGGCCGGATGCCGAAGCGGCGGGTATCTCGCGCAAGACCTTCGACGCCAATATCAAAGGGCTGAAGCTCAACTGGACGCTGCCCCATCTCGTGCTGCCCGACCCCGCCGTGCCTGGCGGGCCACCGCTGCCAAAGGCTCTGGCACCCAAGCCCATCCATCAGCCCGAGTTCGACGTCCCGGCGAACTACTTCGACAAGAATACGCTGAGCGTGCTTGCCACAACCGGGCGCGGCAAGCTTGGCCAATGGTCGGAGCAGCTTGCCGCCATGCAGAACCGATATGGCGTGCCGGCGAGCATCGTGGTTGCCATCTGGGGACGGGAGTCCGGTTTCGGAAAGGCGGAGATGCCGTTCGATGCACTGTCGGCCATCGCCACGCAAGGCTACATGGGGCGGCGCCCTGAGGTGTTCCGCCAGGAGGTGATTGCCGCGCTCAAGATCTTGGAAGATGGAAACGCGACGCGGGCGGAGATGCGCAGCTCCTGGGCGGGGGCCATGGGCTACACTCAGTTCCTGCCGTCGGATTTCGAGAAATATGCCGTCGATTTCGACGGCGACGGCCGGCGCGACATCTGGAACTCGGTGCCTGACGCGCTCGGCTCGACCGGCAATTCCCTGCATAGCCAAGGCTGGGACGGCAAGCAGACTTGGGGCTATGAGGTCACGCTGCCCAAGGGTTTCGACTGCACCGAGCAGGGGCCGGACAAAGCCCGCCCGATTGCCGAATGGGTCAAGCTCGGCATCGCGCGGGTGAAGGATCGCCCGTTCCCGGAGGATAAGCTTCAGGATACGGCCTTCCTCGTTCTGCCGGCGGGACTGAAGGGGCCCGCGTTCCTCGCCACCAACAATTTCTCGGTGCTGAAGCTCTATAATAATTCCGACGTCTACGCGCTTTTCGTCGGTCATGTCGCCGACATGATCGCCGCCAACGCGCCGGCGGAGTTCGCCGGCGATTGGCAGCCGGTCGAGCGCCTGCCGCGCGAGCGCATCCAGCGCTTCCAAGAGGCTTTGGTCGCGAAGGGTCATGACGTCGGGAATGTAGACGGGCTGGCCGGCTTCAAGACGCGGCGGACCATCGGCATAGAGGAGCAGAAGCTTGGGCTGCCGCTGAGCTGCTATCCAAACAAAACGGTGGTGGATGCCGTGCTGAAGCAAGTGGGCGCCGCCGCGGCGCAATAGGTCTCGGCGTGGAAAGCCGCCAACGCTTGCCTAGGTTTTGCCTGCCACGCTTGTTAAGGTCACCGCATGCGAATCGCTCGGAGCTCTAAGTCATTGATCATCAAAGCCGGATCGGCCGTTCTGCTGATCTTGGCGTTTCCAGACCTAGCCGCCGCCGCGAGCCCCAAGTCTTGCGTCGAGGGCCTGTGGCCCGCCGCCAGAGGCGCCGGCGTGACGCGCGCGACGTTCGATCATGCCCTTCAGGGGTTTACGCCCGATCCTGAGGTGGTCGAGGCGGCCAATTTTCAGCCTGAATATGTGAAGCCGATCGGCGAATATGTCGACCGCGCGGTGTCGGATAAGCGGGTAGAGACGGGTAAACAGAAACTCGTCGAGAATCAGGCGCTGCTTGGCTCTCTGGAGACGCGCTATGGCGTCGATCGGTATGTCATCCTGGCGATCTGGGGCGTCGAATCGAATTACGGCACGCAGTCCGGCGACAAGAACGTGATCCGCTCGCTGGCTACGCTCATCTGCACCGGCACCAAGGCCCAGTTCGCCAAGCCTCAGCTCGTCTCGGCGCTCAAGATCCTGCAGCGGGGCGACATCGGGCTGGATGCGATGAATGGCTCATGGGCCGGCGCCATGGGCCACACGCAGTTCATTCCGACCACCTATAACTCTTACGCCGTGGATCAGGACGGCGACGGCAAGCGGGACATCTGGGGCAATATTCCAGACGCACTGGCCTCGACCGCGAGCTATCTCAAAGTGTCGGGTTGGCGTCCCGGCGAGACCTGGGGCTACGAGGTCGCACTGCCGAAGGGCTTCGATCCCAAGCGCGTCAACGAGAACACGCTCAAACCGCTTGGCGAGTGGCAGAAGGTCGGCATCGTGCGGGTGAATGGCGAAGCCTATCCGAGGCTGACCGACAAGGCCTCGCTGTTCGCGCCGGAAGGCGTGCGCGGACCGTCCTTCCTCGTGCTCAATAATTTCCGCGCGATCCTCCACTACAACGTCGCGAAGTCCTACGCGCTCGCCGTCGGACACCTTGCCGACAGGATCAGGGGCGGGGGTCATTTCGTACATCCTTGGCCGACCGACGAGACGCACCTATCGCTCGAGCAGCGCACCGAGTTTCAGCGGCTCTTGATCGCGCAAGGTCTCATGACCGGAGAGCCAGACGGGGTGATCGGCCCGGCCACGCTCGAAGCGGTGAAAACCTATCAGCGGTCGAAGGGACTTGGGGTGGACGGATACCCAAGCCTCACGCTGCTCAAGCGGCTACAGGCCGAGCCGCCGCCCCCGGCTGCCGTACAAGCTCCGCCCGCCACCGTGAGCGAGGGACAGCCTGCCGACGCGACCCAAAAACAACCGGCCACTGACGGGCCTCAATGAGGCGAGGCACTTGGCGTTACGGCCGGAAGGGATTACCAGTGTGCCCGAGAGGGGGCGAACTGAGGGCAGGCCTGGCGAGGGTCCGGACGGTGATGTTTCAAGTGTCCTGGTTTGGCGCAAGCGGCCCCGCAGGGGGTTGGCGCGACGGCGCATTTGGCGTTGCCGCCCTCCTGGCCGCGCTCCTCGTTTGGCAGGCGCCGTCGCTCGCGCAGCAGGCCACGCCGCCTGTGCAGCGCAGCTATATCAATCCCTTCCCCAACGGCGACCGCTACCGAGTCATCGTGCTGGGCGATGCGCTCGGCGATGGCTTGTGGCAGGGCCTCTATCGCGCTTTCGAGGACGACCCAACGCTTGAGTTCATAAACCGCTCCAAACCCTCGACCGGCTTCGCGCGGCCAGATTCGTATGACTGGAGCAAGGAGATGGGCGAGCAGCTCAAAAGCGACACATATCAGATCGCCGTGCTCATGTTCGGGGCAAACGACGCGCAGCCGATCAAGACCGGCAAGGATTTGCTCAAGGTTGGCAGTGAGGGCTGGCACGAGACCTATGGCCAGCGGGTCGAGGCCTTGATCAAGAAGCTCAGAGCGGCGAACATCGCCGTCTATTGGGTCGGCCTCCCCATCATGCGGAGCCCCACCCAAAGCAGCGACGCCGAAGCGCTGAACGAGGTCTACCGCGAGAAGGCGTTCATCAACGGCGCCAAGTTCATCGACACCTGGAACGGCTTCACCGACGACGGCGGCCGGTACAGCGCTTACGGTCCCGACATGACCGGGCAGGTCAAGCGGCTCAGGGACGACGACGGCGTGCTCTTCACCATGCGCGGCTATCTCAAGCTGGCCCATTTCGTCGATAAGGAGCTGCGCCGCGATCTGAACCTGGCCAAGCTGGAGCGGAACATCCCGCTCGCCGGCAACGAGGAAGAGCAGGCCAAGGTGATGGGACGCGATGTGGTTCCCGGCCGATCGGATCTGGCGCAGCCCGCGCCGACTGCCGATCAGCAAGATGCCGCCGCCAACCCCAATCCCGTGCCTGGCTCGCCCGAGCCGCAGGCCCAAGGGGAGCAAGCTCAGGGTGAGCAGCCGGGTGAACTCCAGCAAAGCAATGTCGGCGACGTCAATCTGGTGAGGCCGGCGATCGATCAGTCGCTCCAAGCGGCTCAAGGGCTTGCACCGCAGACGCCTGCCTCTGCGAGTCCGGAGGCCGAGATGGTCACAAGCGAGCTCAGCACCGGGTTGACGGCCGTCGCCACCATCTCCGCGCTGACGGATTTGTCGCTCGCGTCATCGAGGCCGCGGTTGCCGCTCTCACAACGACCCTATTACAAGGTGCTTATCAAGGGTGAGCAGCCCAAGCCCAAGGCGGGCAGGGGCGACGATTTCGCCTGGCCGCCGGGCTGAGGCGCGGCGAAGCGGCTCAACGCGGCAGTGCGGTTTTTCCCATCAGGAATTTGTCGATAGCGTGCGCCGCTTGGCGTCCCTCGCGGATCGCCCAGACCACCAGCGATTGACCGCGCCGCATGTCGCCGGCGGCGAACACCTTGGCGCGCGAGGTGTGGTAGTCGACCTCGTTCGCCTTCACGTTGCCGCGCGGGTCGAGGTCGACCCTGAGATCCTTGACCATGCCTTCCTGCACCGGATGCAGAAAGCCCATGGCGAGCAGCACGAGGTCGGTCGGGATCAGAAATTCGGTGCCCGGCATCGGCTTCATCTGGCCGTCGAGGCGGATGCATTCGAGCTGCTCGACCTTACCGCCTGAGCCGAGAAACCGCGTGGTGGCCACGGCGAAATCGCGCGCGGCGCCTTCGGCCTGGCTCGAGGAGGTGCGCAGCTTGAGCGGCCAGTTCGGCCAGGTGAGCTCCTTGTTTTCCTTTTCCGGCGGCTGTGGCAGGATTTCGAGTTGCGTCACCGAAACCGCGCCCTGCCGAAACGACGTGCCGATACAGTCCGAGCCGGTATCGCCGCCACCGATCACCACCACCTGCTTGCCTTCGGCAAGGATCGGCGCGACGTCGCCCTGCGGCTCGCCGGAGACGCGGCGGTTCTGCTGCGGCAAGAAGTTCATGGCGAAATGGATGCCGGCGAGATCGCGGCCGGGCACGGCGAGGTCGCGCGGCTGTTCCGCGCCGCCCGCGAGCAGTACGGCGTCATAATCCCGCTCGAGCTTCTTGACGGGGAGATCGCGCCCGACATGGACGTTGCAGTGGAAGGTGACGCCCTCGGCTTCCATCTGCTTGACGCGGCGCTCGACGATATATTTCTCCATTTTGAAATCGGGGATGCCGTAGCGCAGCAAGCCGCCGGGGTAGGCATTCTTTTCGTAGACATGCACGTCGTGGCCGGCGCGGGCGAGCTGCTGCGCAGCGGCGAGCCCGGCGGGACCGGAGCCTATGATCGCCACGCGCTTGCCAGTCTTCGTCTCCGGCGGCAACGGCGTGATCCAGCCTTCGTCGAAGGCCTTGTCGGCGATGGCGCATTCGATGGATTTGATGGTGACGGGCACGTCTATGATGTTCAGCGTGCAGGCGGCCTCGCACGGCGCCGGGCAGATACGGCCCGTCACTTCGGGGAAATTGTTGGTCGAGTGCAGGTTCTGCGCCGCCACGTTCCAGTCGGCATGGTAGACGAGGTCGTTCCAGTCCGGGATCTGGTTGTTCACCGGGCAGCCGGTGTGGCAATAGGGAATGCCGCAATCCATGCAACGCGCGGCCTGGCGGCCGATCTCCGCCTCGCTCGGCGGGATGACGAACTCGCTGTAATGGCGAATGCGATCGGAGGCCGGCTCGTAAGTCCGGTCTTCGCGTTCGATCTCCAGAAAGCCCGTGATCTTGCCCATCAAACCCATGCTCTTGGTCCAAACTCTCGCCGCTTGGCGATCCTCCAAGTAGTCACCGTCAGCCTCGCTCCGTCAAGCACCGCCCATCTCGCGCGGCAAGGTCGCCGCCTGGCGCCTTTCTCCAGGCATCTTTAGCTCCTTCGCGTTGAGGATTATTTGCCGTTGCCGCGCAGGCCGACCTCGATCTCGCCGAGACCCGGTTTGTCGACCGACTGCCGGCGCGCCATCTCCTCCAAGGCCCGGCGATACTCGACCGGCATCACCTTGACGAATTTCGGCAGGTAGCTCGCCCAATCGTCCAGGATCGCCTTGGCGCGTGCCGAGCCGGTGTAGTGGAGATGGTTCTCGATCAGCTGGTAGAGCCGCTCCTCGTCGAAGCGAGTCATGTCGGTGAAATCGACCAGACCGTGGCTCTCGAGATCGCCGATCTGGTGACGGCTCCGCTCCATCACCTGGTTTTCGCTCGGGATCGGCTCGAGATCGACCATGGCGAGGTTGCAGCGTCGCTCGAAATCGCCCTCCTCATCCAGCACGTAGGCGATGCCGCCGGACATGCCGGCGGCGAAATTACGTCCCGTCGGCCCAATCACCACCACCACGCCGCCAGTCATATATTCGCAGCCGTGATCGCCGGTGCCTTCGACTACGGCTATGGCGCCCGAGTTGCGCACGGCAAAGCGCTCGCCGGCGATGCCGCGAAAATAGCATTCGCCCGAGATGGCGCCGTACAGCACCGTGTTGCCGACGATGATCGACTTCTCCGGCACGATGGCCGAGTTCGCCGGCGGCCGGACGATGATGCGGCCTCCCGACAGGCCCTTGCCGACATAGTCGTTGCCCTCACCGACGAGGTCCAGCGTCACGCCATGCGCGAGCCAGGCGCCAAAACTCTGGCCGGCCGAGCCCTTGAAGCTGACCCAGATGGTGTCCTCAGGCAGGCCGGCATGGCCATAACGCTTGGCGATCTCGCCCGACAGCATGGCGCCGGCGGTGCGGTTCAAGTTTCGGATCGGCAGTTCGAGCTTGACCGGCTGCTTCTCCTCGATCGCCTCGCGGGCAAGCTCGATCAGCTTGCGGTCGAGCACCTTGTCGAGGCCGTGGTCCTGCCGTTCGGAATTACGCATGGAGACCTCGGGCGGCACGTCAGGCTTGTGGAAGATGCGGCTGAAGTCGAGGCCCTTGGCCTTCCAATGGTCGATGGCTTGGCTCTTATCCAGGACCTCGGTCTGGCCGATCATCTCAGAGAAGGTGCGGAAGCCGAGCGCGGCCATGTATTCGCGCACTTCCTCCGCGACGAAGAAGAAGAAATTGATGACGTGCTCGGGCTTGCCCTGAAATCTGGCGCGTAGCACCGGGTCTTGCGTCGCGACGCCGACCGGGCAGGTGTTCAGATGGCATTTGCGCATCATGATGCAACCGGCGGCGATCAAGGGCGCGGTGGCGAAGCCGAACTCGTCAGCGCCGAGCAGAGCGCCCACCACCACGTCGCGGCCGGTGCGCATGCCGCCATCGACCTGGACGGCGATACGGCCGCGCAAGCGGTTGAGCACGAGCGTCTGCTGGGTCTCGGCGAGGCCGATCTCCCAGGGTGAGCCGGCATGCTTGATCGAGGTGAGCGGCGAGGCGCCGGTGCCGCCTTCGAAGCCGGCGATGGTGACATGATCGGCCCGCGCCTTGGAGACGCCGGCCGCGACCGTGCCCACGCCGACCTCGCTCACCAGCTTGACGCTGACATCGGCGGCCGGGTTGACGTTCTTCAGGTCGTAGATCAGCTGCGCCAAGTCCTCGATCGAATAGATGTCGTGATGTGGGGGCGGCGAGATCAGCCCCACGCCCGGCGTCGAGTGGCGCACCTTGGCGATGACGGCATCGACCTTATGGCCGGGGAGCTGGCCGCCCTCGCCGGGCTTGGCCCCCTGCGCCATCTTGATCTGCATCATGTCTGCGTTCATCAGATATTCCGCTGTCACGCCGAAGCGGCCCGAGGCGACCTGCTTGATCTTCGAGCGCATCGAGTCGCCGTTCGGCAGCGGCTGGTAGCGATCTGCTTCCTCTCCGCCTTCGCCGGTGTTCGACTTGCCGCCGATGCGGTTCATGGCGATCGCGAGCGTGGTGTGCGCCTCGCGACTGATCGAACCGAACGACATGGCCCCGGTCGAGAAGCGCTTGACGATGTCCTTGGCGGGCTCGACCTGATCGAGCGGGATCGGCTTGCGGCCCATCTCCTCGGCGGTTTTGATGCGGAACATGCCGCGCAGCGTCAGCAGCTGCTCGGCCTGCTCGTTGATCTGCTTGGCGTAGGCGCGGTACTTCTCGGGCAGAGCGCCGCGCACGGCATGCTGCAGGTCGGCGACCACTTGCGGGCGCCACATATGCGCCTCGCCGCGAATGCGATAGGCATATTCGCCGCCGACCTCGAGCGCCTCGCGCAAGACCGGCGCATCGGAGAAGGCTAGGCTGTGCCTCTCGACGGTCTCGCGCGCGATCTCCTCCAGCCCCACGCCCTCGACCTGGCTGTTGGTACCGGTGAAATATTTGGCAACGAAATCGGATCTGAGGCCCACCGCATCGAAGATCTGCGCGCCGCAATAGGACTGATAGGTCGAGATGCCCATCTTCGACATGACCTTGAGCAGGCCCTTGTCGGTCGCCTTGATATAGCGCTTGACCGCTTCCTCAGGCGTGAGCTCCTCGTCGATCTCGGGCAACATCGCCTCGATGGTCTCGAAGGCGAGATAGGGATTGATCGCCTCCGCGCCGTAACCGGCAAGCGTCGCGAACTGATGCACCTCATAGGCCTCGCCGGTCTCGACCACCAGGCCGACAGAGGTCCGCAAGCCACAGCGGATCAGATGATGATGCACGGCGGAGGTCGCGAGCAGCGAGGGGATGGGCACGCGGTCGGGGCCGGTGGCGCGGTCGGACAAGATGATGATGTTCTCGCCCGAGCGCACAGCCTCCTCGGCGCGCTTGCAGAGCTTGTCGAGCGCCTTGCCCATGCCGGCGGCGCCGTGGTCGGCGCCAAAGGTGATGTCGAGCGTGACGGTGCGGAATTGGTTGTCGGCGACCTCGCCGATACCCCGGATGCGCTCCAGATTGTCGTTGGTGAGGATCGGATGCGCCGCCTCGAGCCGCTTCTGCTTCGAGGTGCCTTCGAGATCGAGCAGGTTCGGCCGCGGCCCGATAAACGTCACGAGCGACATGACGAGCTCCTCGCGGATCGGGTCGATCGGCGGGTTGGTCACTTGGGCGAAGTTCTGTTTGAAATACGTGTGCAGCAGCTTGGGCTTGTTGGACAGCGCCGAGATCGGCGTGTCGGTGCCCATCGAGCCGACCGCTTCCTGGCCGGACTCGGCCATCGGCAGCATCAGGAACTTGGTGCTCTCTTGCGTGTAGCCGAACGCCTGCTGGCGATCGAGCAGGCTGACATTGGTGCGCGGCGCGGGCGCGGCGCCCCCGGGCAGCTCATGCACGCGGATCTGGGTGCGGTTCAGCCATTGCTGATAGGGGTGCGCCGAGGTGAGCTCGGCCTTGATCTCCTCGTCGGAGACGATGCAGCCCTTCTCCAGGTCGATTAGCAGCATCTTGCCGGGCTGGAGCCGCCATTTTTCGACGATGGTTTCCTCGGCGATCGGCAGCACGCCGCTCTCCGAGGCCATGATGACCAGGCCGTCGTCGGTGACGAGGTAGCGCGCGGGGCGCAAGCCGTTGCGGTCGAGCGTGGCGCCGATCTGGCGGCCGTCGGTGAAGGCCATGGCCGCCGGGCCGTCCCACGGCTCCATCAGGCAGGCGTGATACTCGTAAAAGGCGCGGCGCTTCGCATCCATCAGCGGATTGCCGGCCCATGCCTCGGGGATCAGCATCATCGCCGCATGCGCGAGCGAGTAGCCGCCCTGCACCAGGAATTCGAGCGCGTTGTCGAAGCAGGCGGTGTCGGACTGACCTTCGTAGGAAATTGGCCAGAGCTTCTCGATGTCGGGACCGAACAGCGGCGAGGACACGCTCGCCTGGCGTGCCGCCATCCAGTTGAGATTGCCGCGCAGCGTGTTGATCTCGCCGTTATGGGCGACCATGCGGTAGGGGTGGGCGAGCTTCCAGGACGGGAAGGTGTTGGTCGAGAAGCGCTGATGCACGAGCGCGAGCGCGGAGGCGAACAACGGATGATGCAGATCGGGGTAATACGCTGCGAGCTGATAGGCGAGGAACATGCCCTTGTAGACCAGCGTGCGGCAGGACAGCGACACGGTATAGAAACCGATGTCGCGACCGCCGGTATCGCCGTTGATGATGTTGGAGATCACCTTGCGCAGCACGTAAAGCCTGCGCTCGAAATCGTCCTCGTCCTCGACGTGGGGCCCGCGACCGATAAACACCTGGCGCTGCGTCGGCTCGGTCTCGATCACCGATGCCGACAGGCAGGAATTGTCCGACGGCACGTCGCGCCAGCCAAGCAGCTTCAAGCCCTCCGCCTCGACGACGCGCTCGACAACGGACTCGCAATAGATGCGCTGCGCGCGATTACGCGGCATGAACATGTGGCCGACGGCGTAATGGCCGGGCCCGGGTAGCTTGATCCTGAGCGGAGCCGTGACCTCCTTCAGGAATTCATGCGGAATCTGCACCAGGATGCCAGCGCCGTCGCCGGCCAGCGGGTCCGCGCCCGTCGCCCCGCGATGGGTGAGGTTCTCCAGGATCTGGATGCCATGCTCGATGATCTTGTGGCTCGGTCGACCCTTGAGGTCGGCGACGAAGCCGACGCCACAGGCGTCATGCTCGCGCTTCGGATCATAGAGTCCTTGCGCGGGCGGCGGCGAAGGCCACGCCGAATTTGCCGAACGCGAAAACGACCCACCAGATGCCATCGTCACATGAAACCTCGGCCACGCCTCACGCCCGCCAGAAAAGCCTTGGCCAGCGGCCGGACCTTCATCAGCTAAGAGCGTGTAGCGGCTGAAAGCGAAGACCCGGCTAAAGTGTTGGCGGAGACCCTGAAGCGCTCCCGCCGTAGTCTCCGGACA
>Ga0105247_10002090_pt1 | contig 13815 bp, 7 predicted proteins | sample KBSS24metaG_FD_81519 | JGI IMG/M metagenome (GOLD analysis project Ga0105247, IMG submission 81519) | Switchgrass rhizosphere microbial communities from Kellogg Biological Station, Michigan, USA - KBS S2-4 metaG | ecosystem: Host-associated > Plants > Roots > Rhizosphere > Soil | place...
GGGGAGCGCCGCGTGGTAGAAGCGCGCGCCGTAGCAGGTCCCCGCGTACCAGTAGAGCGTGTAGAGCGCGACCACCGCGATCGAGGGCGCGACGAGGACCGCGCGAGCCTTCGCCGCGCCGGCGTCGCGCGGGCGGCGCGGGGCGAACGCGGCGGCCGCGGCGAGGAACGCGAGCGGACCGCCGCCCGCGAGGAGGAGCCACGCGCGCAGGTTGTCGCCCGTGTTGCTCAGCGCGTTCGTCGCGTCGTGGCTCCCGCGCACGCTGCTGTCGCAGCCGCGCTCGCGGCCGAAGCCGAGGTCGTTGCACCCGGGGTGATAATGGAACCCCGGGTCGTCGGAAGGCGGGAGGTGCTCGTCGAAGTACGCGGTCTGCGGGAAGCGCGTCGCGTGACCGGTGAGCCGCGCGTTGTAGGCGCCGAGGAGCAGCGCGGCGGCGGCGAGCGGCGCGGAGGCGACGGCCCACGTCGCCCGCGGCGCGCGCGCCAGGGCGATCGCGGCGAAGAGCGTCGCCGTGAGCGCGATCGCGCACAGCGGTCGCGTGAGGACGATGGCGCCGCACGCCGCGCCCGCGAGCAGGACGGACCGCGGGCGGATCGCGCGGCGCGGGGAGGCGCGGACCGCCTCGACGCCCGTCGCGACGACCACGGCGCCGGCGAGGGCCACGAGGGTGTGCGACATGAGGCTCGCGGCGAGGACGATCGCCTGCGGGCTGAGCCCGTAGACGACGGCGGCGAGGACGCGGGCGCGCGCGCCTCCGGCCGCGCACGCGGCGCGGCCGACCCACCACGTCGTGACGGCGTGGAGGATCGGGTTCACCCACGAGGGGGCGCGCAGGAGCACGCCGACGGCGAGGAGCGCCGGCCACCCCGGCGGGAAGATGGAGAAGCGCGCCCAGCGGTCGTCGACGAACCACATCGTGAACGCGGCGCGCGGGAGCGCGACGTCGGCGACGAGCCGCCCCGCCGCGAACGTGCGCGCTTGCAGCATGTAGGCGATCTCGTCCATCACGTGCGGCACGTCCTCGAGCGCGTCGTGCGCGAGGTACCGCGCCGCGAGCGCCCCGAGGACCGCGCAGGCCACGACCCAGCCCCGGCCCGATCGCGGATCGCTCCACGGCTCGCTCGACGGGGCGACAGCTTCGCCCCGCGGGATCGGGTCGGCCGGATCGTGCGGGGTCATGGGGCGGATGCGAGGCGGGAGCGGCGGCGCGGGGGGCGCGGCGATCCGGCGCCGTCGGACCGTCCGGCGCGAAAGGAGGTACACGAAGCGCGCCGGTTTGTCCTCCGTCGTCGGCGCGCCCGCGGTGATAGAACGGCCGAGAGCTCGCGCTCGGGCTCGCTCGATGACGACGCGGAACCCACGAACGCCGCCCCTCGACGCACCGCGGACGCGCGCGCCGGCGCGCCGGCGGCGACGGCCGCGCGCCTGGCGCGCGCTCGTGCTCGTGGCGTGCGTCCTCGCGATCGTCTGCGCGCACGCGATGGCGATCCGGTACCAGAAGATCGCGAACGTCGACGAGGCGTACGCCGCGTCGATCGGCGAGCGCCTCCTCGAGGGGTTCAAGCTGTACGACGGGGCGGTGAGCCAGCGCGGGCCGCTGATGTACTACGCGTTCGAGCTCCTCGCGAAGGTCTTCGGGTGGGACAACGTCCTCGCGATCCGGCTCGCGGCGCTCGCGTCCTCGCTCGCCCACCTCGGGCTCGTGTACGGGGCGGCCCGCGCGCTCCTGTCGCGCCGCGCCGCGGTGATCGCCGCGGCGATGGTGGCGTACGCGCTCGCGTTCGGGATGCGGAGCGAAGAGGGGCTCGCGCTCCACGGCGAGACGCTCCTCGTCCCGCCGCTCTTCGCCGGCGCGGTCCTCGGCGCCTGCGCGATGCGGGCGCCCGCGGGCTCGGCGGCCCGCGCGGTCCGCCTCGCGCTCGCCGGCGTGCTCCTGAGCGCCGCGGCGTGCGTGAAGCAGACGGTGCTCGTCCACCCGCTGCCGCTCGCCGTGTGGCTCGTCGCCGAGCGCGTCCGCGGCGACGGCGCGCGGGCGGGCCTCGCGCGCGACCTCGGGACGCTGGCCGCGTCGTTCGCGCTCCTCCCCGCGGCGCTCCTCGCCCACGCCGCGCGCGAGGGGACGCTCCGCTCGCTCCTTTATTACTGCGTCACGTACAACCTCACGGTCCACACGCGGCCGATGAACGAGTTCGCGGGCTGGTTCGGGCCGGTGCTCGAGCAGAGCGCGCAGCAGCCGCTCTTCTTCGTGGCGGTCGGGACGGCGCTCGCGATGCTGGCGCGCGCCGCGTGGCGGCGAGGCGCCGCGCTCTACCGCACGCGGTGGCGCGGCGAGCTGACCCGCGGCTTCGGCGTGCGCGGGTACATGGCCCTCCACTTCGCGCTCGCGTTCGCGGTGGCCGCGTCGGTGCCGCAGCTCTTTCGCCACTACTACCTCGTGCCGCTGCCGTTCCTCGCGTTCGTCGTCGCGGCGCACGTGGACGACGCCGCCCGGGGCGCGCGCGCCGCGGCGCTCCTCCGCGCCGCGCTCGTCGGGTGCGCCGCGATCTGGGGCTTCGCGAGCTTTCAGCTCGCGTACGTGCGGCGCAAGGTCGAGGGGCGCGTCTCGCACGACGCGGTCGTCGAGGACGTCGCGAGGTACGTCGCGTCGACGACCGCCCCCTCCGACCGCGTCTTCGTCTGGGGCTTCTCGCCCTGGCTCTACACGTACTCGCACCGGCGGCCGGCCGGGAGGTTCGTCTTCATCACGTACCCGATCGGCTTCGTCCCGTGGTTCTGGCACGCGTGGGACCTCGAGGCGGACCGCGTCGTCCCCGAGACGATGGACCAGCTCCTCTCCGATCTCGAGCGCGAGGACCCGAAGGTGATCGTCGACGCCGGGAGCGTCCTCATCGCGCGCCCGATGCGGGCGTACGAGCGGCCGTCGGCGTTCTTGCACGCGAGGTACTGCTTCGACGTACGGATCGGCGCGTACGACGTGTACCGCCGCAGGGCCGCGGGCGGCTGCGCCGACGACGCGTTCCCGAGGCAAGCGCCGCCCGTCGACTACGAAGGGCACCCGATGACCGTCCCCCTCCCGACCACGGTCGACGCCCCCACGTCGCGCCCGCTCCCTCCGGGGAAGACCGAAGGCGCGACCCCGCGTCGCTTCGACCCGTCGCGCCGCGCCTGCTTCGACCCGGCGAGGCGCCGCCGCTCGCCGGCGCCGCCGCGGCTCGCGTGCGCGCCGGCCCGGGACGACGCGGGCGACGACGGCGCGTCGACGGAGCCCACCTCGGGCGACGACCCGGACCTCACGTGCCGCCCCGAGCCGCCGTGAACGACGGCGGCGCGAAGGGGCTGGCGGGGGGCGGCGGCGCGAAGGGCGGCGCGCCGTCGCGCGGGGCGAAGCGGGCGCGCCTCGCCGGGGCGGCGTTCGTCCTCGCGGGGCTCGCGATCCGCGGCGCGATCGCGCTGCGGGCGATCGACGTGGTCGACGCGCTCTTCGTCCCCGACGACACGTACTACACGCTCGGGATCGCGCGCTCGATGGCGCGGGGCCTCGGGCCGACGGTCGACGGCGTCCACCTGACGAACGGGTTTCAGCCGCTGGTCGCGTTCCTGCTCGTGCCCGTGTTCGCGGTGACGCGCGATCCGGACGCGCCGCTCCGCGCGGCGTTCTTGCTGCTCGCGGCGTGCGACGCGATCACGGCGCTGGCGCTCGGCGCGATCGCTCGCCGCGCGGCGACGCGCCGCCCGGAGATCGCGGGCCTCGCGGCGACGGCCGCCTGGTCGCTCTCGCCGCTCGCCGTGTCGTACGCGCTCGGCGGCCTCGAGACGTCGCTCGCGATCGCGGCGGAGGCGCTCCTCGTCGTCGCGTGGATCCGCGCGCGCGACTCGGGTCGAAGGCGAGACTTCGCGCTCGCCGGCGCGCTCGCGGGCGCGTCGATCCTCGCGCGGATCGACGCGGTGTTCCTGGTCGGCGCGCTCGGCGCGTTCGAGCTCGCGCGCGGACGGCGGGGGGGCGCGCTCGTCGCGGCGGCCGGGGGCGCCGCCCTGGTGCTGCCGTGGTGGTCGTACGAGCTCCTGCGCTTCGGCACGGTCGTCCCCGAGAGCGGCGCGGCGGTGCGCGCGCAGGCGGCGGTGCACCAGGCGCTCCACCTGACCGCGCCGAAGCAGCTCGCGTGGGCGGTCGGCGCCGTGCTCGAGGCGCCGATCGGGCGCGCCCTCGATCTGCGCCGCTTCTTCTTCGAGCACGTCGAGCTCGGCCTCGCCGCCACGGCGGCCGCCCTCGGCGCGGTGGGGCTCGCGATCGCCCGCGGCGTCCGCGAGGACCCGCGCGCCGCGGCGCCGGTGCGCGCGCACCTCGCGTTCGGCGCCGCGTGCTGGCTCTTTTACGCCCTCTACGTCCCCGCGGTGTGGTTCTTCCCGCGGTACACGAGCCCGATGCACGTGACCTCCACGCTCCTCCTCGCGCTGCTCGTCGCGTGGGCGTGGGAGCGCGGCGCGTCGATCGGATCGCGGCGCGCCGCCGCCGCCGGGCCGATCGCGCTCGGCGTCGTCGCGGCGCTCCCGGGCGTCGAGTCGCTCCGCTACCTCGTCTACGCGCCGCCGAACGGCACCATGGACGCCGCGCTCCACGGGGCGAAGGGGTACCGCGCGCCCGAGCGATGGATCGCCTCGCGGGCGCCGCGCGGGGCGGTCATCGGCGCGCTCCAGTCCGGCGCGCTCGCGTACTACGCCGACGGCGCCGGCGTCACGGTCGTGAACCTCGACGGCGTCGTCGATCGCGACGCGGCGCTCGCCTTCCGCAGGCGCGACACCGCGGCGTTCGCCCGCTCGCGCGGCGTCACGCACCTCGCCGACTTCGAGTTCAACCTCGACGTCTTCCTCCGCTACGGGGGCGATCCGCGCCTCGACGCGTCGAGCCTGCGCGTCGTCGCGCGCGCCGCGCCGCAGGGGATCGATCGCGTGACGCTCGTCGAGATCGCCTGGCCGCGCTGACCAAGGAGGCGCGGGCCGCCGCGCCGCTCGCCTATTTCCCGCGCCGCTGGAGCTGCTGGCGCGCGGCGGTCGCGACGGCGCCGGTGACGTTCTTGCTGCGGGCGAGCGCCTTGAGCTCGTGCTCGCGCAGGTGCTGGATCAGCCGCGCGGCGAAGACGAACGGCGTGCGCGGGTTGGACACGAGGTTCCACTTGATGGTGTGCGATCGGGTCCACTCGCGATCGGTCGCGATGATCCGGAGGACGTCGTCGGAGACGCTGCGGCTCGCGCTGATCTGCGCGATCTCGCTCTCCTGGATGTGCGGGCTCCGCGCCGCCGCCTGCGCGATCAGTTTGTTCTGGTCGCGCACGAGGATCATCCGGTCGCTGGCGGTGCCGACCATCGCGCGGCGGATCTTCTGCGACACGGTCATCTGCGCGAGCTGCGCGTACAGCGGGACGTGCGTCGCGTCCACGCGCTCCTCGCCCGTCTCCTCGTCGAGCTGGAACGCGTCCGAGGTCCCCGGGTCGAGCGCGATCGCCTGCGCGATCGCCTCGGCCTCGGCGAAGAGCACGTCGTCGGGCGTCGGCTCGGCCTGGGGCAGGGCGATCAGCTCGTTCACGATCGCGGCGGAGGCCTCGCGGAAGGCCGGGATGCCCGACAGCTCGACGCGGTTTCGCACCGCGAGCTCGAGCACGCGGTCCGCCGTCGACATCCGCGTCGCCTTGTTCATGTAGAGGCGCTCGATGATCGCAGGGGTCTCGAGGAGGCGCTGCTCGTTGGTCGCGATCAGCTCGCACACCGCCTCGCTCGCGACCTCGGCCGCCGCGGCCACGGTGGCCGGATGGATCTGCGGCAGCGCGAGGAGCCGCTCCATCATCGAGGCGTCGCGCGCGTACCGCGGCGCCAGCGCGTCGATCGCCGCGGCGTGGAGATCGCGCGTGATCGCGCCGGCGACCAGCGGCGGCGGGAGCGCGTCGAGCGTCCTCCTCGCCGTCTCGGCCACCGCGAAGTCCTCCGACGACGCGAGGAGCACGACGATCGCGAGCGCCTCGGGCGGCTTCACCCCCGGCGCCACGCCCTTCGCCGCGAGCTGGCGGAGCGGCGCGGGCGTCTTCGGGTCGACGACGCGCGCCGCGGCTGGCGAGAGGCTCGCTACGTCGAGCTGAGGGCGATCCGGTGCGATCATGCGATCATGGGGGTGGGCGGCGCCGGCGCCCCGCGAGCCCGCGCCGCGCTCGGCAGCACGCGGCCTGGCGCGCGTCGGATGGACGCATTATTCTCGGGGTTCTACGACGTTAGCACGGGCTGATCGCGGCGCTCGTGGGGTGAAAGCGCGGGAAGGCGCGGAGGAGAGCGAGCCGATGGGTGTCTTCAATTTCGTCAAGAGCGGCGTGCGCGAGATGATGATCGCGCGCCCGGATCACCTCAAAAACCTCCTCTGCTTCAAGCACCCCGATCAGAACTTCCCGATGTACTCGCAGCTCACCGTCGACAGCGACGAGGTGGCTGTCTTCTTCAAGGACGGGCGGGTGGTCGGCGTCCTGCCGCCGGGGCGCCACACCCTCCACACGCAGAACATCCCGTTCTTGAACGCCATCGTCACGAGCTACACCGGCGGGCAGGTGTTCATCTCGGAGCTCTTCTTCGTGCGGATGACGCCGAAGCGGAACATCCCGTACGGCGACGAGCTCGGCCCGATGATCGACCCGTACACCGGCGTCACCGTCACGCCGCGCGTGTACGGCGAGCTCTCGCTCGTCGTCGTCGACCCGGTGCGGTTCGTCATCGGCTACCACGGGCAGTCGGGCTTCGACGACGTCGACAACGACACCTGGGTGAAGAAGCTCTTCTTGATCGGCGTGCGGCAGACGCTCGGCGACCTGTGCGAGGTGGACCAGGTGTCCCTCCTCCTCATGGCGTCGAAGACGCAGAAGATGATCGAGCTGATGATGGCGAAGGCGCCCGACCTCGCCGAGATGGGGGTGCGCATCCAGCAGATGGGCGCGCCGCACATCAACTTCAGCGACGGCGACAAGGCGCGCCTCACCGCCGCGGCCGACGAGCTCGGCGCCGCCGACCGCGAGGTGAAGAAGAAGCAGAAGATGATCGCCGGGGCCCGGGCCGACGCCGAGGCGAAGCAGTTCGAGATCGACCAGAAGTTCCAGCAGGACGCGCGCTACGTGCAGCAGCTCGCCGGCAACTACCAGAGCTACGCGGCCGGGCAGGCGGTGATGGGCGCGGGGCAGGGGATGGCGGCGCACGGCGTCGGCGGCGGGATCGCCGGGCTCGGCGCGCAGGCGGCGATCGGCGTGAGCATGGGGTCGGCGATGGCGGGCGGCTTCGCCCCGCAGACCGGCTCGTCGCCCCAGTTCCCGATCGGCGCGCCGCCCGCGGGGCCGCTGGTGACGTGCGGCAAGTGCGGCGCGCACCAGCCGTCGGGGAAGTTCTGCAGCGAGTGCGGCACCTCGCTCGCGCAGCCGAAGAAGTTCTGCACGTCGTGCGGCGGCGAGCTCGCCGCGACGGCGAAATTTTGCCAGGGGTGCGGCACCCCGGCGGCGGGCGGCCGGTCGCCGTCGGTGCCTCCCGGCGGCTGACCCGCCGCGGCGGACGCGCGGCGCGCCGCCCCTTCGTATAAGATGGCCAGGTGATCCGTCAGGCGCTGGCCGTCTCGTTCGCGCTCGCGCTGTGGCGCGGCTCGTGCGGCGACGTCGACTCGCCGCCGAGCAGCGTGAACGCGCCGTGTACGCGCAGCCGCGATTGCAAGCAAGGGCTCGCGTGCGTCCGCGGCGTGTGCGCGCCGCCCGACCCGAGCGACGCCGCCGCCCCGGAGGACGCGGGCGATGGCTGACACCGTCGACATCCGCGGGCAGATCCGGCGGTGCCCCGACTGCGGCGCGCAGTACGGTCTGAGCGCGACGTTCTGCCCGTTCGACGGGCAGCCGCTCGTCACCGAGCGGTGGGAGCCGGTCGTCGACACGCTGATGGGGACGCTCGTCGATCAGCGCTACGAGGTGGTCGCGGCGATCGGCGAGGGCGGGATGGGGACCGTGTACAAGGTCCGCCACGCCGCGCTCGGCCGGCCGTTCGCCATGAAGGTCCTGCGGCGCGACCTCGCGAGCGACGACAAGCTCGCGGCGCGCTTCATCCAGGAGGCGAAGGCGACCGCTGCGGTGAAGCACCCGAACGTGGTCGCGATCACCGATTTCGGCCGCCTCCCCGACGGGCGCCCCTACTTCGTGATGGAGCTGTGCAACGGGCAGACGCTGTCGCAGGCGCTGAAGACCGAGGGGCCGCTCGATCCGGGCCGCGCCGCGCGCATCGGGGTGAAGGTCGCGCGCGCGCTCGCCGCGGCGCACGAGGCCGGCGTCATCCACCGCGATCTCAAGCCCGAGAACGTGTTCTTGATCGCCGCGGCGAGCGGCGAGGTGGACGTGCGGGTCGTCGATTTCGGCGCCGCGCTGATCGTCGGCGGCGGGCGCATGACGAAGACCGGCGTCGTCTTCGGGACGCCCCATTACATGTCGCCGGAGCAGGCGAGCGGCCAGGCGATCGATCACCGCGCGGACATCTACGCGCTCGGGATCATCCTGTACGAGATGCTCACCGGGAAGGTGCCGTTCGAAGCGGACACGTTCATGGGCGTCCTCAGCAAGCACATGTTCGTCACGGCCGCGCCGCCGAGCGACGCCCTCGGCAAGCCCGGCGCGCTCGGCGCGCTCGACGAGGTGGCGCTCCACGCGATCGAGAAGCACCCCGATCGGCGCTACCTGACGATGGAGGCGCTGGCGCGCGATCTCGACGCGTCGGTCCGCGCGGCGTCGGACGGGTCGATCGAGATCGCGGCGAGCCTGGGCGACGTGCGCGGGTCGGCCGGGGCGTCGGACGGCTCGTCGATCGACGTGCCGATGCGGCCGGCGTGGCCGTTCGATGTCTCGCCGTGGGCGCTTTTGGCGGTGTTCCTCGTCGCGGCGTCGGTCACCGTCTTCGCGACGCGCTCGCTCCAGCGCGCGCCGCAGGGGCCCGCGCCCGCCGGATCGTCGGTCGCGGCGTCGGCGCCGGGCGCGCCCGTGCCGGCCACGCCCGCCTCCGCGGGGCCGATCGCGCCGAACGGATCTCCGCCCGCCGTCGCGTCGGCCGTCGCGTCGCCGATCCCGCCCGCGGCGCAGCCCGGCGCGGCGGCGCAGCCCGCCGCGACGCCGGCGTCGACGGACGATCCGAACGGCGCGCGGTCCGGACAGGTCCCCGCACCCGCGGTGCACCCAGGTGCGCGCGGGGGGAGCGCGGGGCCGGCTCCGTCGAGCGGCGCCGCGCCGCCGCGCAAGCCGTCCTCGGGAGCGGACGAGTTCCGCGATCCATGGGGGAAAAAATAGCGACGAAAAAACGCCGCGAAAGCGCCCAGATAGTGCGGAGAGGCGCCTCCCTCGGGTACGCTCGTCCCCGCCGTGGCAAAGCAACAGCTCCTCCTCGTCGACGCCGATCCGCGCAGCCTGCGGGTGCTCGAGGTCAGTCTTCGTAAGGCGGGCTACAGCGTGACCACGGCGATCGACGGGCTCGACGCGCTCACCAAGCTCGAGCTGTCGACGCCGGATCTGGTCCTCTCCGACACGCGCCTGCCGAAGCTCGACGGCTACGCGCTGGTCCGCCGGCTGAAGGAGCGCCCGGAGTGGGCGCCGATCCCGGTCGTCTTCCTCACCAGCCAGAAATCGGTCGAGGACAAGATCCGCGGGCTCGAGCTCGGGGTCGAGGACTACCTCACGAAGCCGATCTTCGTGCGCGAGCTCCTCGCCCGCGTGAACCTGCTCCTCGCGCGGCGCACGCACGACACGATCACGACGCGCCAGTCGACGCGCACCCGCTTCTCCGGGTCCATCCAGGACATGGCGGTGGTCGATCTCCTGCAGACGTTCGAGGTGTCGCGCAAGAGCGGCGTCGTCCATTTGAAGGCCGGCGAGCACGACGCGCACATCTACTTCCGGGAGGGGAAGATCGTCGACGCCGACCTCGGCAAGCTCCGCGGCGAGGAGGCGATCTACCGCGCCCTCGTGTGGAACGAGGCCGAGTTCGAGGTCGAGTTCTCCGCGGTGCGCAACGACGACATCATGGAGACGTCCACGCAGGGGATCCTCATGGAGGGGATGCGGCGCGTGGACGAGTGGGGGCGCCTCCTCGAGCAGCTCCCGCCGCTGTCGACGATCTTCGAGATCGACCACGCGCAGCTCCTCGAGCGGCTCAACGAGATCCCCGACGAGCTCAACGGGATCTTGCGCCTCTTCGACGGCAAGCGATCGCTCATGGAGGTGGTCGACGAGTCGCCGTTCGAGGACCTGTCGACGCTGTCGACGATCTCCAAGCTGTACTTCGAAGGGCTCCTTCTGCCCGTGGCCGACATGCGTGATCGCGCGGTCGAAGACCACGTGATCCCCGCCGAGCCGGGCGCGTCGGACACGACGAAGCCGCCGCCCACCGCGGTCGACGAGATGCTCGTGGTCCCCGCGGCGGACAGCATCGCGCCGCCGCCGCTCGCGATCCCGCCGCCGGACATCGATCGCGCGCGCCTCGCCGCGCCGCGCGCGCCCGCGACCGAGGTGTTCCCGCCGCCGGGCGACGACGGCTTCGCCGCGATCGCCGAGGTGCCCCGCTCCGCCCCGGCCAAGGTGCCGGCCGTCGCCGCGGCTCCCGCCGCGCCGGAAGAGGGCGCGCGCGGAGGGCACGGCTCGGACGAGCGCGAAGGCGCCGGCGAAGAGGAAGAAGACGAACCGGACGGCGACGACGAGCCCGAGGAGTCCGAGTCCGACGGCGACGACGAGGCGGACGGCGACGAAGCCGACGACGAAGAGCGCGACGAAGACGAAGAAGACGGCGAGAGCGACGAGGACGACGACGAGGACGAGGACGAGGACGAGGACGAGGACGAGGACGAGGACGATCCTGCCGCCGCCGCCGCCGAGTCGACCGAGAAGATCTTCGACACGACGCAGACGGAGCGGATGGCGCCCCCGGCCCGCGCGACCTCCGCGTCCGACGCCGGCGACGACGAGGACCTCATCACCAAGCGCACGGCGATCGGCCGAGGCCGAAGGCCGATGCGCGTCGGCGACGAAGAGAGCGACGCGGCCGCGGCGATCCGCGACGACCGCGGGCGCACCTTCCGCAACGTCGTCGGCGTCGCGGTGACGGCGCTCGTCGTGTTCGTGGCCGGCATCGCCTACGTCCGCCACCACGAGGCCGAGGCGCGCGCGCGCGCGAACGGCGTCGCCGAGACCGCGCGCGGCGCGCACCCGCCGGATCCGCCGCCGCCGATCCCGCCGCCGGAGCCCACCGCGCCCGAGCCGACCCAGGAGCCGGCGCCCAGCGCGGCGCCGAGCGTGACGGCCAGCGCGGCGCCGGCCGTCGCGCCGCGCGCCCTCCGCGCGCAGGCGCTGCGCGCGCTCGAGCGAAACCACGCCGCCGAAGCCGTGACGCTCGCGACCCAGTCCGTCACGGGCGATCCGACCGACGCGGAGGCGTGGCTGATCCTCGGCGCCGCGTACGACGCGCAGCGCGATCTCGCGCACGAGCGCGAGGCGTACAGGAGCTGCATCCAGCAGGGGAAGGGGCCGCGCGTCGCCGAGTGCCGCGCGCTCCTCCGCTGACGCGCCGTCAGCCGGCGCGGACGCGCGGGTCGAGCGCGGCGTAGAGGAGGTCGGCGGCCAGGTTCGCGAGGACGATCGCCGTCGACGTCACGATCACCGTCCCGAGGAGCAGCGGCCCGTCGCGATCGAGGAGCGCGTTCACGCCGAGCGAGCCGACGCCGGGCCAGCGGAAGATCGACTCGACCACGACCGCGCCCGACGCGAGCGCGCCGAGATCGAGCGCCACCGCGGTCGCGAGCGGGACCAGCGCGTTCCGCGCGCCGTGCGCGACCAGGACGCGCAGCGGCGACGCGCCCTTCGCCCGCGCGGTGCGGACGTAGTCCTCGCCGAGCGCCCACCGCACCTCGTCGCGGACGAGGCGCGTGTAGTACGCAGCTCCGAAGAGGCCGAGCGCGATCGCCGGGAGCACCAGGCTGCGCGCGTGATCCGCCGCCGTCTGCCCGTACCCGTCGAGCGGCAGGAGGCGGAGGCGGTGCGCGAAGACGTACTGGAGGAGGAGCCCGGTGACGAACGTCGGGACGCTCACCAGGACGAGCGAGGCGGCCACGAGCCCGCGATCGAGCGCCCGGCCGCGCCGCGCCGCCGCCGCGATCCCCGCCGCGGCCCCGGCGGCGAGCTGGACGGCGAGCGCCGCGACCGCGAGGAGGAGCGTCCGCGGCAGCCGCTCCGCGAGGATCGTGACGACCGGGCGCCGCTGCTGGTAGCTCCGGCCGAGGTCGACGTGGACGGGCCCGAACGTCGCGCACCCGTCGTGATCCTTCGGCGGATCGCCCGCGCGCGCGACGTGGACGGCGCGCCGCAAGAACCGCGCGTACTGCGCGCCGAGCGGCAGATCGAGCCCGAGCTGCGCGCGGAGCCGCGCGACGTCGGCCGGGCGCGCCTGGGGCCCGGCGACCATCCGCGCCGGATCCGACGGGAGCGCGTGGTGAAGGAGGAACGCGATCGACGTCACCGCCCACACGACGAAGGCCGCCCACGCGGCGCGGCGGAGCGCGTACGTCACGGCCCAAGCCCCCGCGTCGCGCGGCCGCGAGCGCCCGAGGCCGCGAAGGGGCTCGCCTCCGCGCCGTCGCTCGGCCCGGCCGTCGGCCGCGCGAAGGGCGCCGGGCCGGCGCTCGCGCGGGGCGTCGCGCGCGCCCCGGAGCCGAAGATCGCGCCGAGCGCCGAGGGCGCGAGGACGCCGGCGCGCCGCGCGACGGAGGACGCCGCGCGATCGATCCACGCGCGCGTCACGTCCTCCTGCCACACCGGGTGGACGCGGAGGCCGCGGACGTACGGCTGGTGCACGGCGTACCAGCGGAAGCCGTGGGTGAAGGCCCACGGCGCGTCGTCGCGGAGGATCGCGTCGGCCTCGTCGTAGAGGCGCTGGCGCGCCGGAGGATCGAGCTCGGCGTGCGCGCGAGAGACGACCTCGTCGAAGCGCGGGCTCGCGTAGAACGACGAGTTGTTGCTGTCCTCGTCGTTGATCGATCGCGAGGCGAAGACCGACTCGTAGAAGTCGGCCGCGTCGGGGAAGTCCTCGTTCCACCCCTGGTTCGACATCGGCGAGCGGCCGCGGCGGTGGGTCGTCGCGAGGTACGTCGCGAAGCTCACGATCTTGAGCTCGAGGCGCAGGCCGATCCGCGCGAGGTCCTGCTGGAGCACCTGCGCGGTGTACTCGGAGTACGCCTGGCGCGACGTCGTGTACTCGATCGCGTACGGATAGCCGCCCCGGCCGGTCGCGGGATCGTAGGGGTAGCCGGCGCGCCTCATGTGCTCGAGCGCCGCGGCGAGGTCGTAGGTCTGCCCGGGCGCGGCGCGGCTCGATCCGGCGACGTCGCCGGGGACGAAGTGCCCGCTCGGCAGGACGTTGGTCGCGCGGAGGAGGCGGTAGTGATCGCGATCGATCGCCGCGGCGACGGCGCGCCGGACCTCGACGTTGTCGAACGGCGCGAGCTCGACGTTCATGTTCTCGCCGTACGCGGCGGTGTCGGCGCCGTACGCGCCGAGCTCCCTCCACCGCGGATCGCGGAGGAGCCGCTGCGTCGCGTCCTGCGTGAGATCGCGGACCACGTCGAGATCGCCGTCCTCGAACTGGAAGCGCTCGGTCGCGACGTTCATCCGGTACGTGAACGTGACCGCGTCGAGGCGGGGGAGCCCGGGGCGGAAATAGCCGGGGTGGCGGCGCAGGGTGAGGCTCCGGCCGCGGTCCCACCCGCCGCCTTCGAGGCGGAACGGCCCC
>Ga0105247_10002091_pt1 | contig 13808 bp, 12 predicted proteins | sample KBSS24metaG_FD_81519 | JGI IMG/M metagenome (GOLD analysis project Ga0105247, IMG submission 81519) | Switchgrass rhizosphere microbial communities from Kellogg Biological Station, Michigan, USA - KBS S2-4 metaG | ecosystem: Host-associated > Plants > Roots > Rhizosphere > Soil | place...
CGTTCATCAGCACGAGAAATGGCAGAACGACGACGGGCATGATGACCACCGTGAGCGCGACGGAGATGAGCGTGACCCGCAGCGGGTCGAATCCAAGCGTCGCGATGGCCACGCCGAGAAGGAGCATGAGGGTGAATGCCGCGACGAAGCGGCTGACGTCGCGACGCTTCTTGTCGATGCCCCAGGTCCATCCAAGTGCCTGGCCCAATACGTACCCGCCGTTGAGCGCGATCTCGACCGCGGCCCCGAAGCAGCCGATGCCCAATGACAACGCGAACAGCACGACCGCCCAGCGCCCGAAGACCGGCACGAACATCTGGGCCGCCTGTTCATACGTATCGACCTTCACGTGTTGAGGACCGAGTACGACTGCCGCCGTGATGAGGCACCCCATCGCCACGGTGCTGCCGAAACCCATGCCGAGAAACGCGGTGACGCGGTTGATCCACACGTCCTTTTCGGTCCATTTTTCCTCGATCGCTCCGGACGAATAGAAGTTCAGAAGGTACGGACTGACGGTGGCGCCGACGATACTCACGGCGAGAAAGGCATATCGGGTGAGGTCGTGATGGGGCGTCGATGGAATGAAGCCTTCCGCAATCGAACGTGGATTGGGGTGCAGCCGCCAGGCCGCGACGACGAACGACAACGTGACCATCCCCAACAGGCCGATGCCGTCCTCAATCACGCTGAAATTGCCGAACCAGAGGATCAGCCACGCGGCCACGCCAAGCGGCAGGATCCACCATTGGAATCCGATGCCTGTGAGCATCTTGACGGCGATTGCGGCTCCCCCGAGCTCCGCTGTGAGCAACAGGACATCGATGACGAATTCGGCGCCGAGCGGAACCACGTGAAAGTGAAAGCCGAACCGCTCGCGGACCGCGGCCGCCATCGAGCGTTTCCCGACGGCGGCAACGCGGCCCGCCATTTCGGCGAGTGAAGCGAGAAAGAGCGTTGCCGCGGCGATGGCCCAGAGCAGCGAGAAGCCGAATTCCGCTCCAGCCTGCGCCGACGTCGAGATGGAGCCCACTTCGACAAAGCCGCCGATGCTGGTAATGACGCCGAGCGCAAGGTTGAAGATCTTCCGCAAGACGGTTCAGTAGCCGGCCGCCGGCGCTTCGTCCCCGAGTTTCTGGCCATTGCGCCAGGTGTTGGCACAGAAGGGGTGTGCGAACGGCGACGGTCCATCCGTGGCAGTGAAGACAATGTCGTCGGCGAATTCCCCCTTTTCGGGATCGAGCTGTGCCAGATGACGAATGCGCTTGGCGATCTCGTGGTCGGCGCACGCCGTGTCCCCGCTGATCCCCAGCCCGCCCACGCGAGTCTTGCCTCGGTACAGCGGCACGCCGCCACCGAACGCAATCGATCCGCCGCACACCTTGCCGTTGGTCGCGTTCAGGTCGTGTGGGGCCACGACACAGTCGGCCCGAAACGGATTCGGCTCGGACACGCCCCAGAGGGAATGGCCCGGCTGTGTCAGCGTATAGAGACGGGCGGTGGACAGCGGCGTACCGTCCGTACTGTACGCGTTTGCGGTGTAGGCCTTGGCCTTGGAGATCGCCTGGCTGCCGGGCCATGCGCTCGCGGGATCGTCGGTCGCAACTGCGGTCGCGCACAGCACCCCTTGCCGGTTGACCACTGAGGCCCATTCCATCTGCCCGGAGAACAGCCCGCCCGCCTCCCCTTCGCCGGGAGCCGCGCGCAGCCACTTCTTCAGATCCTCGGCGGACGGCAGATCGGCGCAGCGAGCGCTCGCGCCGCCGGCCTGCGGCGGGCGATTGAGATCTGCGGCGGCGCCTTGTTGCGTTTCCGCCGGGCTCTTCGGAGACGGCGAACAGGCGGCGACGGCGGCGAGACCGCACGAGACGGCGATCAGAACGGCGGAGCGGCAGCGACACATAGGCGTGACCTCTATTCGGCGGGTGGCGGGTTCGTCTCGTTCCGCGTTCGCAGCGACTTGATGTACGTCACGAGCTTCCAGATCTGATCGGGTGTGAGCCGCGGTTGCCACGAAGGCATGCCGTGGGCGCGTCCTTCGGCGATCGAGCTGAACAGTTGCGCGTCACGGTCGCCGTAGATCCAGTCGACGTCGCGCAGGCTTGGGCCCATGCCACCGCCGGCGCGGCCGCCGTGGCAGCCCGAGCAGTTGAAACGGACGAACAGTTGCCGGCCTTCCGCCGTGGCGGTGCGATCCTGCGCGTAGGGGTTGGCCGTCCCGTCCGCGGCATGAGCGGCGCCGGACGCGTCGCCTGACGGTCCGGGCACCGGACCGACGGCGGTCAGCATCGGCGGCGGCGCTGCAGTGGTGCCGCCGCTCGGCGGCGTCCGTCCGCACGCCGTGGTCGTGGCCACGAACAGAAGCAACCGCAAAGACCGCAGAGACCGCTGAGATCTTTTCAAGACAGATCTCTCTCCGCCCTTCGCGGTCTCCGCGGTTTCTTCCGGACGTGGACTGTTCGTCACAGCAAGGGCACTCCGTACGACGTCAGGATCCGGCGAATCTCGGCGTGGCGGCGGACGATGATCGCGTCGAGCGCTTCGCGCAGCATCCGGTCCTCGCGACGCACGCCCATCGCGATGTCGAACGCGAATGCCATCCCGGGCCGCGCCTCGTCCGCGACCGGCACCACGTCGATCGGCGGTGCTTCCCGGCGCGCGTAATAGCCGGCCAGCGGTCCCCAGACCACCGCGAGATCGATCCGGCCGTCCGCGACGGCGTGGACGATGTCCCGTTGGGGATCCGGCTTCGAGTAATCGCCATAGACGGTGTAGCCGCGCACATTCGCGCCGAGATGCCGCGCGGCGAGCGCCTGAGCGGCCGGCGGGTTGTTGTAGTCGTCGCCGGTAATCTGGATGCCAATCGTCAACCGCTGCAGCCGCTCGTCATCGAAGGACCGCACGCGCAAGTGACGATCCCGCCGTGAGACGAAGGCGTAGGATGAACGGTAGTACGGGCGCGTCGCCTGCAGCCCCTGGTACCCGGCCGCCACGCCCATCATCACGTCGCAGCGTTCGGCGGCCAGCGTGTTGCGGACGAAGCCGCGCCGCTGCGGTGACCAGAAGTACGCCAGCGGTCGTCCGAGATCCTGTGCGACGAGCTCGGCGATCTTGTTCTCGAATCCCTGCCGTTTCGCGTTCGAGAATGGCATGTTGTTCGGATCCGAGCAGACCCGCAACGGCGCCGCGCCGGCGCCGACCGTCGCCGCGGCCACGCAGGCCTGAACGGCAGCAGCGCACACGATCGCGAGGAGGCGGCTAGAGTCCGAAGACATACACCACATCTCCCGCTGCCGTGTACTTCTTGATGTCCTTCATCGCCCCGACGACGCCGAGCGCGGCGTAGGGATCGTCGGCGGAGACGTCGGGGAAGGCGACCGCGCCCATCCAGCCGCCGATGCCCGAGTAGACGACGACGTATTGCTTGCCGTCCGGGCCGAGATAGGTCACCGGGTTCGCGACAATGCCGGAGGCGACGTGGAACTTCCACAGCTCCGTTCCCGTTCGCGCATCGACCGCCTTGAACCATCCGTCCATCGTCCCGTAGAAGACGACGTCGCCGCCGGTGGCGAGCACGCCGCTGTAGATCGGAAACTTCTCGTCCTTGACGCCCCACACCTTGCGGTTGTGCGCGACGTCCCACGCGACCAGCTCGCCCTGATAACCGCCGGGGCCGCGGTACATCTTCACGTCGGCGCCGAGGTAAGGCGTGCCGGCGATGTAGTTCGCCTCGATCCCCTCGTAGTCCATGCAGGTGTTGTGCGCGGGGATATAGAGCAGCCCCGTGCGCGGAGAGAAGGCGGAAGGGATGACGTCCTTGGCGCCGGTCGATGAGGGGCAGATCCCCTGCGTCACGGTGCCGAAGTGCGTGCGCCTGGCGGGATCCTCGTTCGGCTTGCCGGTCTTCAGGTCGTAGCCGCTGGCCCAGTTCACCGGCTGGAACGTCTCGGCGGACAGCACCTCTCCGGTTTCGCGATCGAGGACGTAGACGAACCCGGTCCGCCCCGGATGAACGAGCAGCTTGCGCGGCCTGCCGCCGTAGTCCATGTCGATCAGGATGTTCTCCATGATCTCGTCGTAGTCCCACGAGTCGTGCGCGGTCGCCTGATAGGCCCACTTCGCGTCGCCGGTGTCGGCGTCGCGCGCGATGATCGAGCTCGACCACTTGTTGTCGCCCGGGCGAAGATCCGCGTTCCAGACGCCGGGATTGCCGGTGCCGTAGAAGAACAAGTTCGTTTCGGGGTCGTACGAGATCCAGCCCCACACGGTGGACCCGCCGAGCTTCCACTGTTCCGCCGGCCATGACGTGACGCCGAGATCCTTGCCCTGATCCTTGGCATAGAAGGCGTGGAAGCCGGGCCCGATCTTCACGTCGCTGTCGGGGCCGGTATTGAAGGCGCGCCAAGCCTCTTTGCCGGTGGCGACGTCGAGCGCCGCGACGTAGCCGCGGACGCCGAGCTCGCCGCCGGAGTTGCCGACCAGCACGTGGTTCTTGACGACGATCGGTGCACCCGTGAACGTCTCGCCGCGATTGATGTCGCCAACTCTGGTGCGCCAGACTTCCTTGCCGCTCTCGCTGTCAACCGCGACCACCGTCGCGTCGAGCAGGCTGTAGATGATCTTGCCGTCCGCATACGACGCGCCGCGGTTGACGAGGTCGCAGCAGGCGATGCCGACCGCCCGCTGGTCGGGGTGCGGCTCGTAGATCCACTTCACCGCGCCTCCCGGTTTGGTCAGGTCCACCGCGACCAGGTTGTTCGGGAACGGCGTCACGACGTACATCGTGTTGCCGAAGACCAATGGCTGGCCCTCGTGCCCGTGAGGGATGCCGGTGGAGAAAGTGGTCACGACGTGGAGATTCATCACGTTCGTGGTCGTGATCGTGTTCAGGGTGCTGTAACGCAGATTGCCGTAGTCGCCGGCCGGCATCCGCCATTCGCCATGGGACACGTCGGCAACCAGGTGCATCGACCGAGGAGCGCCGGGCACGCTGCCATGCGGCGCGGAGGCGCCGCCGCCGGCCGGGCTCTGGCCGCGGTCGCAGGCGGGCGAGACGAGGGTCGCGAGGGCGGCAACGGCAAGCAGCGGCAAGGCCGGCTGGTATCGCGATCGGCGGTCGGACTCCCTCAGCCATGCCGCGAAGAGCACCAGTCCGCCGCCGGCAAAGATCAGGCTCGCCGGGATCCACATCAGCAGGCCGGCGAGTTGTTGATCCTCGAGCGGCGTGAGGCCCGACGCGCGGGTCGTGAGATAGGGCGCGTACCACACCCGCGGCGAGAGGGTGAGCAGCGCGCCGAGCAAGCCGCCGTGGACGGCGGTCGCAAAGACGTACACGACCGCCGCACCATAGCCGCGACGGCCGTGGCGTCCATGTGCGATACCCCACCAGAACAGCAGCGCCGTGCCGAAGAAGCACAGGTGCTGCGCCACGTGCAGCGCTTCGTGCTCGAGCGCGGCGTCGTACAGCGACGGCAGATGCCAGATCCACAGCGCGATCGCGTGAAGGAGGAACACCGACGCCGGGGCGGTCAGCCGCGCCCACGCGCGCGTCATCGGCGGCTGTCGAACGACCTCGAGCGAGCGGCGGCGCACGCCGGCCGGCGCCGCCCAGAGGAGCGCGATGAGAGGTGCGCTCAGCGCGATCAGCGGCGCCGCGATCACCATCAACAACTCGTGCTGGATCATGTGCGCCGCGAGCCACGTGTCGCTCAGCTCGTCCATCCTCGGCGACAAGGCAATCAGGATCGCGATCCATCCGCACGCGAAGGCCACCGCTTCCCACGGACGAACGCCGCGGCCGTAGCCGGCGCTCCGCCATACCCGCGCCACGCCCGCGGCGTAGACGATCAACGCGAGGCCGAGGCTATAGACAGGCATCCAGCACCCACACGGGAATCGCGCTCGCCAGGATCTGCAGCGCGAACAGGGCGTTCGACGCCAGACCGAGAACCGCCATGAACCGCGCCCGCTGGCGCGGATCGCCGCCGTCGGTCGAGGCGCCGGCCGGCGTGTGCCGCAGCGCTATGAACGACAATGTGGCGCCGCCGGCAACGATCGCGAGCGCGCCGAAGGTCAACGCGTGCAGCACCGACTGACGCTGGCTGGCGCAGCTCCAATGAACGAGGGCATAGCTGATCGTGAGATCGATCGCCCAGATCACCGGGCCGGCGACGATGCCGGTCCATAGCGGCAGCGGCGACAGCCAGCGCAGATCGCCGGGATCCATCGCTTCATGCCCGTAGCGCAGGCCTTCAGGCCTGCCTGTTACATCAGCCTCGGCGCCCAATAAATCACCCCATAGATCGGCAGCCACGCGAGCACCACAAAATTCCAGTAGACCGCGTTCTCCTCCACGTCGACGAATCGCTTTTCCTCGATCGGACCGACGAACATCAGCGCGGTCAGCACCGCGGTATCGAGAAAGTCGGTAACGATGTGGGTCGTGTGCAGGCCGAGCAGCACCCAGACGATCGAACCATACGCATCGTGATCCCACATCACGTTGAGATGGCGGAACTCATAGACGCGGACGACGTTGAATCCAAGGCCGAAGAGCAGGCAAACCACCATCCAGATGCGAACGCCGCGCAGGTCGACGTGCTCGCCGGCGTGCTTGGCCAGCTCGTTCGGCAGGATGCTGGCCAGCAGGATCAGCGTGTTGATCGTCCCCCAGCGCAGATCCGGCGGCGCCACGCCGCCGGGTGGCCACGACGGCATCCGCGTCCGGAAGTAAAAGTACGACGCGATCGCCAGCGCAAAGACGGTGCTCTCAATCAACACCATCCCCAGCGTGCCCCACCACATCAGGCTGCGCGATCCAAACGCGCCGGGCGCCAGCGCGCCCACGTCGAGCGTGCGCGGCTGGCTCATATCGCCCCTCCGGCCGCCGGCGCTTCACCCGGCTGGGGCAGCGTCCGATGGTGGATCGGCCACGGCTGCGTGCCGCCCTCCTCCGCACTCTTCGGCCAGAACCAGCCGACCATCGTGATGAAGATCGGCAGCGATCCGTAGACCACTCCCCACGGCGTAAAGATCGACCAGACGAACATCACCGTCGTCGCCATCGCCGTGAGGAACGGCCAGATCGACGGCCCGGGAAACTCGAGCCGATGATCGGGTTCAGCGTCGAGGACGTGCGTCACCAGTACGTCGCGGACGTCCGTACGCAGGCCGATGACGACCGGCTGATCCGGTGGATTTTCCCAGAGTGGCTCTCGACCGCCGACGGTGGGCGGGCAAGGAAAGTTGCTGCCCGGCGGCGGCGAGCTGGTCGCCCACTCGAGCGTGCCGGCGCCCCATGGATTCGCCGTCGCGATCTCGCCGGCATAGAGCGCGCTCACCGCATCGACGATGAAGAGGAGAACACCGCACGCCATCAGCAGCGCGCCGATGCTCGCGGCCAGGTTCAGCGCGCCCCAGCCCATGACGGTCGGGTAGGTGTAGATCCGCCGCGGCATGCCGTGCAGGCCGAGGACGTGCATCGGGAAGAACGTGAGGTTGAAGCCGATGAAGAACAACCCGAAGAACCAGCGGCCGAGACGCTCGCTCAGCATCCGGCCGGTGATCTTCGGGTACCAGTAGTAGAACGCCCCGAACAGCGGGAAGACGGCGCCCCCGATCAGCACGTAGTGGAGGTGCGCGACGACGAAGAAGGTGTCGTGCACCTGCGTGTTGAGCGGGACCGCGGCGAGCATCACCCCGGTGAGGCCGCCGCAAATGAAGATCGCGAAGAAGCCGAGGATCCAGAGCATCGGCGCCTTCACATGGATGCGCCCGGACCACATCGTGGCGATCCAGCAGAAGATCTGAATACCGGTCGGAACCGCGATGATGATGCTCGCGGCAGTGAAGAAGCTCTCGCCGAGCTGCGGCAAACCGGTCGCGAACATGTGGTGAACCCACAACCCGAACCCCATGAACGCGGTAGAAACGAGCGAGAGCACGATCGCGAGGTAGCCGAAGGTGCGACGGCGCGAAAACGTGGTGAGGATCATCGAGACCAGGCCGCTGCCCGGGATGAAGATGATGTAGACCTCGGGGTGGCCAAAGAACCAGAACAGGTGTTGCCAGAGCAGCGCGTCGCCGGCGTGCTCCACGTCGAAGAAATGCGTATTGACGAGGCGATCGAGGATCAGCGCGGTGCTGGCGAGCATCACCGCCGGCATCGCGAACAGGACCATGAAGGACGTCACCACCTGCGCCCAGACGAACAGCGGGATCCGGTTCAGCGTCATGCCGGGCGCGCGCAGCTTGAAGACGGTCGTGATCAGCGAGATGGCCGTGGCCAGCGACGCGACCTCGGTGAACGTAATCAGCTGCGCCCAGACGTCGGCGCGCCTGCTCGGCGCGTAGAGTGCTTCCGACAGCGGCGGATACGCGAACCAGCCGACGTCGGGGCCGGCGTTCAGCAGAAACGACGTGTAGAGAAAGATCCCGCCGAACAGGAACATCCAGTAGCTGAAGGCGACGAGGCGGGGAAACGCGATCGACCGCGCGCCGACCATCAGTGGGACGAAATAGATGCCGAGCGCCTGCATCACCGGCACGGCGAACAGGAACATCATCGTCGTGCCGTGGGTGGTGAAGATCTGGTTGTAGAGATCGGGGCCAATCAGGGCGTTGTCGGGCCGCGACAGCTGCAGGCGCATCAGCGCGGCGAGGACGCCGCCGATCAGAAAGTAGACGAAGGCGGTGACCAGGTAGCGGCGCGCGATCGACTTGTGGTCGACGTGAAAAAACCAGCCGGCGAAGCCGCGCGGTTCGGCCCATGTGCGCTCGAGCAGCGCGATGTCCTCGGCGGCGTGCGGCAGCTCCAGCCGCTCGCTCATCGCAGCATCTCCATGTACGCGAGCAGCGCCTGCAGATCGTCTGCTGACAGCGGATTCGCCGGCATCTGGTTTCCGGGCTTGCTCGCCTGCGGGTCTTTGATCCACGCCTGCATGTGCTCACGCGTGTTGGGCAGCGTGCCCGCGCCAATCGCGCTGCGCGTCGCCACGTGCGTGAGATCAGGAGCGACCTGACCGTGGGCAGCGGTTCCGGTCACGGCATGACAGCCCGCGCACCGGTTCGTCATGAACAGGTCGCGGCCGCGCTGTTCGATAGCACCGTGCGGTTCGCTCGCGGGCTGCCGCATGCCGTCGAGCCACCGTTCGAAGTCCGCCTCCGGTTCGGCGACGATGTCGAACGCCATGTGCGCGTGCTGAAGGCCGCAGAACTCGGCGCACTGTCCGCGGAAGACTCCCGGCCGGTCGACCTGCAGCCAGACGGCAGTCGTGTAGCCGGGGATCAGATCGCGCTTGCCCAGGAGGTTCGGCGCCCAAAAGCTGTGGATCACGTCGCGTGAGGTCACCTTCAGCACGACCGGGCGGCCGAGCGGCAGGTGAATTTCGTTGGCCGTCGTCACGCGGCGGCTGGGCACTGCATCGTCGTAAGCGATCTCCCACCACCATTGATGGCCGGTCACCTCGATGGTCACGGCGCTCGACGCGTGCAACGACGCCACGCGACGCCCCGTCCATACGCTCGCGACCAGCAGGGCGATGAGGATCGTCACGGTGGCGCCGATGGCCGCCGCCACGGCGCGCCCAAGCGTCCGCTCGGATGAAGGTGAACCCTCGTTGCGAGTGCGGCGTACACCGCGGATGAGGCCGGCAATCACGAAGAGAAGGGTCACCGTGAAGACGACAACCGAGGCGAGAAGCATCAGCGACCAGAGGGAATAGATCGAGGAGGACTGTGTCCCTGCGGGCGCGAGGACAGATTGCATGACGCCGCCGAACGACATAGCGCAGGTTAATAAGCAATCGAGCGGCCATGGAGGCACGCCGTTGCCATCAGTGGACGCTGGAGCGCCAGCCGCATGCAAAAGCTTCAGTCGGCGTTCAAAATGATAGCGGCGCCGCCGCTCAGCGCGTGGTCAAGGCGGCGGCCGCCCAGCGAAGGCGTTGCACCTCGACCGTCGAGCGCTGTTCATCGGCGCGGGCGATGAGGTGTGAATAGTTGGCGCTGCGCAGAGCCGCCACATCGACGGCGCCGATCTTCAGCGCATCCCAAAGCGCTCGCTTGCCGTGGATGCCGATCGCGAGCGCTTCGAGGAGCTCGAAGGTCCGGAGCTGGCCATCCACCGGATCGTCAGCGGCGAGCTTCAACTGCGCGCCCTTCTCGGAGAGCCAGCCGACAGCTTTCCGAATCGGGCTCACCGCGACGCCGGCGGCGGTCATAATCCGGGTCAGCTCGTCGCGGTCCTCGACAATCGCCGAATAAAGGTCGTGTGCGATGCGCGTGAGGACGGGATCCTCATGTTGCCGGAGAGCCTCGAGAAGTTGAAGGCCGGCTTCAGCGCCTGCCAGGTGATCATTCAGATAGATTGCGAGACGCGTCTGTGGAGTGCCCATCCTGACCGCGGTGCAATCCTGGTTCCGAGCGCTTGTACCGCAGAGGTTGTCCTGTCGTTCGTGCCGAGTCGCGGCTAATCGCGATACGCTAACAACCACGATGGACAAGCCGAAGATCCTGACAGCCAAAGCGCTCCGCGCCATCATGCCGCGGTTGGCCGGATGGAAGCTCGAACGGAACAAGCTCGTGCGCACGTTCGAATTTCAGGATTTCGAGGCGGTCGATCATCACCCCGATGTGCGTATCGCGTACGGCGAGTCACTTTCGAGCTGACGCGCTATGACGTGGGCGGCAAGGTGACCGACCGCGATGTCGAAGTCGCGAAGAAGATTTCATCCGTGTACAGAGCGCGCTCGTAATATCCGGCGTGCTTCGGAGAGATTTCACCGTCGGCGTCCCGTCAGTGCGCGCTTCACCAACGCGAGCGCCCGCCTCGTGCCGGAACGGGCCTTCACCTCGAACCGCTTTCCCTTCGCCTGGTTGTAGGACTTGAAGAAGTGCTCGACCTGCGCGAGCAAATCCTGGCTCAAATCACTGATCTCGCGGATCGATCGATGCGCCGCAGAATTGGCCGCGACAGCGAGGACGCGATCGTTCCGTTCGGTCCGCCCATCTTCGGTTTGTTCAGCTTCGATGACACCAATCACGCGTGACGGCACGATGCAGCCGGGAAACACCGGGGCGTCCATCAGCACAAGAACGTCCAGCGGATCGCCGTCGTCCGCGCGTGTCGACGGAACGAATCCGAAATCGAACGGAAAGACCGCGCCAGCCGGAAGCACGCCTTGCAGGACGAAGGCGCCAAATCGGGGTTCGAACGCCAGCTTGTTCGGCGAGCCTTTTGGCGTCTCAATGACGACGAGGAGAAATTCGTCGTCGAACGGCGCCAGGCGATCCAATGAAGCCTGTCGTAACCGCCGAGTTACCGACTTGCGTGGCATCGCCTTACGTCCACGGCGACCTGTAGTGCGCAGACGCTCGTTGGCCACCTGCTCCTCCCAAAGTTCGTTTGGCTCAGCCGACTGTTCGAGCTGAGCCGCTGAACCGAGGGCATCGTCATCGACGACGTCGCTCCACTTACGACGCGCGGCTCATACACGACAGCGCTGCGGTCTCGAGCACAAGAGCCCGAAATGCAAATTGTCAGCCGACGAATGCCGCGGGTCGTCGTCAACGTCGCTCGTGATCGGGCCCTGCATCGGCCACGTCTTAGGTTACCCATCGTAGGCTCGCTGCTGCTCATGTTGAGACCAGAGTGACCGTCGATCGTTCCAGATTGTTCAATCCGCAGATGACCGCAAGAGATCCAGCTCCCGCGGGCGAGGCATGCGTCTGACGCTTTGCACCGGTTCTGAAAAAACCCCACGCACGCGCCGCGCGTTCTCGTCTGGTACGCAACATGCTCACGCTCAAAATGAATCGGACCGACGTAGACAGGGCGCACCGTCCGTGACAAATACGACGCGTACGCCAGCGTGATGAAACCGGGCGTGGCGACGCCCACAACACATATCCGCCATCTGCTCTGCAGCAGTAACCCCATATATGGCCAAATCATCCCGACCCGCGAAGACCGCCCGGAAGAAGAAGACCGCCAGGACGAAGAGCACCGTCCGCAACAGCCGGACGACTGTGAGCGGCCCAGCCGAGCCAGACGCGTCAGGGGCGGGCGACATCGTCGCCGAGAAGGCGGCAGGAACGCAGGACATCGCGTCCGCGTTTCCCTTCAATCCGAACAAGGCGGCCGAATACGATCCGGAGGCGGCGCTCGCGCCGCCTGAGGGTGCGTCCGTCAAGCCCGCCGATCCGATTGTCGGCGCCAGTACGGTGACCGAGTGGAACGGCTCCGACAAGGTCGGCAGCGGTGGTCCGAACATCGGCCAGAATCCCACCGTCGGTCCGCTCGACCGCGTGCGCGTCGATTCAACCGGCCGCGTGCTGACGACCAACCAGGGCGTGCCTGTCGCGGACAATCAGAACTCGCTGAAGGCGGGCCTGCGGGGACCGACGCTGCTCGAGGACTTCATCCTTCGCGAGAAGATCACCCACTTCGACCACGAACGCATCCCCGAGCGGATTGTTCATGCGCGGGGTTCGGCGGCGCACGGCTTCTTCGAATGTACGAAGGCGATCCCCGAGTTCACGCGCGCCTCGCTCTTGAGCGAAGCCGGGAAACAGACACCGGTCTTCGTCCGCTTCTCGACCGTGCTGGGCGAACGAGGCTCGACTGATACGGCGCGTGATGTCCGTGGGTTCGCGGTGAAGTTCTATACGGACGAGGGTAACTGGGATCTCGTCGGCAACAACATCCCGGTCTTCTTCATCCAGGACGCGATGAAGTTTCCCGACCTCGTGCACGCCGCCAAGCCCGAGCCGCACTTCGCGATGCCCCAGGCGGCGTCGGCGCACGACACCTTCTGGGACTTTGCGTCGCTGATGCCGGAAATCACCCACATGCTGATGTGGGCGATGTCCGACCGCGCCATCCCCCGCAGTTATCGCACCATGCAGGGCTTCGGCGTGCACACCTATCGCCTGGTGAATGCTAAAGGGGAGTCTCACTTCGTCAAGTTCCATTGGAATCCCAAGGGCGGCACGCACTCGCTCGTCTGGGACGAGGCGGTCAAGATTTCGGGGGCCGATTCCGATTTCCACCGCCGCGACCTGTGGGAAGCGATCGAGGCCGGCGCTTACCCCGAGTGGGAACTGGGACTCCAGATCTTCACCGAAGAGGAAGCCGAGGGCTTCAGCTTCGACGTGCTCGACGCCACGAAAATCGTACCAGAGGAGCTCATCCCGATTGTTCCGGTGGGGCGGATGGTCCTGAATCGCAATCCGGACAACTTCTTCGCTGAAACCGAGCAGGTGGCCTTCTGCGTCGCGCACGTCGTCCCGGGCCTCGACTTTTCGAACGATCCGCTGCTCGCCGGTCGTATTCATTCGTACGTCGACACGCAGATTTCGCGCTTGGGCGGTCCCAACTTCCACGAGATTCCCATCAACGCGCCAATGGCGCAGGTCCACAACAACCAGCGCGACGGCATGCATCGTCAGGCGATCCATCGCGGCCGGGTCTCGTACGAACCCAATTCCCTCGCCGGGGGCTGTCCCTTCCAGGCCGGTAAGGCCGGGTTCGTGTCATTCCCGGAACCGCGCGACGCCAGCGACCACAAGGTGCGTGGGAAGGCCGAGCGGTTCGCCGATCACTACACCCAGGCGAGGTTGTTCTGGAATAGCCAGACCGACGTCGAGAAGCAGCACATCATCAACGCTTTCCGATTCGAGCTGTCGCGCGTGCAGACACCTGCGGTCCGCGAGCGCATGGTGTCGGGCTTGCTGAATGTCGCGGCGGACCTCGCCGAGCCCGTGGCGGCAGCGCTCGGCATCCGCGAGATGCCGGCGCCGATGCCGAA
>Ga0105247_10002095_pt1 | contig 13795 bp, 29 predicted proteins | sample KBSS24metaG_FD_81519 | JGI IMG/M metagenome (GOLD analysis project Ga0105247, IMG submission 81519) | Switchgrass rhizosphere microbial communities from Kellogg Biological Station, Michigan, USA - KBS S2-4 metaG | ecosystem: Host-associated > Plants > Roots > Rhizosphere > Soil | place...
CCAGAAGCGCTCACCGATACCGGTCTACCGCCACCCCCGCCGGTCGATGCGGAGAAAGACTTTCGCGAGGTCCTTCAGCTGCCGGCGCTGTTCCTGCAGCACTCAGTGCTCCCCCAGTGGGGAATCAAAGATGAGTATCGCGATGAGTTCACCGCGGCCACCGCGCAGTGTCTGGCCCAGCTCTTCCCGGACGGGATGAATGGCAAGTACGCATGTTGGTTTCGGTTATTGGGCTGCACCGGCTTCATCGTCGTGAACGGGATCGCCCAGAACGGCGGCAAGCTGCCAGGGATCGGTCCGAAGAAATCTCCGGACGCCGAAGCGCCCGAGCATGGCGCCGCGACGCCGGCCTGACGGGATCGCGGTCCTCGTCACCGGCTCACGCGGCTCCGGAAAGTCTGGCTGGACCCGGCAGCAGTGCGAGGGCGCGCAACGTCTCCTGGTCTGGGACTCAGTGCATGAGTGGAGCCGCGATCGACTGGTAGCGTCGGTCCGCTCGCTCACTCAGCTGCACGAACTCATCGTGGCTGACGTGGCCTGTCCGGGAGAATTCCGGGTCGGCTACACAGGGCCGGTCAATGCGAAGACGTTCCACACCTTCTGCAAGCTCGCGTTCGTGTGGATGAAGGCCGCCCCCGATGGGACGCTCGTCGTCGAGGAGCTCGCCGACGTGACGAACCCGGCCAAAGCGCCGGAGGGATGGGGCGAGATTATCCGCAAAGGCCGACACTACGGCGGCCGGATCTACGCACTCACGCAGCGCCCGGCTGAGTCTGACAAGACCATCGCCGGCAACGCCGATATCATCCACACCGGCCGACTCTCCTTCCCTCGCGATCGCAAGACCATGGCTGAATACCTCGACGTGCCGGTCGAGGACATCACGGCCCTCGAGAGCCTTCACTGGATCGAGCGCGATATGCGTGACCGCCGTCTCACTCAAGGCGTGTTGGAATTCAGGCGCACGCGGAGCCGGCCCACGCGCTGATCAGTATCAACGGTTTCCGGATGGTTCTGCCGGACCCTGCGACATCACACCCTTACAGACTTCCGCTGCTTTGAGGCGCTGATCAGCCGTTGCAATCTTAAATATAAAGAATTTTGGCACAGTATCTTCCATACACTTCTCGAAGCGATCCGTGGCGAGTTCCTGAGCTTCCTGCTGCGGTGTGTCAGGTGTTGAGGCGCAACCAGCAATCAACAGGGCGGTGGTCACCAGGGTGGCAAGGAGTCGCATTTCTTCTGTCCTTTTAATGTCCCAGGCGCTGGATTCTAGGGCATCGGCCACGGTCAGCGGTGCCAGATTTCACAGCACACACGCGGCTAACCGCGCACTCCATCACAGAACAACTCCACCTTGTCCGTACGGGTCCGGGACCCTCTTCCCGGACCCGTGCGGACAGGGCTAGCGTGGCCGCCGTTTCTATCCTTCACTGTCCAACGCACTCGGAGTCTTCAATGAAGTACGCCATCACTGCTGCCGTCGCGCTCGCTGTCGTCGCCATCGCTTATCGCGTCCCTGCGATCAAGGCGGTTGTCTTCGGCGCCTGAAGCGACGGCAACCCGTAACCCCGCCAGGACTGTACGCACAATGGCGCAATCCGTGAGTGGTAGGTCGGGACCAACATCTATCACTCACGGAGTTTGACCATGTCACGTATCGATGTCCGCATGCCCAACGGCGAAGGTATCGGCGCAAACCAGACCGCCACCTTCAAGCTGCCCATCGGCCGGCGCTATCACCAGCTCGCTTTCCAGTTCGCCACTACAGGTGGCAACCCCTTCTCGTTTGCGGATCTGAAAGAGATTCGCCTCTTCCTCAACGGCTCGGTGTTCCACCGCTACAGCGGCGCGACGCGCGAGACGATGAACCGCTTCGACGGACGCTCGCCTTCAATGATCGATGCCTCGACCTTCGCGCTGATTGTCCCCTTCGTTCGCTACAAGCTGAACACGCTCGCCGGCGAGGAAGAGACCAGCGTCAACACGGGATCGGCTGATCCTAAGACCGGTCAGCAGATCACGAGCTTCTACGCCGAAGTGGACATAGGTAACGTCGCCGGCTCGATCACGTGCGTGTTGAATGCACTGCAGTCCGAGGCACTCCCCGGCGGGCCCGGTACCCTCATGTACACGCTGCCCTTCACGCGCGCTGTCACGGGCTCTGGAGACTTCGAGGTGTCCGATCTGCCTCGAGGTGCGGCGCAGTCGCTGGCCCTCAATCGATCATTCTTCAGCGGGCAGGGAGCTGCGAACATCACGCGCGGGATTGTCCAGCGTAACCAGTACGTCGTGTTCGATCGCACGAGCCAGTACAACTCGAGGATCCAGAACGACGGGTGGCGCGTGCCACAGGTCAACTGGTACGTGATCGACAAGACTGAGGATGCGATCGGTGGTGATCCGATCGACTTGGTTGGCGCGGCTGACTTCCGTTTCCGGCTCACGCTCGACAACGCGGCAACGCTGCTGATCCAGCAGGAGTATCTGGGGACCTTGGCGAGCTGATCGCTACTTGCGTAAGGGCGCAAGGATGCGCCCCCTGGAGATTCAAACAATGGTCGATCTAGTCACCACTGACCCGGTCCTGCAGGACATCTCTTTTGATCCGAATTCGGTTCCGACTCCCGATGTCCAGATCAGTGACCCGTCGAATGCCTGGAGCGGGCTCGACAATCTCGGTAGCGGCGTTGTCAACGTCGGTAGCAACATCTTTTCGGCCTTCGGCAACCTGGTCTCGGCGCAGATCAACAAAACGGCGCTGCTGACCGCCACGGGAGCCGTGGGACGATCCAACACCGCGGCCCCGACACGCAACCCGAATGCGTGGAAGACCTACGTCGTAATCGGGTTGGTGATCGTCGCGGGAATCGGTGTTTGGCACGCGCTGAGGAAACGCTGATGGCAATCGTCACGGGCCGTCCGACCCCGCTGGGCGGGCATGCGTTCAAGTCAACCCTGGCGCGATTGGACACGCGCGCGCACCCGTCTCATAACCTCCCGCCGCGAGTCGTCCGTCCCATCAACTATTCACCGCTGGGACCGTCGACGCTGCATGTCGCTTCCCCCCTGAAGAATCCCAAGGTGAAGTGACGTGGCAGCTACGCCGGTCAACTCAAACCAAAATGTCACGTTAGGTCCGGTGCGTTTCGGGGATACCACCTCGGGCACAGGCACGGTGGTGTTTGGTACTAGTAGTCCGGGGCTCACAGCCGCCGCCGCCAATCTCACCTCCAATCCATGGGTGCTCGCCGGCGCTGCGGCCGTCGCGCTGGTCGGGCTGTACCTGTATGTGCGCTATTACCGGAAATGATCCGACTGGAGCCCTGGAGTGATTTTGCCGAAAGAGAGCTGCAGCGGATCGCTGGTCTCGATCTACCCGACATTCGTCGCGAGGTGGTGGCGGGTATTTCGCAGTTATGGCACTGCCGGGATGCTCACGGCAACGGCGGCTATGTGGTCACTCGCCTCGAGCGGCGCGGCGACTCTCTCGAGTGGGTCTGGCTGGCCGGCGCCGGCAAGGGCTTCCATCAATTCGTCGGTCTGTTTCTCGAAGCTGCCAGAGAGGCGGCGCTGCCGATACGCGTCTATATCGACCGCAAGGGCATGCGGCGCATCTATGAGCGACTCGGCTTCCATGTGTCCGAAACCATCATGCGCAAGAGGTGGAGCTGATGGGCGTGCTGGGCGGTGACAAGAATTCTCCGAAGACGACGCAGCAGTCGTCCTCGACGACGAAAAACACACAGATCGGCGGCCCGGTCACGACTGGGGCCGATTCGACTGTGGGCGGCTCAGTTGTACTGTCGGATCTGAGCGGCGTGAACGATCTCAAAATTTCGACGACTGATCAGGGCGCTGTCAACGCCGGCCTGCAGATCGCGCTGCGCGCGCTCGACAGCTCGAACGCAGAGCTTCAGACGGTGCAGGGGACCGCGAATTCGGCCATCGATGCGGCCACTTCGGTAGCGACCACGGCGGCCCAGGGACAACAAAACACCTCATTGCGATACATCATGTACGGTTTGGTTGGTCTCGGCGCCGTCGTGGCCGCCTACGCATATTTTTCCCACCGAAGGTAGTAACGCACAATGGCGACAACCTCAAGCGGTCCGATCAAACGCGGCATGCGCGACTACATCCTGAATCTGGATGGCGTCAATGAACAAAACATCGATACGGACGGGGACTATTTCCATGTCCAGTCGGTGAGCGTTGGCGGGACGAATGTCCTGCTGCGGTTCGACGATGGTCCGCAGATTACGCGCCAGCAAGGCGAAGGGAACCGGATTTACTACTCGCGCGTGTCGGTGAGTGCCTCGGCCGCGTGTCAAGTCACGGTGCAGCTCGGTTTCGGGTATGCCACGGATTCGCGCGCCACAGTCAACGCGACGATCACGACGCCGATCACGCCAGCGCTGCACAATCCGGCGGTGGCAGATGTCCCGTGTCCTACGTTGGTTACCACAATGTTGCTCGCAGCGGACCCTAACAGGTTAGGTTGCGTGGTGGGTATCGCTTCAACAGCGGCGAATGGGTTGAGGATTGGCGATGCGACAGCGGGCGCCGCTGCAGGAATTTTAGTTGAGCCGGGGCAGACGCTGCCGGTTTTTTCCCAGGATGCGCTCCATGCGTACAACCCTGGCGCCGGCACGATCACCCCGACGCTCACCAAGTTCATGAAGACCTGACATGACGCTCTTTCACTCACCATCGGTGCAGAGCCCGAAGGCGTACGACCTGCAGAATTTGCAAGGGTCGCAGTTGATCACCCGTTTTACACGCGCGCAGCTGTACGGCCAGCTCGCAGAGCCGCATCTGATCGATGCGGATCAGTTCAATTTCAAGTCTACAAACACGGCGGCGCAGAATGTAACAGCGCTGAACGCGGCCATCGCGGCGGCGCAGTTGTTGGGTGGTGGCCAGTCCACGACCTACATTCAGCTACCGCCGGGGAATTTCAACCTGGGTGGTGCATCGGATGTCATCATGGTTCCGCAATTCGTCGGCATTCGGGGTGCGGGCTCGCGCTCAACCATGCTGACCAGCGGCAGCGATGGCAACACCGGGCCGCTGTTTCAGTTGGGTGGGGCACTGTCTGGGGTCAGCAAGTACGGTTGTCAATTGTCAGATGTTGGCATAGTTTTGACGAACGTCGGCGGGGAAGCCGTCCGTTTCATGGAGACGATAGGCGGAAAGCTCTTCAACTGTTACATAGAAGGGCCGATCAACGCGGTGCGCACGACCTGCGGAGTGCGCTTTGACGGCGGCAACATTTCGACGTTCTTCAACGAAGTGCGCAATGTGATCGTCAATCACATCCACATCGGGTTCGACGTGATGACTTCGGGCACTACGAACTCGACTCAGCAGGTCATTACGAACTCAACAGTGAACGGAGATGTGGGCACCGATACGACATCTGTCGGTGTCAACATGCGAAACGGTTGTGGCTCGGGAACCGTCTTTTTCGGCGGTGACCTGGAAGCGTGCGGCACCGGCGCGTTGCTGCAGTCGGGCTGTCAGTCCTCATCCTTCGTAGGGGTGAGATTTGAGGGGAACACGACCGACATCAATCTGCAGGCCACGGCCGGAGCGACTAGCTTTATTGGCTGTTTGTACGATGAGACCCATTACACGGACGCAAGCGGTGCGACGCAGGGACATCAGTCGATCGGTTGCACGAACGGATCGAACCATCCGAACGGCAACATTTTTAGCGGCAATATGAAGTTCTTCGGCCGGGCGGCGACGGACATCCCCGGAAGGTTCATCGGCGCGGTCGGTAGCGGCGACATCGTTTCAGTCGAAACGTCCGGCGGCACAAAGCTCCTGCGGATAAGCCCGACAGGCTTCGGGTTTTTCGGCAGCGGCCCGATTGCGAAGCCGAACATCACCGGGGCCAAAGGCGGCAACGCGGCGCTTGCGAGTTTGCTGTCTCAGTTGGTCGCCTACGGATTAATCACTGATTCGACGACGTGAATGCAAACACGCACGTGGATACTGTTGGGAATTGCGGCGTCGGCGGCGGGGCTGTGGGTCTACTCACGCTCGCAGTCTGGCACAGACGTGATTGGAGGAATCGTGGATAAGGTCGCCTCAACCATTCGCGGCATTCGCAACAACAACCCGACCAACCTGGAGGATGCGGGTATCCAGTGGCAAGGGATGGTCGGGACGGATGGGCCGTACTGCGTGTTCGACACGATGGCTAACGGCTTGCGAGCGGCGGCGATCAACCTCAAGAACTACTGGCGCTTGCACGGCATCAACACCATCGACGGAATTTGCAGGCGATGGAGTGCCACCGATCAAGACGCCTACGTTGCGAATGTTGCCGGCTGGGTGGGCGTTGATCCGCATGATTCGCTCGATATGGATGATCCCGCCGTACGAACGGTTGTCCTGCAGGCCATGACGCGGCAGGAGGAAGGTCTGGCGGGTGAGTTGTTGGTCGACAATCAGATTGCGCAGGCGGTCGCGGCCAATGTCTAGCAAGGTGCTCGAAAACCTGACCCGCAGCCAGTACGTGGGACTGGCGCTCGCCGGCCTGGTCGTCGTGGTCGCCGGCTATTTCATTGTGAAAAAGATCATCAGCGACGTGGGCTCGGGGGTGAAGAGTCTCGGCAAAGCGGCCGCCGATGCGGTCACGAGCACGGCCGATCAGGCCGGGGAGCTCGTGGTGGCCTCGCCAGATCCCACCGGCTCGAGCTTCGTCAAGTGGTACGACCCGACTCAGCGGACCGTGTTTTTCTACTGGATCCCGTTCCCGGACGGCACTCACCACATTGTGGGAGCCGGCAGTGTCCAGTCGGATGGAACGTTTGACTACGACGGCACGGGGTACCGCATCGGATATGACAAGGTCGGTGACCTACGGGCCTACGCCTACGATCCGGCTGGCCTCGATTTCGGCGTGACCGGGGGAGGGTGGTGATGCCCGACATCAACCTCAACAATCCGCTCGGCTCGCTGATCGACTTTGGCAAGGATGTCATCGATAAGATCTGGCCGGATAAGACCGCCCAGGCGGCGCAGCGCGCGCAAGCTGAGGCGCACGTGTTGGATCTGGCGCAGCAGTGGCGTCAGACGGCCCTGCAGGCCTCGGTGACCGCTGATACTGCCCAGAGCGAGGTGAACAAGATCGAGGCGGCCAGTCCGAGCTTCTGGAAAAGCGGCTGGCGGCCGGCGATCGGCTGGGTCGGGGCCGCGGCTCTCTTCATGTACTACGTACCCTACTGTGCGGCGGCCACCGGCATGTGGGTCTATCAGTGCTACAAAACTCACGCACTGGTCGCGCGGCCGGATCTGAACGTCTCGGATCTGATCGCGCTCGTGACGGTCCTGCTCGGTGCGAGCACGCAGCGCACGATCGAGCGGTTGCAGGGTAAAGCGTGAATTCATCCATGTTCCAACACAATCGAGGTTTAGCCATGCGTTCCATTCTCCGTTCCCCGCTGACCGTGCTGGCGGTGTTCTTGGTTGCGACTGTAGGGCTCGCTCTGAGCAACCTGTCGACGCCGGTCCTGCCCCCCGCTCATGCCGGCAGCCCGACGAATCAATTCATTTGTCAGAAAACCTCCTACGCTGCCGGCGCGCTCACCACGTTGACTCAGACCAGCACGACCGTCACGTGTCCGGGCGTCGCGCTCGGGGATATGTGCGATGGGGTCTCCTCCAGCGTGGATCCGGGCGCCGGCATTGTCCTGAGTTGCAATGTCAGTGCCGCTAACACGGTGCGCATTCAGGTGTTCAACTCAACGGCGGGCACCCTGACGCCGGCCAGCGCGAATTACACCGTGCTGATCCAGCCGAAGTACATCTCCCCGTAAGCGGCCTAACCGGAAGAGGAGCGCGCACCATGCATTCGAAATTCGTCACGGTCGCCATGACTGTGGCCGGCATCGGCGCCATCGCCATGTTCACGATTGCCTTTCTGAAGGCGCGCCCGACGCCGCAAGATCCGTTGTCTGCCACGCCCGCCACGCCTGCCACTTCGTCAACGGTCGCCGGACCGGTGTATGACGTGTTGACCGGCGTGAGCGGGATCACTCCCATCCAGGCGCACCCTGACACGGTCGGGGCCAGCATCGCGCCGACCAACCCAAGCTGAGGACGTTATGAACTGGATCGCTCAGAAGTTTGAAGAGTTGAAGAAGCTCGTCGAGGAGCACATCCCCGCGAGCAACAAACGGCTCGATGAGCTTGAGGCTCGCGTCGCTGACCTCGAGACCGACCGCTACAAGCGGGCCGCCTCGTCGTTTCCGTTGGGGAATCCCCATTCATGAGCCTCTGGAGTCTTCTTGACTCCGCAGTGGGCACTGCCGTTTCAGAGGGTAAGGCGGACCTCGGCGGCAGTCTCAATGCCGTGTTGGCCGGCATCGATGTGCGTGTCAAGACCAACTTGGGGCCGGAATTCTCACTTGGGGGTCTGGCCTCACCGCCGCCGGACCCCTCGCAGCCGGCGCAGCCGCAGTCCCCGCCGGGCCTGTTGGATGCGCTTGGCATCAAATTCTCCGCGCGGCTGATCGATGCCTCCGGCAGCGAGCTCACGCACGTGGGTACGCCGCCGGAGACCAATTATTTACTGACGGCGCTCTATGCGGGGTTGCTCCTCGCCGTGGTGTATTTCACGGCGCGCGGGATCTCCGCCACGTTTCGACGATGAGGTGTTTGCAATGCGCGAAGTAGCCCTGTTGATCTACGGTGGCGTGATCGGGTGGTACCTGTGCGAGCTATACCAACGCAAGAAAGAGCAGCTGATGTGGGAAATTGATCATCAGGCGCGCGCAGCCGTCATGCGTGCGCGTGCGGAGGAAGCGTTCTACAAGGACCCTCCAGCAGCTTCCGAGACCCCCGCCGCGGAGTAATCGGCGTGTGGAGGAGAGCCCGACTCAAAACCTTCGCCGGCTGGCGCCGGGCTGGGCTTGGCTGCGGGAGAATTTCTCCTTGCCGGCCGTGCTGTCCCTCGCCGGCATCGTGCTCGCTGCCGGCGTCGGCTATCTCGAGCAGCGCGCGGATCTAAAGGCGATTCGCAACGCGGATCCCACCGCGCGCCTCGAGCGCCTCGAGACGGACGTTAAGACCCTACTCGAGCAACACGCCGCCGACCGACAACAGTTGCAGGATTTGGCGGGAGAAGTCGCCGCGCAGCGAGCACAGTGGGATCGGGTGGAGAAGGTCGCCGAGTCGGCGCCGGCGTCTCGTCGTCGACGGCGACCTTGACGTAGCGGCCGTCCACCCAATCCGCCTGGAGTTGGAATTTCAGCATCTGTTGGTATACCTCAATCTGACCGCGCATCACGCGCAGGGCGCGCAAATCGCTCGGGGTGAAGTGCTCGCCTTCGGGCGATCGCAGCGTATCGCCCTGCAGACTCCAGCCGCGCCAGGCCTCGCCGAACGCGCCGAGGTCCCTGGCGCACTCCAGCCACCACGGCTGCCGGCCGGTGCGCAGCCAGCGCCGCGCGGTGCTCTCGTGAACACGCGCGCGCGTCGCCAGCTCCCGCGCCTCGGGCTTTCCGCTCCCTCTCATGTTGCGGACTGTAGCGGCGCGGGGCCGATGGGACTAAAGGCGCGCGCTTACGCGGGGACCGGGAGCCAGGTCGCAAAATGCCACCGTTTCCGCAGCCTGCGTCCGAGTTGACATAATATACATTGTCCCGCACCGCCGCCTTCGGTAGGGGAGGGCGAGGCCTCGGCTTTCTCAGAACTTCCAACACCTAACACCAACATCCAAGCGAGCAAAACGCTCGCCGCGTGAAACTTCGACGCGATCCGCTCCCAAACCTTCAACACCTCTGCGTCGTGCTCCTTATCCGCCTCGAGGCATGCAAGGACGTACTCCGCAGATTCCCCAAGCAGCTCGGCGATGCGTGGCGCAAAACGGCGATCGACGACCGTGTGTCCACCCTTCCAGCTGTAGACCGTGTTTTTGTGGACCTCCATCAGGGCGATGAGGCCGTACCAGCTCGCGTGGTGCTTCACGCGGACGCGCTTTAGGAGGTCCTGGGAGGTCTCAAGCTTCATTGGACATATCCGATAGAGGGGTGTGACTGGATCGACGCTATACCGGCTCCCTTGGGGCCACAAGGGCCATCCCCTTGTGCAGTACCTACCCATCGTGCATAGTCGGGTCCGGGGTGGTTCCCCACCCAGCTTCGTCATAGGCCGTTTCCTCCTGTGCGGGCGAGTCCGGGGAATACCACTTCAGGGGAACCGCCCCTCTTTGGCGGCAACGCGAGTGGTATCGCGTCACACAGGAGTCACACCGTGGCGACACCCGTCATACCTGACGCCGGCACCGAAGCCGGCGACATCGCCATCATCCTCGCGCTCTCGCGCTCCAAAAACTTCGCCGGCCTCGAGCTGTTCTACATCCAGCGCACGCTGGAGTCGGCGAGCGACCCACAGCTTATGAGCTTCTATCGCGTGCGCGAGAAGGAGCTGAGCACGATGCTCGCGAAGGGGGCGCTGTGAGCGCGGTGGTCATCGCGTTTCCTGATCAACGTGCAGGCCTGCACTGGTGGAACGGTCTGAGCGAGGCGGAACGGCTACGGTGGCTCGATCGCGCCTGGCGCCGCAATCACCCGGGGACCGATCGAATCAGCTACACGCTGGAGGATGTGCCCTCGGCAGCCGATGCGTGGGACGAGTACAAACGTACGCTACTCCAGGGGGGCAAGCTGTGATGTCAGCCTGGGTGTTGACGATCTGGCTCTGCCGCGACTGTGGTCCCCCGATTCGCATCTACTCGGATGTGGACTGCAGATCTGCGGGTCGCCTCTGGATGGTGGAAGCCAGGAAGTGGGCTGAGCGCTCGCGCCTCAGCCCGATCGAGGCGCCGTTCTACGGGTGCATTCGCGCCTTGCCGCCTCGAGGGAAAGCACTCTGAGCGCCGGACCGCAGCTCGCTAGCGAAATCATCAAGCGGTGGTTCAACCGTCGCCGGCCTGCCCCTCCCCGCGCGCTGCGCATCGTCCTCGAGGTCAACGGAAAAACCTTCGTGGACATCTCCTCAAAGCTCGCGCTGGCCATGATCGATTGCGAGTACGGGAAGCCGGTCGTGATGTCGTGCGCCACAGTCTCTCAGGTGTTGGACGGCTCGGAGAGCGACCGGAAGCCGACCGTCCACTTCGTGAAGATCACTTTTTCCGAGGCCGACGCTTGAGCACTCAGGATGCGCCGCTGGCCATGCGGCTTCATGCGAAAGCGGATGATGCAGCGGAGACGGTCAATGCAGTTGACTCCATCGCGCGAATGGCTGATGCCTGGAACGGTTACGGGCATTGGGCCTTCACTCCTCCGACCGAGCATCAGGTCCTGCTCAAATTTGCCGGTCTTCCCATGGAGCTTCACGACGTGAGTTGGAAAGAACTCACCCGTGAGCAGCGTTCGAGTCTGATCAAAGCACTGCGTCGCGTGTTGGACCTCGCCCAAGTAACCGGCTGGATCTTCGGAGCCGTGGATTGAGCACGCCGATCTGGGATGAGGGGAATGTGCTCGTTAGCCTCGCGGCGCGCCCCTGCGCTCGCTGTGGTGACGGTAAAATCAAGCGATGCATCAGTCTGTCGTACGACTATGAGGTTCGGGACTGTTCAATCCTTGATTTGTGTCTGGACTGCTTCACCGACCTGCAGGTAGATGTCTGTCTCACGCTCTTGCCTCACGATGAGGTACCGAAACTTTGATCACGGAAGACCAACGCGAGCGCCGCGACTACCATCGCTGGCTGCTGATGGAGGAATCCAAGGAGTTTGGAGCGACCTTCACCGATCAAGCTAGCGGTGAGGTCCATAGCTACGCGGCTTGGGCGCCGGCGGCCCTCGAAGCGCAACAGCAGCTCGAGCTGGATCTGCCGGGGTACTCGAAAAACCACATGATCCGGCAGCGTCTCGCTTCCAAGCTCGATGCAGAGGTCGTCCCAGTCGCTCGCGAACGGCACTTCGGCGCTCTGTACAGCACGAACTGCGCGAAGCGGTTGTGGCGAGCCCGCTGGAGCGGCGCGATCGGCTACAGCCTGGCCAAGCAAAAAACCATCATCTACTGGGACGATAAGGCCGGCCTCTCGAGGCTCTGTCCCGATGACGCGCGCGAGGAATCCATGCGTCTCTCGCGCAAGCTCGTAGAGCCTCTCGAGGCCCTGCAGGCGGACGGTCACTCGCTGCACTACTGCGTGTTCACCACGCCCAACGTCCCGCAGGGCAACTTGCGCAAGGAGATGGTGAGTATCTGCAAACGTTTCCGCCGACTGCTGAAGGTCTTTCCCGAAGTCAAGGGCGCGCTCTGCGTGTTAGAGGCACCGCTCAGCAGCCGGCGGGATTGGAACGTGCACCTCAACGTGGTGCTGGCGGTGAAGGGCTACCTCGACTACGCAAAAATCCAACACCAGTGGCACTGGAACGTGGAGATGCGCAAGCTGCCGGTGGGACCTGGTGTAGTGCGCAGTGCGCTGGCCGAGGTCATCAAGTACGCCGTGGCGGCGACCGTCGCTAAATCGGCGCAGAAGGCTGCAGAGGGCGACGGGGGCGGAGGAGGAGAGGCAAAGCGGATACCTCCGCCCCCCATGTTGGAATGGACCGGTGAGGAGCTGTTCGAGTGGCTCATGGCCATGCGCGCCTTCCGGCGCACACGGACCTACGGGTGTTTGTATCGGCTCAAGAAGCCGAAGGCCGAGGACCTGGGCCAGATCCTCTGGTTGGGCTCGACGTGGCACGAGGGCGGCCGCTACCGCGTGGCCTCCGCTCTTCTTGACTCGATACCGGAGGATAAGTCGTCGGGCCTCTCACGCGCTCAGAGGTGGCAAACCCTGATGCGACAGCTGAAACCGCAGGGAATCGACACCGTCATGGGGCTGATCGGCTCGATTCCCCGTGACCTAGTCCACAGAACAGCGCTGACAGCCGAGATTTTGTGAAATCGGGCACTGCCTGACGGGCAGGTATGCGCTGTCATCGATGGCGTGCCCAAAATCATCGATAGATGCCGTCAACTGCGCTCGCACCTGCAGGCCTTCAGCAAGTCGCCGATGCTCATGCTGAATCCCCGCGGCAAGGCAGCTCTCGAGGCCACCGACCAATTACTCGAGGACATCCAAGACCTGGCTGACCGGGTCACGCTCCTTGAAATCGCGTACGCCTCGAGCACCGAGACGATTCAGCTCCTCCCTGACGAGGCGCGGGTCGGATGACCGTTCGGGCGAAGAATTCGCCGGTCGGGGAGGTCGAGTGCCCCTACCGCGACTGCAAGCACGTCTGCAAGGTGTATAAATTCCGGCCCCGCACGGAGCGCCGGACGCACTTCACCAACAAGTACTACGCGGAGTGTCCGGACCACGGACGCATCGGCTCGGATGGCAACCCGGCCTCCACCGAGTACATCCTCAACAAAGGCAAGATGTGGGGACCGAAGCAGAGCGCGGCCGCGCCCGAAAAACACGCCGAAAAATCCGCGCCGGCGCACGCGCCGGCGTCAAAGCCGAAAGGCGCTCCAGTCCGGACTCCGGTCCGGTCAACTCCGAGCAAAACTCCGGACCGATCGCCGGCTCAGGAGCCGGACCCAAAACGCACCCGATGGTGGGACACGCTGATATGACCGAGCCGACGAACCCGGAGCCGCTCAGCAACGAAGCGGCCGATCTCCTGCTCGAGGCCGATGCCGCTCTCGCCGGTGCCGAGCCAGAAGCGCTCACCGATACCGGTCTACCGCCACCCCCGCCGGTCGATGCGGAGAAAGACTTTCGCGAGGTCCTTCAGCTGCCGGCGCTGTTCCTGCAGCACTCAGTGCTCCCCCAGTGGGGA
>Ga0105247_10002096_pt1 | contig 13792 bp, 11 predicted proteins | sample KBSS24metaG_FD_81519 | JGI IMG/M metagenome (GOLD analysis project Ga0105247, IMG submission 81519) | Switchgrass rhizosphere microbial communities from Kellogg Biological Station, Michigan, USA - KBS S2-4 metaG | ecosystem: Host-associated > Plants > Roots > Rhizosphere > Soil | place...
GTGCTTCGATTCGATCCGCTGCATCGTCGACATCGCAATCTCCTTGTCCGTTCGTGTGGTTCTGACACCACAGAGGCGTAAGACCGCGTCTTACGACGTGAGCCAGCGGTGGGGTGTCTCCGGCTCGTACACGCAGACCCGGCCGGTGTGGACCGCGAGCCGCAGGTGCCGGCCCAGGTCGGGATGGGCGGTCTCGATCCGGCCGATCGCGTCGCGGATGCGGGCGGTGACCGCGCTGCGAGCCCGCTCGGCAGGGTCGCCCGCGAGCCGCTCGCGCCGGCCGAGTCCGTACGCGGCCGTGAGTTGAGCGACCAGTGCGTCCCGCTCGGCGCCGGCCGCGGCGTCACCCGCGTCGGCGCGGTCCTCGAGCTCGGCCAGCCGGCGGCGGTAGGCCTCCCGCGCCCGCGCGTCGATCACTGCGCCCAGGTGCCCCTGCGCCGGTGCGCCGGACGCTCCGGCGAACAGCGCGACGGCCGGGACGGGCTCGCCCGGGCGTTCGAGCAGGATTCGCAGGTCGTGCAGGCCCTTGCGGTCGTGCAGGCGGGCGCTGCGGCCGGCGAACTCGAGCAGCCAACCGTCCCCGTCCGGGGCGAAACGCGCCGCCGTCGCGGCCTTCGGTCGCCCCGTCCCGACCGGACCGGCGCGTCCGATCAGGGTTGCGAGCCCGGCGGCGACGTTCGCCGCGTCGGCAGCCGCCCGGTGCGCGTCCGCTGCGCCGGGGCCGGCAACCAGCGCGAGGTAACGCTCGATCGACCCGCGCAGGTAGGCGCCCAGCCCCTCGACCGCGAACAGCGCGCGGTACGGGAGCAGCAGCCCGTACACCGGCTCGGCCAGCGGATGACCGCCGAGGAGCGCGACGGTCTCGGTGACCTGGGCCAACGTGGGCAGCCACTCGGAGTCCTGCTCGGCGGCGAGCAGGGACGGGCCGGCCGCGGTGAGCTCGCGGGACGCCTCGGCGGTCCGTCCGAGGTGGGCCAGGCTGAGAGCGCGGGCCACGCCGACCCACGGGGCAGGCGGCAGCGTGTCGAGGATCGCGAGCCCGGTGCGCAGGAACGCCGCGTCCTGCGTGTCGCAGGCCAGGCACCAGCGGGCGGTCGTCACGAGCACCGCGGCGTTGTCGCTGCCCGCCGCCTCCCCCAGCGCGGCGGCGGTGTCGAGCGCGCTGTGCGCCCGCTCGACGTCACCCGCGGCTGCGGCCCGCATGGCCCGCCACAGCGGGGAGTACCAGTTCAGGTCCGGACGGCGTGCCGTGGCGGTCAGCGCCTCGACGGCCAGGATGCAGCGGTCGATCTCGGCCGTCTCGCCCAGTTCCGCTGCCGCCACCAGGCGCAACCGCAGGCCGAGGACCTGGATCGCCGGATCGGCCAGCCGCTCGCCCGCGGCCACGATCTGGCCCGCGAGGCGCCGCCGCTCGGCGCAGTAGTCGGGTCCGGCCATGGCGTCGCAGTGCGCGGCCAGCGCGGTGGCAAGCGCGTGATCGTCCCCGAGTTCCCGGGCAGAACCAACCGCCTCCGTGCTCTGGGCCAGGCGCTCGTCCGGTGCGCTGAGCCCCCCGGTTGCCACGGAGAGGCGGGCCAGAACCTCCGTGCGCAGGGCGGCGTCGGCTGGCGCCATCGCCAGGGCCCGGCGCAGGAATCCGATCGCGGTGCCGTCCAGCATGGTGACCTCGACCCCGTGGCCACCGCTGAATCCCAGCGCGGCTCGGGCCAGCCGGTCGGCGTCGACACCCGCCTGCTCGGCCGCGTCCCGATACGCGGCACGGGCGAAGGTGCGTGCGGATGGCCTGTCCGGCAGCGGCACGAGGGAGCGGACGGCCGACCGGACCGCCTCGGAGGCGAACGTGGCGCGGCCACCCTCGATCCGGACGAGCGCTCCGGCAGCGAGCAGCGCCGCGCGTACCGCAGGACGGGTCAGCGCAGCGGCGGCGGCCAACTCCTCGAACCCGGTGGGATTCCCGTCGGCGAGCAGGGCGGCGAGCACCGCCCGAGCGTCCGGGTCGGCCGCGGGCCACCACCGGGCCACGGCAGCCTCCGGCTCGGCGGGGAACTCGGCGGCTGCGGCCACGTCCGAGATGGTCCCGTACCGCCGCACCGTGCGCTACTCATTGGCGCCGCATTCGATCTTGCCTGGACCCCGTTCTCCCCCGGCCGCCAGGAAGTCACCTTGGGTCAGGTGAGTTCGGTCCTTATCGGCGTGCCGAGTTGGACGGTGCGGCCGACGGTGCAGAGGCGGTCGTGCGACTTCTGGACGGCTGACGGCACCATCGCGCGTGCTGCGTCCCCCTCCGGCCCGTCGGGGAAGCGAGGGGCGAAGCTGATGGTGATGTCCTGCAGGTGGTTGCCCTGCTCGTCCCGCAGCTTGTCCGCCGTGACGGTGATCGCGAACGAGTCGAACTCGGCCCGCTTGCCGGCGATGTAGTCGACGTCGATGCCGGTGCAGCCGCCGAGGGCGACGAGCAGCAGTTCGACCGGCGTGAAGTCGGTGTCGCCCTCGGACCCCTCGCCGAACTCGAGCGTCCCGCCGCGCACGTTCGTGGCGCGGAACCGGCCTTTGTCGACACGGTCGAGGCTCACGCTTCTCAGCTCGCTCATGACCGGCACTCTAGGCTGCTGGCTTGTGAGTGCAGGCGGAGGAACGAAGGCAATCGTCGCGGCGCTGGGCGCCAACCTCGGGATCGCGGTGGCCAAGTTCGTGGCCTTCGCGATCACCGGGTCGAGCTCGATGCTCGCCGAGGGCGTGCACTCGGTCGTCGACTCGGGGAACCAGGGGCTGCTGCTGGTCGGCGGTAAACGGGCTCAGCGGCGCGCTACCCCGGAGCATCCGTTCGGCTACGGCCGCGACCGGTATGTCTACGGCTTCCTGGTCGCCCTGGTGCTCTTCTCCGCGGGTGGCCTCTTCGCGCTCTACGAGGGCGTCGAGAAGATCCGCCATCCCCACCACCTCGAGGACCCGATCGTCGCGGTGATCGTCCTCGTCGTGGCGATCGGGCTGGAGAGCTTCTCGCTGCGCACCGCGATCGTGGAGTCCCGGCACGTCAAGGGCAACGACAGCTGGATCGGCTTCATCCGCCACGCCAAGAGCCCGGAACTTCCGGTCGTCCTGCTCGAGGACACCGCCGCCCTCACCGGTCTCGTCCTGGCGCTGGCCGGCGTCGGAATCAGCTGGGGCACCGGCGACCCGATCTGGGACGGCATCGGTACCGCGGCCATCGGCGTGCTGCTGATCATCGTCGCGTTCGTCCTGGTGATCGAGACCAAGAGCCTGCTGCTCGGCGAGGCCGCCTCCCCCGACGCCATCGGCAAGATCGAGGCCGCGCTTGTCGGCGGAGCGGTCGAGCGTGTCATCCACCTGCGCACGATGCACCTGGGGCCCGACGAACTGCTGGTCGCCGCCAAGATCGCGCTGCCTGCCGGAACGCAACTGACCGAGACAGCCGCCGCGATCGACGAGGCGGAGGCGCGCGTCCGGGCGGCCGTCCCTGCCGCGCGCGTGGTCTATCTCGAGCCTGATCTGGACCGGGGCGCCTCGGCGTGACCGGGGTGCCCGCGGTGTTCGAGATCGCCGGGGTCCCGCGCGACTACGCCTGGGGTTCGACGACGGCGATCCAGTCGTTGCTCGGCCTGGTGCCGGACGGTCGCCCGCTGGCCGAACTCTGGTTCGGCGGCCACCCCGACTCGCCTTCCCCTGCGTTGAGTTCGACGCTGGACGAGCTGATCGCAGCCGACCCGGTGGCGCTGCTGGGGCAGGAGACCGTCGAGCAGTTCGGCCCGCGACTGCCGTTCCTGCTCAAGGTCCTCGCTGCCGACAAGGCATTGTCGATCCAGGTGCACCCGACGATCGCGCAGGCACAGATCGGCTTCGCGGCCGAGGACGCCGCCGGCCTCCCGCGGGACGCGCCGAACCGCAACTACCGCGACCCCAACCACAAACCCGAACTGATCTGCGCGGTGACGCCGTTCGAGGCGCTCTGCGGCTTCCGTCCCGTCGCCGAGACGCTGGACACGCTCGCCGAGTTCGGGCTGGACGGACTGGCCCCGGTCGTCGCGTTGCTGCAGGGCCCGGATCCGCTGCAGCGCGCCTTCACCTATCTGCTGACCCTGCAGGACCCGGCGCCCCTCGTTCACGCCGTCACGGCACGGGCCGCCGAACTGGACGGACTCGGAGCCGCGCGCGCCGTCCTGCTGGCCGCTGCGGACTTCCCCGGCGACGTCGGCGTGGCGCTCGCGCTGCTGCTCAACTACCTGAAGCTGGCGCCGGGCGAGGCGATCTTCCTCGGCGCCGGCAACGTGCATGCCTACCTGCGCGGCCTCGGCATCGAGATCATGGCCAACAGCGACAACGTGCTGCGCTGCGGACTCACGCCCAAACACATCGACGTCCCGGAACTGCTCAAGGTCACCGACTTCACCGAACTGGCCGCCCCCCGCTGGCCGGCCCAGACGCGCGGCGGCAGCGGGCGCTTCCAGGTGCCCGTCCCCGACTTCGCCCTGGCCTGGATGGACGTCACCGCGACCGAGCAGCCCCTCTACCGCGGGCTTCCACAGATCGTCCTGTGCACCGACGGGACAGCCCAGGTGAATGCCGGCGGCCGGTCGATGTCGCTGGCGCCCGGCGGGGCGGCCTTCGTCGCGGCGTCGGCGACCACGCAAGTCAGCGGCTCGGGTCGCGTCTTCGTAGCGTCCATCGGCATCTGACCGCGGGTCGCGGCAGCTGCCCGCCCGCGCAGGCTCAGAATCCGCGCACCCGCCGCTCGCCGCTCACCTGGCGCGGGTGTTCGGACTGCACGCCCGGTAGCGTCGAAACTCATGAGCGAGCGGCCCCTCCGGAGTGTGCGGATCACGTACTGCACGCAGTGCAACTGGTTGCTCCGCGCGTCCTGGTACGCCTCCGAACTGCTGCAGACGTTCGGCACCGAACTGGGCGAGGTCGCGCTCGTCCCCGGCACCGGCGGAACCTTCACCGTCCAGGCGGGCGGCGACACGGTCTGGGACCGCAAGCAGGACGGCGGATTCCCCGAGATCACCGACCTGAAGCGCCGCGTCCGCGACCGGCTCGTCCCCGGCTTTCCGCTCGGACACGCCGACAAACCCAAAATCTGACACGGTTCTGGTAAGTTGACCGGCGATGCAGCCGTTGACGATCCAGCAGGCCTCCGAGGCGACCGGGTGGTCGCAGCGGATGCTGCGCTACCTCGAGCAAGAGGGTCTGGTCGCCGCGCTGCGGACCCCTGGCGGTCACCGGCAGTACGGGCCCCGGCAGATCGAGCGGCTCACGTCGCTCAAGCATCTGCTCGAGACCCATGACCTCGGCATCACCGAGATCGCGTTCGAACTGCGGATGCGTACCGATCCGCAGCTGGCCCGGGCAGTCGACGACTGGTTCGGACCGCTCCACCGCACCGCAGCACCCGAACAGGCGCACCTGTACCGGCGCCTCGCCACACCTGACACCGCCCAGACCACGCGGGCAGCAACCCCACCCGAAGGAGAGCACGTGAGCATCAGTCTGACCCCCGACACGGCGGGATCGGTCACCGACTTCAAGGTCGCCGACCTCTCGCTGGCGGCCTTCGGCCGCAAGGAGATCACCCTGGCCGAACACGAGATGCCTGGCCTGATGGCCCTGCGCAAAGAGTTCGGCCCGTCCCAGCCCCTGAAGGGCAAGAAGGTCGCCGGCTCGCTGCACATGACCGTGCAGACCGCCGTGCTGATCGAAACCCTGGTGGCGCTCGGCGCGGACGTGCGCTGGGTCAGCTGCAACATCTTCTCCACCCAGGACCACGCGGCCGCCGCGATCGTCGTCGGTCCTCACGGCACGGTCGAGAACCCGTCCGGTGTCCCGGTCTACGCCTGGAAGGGCGAGACGCTGCAGGAGTACTGGTGGTGCACCGAGATGATGCTCACCTGGCCGGACGGCTCGGGCCCGGACTCGATCGTCGACGACGGAGGAGACGCCACCCTGCTGATCCACCTGGGCACCGACTTCGAGACCGCCGGCGCCGTCCCGTCCACCGACGAGAACGATTCCGAGGAGTACGGGATCATCCTGGACCTGCTGCGCCGTTCGATCGTGGAGCACCCGGGCCGCTACACCCGCATGGGCCAGAAGATCATCGGTGTCACCGAGGAGACCACGACCGGCGTGCACCGCCTGTACGAGTTCGAGCGCGAGGGCAAGCTGCTCTTTCCTGCGATCAACGTCAACGACTCGGTCACCAAGAGCAAGTTCGACAACAAGTACGGCTGCCGCCACAGCCTGATCGACGGCATCAACCGTGGTACTGACGTCATGATCGCCGGCAAGCTCGCGGTCGTCTGCGGCTACGGCGACGTGGGCAAGGGCTCGGTCGAGTCGCTGCGCGGCCAGGGCGCCCGTGTCGTGGTCACCGAGGTCGACCCGATCTGCGCGCTGCAGGCGGCGATGGACGGGCTCGAGGTCGTGACCCTGGAGGACGTCGTCGACAAGGCCGACATCTTCATCACCACGACCGGCAACAAGGACATCATCATGGCCGAGGACATGGCCAAGATGAAGCACAACGCGATCGTCGGCAACATCGGCCACTTCGACAACGAGATCGACATGGCCGGCCTGGCCAAGGTCCCGGGCATCGTCAAGACCGAGATCAAGCCACAGGTGCACACCTGGACGTTCCCGGACGGCCACGCGATCATCGTGCTGTCCGAGGGGCGCCTGCTTAACCTGGGCAACGCGACCGGCCACCCGTCCTTCGTGATGAGCGCGTCGTTCTCCAACCAGACGATCGCCCAGATCGAGATCCACAAGAACCCGGAGGGCTACATCGTCGACGGCAAACCGACCGTCACCACGCTGCCCAAGCACCTGGACGAGAAGGTCGCCCGCCTGCACCTGGAGGCCGTCGGCGCCAAGCTGACCGTCCTGTCCAAGCAGCAGGCCGAGTACATCGGCGTCGACGTCGCCGGCCCGTACAAGCCGGAGCACTACCGCTACTGAGCACTCCCGGAGCACACCGCAGCGCCGAACGGTCCTGCATCTGGCGCGTCCCGGCGCACCAGATGCAGGACCGTCGCTCTTCTCGGACCTAAGCTGCAAGGCGTGAAACCTCGCGCCCTGGTGGTCGATGACGATTCCGCTCTCGCCGAGATGCTCGGCATCGTCCTGCGCACGGACGGGTTCGAACCGGCCTTCGTGGCCGACGGCAGCCTGGCGCTGCAGGCCTTTCGGGACACCAAGCCTGACATCGTGCTGCTGGACCTCATGCTGCCGGGCATGTCGGGCATCGACGTCTGCCGCCAGATCCGCGCCGAGAGCGGCACGCCGATCATCATGCTCACCGCCAAGGGCGACACGACCGACGTCGTGCAGGGCCTGGAGTCCGGCGCCGACGACTACGTCGTCAAGCCGTTCAAGCCCAAGGAACTGGTTGCCCGGATGCGGGCGCGGCTGCGGCACCACGAGGACGTCGCGGGCGAGACGCTCATGATCGGCCCGCCCGAATCGTCGGTGGTCATCGACGTGTCGGCGCACCAGGTCACCCGCAGCGGCGCTCCCCTCAGCCTCACCCCGCTGGAGTTCGACCTGCTGGTGGCGCTCGCCCGCAAGCCGCGCCAGGTCTTCACCCGCGAGGTCCTGCTCGAGCAGGTGTGGGGCTACCGGCACGCAGCCGACACCCGGCTGGTCAACGTGCACGTCCAGCGCCTCCGTTCCAAGGTCGAGCGCGACCCGGAGCACCCCGAGGTCGTCCTGACCGTCCGCGGCGTCGGCTACAAAGCCGGACCTCCGTGACCCAACTGGACGACCCTCCACTGGCCGGGCCGAACGGCCAGCAGGAGGAGTGGTGGTCCCGAAGCCCGGCCGTCAGCCGAGTGAAGGACGTCATGGGGACGGCCGGGACCTGGCTCAACGACCACCTCCTGCGGCCCTGGCGCCAGTCGTTGCAGCTGCGCGTCGGCGCCACCACGCTGGTGGTCAGCACGACCGTCGTGGTCGCCATCGGCTTCTTCATCACCGACAAGGTCGGTGATGGCATCCTCAACGCCAAGCGAGACGCGGCAATCAGCCAGGCGCAGATCGGCCTGCCGTCGGCCCGCGCCGTCCTGTCCGGCGTGGACGCGGGCGTGGTCGCCGACGTGGCCGACGCCCAGCAGCAGATTACCGCGAACCTCACCGCCAGCGGCCGCAGCGCGGGGCTGTTCAACATCGTCATCGAGTCGACCTCGGCGGCCTTCACCGAGACGACGAAATCGCAGATCCCGCCGGGGCTGCGCAGCGTCGTGCAACGGGGCAACGTCGCCGTCCAGTACGCCCGCGTGCGGGAGAACAACGACTCGCCCCGGATGGTCAAGGGCCTGATCGTCGGCGCACCCGTGTCGGCCCGCACCGGTGTCTTCGAGCTGTACTACCTGTTCCCGCTCACCGCCGAGGACCAGACGATCAACCTGGTGCAGCGCACCGTCTGGCTCTCCTGCCTGGTGCTCGTCCTGCTCGTCCTAGCGATCGTGCTGCTGGTGACCCGGCAGGTGGTGCGGCCCGTCCGTGTCGCCGCCGGCACCGCCGCCAAGCTCGCGGCAGGCGACCTGTCCCAGCGCATCAGGGTGAAGGGGACCGACGACCTGTCCAAGCTCGGCCGCAGCTTCAACGACATGGCCGGCAGCCTGCAGCGCCAGATCCGCCGCCTGGAGGACCTGTCCCGGCTGCAGCAGCGCTTCACCAGCGACGTCAGCCACGAACTGCGCACGCCGCTGACCACCATCCGGATGGCCGCCGAACTGCTGCTCGGCTACAAGCAGGACCTGCCGCCCGAGCTGTCCAGGTCCGTCGAACTGCTGTACACCGAGCTGGACCGCTTCGAGGCGCTGCTCGCCGACCTGCTCGAGATCAGCCGCTACGACGCGGGTGCCGCGCACCTGGACTCGGAGACCGTCGACCTGCGCGGCGTGCTCGCGAGCGCCGTCCAGGCCCACACCGTGCTGGCACAGCGGCACGGCAGCGAGTTCCACCTCGTCCAGCCCGACACCCCCGTCCTGGTGGACATGGACTCGCGCCGCGTCGAGCGCATCCTGCGCAACCTGATCGGCAACGCCCTGGACCACGGCGAGGGACGCCCCATCGAGATCACTCTGGCCCAGAGCGGGGACGCCGTCGCCGTCACCGTCCGCGACCACGGGGTCGGGCTCCGCCCCGGCGAGGCCGGCCTGGTCTTCAACCGGTTCTGGCGCGGGGACACGTCGCGCTCCCGGCTCACCGGCGGGACGGGCCTGGGGCTGGCGATCAGCCTGGAGGACGCCCGCCTGCACGACGGCTGGCTGCAGGCATGGGGCGAGCGCGGCAAGGGTGCACAGTTCCGCCTGACCCTGCCACGCCGGGCCGGGCACACCCTGATGGAGTCGCCGCTGCCGCTTACCCCGCACGACGACGAGGACGACGACGAGCAGTGGGAGGCGCATACGTGAGGCGTCTCGTCCCTCTCCTGGTCGCCCTCGCCGCGACGCTTGCGGGCTGTACCGTCGTCCCGTCCGGCTCCTCGCCCGAGATCGTCCAGTCGGTCGGCAACGCCGGCCCGACACCGGTAGCGGAGTTCTCCCCGCAGCCCGGGGCGGAGCCACGCGCCATCGTCTCCGGGTTCCTGGGCAGCAACGCCTCGCAGGACACCCACCACCTGGCAGCCCGGAACTTCCTCACCGCCGAGGCGAACAACCGCTGGGCCGACAGCACCGTCACCGTCGTCGACAACCTGCAGGTCGGGAACCCGGACAGCAAGAACCGGGTCACCGTGACCGGCCAGCTGGTCGGCCGCATCGACGCCTCGGGCATCTACACACCCTCGCAGGTAGTCGGCACCGGCGGCGTCCTCGCGTCCTTCACGTACACGCTGCGCCGGGTCAACAACCAATGGCGGATCGACACCATGCAGCCCGGCGGCCTGCTGATCACCGCCCAGCAGATCCAGGACGTGTACGTCCAGCGTGTCGTGTACTTCTTCGACCAGGACGAGGAGCGGCTGGTCCCCGACCCCCGGTTCACCGCACTGCGCGATCCCACCCTGCTCGCCACCTGGCTGATGGCCCAGCTCGCCGGCGGGGCCCGCCCGGAGCTGCTGACCGGCACACAGTCCGAACTGTCCGCCCAGGCCGACCCGCGACGCGTGACGGTGAGTCCCGGCCCGCCGATGAAGATCGAGGTCCCGGGCTCGAGCCAGGGCAAGCCAGCGACCCGCGACAAGCTCGCCGCGCAGATCGCCCTCACCCTGGTCCCCGCCGTCGGCGCCGGACAGCTGACGATCACCGACGGCGGGCGCCCGATCGACATCCCCCGCACGAGCGGGCCGGTCTTCACCGCGGCACCGTTCGAGGCGGCGGTCGAGCCGGCCAACCATGATCCCGAGCTGTACTGGCTCAACGCACAGGGCAGGGTCATGGTCCGCAGCACGGGGGAGCCGATCCCCGGCCCGATAGGCTCCGGCGACTATCACCTGGACGCGGTCGCCATCGGCAAGGTCCCCGGCGCCCAGCCGACCCGCGCGGCCGGCACGGTCACCGAGAACGGCAAGCAGCGTCTGTACGTCGGGACGGTCGACGCGCTGCACGCCACCACGATCCTGCACGCGAAGCTGAGCCGGCCCGCCTGGGTGCCGTTCCGCAATGAGGTCTGGATCGGCGTAGGCCCGGAGCTCTACCGCACCACCAGCCAGGGCACCCGCCCCTCGGCCGTGCCGGTCACCGCCGCCGGCGGCGGCAAGCTCAACGGTGACGTGGTCGCCGTCAGGTTGAGTCCGGAGGGTTCGCGGGTCGCCCTCGTGGTCCGCACCTCCGACGGTGTCGGGCAGCTGTGGCTCGGCTCCGTGGCCCGTGCCAACGACGCGGTGCAGGTCTCGAACCTGCAGGTGATCAGCCCGACCGGCGTCTCGGTCACCGATATCGGCTGGAACGACGAACTCAAACTCTTCGCCGTGGGCTCCAACATCGGCACGTCCGCGCACATTTACGAGGTGCAGTGCGACGGGTCGTTCTGGACGGCCCGCGGCACGTCCAACCTGCCCCCGGGACTCGACAGCATCACTGTGGCCGAGGGTCAGCCGGCGGCGGTGTCGGCCGACGACACCGTGTGGAAGCAGAGCGGCAGCTCCTGGGAGAGTCCCACCACCGGCACCGCCTTCGGCACCAACCCGGTTTATCTCGAGTAGTTGTCCACAGGCGCCCGCGTATGTGCGGCAGGACGGGCAGGCTGGGGACCGTGACGATGACGGCCCTGGCGGACGCGCTGCTCGATCTGGTGCTGCCGCGGCACTGCCTGGGCTGCGCCGAGCAGGGGTCGGCGCTGTGTCCCGCGTGCCGGCCGGATACTCCGCTGCTGACTCCCGGCGGCGTCTGGGCCGCCGGTGAGTATGAGGACGGACTGCGGGACGCGCTGCTGGCCTACAAGGAGCGCGGACGCCGGGACCTGGCCGGGGTGCTGGGAACGCTGCTCGCCGACGCCGTGCGCGCGGCCGGCCCGCCGCCGGGCGTCGTGCTGGTGCCTGTCCCGTCCAGTCGTCGCGCCGTCCGTGACCGGGGCGGTGACCACGTGCTGCGCCTGGCCCGCCGCACGTCCCGCCTGACCGGCATCCCGGTGCGACGGCCGCTGCGGCTCGTCCGGTCCGTCGCCGACTCGGCCGGGCTCGGCACGCAGGCGCGGGCGGCCAACCTGCATCGGGCGATGGCGGCGTCCCGCCCGTCCCGCCTCGGCACTGCTGCCACGGTGCTGCTCGTCGACGACATCGTGACCACCGGCGCCACCTTCGCCGAGGCGTCCCGGGCGCTGCGGATGTCGGGCTGGCGTGTGGTCGCAGCGGCCGCGGTGGCGGCCACGCGCCGCCGCGACGGCGCCGATCCGATCAGCGCGTGCCCGCCACGCCGAACCGGGCATTTCGGCCCTGGCAGGTTGCCGGGATCCGGTCTACCGTGGGCCGGACCTGACCGATGAAGGCGCCACTCGACCCGCACGGGTAGTACGCGAATCTTCTACCCGCACACGGCCGATGGCGCCGCGAATGCATGGTGGAGGTCGTATGGGAACAGCGCTCGCTGCTCGAATGGAAATCGTGGTGCACGGCCGCAACGTGGTCGTCCCGGACCATTACCGACAGCACGTCGCAGACAAACTCGCCAAGATCGAACGGTATGACCACAAGATCATCCGGACGGACGTCGAGCTGAGCCACGAGAAGAATCCACGTCAGTCCGGAAACTGCCAGCACGTCGAGATCACGTGCCGTACGCGCGGACCCGTCGTCCGTGCCGAGGCCTGTGCCGAGGACTTCTACAAGGCCTTGGACAAGGCCGTCGAGAAACTCGAACGCCGCTTCCGCAGCGCCGCCGACCGGCGGCGCGTCCACCACGGCCGACGCAGTCCGACGTCACTGGCCCAGGTGCCGACCAACGCGACGATGTACGAGGACGACGACTTCACCGAACCCGACCTCACCGAAGAGGGCCCCGGGCGGATCGTCCGCACGAAGGAACACCCCGCGGATCCCATCACCGTCGACGAGGCGCTCTCGCGCATGGAGCTTGTCGGGCACGACTTCTACCTGTTCATCAACAAGGACGACGGACGGGCAACCGTCGTCTACCGCCGCCATGCCTACGACTACGGCCTACTCACCCTCGAGGAAAGGAGCGCCTGATAGCAGACACCGACACAAGCGAATGTGACAGGCAGAGTCGCCGATCCTCGTTGACCGGCGGCTCTGCCGCGTTCCGACCGGGTCGACGCGACGCGTTCGGAGCAGTTGCGCGCGCAGAACGGAATCACGCCGAAGGATCGGCCGACCGCCGCACACTGGGGTTGACCAGGCCGTAGTAGAGCTCGTCGGCGTAGCTGCCGTCAGGTTCCTTCAGCCGGCCCGCCAGCGTCCCCTCGTGGGTGAAGCCGGCGGCAGCAGCCGCCTTCTGGGACGCGACGTTGTGCCACTTCGCGCCCAGTTCCAGCCGCGCGTAGCCGTTCTCGAACGCCCACGCCGACAGCAGCCGCAGCGCGCGGGAGGTGTAAGCGCGCGCCCGGAACTCCGGATGGATCGCGTAGCCGATCCCTGCCGTGCCGGGCGGCCCCGACTTGCGCAGCTGGATGTCACCGGCCACGCGCTCGGTCTCGACATCGACGATCACGAACTGCGCGCTGCCACCGACCATCCAGTCGAGTTGCGCCCTGCCGCGCTTCTCGGCGATCTCCGCGAGTGGTTCCGGCTCGCCGGTGAAGCCGACCGCCACCGTCGTCGCGTCGTTCGCGGTCTCGGCGTAGGCATCGATGTCATCGCGAGTGAAGGCGCGCAGCGAGATGACGCCGTCGGTCAGCGGCTCACGCAGATGCGGGAACGACCACGCCACCGGTGCGCCGTCGTCGGCGGCGAGCCGTGAGAAGACCGCGTCGTCTCGCAGGTCGCCGTGCAGGTCGTACGCCCCGCGCCGGTAGCCCTCGAAGACGAACCCGGCTTTCAGGGCGGTGGCTGCCGACCCGAGGTTCATGACGTCGCAGAGGATCTCGATCCGCTGAACGCCGTGGTCGAAACCCCACTCGGCGAGCGTCCGGACCGCCTCGGCCGCGTACCCGGACCCGCGCGCCTCCGGCGCGACCCAGTAGCCGATCTCGCCGTACTTGACCTTGCCCACCGGCAGCCTCAGCAGCGCGGAGCCCACAAAGCCGCCGTCGTCGGTGCGGACCACGGCACATCCCAGCGCTGCCCCCTCCGCCCGTCCCTGCTGCGCGTGGCCGGCCACGCGCAGCAGGGACGGGCGGAGGGGGCAGCGCTGGGATGTGCCGTGGTCCGCACCGA
>Ga0105247_10002097_pt1 | contig 13787 bp, 11 predicted proteins | sample KBSS24metaG_FD_81519 | JGI IMG/M metagenome (GOLD analysis project Ga0105247, IMG submission 81519) | Switchgrass rhizosphere microbial communities from Kellogg Biological Station, Michigan, USA - KBS S2-4 metaG | ecosystem: Host-associated > Plants > Roots > Rhizosphere > Soil | place...
CAGGTCGCGACCTGGCCCGCGCAGCGCTGGCCGATGCCCGAAAGATGCGTCGCATCGGACCTCCGACGGGCCGGGACGAGCGTCGGCGAGCCGCGATCCGTCAGGCGAACCTCGCCCGACCGGGTGGGTACTCCGGGGCCGGTGCCGATGAGCGTGATCCGCAGCGGCTCAGCGATGTGTTGTCGGCGTTGCTGGCCGAGCGGGGGTGGGCCACGCCGGTCACGGAGGCTCGGCTGTTCGCCGATTGGGCCGGACTCGTGGGTGAGGATATCGCCACACATTGTGAACCGGTGAGCCTGCGCGATGGCGAGCTCCGGGTCGCCGCCCAGTCCACGGCGTGGGCGACCCAGCTCCGGCTCATGGCGCCGAATATCCTCGCGGCGCTGCGGGCCGAGCTTGGGCCGGACGTGGTTCACCGGCTACATGTGACCGGGCCGGTTGGGCCGACCTGGAAGCACGGTCCCCGATCGATGCACAGCGGCCGCGGCCCGCGTGATACCTACGGGTGACCGTCCGCGGTGATGTCAAGTCGACGACCCATCCCGTCGCCGGCGGTGGTCGTCGCGGTTTGTCCCGCCCGGTGCTGTTGTCACGTGGTCGAATACCGGTGTGTTCGTCCGAATCTGGGATTACGACGTGCCGGATGAGTCCATGGCAGCGTTTCGTGTTGCCTACGGAGCGCGAGGTGCTTGGGCTGAGCTGTTCCGCCGAGCCCCCGGGTTCCTCGGTACCGAGTTGTATCGCGACGGGAATCGCGGCGATCGATTTCTGACCATCGACCGTTGGCGCAACGAGCAGAATTGGCGTTCGTTTCAGGCGGCATTCGGCTCGGCTTATGAAGCGCTCGACGCTCGGCTGGACGGACTCGCGGTGGCGGAGCGAGCACTGTTCGAAGGAACATCCGAGCTCTGAGCGAGAGAACTCGGCGGTGGACCACTCCCGGTGGGATCGTCCGCGATCCGTAAGCCCTCGACCGCTGCCGCCGCACGACCAGGCCACTAGCGTGTGTGCTGTGCGGGCCGTGGTGGCGCTGCTGGCGTCGGTGAGCGTCTTTGTTGGCGGGTGCAGCAGCGACCCTGCTCCGGCACGCTCAGCGGGCGCCCCGGCGTCCCCAAGCGCGGCATCTTCGCCGACCGGAGAGCCGCGAGCAGCGGCGACGAGCAGCAACCCGGCGAGGGCGTCGGCGATTGCGCGGGCCGGCGTCACGATCACGGTCGACCCGAGCCCGTACGGGCCGGTGCTCTTCGATCGCAGCGGACAGGCGATTTACGCCTTCGACGCCGAGACGGGCAGCCTGCCTCGTTGCTACGACCGGTGCGCCCAGGTCTGGCCACCCGTGCTCACCATGGGCACGCCGGTCGCCTCCCGCGGCGTCCGCCAGGACCTACTCGGAGTGACGAGCCGCACCGACGGACAACACCAGGTCACCTATCGCGGCCGGCCGCTGTACTTCTACGCCCAGGAGGGCAAGCACCAGGTGCTGTGCCATAACGTGGACGAGTTCGGTGGACGGTGGCTGGCACTCACCACTGCCGGCGTGCCGGCGCCGACGTAGCTCGGTTGGGGTGATCTCCCGCCCCGTGACATGGGCCGGACAGACGAGCAACTCAGGCGCTCTAACTCGCACCCCACGGATGGCGGGCGGGCCGTAGAATCTGGCGACCAGCGTCAACTGCGCCGCAACCCGGAATCAGCTCAGCGAGCCGCTGAGTCGCTCAACCGGCTTACCTGTGGGAACCCGCACGCCAGGGGGTCGCGACGCTCTGCGACGAAATCAGGACGCGTCGCAGCCACACGGAGCTCGGCCAATGCCGTAGAATGGAAGGTAACCGGGGTGGTCGGCTCGGACGCCGCAGCCGCCCCGCCGTCATGTCCACCGTCTGGTTTCGATGCGGCCGGGTTGCCCGGCCGGAAGCGCCGGGTGATCCGGCCGGAACAGGAGTTGCCCCTATGGCCAGCCCTGCTAGCGCAGGCGTCCCTCGTCCGGGGAGGGCCAAGTCGAGCTACGACAGCAGTTCGATCACCGTCCTGGAAGGCCTGACGGCGGTACGCAAGCGGCCCGGCATGTACATCGGATCGACATCCGAGCGCGGCTTGCACCACTTGGTGTGGGAGGTCGTGGACAACTCCGTCGACGAGGCGCTTGCCGGTTTTGCTGACCACATCGAGGTGGTATTGCTGGCGGACGGTGGCGTGCGGGTCGTCGACAACGGCCGCGGTATGCCGGTCGACATGCATCCGACCCAGAAGCGCCCGGCGGTCGAGGTCATCCTCACCATGCTGCACTCGGGCGGCAAGTTCGACGGCAAGGCGTACGCAGTGTCCGGCGGGCTGCACGGTGTGGGCGTTTCCGTCGTCAACGCGCTGTCCCACCGGCTCGAGGTCCAGATCAGCAAGGACGGCTACGAGTGGTACCAGCCCTACGTCGACCAGAAACCGGCCGCGCCGCTCGCCCGGGGCGCCCGGACGACGAAGACCGGAACCACCGTGACGTTCTGGGCCGATCCCGCGATCTTCGAGACCACGACCTATTCGTTCGAGACGATTAGCCGCCGCCTACAGGAAATGGCGTTCCTGAACAAGGGATTGACCATTGTGCTGCGAGACGAACGGCCGGAGAAGGCGGCCGTGGCGGACGCCGACGAGGCCGGGGCAATCGCCGCCGCTCCTACGGCCGGCAGTGGTGGGCCACGGCAGGTCACCTACCACTACGCGGGAGGCATCGCGGACTTCGTCCGGCACCTGAACGCGACCAAGAGCCCATTGCACAAGTCGGTCATCTACTTCACGTCCGACGATCCCGACCGCCGCCTGTCGGTCGAGGTGGCCATGCAGTGGAACGAGTCCTACTCGGAGAGCGTCTACACCTTCGCCAACACGATCAACACCATCGAGGGCGGTACTCATGAGGAGGGGTTCCGGGCCGCGCTGACCAGCGTCGTCAACCGATGGGGGATCGACAGAAAGATCATCAAGGAGAGCGACCGGCTCACCGGCGACGACATCCGGGAGGGCCTGGCGGCGATCGTCTCGATCAAGTTGGGGGAGCCTCAGTTCGAAGGCCAGACCAAGACCAAACTCGGCAATTCCGAGGCAAAGTCGTTCGTGCAGCGTGCCTGTAATGACTGGTTGGCCGACTGGTTCGAGCGCAACCCGTCCGAGGGCAAAGTGATCATCACCAAGGCCTCGCAGGCGGCGAAGGCGCGCAAGGCGGCGCAGCAGGCCCGCAACCTGTCGCGCAAGAATGCGCTGGACACGATGGGAATGCCCGGCAAGCTGCAAGACTGCCGGTCGACCAATCCGGCCGAGAGCGAGCTTTACATCGTCGAGGGAGACTCCGCCGGCGGCTCCGCCCGGCAGTGCCGAGACTCGATGTTCCAGGCTATCCTCCCGATTCGCGGCAAGATCATTAACGTGGAGAAGGCCCGGATCGACCGGGTGCTGAAGAACAACGAGGTGCAGTCGCTCATCACCGCGCTGGGTACCGGGATTCACGACGACTTCGACCTGTCGAAGTTGCGGTACCACAAGATTGTCTTGATGGCCGACGCCGACGTCGACGGCCAGCACATCACGACGCTTCTGCTCACCTTGTTGTTCCGGTTCATGCGGCCCCTGATCGAAGCCGGCCACGTGTACCTCGCGGCACCGCCGCTGTACAAGATCAAGTGGTCGAAAGGCGAGCCGGGCTACGCATACTCCGACAAGGAACGCGACGGGCTGGTCAAGGCGGGCCTGGAAGCCGGTCGCAAGCTCCCCAAGGAGGACGCGATCGCTCGGTACAAGGGCCTCGGCGAGATGAATTCGAAGGAGCTGTGGGAAACCACGATGGATCCGGCGAACCGCATCCTGCGCTTGGTCACGCTGGACGACGCGGCCACCGCGGACGAATTGTTCAGCGTGTTGATGGGTGAGGACGTCGAGGCGCGGCGGTCGTTCATCATCCGCAACGCCAAAGACGTCCGGTTCTTGGACATCTGAGTAGCCCGTGACTGACACCACCGATATCACCGGCGGCGACCGGATCGAGCCGGTCGACATCCAGGCGGAGATGCAGCGCAGCTACATCGACTACGCCATGTCGGTCATCGTCGGGCGAGCGCTGCCCGACGTTCGCGACGGCCTCAAGCCCGTGCACCGCAAGATCCTCTACGGGATGTACGACTCGGGCTTCCGCCCGGACCGCAACTTCGTCAAGTGCGGCCGCGTGGTCGGCGACGTGATGGGCAACTATCACCCGCACGGCGACACGGCGCTCTACGACGCGCTCGTACGGATGGCCCAGACGTGGTCGCTGCGCTATCCGCTGATCGATCCGCAAGGCAACTTCGGCTCGCCCGGCAACGATCCGGCGGCGGCGTACCGCTACACCGAATGCCGGCTCAAGCCGCTCGCCATGGAGATGTTGCGGGACATCGACAAGGAGACAGTCGACTTCGTCCCGAACTACGCCGGGAACACAGTCGAGCCGGTCATCCTGCCCGCCCGCATCCCGAACCTGCTCGTCAACGGCTCGGAGGGGATCGCGGTCTGCATGGCCACGCGCATCCCACCGCACAACCTTCGCGAAGTGGCCCGCGGCGTTGCCTGGGCGCTCGAGCACCCGGATGCCCGGCCGGACGAGCTGCTCGGCGAGCTGCTCAAGATCATCCCCGGCCCCGACTTCCCGACGCACGGCCTCATCGTCGGCCGTGACGGGATCGAGGATGCGTACCGGACCGGCCGCGGCTCCATCCGGATGCGTGCCGTCGTGAGCGTCGAGGAGGACGTCAAGGGCCGCGCCATTCTGGTGGCGACCGAGCTGCCCTATCAGGTCAATCCCGACAATCTCATCGAATCCATCGCGCAACTGGCTCGCGAGGGCCGGGTCGCGGGGATCGCGGACATCAACGACGAATCGTCGGATCGCATCGGCATGCGGATCGTAGTAACCCTCAAGCGGGACGCGGTCGCCAAAGTCGTGCTGAACAACCTGTTCAAGCACACCCAGCTGCAGACGACCTTCGGCGCGAACATGCTCGCGATCGTCGACGGCGTGCCGCGCACGCTGCGGCTGGACCAGTTCGTCTCGCATTACATCGAGCACCAGATCGAAGTCATCGTCCGGCGCACCCGATACCTGCTCCGCGAGGCCGAGGAACGCATCCACATCCTGCGCGGCCTGCTCAAGGCGCTGGACCAGTTGGACGCCGTGATCGCGCTCATCCGGGCTTCTGCGTCGGCCGAGGCGGCTCGCGGCGGCCTGATGGAGCTGCTCGACATCGATGAGGTCCAAGCGACGGCCATCCTCGACATGCAGCTGCGCCGGCTGGCCGCGCTCGAGCGGCAGCGGATCATCGATGAGCACGCCCGCATCGCGACGGAGATCGACGACTACAACGACATCCTCGCCCGGCCCGGCCGCCAACGTCAGATCATCGCGGACGAACTGGCCGAGATCGTCGAGAAGTACGGCGACGAGCGTCGCACCCGGATCATCCCGTACGACGGCGACGTCGGTATCGAGGACCTGATCGCCCAGGAAGATGTCGTCGTCACGATCACTCGAACGGGCTACGCGAAGCGCACGAAGACCGACCTGTACCGGGCTCAGCGGCGCGGGGGGAAGGGTGTCCAGGGTGCCGGCCTGAAGACCGATGACATCGTCGCGCACTTCTTCGTGACGTCCACGCATGACTGGGTGCTGTTCTTCACCAACAAAGGGCGGGTCTACCGCATCAAGGCCTACGAGCTGCCCGAGGCCAACCGCAACGCCCGAGGCCAGCATGTGGCCAACCTGCTGGCCTTCCAACCCGACGAAACCATAGCGGACGTCATCACGATCCGTGACTACACGGTCGCGCCGTATCTGGTGTTGGCGACCCGGTCTGGCTTGGTGAAGAAGAGCAAACTCACTGATTTCGACTCGAACCGGACAGGTGGCATCGTCGCCATCAACTTGCGTGAAGACGACGAGCTCATCGATGCCGCACTCATCTCCGCTGACGACGACCTGCTCTTGGTCAGCCGCAACGCCATGTCGATCCGGTTCAGCGCCGACGACGAGACACTGCGCCCGATGGGCCGGGCGACGTCCGGAGTGATCGGCATGCGATTCTCCGGCGACGACCAACTGCTCGCGATGGAGGTGGTCGACAGCAGCCCGGACTCGTCCCAGGAGATTCTGGTCGCCACCGACGGCGGCTTTGCCAAGCGAACCCGGGTGTCGGAGTACCCGCCGCAGGGCCGTGGCGGCAAGGGAGTCCTCACGGCGCGTATCGTGTCCACCCGTGGTGGGCTGGTCGGCGCCGTCGCCGTGCGGCCTGAGGACGAGGTTTACGCGATCACGTCCGACGGCGTGGTCATCCGCACGCAAGCCGCGGAGGTACGCCGGGCACAACGGCAGACTATGGGTGTTCGATTGATGAACCTGCCCGAGGGTGTGAGCCTCGTTGCGATCGCCCGCAACGCCGACGAACCGGACGAGCAGGAGTGAGCATGACGCAGTTGCCGCACGGACAGTCCGGCAGCGTGAATACCGAGCCTCCGCTTGACGGCAACCGGCAACGGATGGGACCTGCGCACGCCGCCGGCCGGCCCGTTGACCGGCCCCCGCCCTCGACGAGTGACTTCGGCGAGCCGACCATCACCCGGCACAACAACGTCGACGCGCCGCCGCCGAATTCTCCGGGCGGCCAACGGTTCGGGGCCGCGTCGCCGAGTACCTTGCCGCCCCCACCGAACGGTCCATCGTTCGCTGGCGGGCACCCCACCGCCCCGCCGCCCGGCATCACCCCGGCGGGTGCTCCGGGCCCTACGGCGGTGCCGCCCGGCACCGCACCACCGCCCCCGACCGCGCGCCGCGAGCGTACGCGAGCCAGCGGCCCGCGCCGAGCCCGGCTGCAAGTGCGCCACGTCAATCCGTGGACGGTGCTGAAGTTCTCCTGTGTCGTATCGGTGGTGCTGTTCTTCGTCTGGCTGATCATGATCGCGGTGCTGTACCTGGTCCTTGATGCAGCCGGCGTGATCGGCAAGATCAACGACACTGTGACGACAATCAACGGGACCGGCTCCAACGCACCTATCACACCCGGAATTGTTTTCGGCGCGGCCGCCATCGTCGGTGTCGTCAATATTGTGTTGTTCATTGCGCTGTCGACAATCGGCTCAGTGGTCTACAACCTTTGTGCCGATCTCGTCGGCGGTGTCGAGGTCACCCTGTCCGAACGAGAGATGGTGTAGCCCCGGCCGCGTCCCTGACGTGCAGTCCGGTATCTTTCGGCGGGGTATTCTGACCCTTCGCGTTCTCGGGCCTGTAGCTCAGTCGGTTAGAGCGCATCCCTGATAAGGATGAGGCCGGAGGTTCAAGTCCTCCCAGGCCCACAGACGATTGAGGTGAGCGGGGCGCGACCTTGCTCGCGTCTCCGAGCCGATTGGGTTTGTCGAATATCGGGAGGTTCGTAGAATCTCCCGGTAGGACGACCGCGTCCCAAACCGCACGTCGAACGGAGGTGGCCGGTGCTCAGGTCCGTGGTGCTCGTCGCATTGGCGGCCGGCGCGTTCGTCGTCGTCCGCAAGCGGAGAAATGCGCAGGCCGACGCCGCCCTTTGGCGCGAGGCAACCTCGACCCGCTGAGTGTTAGCCTCGCCGCATCGCCGGCTGGTCGCGGGGACGTAGCTCAAGTGGTAGAGCACCGCCTTTGCAAGGCGGGGGTTAGGGGTTCGAGTCCCCTCGTCTCCACACTCTGAGGGCCCCGGATTTGGTGGCCTTCGTTCGTCTGACTTGATCGCGGTTCCAAGATCGGCTTCGGCTTAGTCCGCAAAAAGTCCGCAGGAAGTCCGCGCTCGCGTGCCTCATCGAGCCGATCGGCGAGCGCGTCAAGATCGCCATCGAATAGATCCGCGTACCGGCGCGCTGACAGTGCCGGGCGCGGCCTGGCGCATCGTTGCCTTAGCCCTCTGGCGACGCAACTGCCGCGACTACATCAAGCTCGTGCGGGAGAGTCCGGCCAAGGCCGCGCACATGACACAGGTCATCACGGCGGTGCCCGGACTCGCGCCGAAATCCCGCGGCTGCCCGAACGGCACGGAGGGCCAGAGTTGAGGATCACGGTGTGAAGAGGTCGCTGCTGGTGCAGGAAGATCGATTTCCGGCATACGGTTCACGGCCGATCTTCCTGTGTTTGCGGGCCTATGGCGCCTGTCCTATGGCGCCGTGCGTGCATGAAGATCAAACGACCGCTAACGCCGCTGACTTTGCGCCCACGCGACGGACCAAGAGGGCGCGCTACAGCTGAAGGTGCAGCCGCAGGGCGTCCTCGAGGTCGGCCATGAGGTTGGGTGGCACTCGGCCAAGGACCGGACCGGCCCGGTCAATGCTGACTGATCGAACCTGCTCGGCCTGCGCTTTAGAGGTCGCGCGCAGGCCTGTCGCATCGGCGGGGAGCAGCGTCTGGAAGGGAAACACGCGCGCGATGTTGCTGGTGACCGGAACGATCGTGACGACACCACGGGCGAGGCGTTCGGCGGTCGCGTTCGCGCGGTCATCGCTCACGATGACTGCTGGCCGGCGCTTGTTCGCTTCGTTGCCGAGGGTTGGTTCCAGGTCGATCAAGCGGATCTCACCGCGCAGCATCGGCCAGCCCGTCGGCGGCCGTCGCTTCCCAGGCGGCCTCCTCGCCGGATGCTTCCCATTCGTCCCACGCTTCGGCGTAGTCCTGCGCGAGTGCGGGATAGCGCAGCATGCGGATCGCGCGCTGGAGCGCGGCCGAACGTGACTTCAGACCTTGCGCGCGGGCGTAGTCATCCAGGGCTGCGACGTCTTCATCCGGCAGGCTCACACTCAGTTTCATACCACAATGCTACCCGAGTATTACCCGACTGCTGATGAGCGATAACGGACGTCAGAGGCCGCGCTTCGAGTCAAGCCACTCGGCACCGTCGGTACCCCGCGCGACCCGCTTGAGCGTGCGCATGCACCCGTCGACGGAGAAAGATCGATGTCCGCAAAAAGTCCGCAAGACGTCCGTAGATCGCTCACGATCACCCGATGCGACCAACGACCGCCAACGACACGAACGCCACCGATTCCGGGGCCTCCATCGTCTACAGCCCAGGAAGCGGGAGTTGCTCGACAGCGTCGGATCGCTTTTGCAAGGCGGGGTTAGGGGTCCGAGTCCCCTCGTCTCCACACTCTGAGGGCCCCGTGTTTGCTGCCCTGTAGCACCTCGGCGCTTCACGTCAAGATCCACAAAGCCCGTCGGGGACACACTGAGGACACACCAGCGGCGCGCGCGGCGGCGTCAAGCGCGGCGGCGAGCTCGTCGAGGGGATCGCCGAACAGGTGCCCGTACCGGTCGAGTGTCATGGTCGCTGACTCGTGGCCGAGATGGTCCAGGTGTGCTAACGCCTCCCCGCTCAACCTCAATGTTCACGACGAGCGCGCCTCAATCACCGCCTTTCTGCTTGTCGAAGGTGAGCCAGCCCTGCTGCAGACCCACGGCACTGTTATGGGCTCACCCTCGCCGACGTCAAGAGACTGCCCGGCAGGCCTCAGCTCGCCCGTTGACAGTGGCGGCCGAGTCGAGCGTGCCGCGGGCTCAGCTTTGACTGTCGGAGATGTTGAATACGGAGTCGAGATTGGTGATCTTCATTAGTCTGCGCACGGGTGGTGTGGGCTCACGAAGGTGAAGCGTGACCGCCCGGTCCCGGGTCGCATTGCGGATCGCGACCAGGGTGCCCAGGCCGGTGGAGTCGATGAAGCTGACCCCGGAGAGGTCTAGTACGAGATCGTCACACGCGTCGTCCGCGAGAGCCGCGGTCGCCGTTCGGAGAAGTTCGTCCGTCGCGGCCATATCGAGTTCGCCGCAGATCGCCAGCTCCGCGCAGCGCGGCTGAGTGTGGACGATCTTGATGAGCATGGCTAGAGATTATCGGCGTGATCGGCGGTGTGAATCTTCGTATTCACGGGTAGAGATGTCATGGTGGTGGCGATCGACCGGACTGCGGATGTTATGTGCCGAGACTTTGAGGTTTGTGAGCGGCGCTGCGATGGCTCGGCGCCGTCGCGTGCGCGGCGGTTCGTGGCGGACAGCCTGCGCTCGGAGCTGTCCGGGCCGGCCGCTGAGGGGCCGATCGAACTTACTGTCGTGGTCGTGAGCGAGTTGGTCACCAACGCGGTTCGCGCCGGGTGCGCAGCTATAGGCATCACTCTGCAGCTGCATCGCGACCATCTGCGGGTGGTTGTATTCGACGACGCGCCTGGCCGCCCGAAACAGCGAATAGCGCGTCCGAACGACGTCCGGGGCCGGGGGCTGTCTATCGTCCGGGCCGTCTCGCGGGCTTGGGGACTCCAAGTCGCGGCGGCCGGCAAGCGACTGTGGGCTGAGATCGCGCTACCGGACGACGTGATACACGCGTCCGCGTGCTTCCTCTGAGCGATCATGACGCCAGGCTCGAAAGATCGCCAGGCGTGGAGGACCTCGACGTTTCTGGTTGTGTCGTGGGGTTGCCGCGGCATGCCTCGCGTCCGATGGCCAGGATCGTGACGTCATCGTCGACGTGGCGGTCGCCGATCAAGGTCGTCATGAGCGCGGCGCAGGCGGACTCCGCCAGTCCGTATGGGCTATCTGCGGTGACGGAGTGAGCGAGGACCGTGCGCACAGTCGTGAGGCCCATGTAGATGTCGCTGTTGTGGTGGTCGATAAGGCCATCGGTGAGCAGGCAGAGAAGGCTGCCCGGCTCAAGGGTGAGCGTGCCTGTAGAGCGGGGAGCAGCGAGGTCGACCCCGAGCGGGAGCCCGTGGGACTTCTCGAGCAGTCTCTCGTGGCCGGCGGCCGAGATTAGGGTGAGCGGTAAGTGCCCGGCCGAGCTAAAGGTGATCGCTCCGGTCGCCGCGTCGAGAATTGCGTAGATCAACGTGGCCATCTGCCCGGGTTCGAAGTGTTGGAGCTTGCGGTCGAGATGGTGCACAACAGTCGCCGGGTCGTCGTGGTCGAGGGCGTAGGCGCGTAGGGCACTTTTGATCCGGCCCATGATCGTGGCGGCGCGTAGCCCGTGACCCATAACGTCGCCGATTACGATCCCTATCCTGTCATCGGGCAGGGTGAACAGGTCATACCAGTCTCCGCTGACGCCGTACTGGCTGCCGGGAACGTAGCGGGCGGCGAGTTGGTAGCCAGGAATGTCCGGCAGTCGCCGGGGCGCCAGTGAGCGTTGAAGCGAAGCCGCGGCTGCGCGATCGATGTAGGAGCGGCGGGCGCTGATCGCGCCAGCAGCGCGGTCGGCAGCCAGTTGCAGCACCGCGGTGTCCTCGTCGCTGAATGCGCGCGGACGTAGCGTGCCGACGTGCAGAACACCGAGGACGGTGTCACCGACGAGCAGCGGGACGCCTAGTAGAGAGCGGACCTTTTTGCGAAGCAGGATTGGGTTGATCACGTTGGAGGGTGTGACCTCGGCAATCGCTATCGGGCGGGCTTCGGCGGCCACTCGACCGGCGAAGCCGCGTCCGAACGGGATCCGCACGCCGTGCCGGACCTCTTCCTCCAATCCCCGCGATGCGACTGGGCTGAGGAACTGACCGGACTCGTCGAGCAGCAGGGTCGCGGCGGTGTCGACGTCGAGCAGTTCCTGTAGTCGTGCCAGCAGCTCATCGAGCAGGTCTTCGGTGGTGAGCTTGGATAGCGCGACGTCCGTTACCGCCTCGATACGCCGTAGCCGCTCCCGGACTTCGCGGACTGTGGCGACCATTGCCGGGCGGGGTAGGCCCTCGCTCCGGTCGAGCTCCATGCTGTCCGCGAGCTTGCCGATCGTGGGCGCGTCACGTTGCGCATCTGAGGGGGCGCCGTGCGCCGTGGTCGTCATGATTGGCGTCGGTCGATTTGGGCTAGGATCCACGATCCGAACACTGCCGATCTGACGGCGTGCGACTTCCCGCCGACGTAGGTCGACGGAATGACCTCGCGCGGGTCGTCACGAGCGGCCCCGCGTATGCCGTACCGCAACGGCACGGTGTCTCGCCCAGACGATCGACCCTGGACGGTCATGAAAGTACTGTATAGGTTTCTGGAGAGATTGGCTAAGCTTGCGTAATTCTTGTGAAGGTTTAGCGAAGGGTTATGGACGGTATCGCCACCGTCGTTCAGTATGAGGCCATGGTTCCAATGAGCGGCAACGCGCCGGATGGCAACTACGCGGAGGCGGACGTCGTCGACGCTGGGGTGTACAGCATCGGTGCCGTGACGAGGATGCTCGGCATCCCCGCTCAAACGCTGCGGGCCTGGGAGGAGCGGTACGCCCAGATCGTTCCGGACCGTAGCGGTGGCGGGCACCGTTTATACAGTCGCGATCAGGTCGAGCAGCTTCGTTTCATCCGGGAACAGCTGCACGCTGGGTTACACCCGGCCGACGCCCACCGGTTGCTTGCACAACGGCGCGCGGAGGGGTCTTGGAGACGAGGGATGGCCCCGGCGCGCCCCCGGCCGGATCGCGAGCCGAAGGTCACGATCCTGCTGGCCGAGCGTGACCCCTACGCGGCCGAGCTCGCTGAGTACTTCCTGCGTACGGAGGGTTACCGCGTGCGAGTCGCTTTCGATATCGCATCCGCCGAGGAAATGCTGCGGGCCGAGGCGATCGATTTGCTGGTCGTGGACTTGATGATCTCGGGCGGCGACGGGTTGGACCTATGTCGCCGCGCGCGGGAGCGTTCCTCGATTGCGGTGCTCGCGGTGTCCGCGTTGGACTTCGGGGATGCGGCGTTGCAGGCGGGGGCGGACGCATTCATGCGCAAGCCCCTGGAGCCGCTGCGTCTTATCTCGACGGTGCGACACCTGCTCGCCGCCGGGCGCCGACCTGCGTCGGCCGGCGCACGCGCATGAATGCCGGGCCCGCCGATGAGTCAGCTCGGCTGCCGAGCGGTTCCGGCCGACTCGACACGGTACTGGGGGGCGGGCTGCCTCGGCACGGCATCATCCTGCTGATCGGCCAGCCAGGCTCGGGCAAGACGATCCTTGCTCAGCAGTACGTGTTCCACAACGCGACTGTCGAAGCGCCGGCGGTGTACATGTCCACCGTCTCGGAGCCGCTTGAAAAGATTCTGCGCTACGGGCAGTCGCTGCGCTACTTCGATCCCGCGGCCCTCGGCCGCTCGGTGTTTTACGAGGACCTGGGTCAGATCATCAACGACGACGGCCTACCCGGCGTGTTGGCCCGGCTGACCGAGCTCCTGCAGCGGCGGCGTCCCAGCGTGTTGGTCATCGACAGCTTCAAGGCGCTGCAGGTCTATGCCGGCGACCCGGGCGACTACCGGCGATTCCTTCACGAGGTCGCGGGGCGGCTGTCCGCGACCCCTACCACGACGTTCTGGGTCGGCGAGTACGACGGCGTGCGACTGAGCGACGCGCCCGAGTTCGCGGTCGCCGACGCCATCATGGCCCTGGGCACCCACCGAGATTCGGTGCGGGAGACCCGCTTCTTGCAAGTGCTCAAATTGCGTGGAAGCACCTTCCTGTCCGGCGCGCATGCCTATCGGCTCTCGCCGTCCGGCCTAGAGGTCTTTCCCCGTTTGGTCGACCCGCTCAACACTGTTGGCTACGGCCAAGACTCTGAGCGAATCAGCTCGGGCATCGAGGCCCTGGACCTAATGTTGACCGACGGATACTGGCGCGGCGCCTCGACCTTGGTCGCCGGCCCGTCCGGTGCCGGAAAGACGCTGCTTGGATTGCACTTCGTCTACGCGGGAGCGCAGCGCGGCGAGACCGGTGTGATCGCCACCTTCCAGGAAAACCCTGTGCAAATGGAGCACATCCTGCA
>Ga0105247_10002098_pt1 | contig 13781 bp, 7 predicted proteins | sample KBSS24metaG_FD_81519 | JGI IMG/M metagenome (GOLD analysis project Ga0105247, IMG submission 81519) | Switchgrass rhizosphere microbial communities from Kellogg Biological Station, Michigan, USA - KBS S2-4 metaG | ecosystem: Host-associated > Plants > Roots > Rhizosphere > Soil | place...
ACGCCACCACCACCATCGACGGCACCGTGAGCGGCGCGACCGGCCTCGGCGTCTCGCAGGGCACGCTGGTCGTAGCTGGCAACAACAGCTATACGGGCGGCACCACCGTCAGCGGCACCGGCACACTGCAGATCTCGAGCGATACCAACCTCGGCAACGCTTCCGGCGCGATCAACGCGAACGGCGGCAGCATTCACACCACCGCTGACATCACCTCGGGGCGTACCGTCAACACGTCCGGTACTGGCCTCACACTGAGCGGTGACGGGCACACCACGACGCTCAATGGCACGATCCAGGGCAGCGGTGGCGTGCACGCGAGTGCGGACAACCTGGTCCTGTCGGGCACCAACACCTTCACCGGCGGCACGACGGTCACCAACGGCTCACTGACGATCTCCCGCGATGCCAACCTCGGTGCCGCGGGCGGCTCCGTCGCCCTCGATGGCAGCACCCTGTACACGACCGGCGACATCGATACCACCCGCGCCATCGCGATCAACGGTAACGCGGCGATCGACAACGCCGCAGGCACGACGATGACGGTGCGCGGCACCGTGTCGGGCCTCGGCGGGCTGGTAAAGGACGGTAGCGGCACGCTCGCCCTCACCGGCAATAACACTTACACCGGTGGCACGACGGTAAACGACGGCACGCTGGCGGTTTCCGGCGATGCGAACCTCGGCGACGCAGCGGGCGGTATCACGCTCAACGGCGGCACGCTGGAATCCAGGGCGACCATGGCCACCTCACGTGGCATCGACCTCGAGGGCGGCGCCATCGCCGTCGACGCCGGCACGTCACTCACCGCAAATGGCGCGCTCGGCGGCAGCGGCGGTCTGGTGAAAGAAGGCAATGGACAGCTGGTCGTCAACGGCGTGGCCTCGCAAGCAGGTGGCCTGACGGTCAACGGCGGCTCGGTCAAGCTGACCGGCCAGAACACTTACACCGGCGACACGACGGTTGGCGCAAACAGCCTGCTGGTGATATCGCAGGATGCGAACCTGGGCGATTCCAGCAACAACATCCACCTCAACGACGGCTCCCTCGCGACCGACGGTAGCTTCGACACCTCGCGTGACATCACGCTCGCGGGCACCGGCACGCTCGACCTGCTCACCGGTGCGACGCTCGGTCTTGACGGGACGGTCTCTGGCTCGGGCACGCTGGGCGTGGCCGGCAACGGCACCGTGGTCGCCCGGGGCAACAACACTTACACCGGTGGCACCGTCATCGACGAAGGCACCCTGCAGGTCGGCTCCGACGCAAACCTTGGCTCGGCCAACGGCGCGATCACGATCTACGACGGTGGCACGCTGCACACCACGGGGGACATCACGTCGACGCGCGCCATCAATGCCGGCGTCGGCGGCGATGCCCATGTCGAGGTCGACGCGGGCACGACGTTTGCCACCAGCGGTGGCGTGAGCGGCAGCAGCGCCCTGGTGAAGAACGGCGACGGCACGCTGGCCATGTCGGGTGCACTGGCCCAAAGTGGCGGCACGATCGTCAACGACGGCACGCTCGTCCTGTCGGGCAACAACAGCTACCAGGGCGGCACCACGCTCAACGGCGGCACGCTTCAGGTGGCCGACGACGCCAACCTCGGCGATGCCGCCAACCACGTCGCCTTCAACGGGGGCGTGCTGCATGTGACCGACGACCTGACCACCGGTCGCACCCTCGACACCGCGACGGGCTCGAACGCCAACCTCGCTGTCGATGGTGGAAAAACGCTGACGGCAAACGGCACGGTGCAGGGCAACGGCGGCCTCGCGGCTTCCGGCACGGGCACCCTGGTGCTCGGTGGCACCAATACGTATGCCGGTGGAACATCGGTAAACGGTGGAGCGCTGCAGATCGCGTCCGATGCCAACCTCGGCTCGGCGACGGGCTCGGTCGCGCTCAACGATGCCATGCTGCACGCTACCGCGGACATCGCGACGAACCGCGCCATCTCGGTCTCCAACCATTCGGCGATCGCCACCGATGCGGCGACCACGTTCACCGCGACCGGCACGGTGTCTGGCGCGACGCTGACCAAGACGGGTAGTGGCACGCTGGTGCTGGACGGAAACAACACCTACACCGGTGGCAGCGTGATCGACGGCGGCACGCTGGAGGTCGGCAGCGATGCCGCGCTCGGCGACGCGGCAGGTGGTATCACGCTCGCTGGCGGCACGCTGCATACGACGGGCGATGTCGCCTCGACGCGCAACGTAACCCTCGGTGGCGGCAGCTTTGCCATCGACGGCGGCACGACGTTCGCCACCTCGGGTAACGTCGCCGGCACCGGCGGCCTGGTCAAGAACGGTAGCGGCACGCTCGTCCTGTCGGGCAATAACAGCTACATCGGGGGCACCGTCCTCAACGACGGTACGCTGCAGGTATCGAACGACGCCAACCTCGGCAATGCGGCAGGCCCACTGGTGTTCAACGGCGGCACGCTTCACGCCACCGGCGACGTGAGTGGCGCACGCGCCACCACGCTCAATACAAATGCACTGATCGTCACCGACGCGGGCGCGACCTTTGCTACCTCGGGCACGGTGTCCGGCAACGGCGGAGTGACCAAGGACGGCGACGGCACGCTGGTGCTCAGCGGCAACAACACGTACGCCGGTGGCACCACGATCGATGCCGGCACGTTGCAGATCGCTTCGGATGCCAACCTCGGCGCACCCACGTCCGCCCTGACCTTCAACGGCGGTTCGCTGCACACCACCGGCACCATCGTCACCCAGCGCACGCTCGACCTCGCCAGCAACGCAACCGTCACCAACGATGCGGGTACGTCGCTCACGGCCGCTGGCGCCGTCACTGGTAGCGGCGGCCTGGTCAAGGACGGCGCAGGTACGCTGTCGATTACCGGTATCGCCTCGCATACCGGCGGCACCACCGTTAACCAGGGCACGCTGGTGCTGAGTGGTAACAACACCTACACCGGCGGCACGCTGATCAACGGCGGCACGCTGAGCATCTCCAGCGATGCCAACCTCGGCAATGCAACCGATGCCGTCACGCTCAATGGCGGCAACCTGGCGGTCACCGCCGACATCACGACGGCGCGCACGATCGTCGTCGACAACGGTGGCGGTTCCATCACCACGAGCACCGGCGCCACCCTGAGCCAGACCGGCAGCATCACCGGCAACGGCACGCTGACCAAGCTCGGCGGCGGCACGCTGGTCGTCAGCGGCAGCAACAGCTTTACCGGCGGCACACTGGTCAATGGCGGCACCATCCGCATCGACAGCGGCTCCTCGCTGGGCACGGGCGACATCATCCTGCAGGGCGGCACGCTGCAGACCTACGCCACCCTCGGCACGGGCCAGAAGGTGCTGGTCAGCGGCAACTCCGGTGTGAACGTTTCTGCCGGCACGACCACGGTGCTGTCGGGTGACATCGACACCGCCGGTGCATCGGGCTGCTTCATCAAGAGCGGCGCCGGCGCACTCAGCCTCACCGGCAAGGCCTCGCTGAGCCAGGGCACCTGCGTGCAGAACGGCACGCTGCGCGTCAACGGCACGCTCGACAGCAGCTTCGTCAACGTCGACCCGATCGGTACACTGCGCGGCACCGGCCATATCACCGGCCCGGTCAGCGTCAGCGGCCGTCTTGCTCCGGGCAACTCGCCGGGCACGCTCACCGTCGACGGCACCGTGACGATGAACGCGGGCAGCACGTTCGAAGCCGATATCGACGGCAACGGCACGGGTACCGGCAAGGGCAACTACTCGCGCCTTCTCGTGGTCGGCGCCGGTCACCAGTTCATCGCGAACGGCACGCTGGAACCGCTGCTTCGCGGCATCACCGGGGACGCGACCAACACGTTCACGCCGGTGCTGGGCGACACCTTCCGCGTCGTCACCGCCGAAGGCGGCATCGTGGGACGTTTCGCCAGCCTGACCCAGCCGACCGACGGACTGCCATCCAACACGCGCTTCCTCGCGTTCTACAACCTCGCCGGGAGCAACAGCATCGACCTGCGTGTCGTGCCAAAGGCCTATAGCGACTTCCTCGGTGCAGGCACGAGCAAGAACACGCTCGCGCTGGCCGGCGCGCTCGACCGCGCGGTGGACGCCCAGGTCGCCGGCAACGGTGGCGCTTATACCGCCGTGGTGAATGCGATCGGTGCGCTCGATACCGACCGCATCGGCGATACGGTGAAGGCCATGGCCGGTGAAGTACATGCCGATCAGGCGGCGGCCGCTCGTGGCATGGGCCTTGCGCTCAATCGCGACGCGTTCGACCACCTCGGCACGGACACGACCAACCCGGCAAACAAGGTCTGGGCGAACGTGACCCAGGACGGCCAGCGTTTCGTCGCCGACAACCAGGGTTCCGGCTACAACGCCAGCACCAGCCATGTCACGGCGGGTGTCGACGTGTTCTCCAACGAGTCCACGGTGATCGGCGTGGGTGCTTCGCACGGCGAGAGCAACATCATCGCCACCGGTGGCCAGGGGACGATCCGCGGCAACGCGGGCATCCTTTATGGCCAGCAGAAGGCCGGCGCAATCATCGTCGACGGCGTCGTGTCCTACGGCTCGGACGACTGGTCGACCCGTCGCATGGATCCGTTCGGTAACGGCTCGCTCGAGACGCGTACCGACGGCCACGACACGATGGCCAGCCTGACCGCCCGCCTTCCGCTGGATACCGCCGGTGTTCGCATCGAACCGTATGCCGGTGTGATCTGGCAGAAGGTCGAGCGTGACGCAGTGAACGAGACGGGCACCTCGCCGGCGACGCTGTCGCTGGAAAAGCTGTCCGCCACGGGCACCCGGGGCCTGGTCGGTGTTACCGCTGGTTCAAAGGTGAATGACCCGCTGGCCACGGACCTGACCTGGCGTGTGGGCGTCGCCGCAGGCGTCGATTCGGGCAAGTTGCTCGATCCGACGGTTCGCGCCAGCCTTGCCGGTCAGCAGTTCGAGACGAAGGCGCCGGATGCCGGTCGTGGCTTCGTGCAGTTCAATGCGAACGGCACGATGCGCCTGGGCCACAGCACCTACCTCTATGGCGGCCTCACGGCCGAACAGGGTTCGGGGCGTACGGCCTACGGCGTGACTGCCGGCGTCCGCGTCGCCTTCTGAGACGATAGCGCACTGTAGCAAGGGAAAAAGCCCGCTTAGGCGGGCTTTTTCTTGCTGAATTCTTCAGGGGCTTGCCGACGCATAGCGACTGGGCGAGATGCCCACGATCCGCTTGAATGCATGACTGAACGCGCTCTCGGACGCATAGCCCAGATCCCTCGCCAGCACGGCCACGGGAACATCGCCCTGGCGCAAGGCTCTCTCCGCAAGACGCATGCGCCATCTCGCCAGGTAAGCCAGGGGAGCCACGCCCGCGGCCGCCTTGAACTGCGAGGCAAAGATGGTGCGCGACATCGCCGCCGCATTCGCCAGCTGCTCGAGACGCCACGCCTTGCCCGGCTCCCCGTGCATCATCCGCAGCGCCGCAGCCAGACGAGGATCGGCGGCCGCACGCAGCCAACCTGCCTGAAGCGGGCCGCCCGCCGATAAGTGCGCGCGCAGAATCTGCACGAACAGCAAGTGAGCCAGCTGGGTCCTTGCCATGCCGGAACCCGGAAGGTCGCCTCGACTCTCCTCCACCATCCGGTCGAGGATCCAGCGCATGGTCGCCGCTTCCGACGCCGATCCGCGCACATGGATCAACGGCGGCAAGGCCTCGTGGAGCATCGGCGCATACGTTGGATGCAGGCGCACGTGGCCACCGATCTGGAGCACGTCGTCACCCTCGCCCACCGCCACGATGGGGCTCGTGCGTCCGGCGAACACCTCACGCGCGTCGATCGCCGGCAGCGCGAGATCGCTGGCCAGCACGAAACCGCGCTCGGCGATGAGCAGCACGACGTCGCCTGCCTCCATGCGGACGGCGGTGCCGCCGTCCGTGCGCAACCAGCAGCCGCCCCGCAGGACGGCGAAGAACTTCAGCTTGTCCGGCGCCGGAAAGCGAAGGGACCAGTCGCCTCCCGCAGTAAAACCGCCGGAAACGACCGATTCGACATCAGCCAACCGCAACACTTCGGAAATCGGATCATCAGCCATACCCGTACGATTGAGCATGGATGGCGGACTTTCAAGCATTCATCGTTCGGAAGGGTCGGCCTAAGCTTGCCCTGACCCCACGAGGAGATCCCCATGTCCAGCCCCCAGACCCCCATCCATTCCGGTTTCAGCATGGCCAGCACGGCGGACGAGGTGCTCGCCGGCATCGACCTCAGCGGCAAGACTGCCATTGTCACCGGCGGCTATTCAGGCATCGGCACCGAAACCACCCGCGCCCTCCGTGCCGCCGGCGCCCGTGTCATCGTCCCGGCTCGCGACCTCGCGAAGGCGCGCAAGGCGCTTGAGGGGATCGACGTCGAGATCGAGCCCATGGACCTCGCCGATCCCACCTCCATCGACGCTTTCGCGGAGCGCTTCCTGGCACGCGGCGAGCCGCTGCACATCCTGATCAACAGCGCCGGTGTCATGGCCATGCCACTGACCCGCGATTCGCGTGGTTACGAAATGCAGTTCGCCACCAATCACCTGGGTCACTTCCAGCTGACGGCGCGGCTGTGGCCCGCCCTTAAGCGCGCCCATGGCGCCCGCGTGGTGTCGGTATCGTCACGCGGGCATCGCTTTGCCGGCGTGGATTTCGACGACCCTAACTTCGAGCGCCGCGACTACGATCCGTGGATCGCCTACGGTCAGTCGAAGACGGCGAACGTGCTGTTCGCGCTAGGCGTGGACAAGCGTGGCCAGGCCGATGGGATCCGCGCTTTTGCCCTGCACCCGGGCGCGATCATTACCGACCTGGTACGGCACATGAGCCAGGACGACCTCCGCGCACGCGGCGCCATCGACGAGGAAGGCCGCCCGGTGGTCGACCTCGCGCGCGGCTTCAAGAGCGTGCCGCAAGGCGCCGCGACCAGCGTCTGGTGTGCCACGAGCCCACAGCTCGACGGCATGGGCGGCGTGTACTGCGAGGACGTGGAGGTCTCACCCGTCCTGCTTGAGGCCGACAACGCGCCGGGCCGCGTAAGTAGCGATGTCGGTGTGCGTCCCTGGGCCATCGACCCCGTGGCGACGGAGACGCTGTGGACGTTGAGCGAAACGCTTACCGGTGTAACGTCACTTTCACGCTGACCCATCATGGAATCGACGCGCCGTTAATGCATGGCGGCGCATCGTCTAATTGCCCCGCGTGAAGGATCCGCGACGGCCCGACCGGACCCAGTGACACCCCTCGCCTGCGCGGCAGTTCGCGACGGGCGGGAATGCGAGTTCCGGCTCGCCAACCAGCTTTTCGTATTCGCGCAGTTCGAGGCAGTCATGCGCATCGACAATCCCAACGGTTCCTTTGATTCCTATCCTTACCGCGTGCAGTTCGAGACTGTCCGCGATCTGGAGAACGCCCGCCGCCACAACTGGTCGCCCGGCTACTACGACACGGCCGAAGGCACCTGGGGGCGCCGTCCGGGCGAATTAATCGACGTCCCGCTCGCCGATGGCGAGCCGGGACCGGAACAGCGCGAGGAGTCGGATTCCGACCCGATCCAGGCCAAGCCGAGCGGTCGCGAGACGGCGGACGTTTACTGAGGCGACGTCGTCGTCGGGCTTCCCGCTGGAGACAGCCGCTTGTAGATCACGCCGCCTTTCATGACGAAGGCGACGTGGGCAAGCGTGCCGATGTCCTGCGTCGGATCGCCGGGAACGGCGATGATGTCCGCGTCGAGTCCGGCCTTGAGCTGGCCGATGTGATCCTGCTGGCGTAGCACCTTCGCGTCGACCGCGGTGGCGGCAAGCAGTGCGCGAGCCGGGGACATGCCGTCCCGGACCATCCAGGCGAGTTCCTTGTAGTTGTCGCCATGGGTGAATACGCCGACGTCGCTGCCGTTACCGATGGTCACGCCGGCGTTCATTGCCAGCTTGAACGCGTGCGCCGCTTTCTGCATGGACTCCGTCGGCGGATCGCCGGGCTTCCAGCCACCGAAGTACTCGGACGTGGCTGCGCTGGCTTCGAGCGTGGGCATGTAGGCAACGCCATGCTGCTTCATCAGCGCGAAGACCTCCGGCGTACCGTCGTAGCCATGTTCGATGGTGTCGACACCGGCCAGCACCGAACGGCGCATGCCCTCGGCTGTGGTCGCGTGCACGGCGACGGGCAGGCCCATGGCGTGCGCCGCGTCTACCCCGGCCTTCAGTTCTTCTTCGGTAAAGGTCGGTACCGAACCCTTGGCCTTGCCGCAGTGATAGTCGGCATACAGCTTGATCCAGTCCGCGCCATGCGCCGCCTGGTCGCGGACGGCGTCGAGCATCTGCGCCGGACCGCTGACCGGAATACCGCCTTGCGGGATATCGATGTCATCGCGGAATCCCAGCGGTCCCGGGCCATAACAATGCGCGGCGATGGTGGCGCGCGTGGCGACGAAGAGATGGGGTCCCGGGATCACGCCTTTGTCGATCGCACGCTGCACGTCGACATCCGCGTACCCCGCGCCCTCGGTGCCGAGATCGCGAAGGGCGGTGAAGCCGGCCATCAGCGTGTCGTTGGCATGTTTCACGGCTTCCACGGTACGGAAGGCCAGCGTTTCCTTCAGCACCTGATCGTTCCAGGGTGTCTCGTTGTAGGGGTGAAGGAAGATGTGCGAGTGAGCGTCGATGAGACCGGGCAGGATCGTCATGCCGGGCAGGTCGATGGTCTGGGTGTTTGCGGGCGCCGAGACGGCTGACGCGGGCCCCACCGCGACGATCCGTTCGCCCTGAACGAGCACTACCCAGCCCGCGTGTGCCTGCTCGCTACGCGCGTCGAAGACGCGGTCCCCCTTGAGCAGCCATGCGTGGTCCGCCGGCTTCGACGTGGTCACGGCCTCCGCCGCGAGCGCGCCCGCCGTTATTGTCATGCAACCCGCTATCGCAAATGCCCTGCTCCAACCCGCCAACTTAGCCATGCCGCCCCCTGATCGAATCATCACTGCCCCGGATGATAGGTCCGCTCGATGTGCCCCTGCAGCTCCTCGGGCCAGAAATACACGGTCCGCAGGTTGCCAGTGGTGTAGCGCTCAGCTTCGTCATTGAAATGCTTAGACGTCGGATCGCCGTTCTCGCCACCTGCGGTGATCGCGCGCGCGTGCACCTTGTCGCCGAATTCCACGACGGCCACGAAGCTGTTTCCGCTGGTGCCGTAGTAGCGTTTCGTTCCTGGCCAGCGGTGCGCACCGAACGAGGCTAGCGAGCCCCACCGCGACGAGGTAAACGGCACCGGAATGCTGGGCCTGGCATCGTCGAAGGGCTGCACGATGGCGCCGTCGATGCGCTGGAAACGATTGACCTCGCCCCAGGGTACGCCCCAGCTGCCGAAGTCGTGCTCGAGACGGTCGGCAGCTTCGACCAGCGCATTCAGGCGTACCTGCGGGCCAGCCTTCTCGGCCATCACGTCGTACACGGAGAGTCCCTCCTGGGTGTCCAGCTTGCTGGCCTTATCCCAGAGGATGTCGCCCCAGAACACGGCCAGCGACGTCGGCATCGAGGTGGTACTCCAGCGATAGTCCCACGTACGCAACAAAGCGATAGGCCCGGCGAGTTTGCGCCTGAGCGGATCGGTCGGCGGGAGTGCGTCGTAGTCGCCGATCAGGATCGGCAACTGCCGCGCGAACGCGGGGAGATAAGGATCGAAGGCGATGTCGACCAGTGAGGCAAGCGTGAGGTCGCGACGCCCGGTGAGCACGCGCGTCGCGTGCAGGCCTCGCGGGTTCTCGCCGACCGCATCCATGTAGCGTGGGAAATCGGCCTGCTTCGGACTGTCAGGGCCCGCCGCGGAGTACGGCCAGTCGTTCGTATTGAAGATCCAGCCAGTCGATGGATTCAACAGATGCGGCGCCTTGTCCAGCGGTAACAGTCCTTGCCAGTCCGTGGCGGGATCGCTGCCGTCGACCGGCTTCGTATAGTCGAAGCGGTTGTCACGCTTGGGTATGAACTGCGGATGGAGGTAGGCGATGTTACCCTTGTCGTCCGCGTAGATCGTGTTATTGGACGAGTTGGCCTTCCATTCCGCGACCTTCATGTAGCTGGCGTAGTCGTTGGCGGTCGTTCGTAACCAGCTCTGTTGCAGCGCTTCGAGCGGTTTGTTCATCAGCGCGACGGCGATCCACTTGTCGCCCTCGGTACGCACGATGGGGCCGTGATGCGTCGCGTACGTGGTGAAATGGCGTGCCGCACGCGAACCGTCGGCCGCGCGGTAGGCCACCACGATGTCGTGCGACGTAACGGGCCGGAGTGCATCGCCATAGCGATACGACAGCTTTCCGCCCTGGTCGACGATCGTTTCGGCGAACTCGTCCACGACGTCGGCGCCGGTGGAGGTATGCATCCAGCCGATGTGCTTGTTGAAACCCTGGTAGATCAAGAACTGCCCCCAGGTCACGGCACCGTAGGCATCCAGCCCTTCGTCGCTGGACATCTGCAGCTCGGAGCGGAAGAAGAACGAGGTGTGAGGATTGATGAGCAACAGCGCATGACCATCGGCCGTGAGCTTCGGCGCGATGGCGATGCCGTTCGAACCGGTCGGCTCTTCCCAGCTCGATGGTGGTGTGAACTGCGCAAGGGCGCCTTGCGGATCCTTCCCATAGAACGCCTGCAGCCCCTTGGTCGACACCCGCTCGATATCGCCACCGATGCTGCCCTCGCTGAAGCTCAGGGCCATCCAGGGTTCGAAATGCGTTATCACTCGCGGATGCACCTCTGGGTGCGTGGCGAGGTAGAAGTTGAGGCCGTCGGCCCAGGCATCCATCAACGACTTCAGCCAACGCGGGCTGCGCGAATACATGCCCTGCAGTTGCACCGGGTCGATGAAAAGCCTCTGGCGCAGATCCTGCCAGATCGCCGATTCACCTTCGGCTTCGGCCGTGCGTCCGAGCGAAGTCAGGTAGTTGGCCTCGACGCGATTGAAATCATCTTCGGCCTGGGTATAGGCCATGCCGAATACGGCATCGGCATTCGTCTTGCCGTGCACATGTGCGATGCCCCAGTCGTCTCGCTGCACGGTCACGACCTGTGCTTCACGCTTCCATCGGGCGGTGTCGTCTTCGGCATGCGAGGACGCCGCGACCAGGGTAAGGAGCATGAGCGTGGATAACGAGCGGCGGCGCGCGTGCATCGATTTTCCCCTGGCGGATGAAGGCGCGCTCCCCGGCACGCGACGGCGCAGTATAGCCAGCGCTGCTTGCGAAGTTTCTCATGCCCCTTTCGATCCGATACACCGCGCCACCCTCCTGTCCAGGTTGGTACGGCAAGCATGGCAATGCGGTCGCGACGCAATCGCCACGCCTCCGCACGGCCGACGCGGCGCGGCTTCGGGGAAGCTTAGTAACAGCCTCCCCTCAGGTACGTCGTCCCATGTCCGCGTCTAATAGTGTCGGATACATCGACAGGCGACGCTTTGCCACCAAGAGTGGAACGTCGCGAAACCTGCATGAAACCTACCCCGCGTACGTTTCATGTCGCCGAGCCGTTGAGGCGGAGTGTCTCGCCCAATCCCCTCAAGAAATCGCGGAGGCCATATGCGAATTCATTATGTTGTTACGAGTCTTGAGGGCGGCGGAGCTGAGTTCATCATTCCCGACGTCGTCAACGTGATTCGGGATCTCGGTCACGACCTCCACGTTTATGTCTGTGAGCCTCGCGATCGCAAGGCCGAGCCGCGATTGATCGACGCGGGCGTGCCTTATACGTTGATGTCGCGAATGAAAGCCGTGAAGCCCGCCTGCGTATACCGGTACGCGAAAGCGGTGCGGGCATCCCCGCCCGATCTTATCTGGACCTCGCTGAGCCACGCGACGCGGGTCGGCCAGATGGTCGGGGCGATGTTCGGCATTCCCGTGGTGAGTTGGAAACACAGCGCTGACGCCAAGCCGCACATCCGCAGGTCGCAGCGCTCCAGCAAGTTGTGGATCGCCGACTCCCAGGATGTCGCGCTGTACCTGGAAGAGTCGATGGGCGTCGAACAAAGCCGGGTTGTCACCTGGCCGCTGTTCAGCCCGACGTGCTCGGACATACCTCTTCCCCGCTGGGATGGGACTGGCCCGCTGCGTATAGGCAGCTCCGGACGCCTGCATCCGCAAAAGAACTACGACCTTCTTATCCGCGCAGTGGATCGACTTCGCAGGGAAGACCCGGAAACCTACTCCAGGATCGAAGTTTCGATTGCCGGTGACGGACCACTCCGTGCGGAGCTTCAGGGCCTCATTGGGTCCCTGGATCTGAAAGAGAAAGTCACCTTGATGGGCTGGGTGTCCGACGTTCCCGCTTACCTGCGCGGATTGCATCTCTATGTTCAGCCGTCCGCCTATGAGGGCATGTGCATCGCGGCGCACGAAGCCATGGCAGCAGGACTGCCGGTCATCGCCACACCCGTGGGAGAGATGCGCCGAAGCGTCCAGCCCGGGCTGACCGGCGCGCTGCTCGAAGGCGATATCGTCGGTGGCATCGGCGCGGCGATACGCGCGTTCATCGCGCAACCCGGCGCGCTGAAAGACTATGGCGAGAATGCGAGGGCGTATGTGGAGCGCACGATGGGCGCAGGAGCGTTCGCTCGCCATGGCCGCGACGTGCTTGGCCGGATAGAGAGTGACGTGATGAAAGGACGTCCAAGGCTACCGATCGCTCGTAAAGCCGACAGCCCTAACCTGGTCAGCAGACACCCCTGACTGCTGCAAGGAGTCTGTTAGCGATGTCTTCGCCCGACTGCGTGCCAAGAATGATGAACTCGCGCTGGCTGTCGGCGATTTCGACGTAGACCTTGCCATCGTGGGGGTACTGTCCCATGCCCCACTTCTTGCGCTTGTCGTACCGAACGTGCTTCACGTCTTTCAGGTCGATCGAGAAATTTGCGCGGTTTGACGCGCGAAGGCGCCGGTCGCTGACATACGAACGAGGGTCGTTGAGGTCACCGCGCACGACCATGGGAGCCACGAGAAGGTTGAAAATCCCGGGCCCCGGCTCACTGGTCAGGCCGCGACACACCACACCGACCAATCTCTCGCCCGTCACGCTGACAAGAAAAGTCCGATTGAGCATCAGCGCGTAATACTCCATGGCGACGAACGACCAAGGCGACGCTTCCATATCCTTCTCCATTGATATCAACTCATGTCACTTGGACCAAAACGGACCATCGGGCGTCCTCGACCGGAGTACTTCACCAAGATCATCCAACACCCGACTGCGCATGCGAGGTGCTTTTATGCGGCCCGGTATCCTGCTTAGCCAATGACTATTGGGCCCAACTGCTTTCACGCCAGCACGAACTGCCGAGAGCCGCGAGCTGGCGGGCAACGGCGTCAGCGACAGCACATGCATGCATTCGGCGAGTTGCGCCACTGAAGAGAAACGAAAAACCATGCCCTGCGATTCCACGCAAAGCACGGGATAACCATGGCGAGGCACTGCGCGTGGCGCGGGCGGATCGAATACCGAAGCGTCCCGCCACCCTTTGTGGTCCTGCTCAACGTGGACCCAGTACGCCATGGCTTCGTTACGCCAGTCGTCAACGAACTCTATCCAGTGATGAGGCACCCGGCCTATGTGCATCCCTTACCCCCGTTTGGAACAACACCACCGCGCGGTGGCTCAGTCTTCCGGGTACGCCAGCGCATAGTCGAACGCCGCACGCACCGCCGCCACCTGCGCATCGTTGCATTGCTGCGGCGTGGCGCGCGGGCTGTCCGGATAGACCTCGGTGGTCGTGACGTAGCGCGCGTTGGTGATTCCGGC